>Ga0255200_1000292_pt1 | contig 7826 bp, 5 predicted proteins | sample Miss_Atlam_RepB__2_FD_189949 | JGI IMG/M metagenome (GOLD analysis project Ga0255200, IMG submission 189949) | Freshwater microbial communities from Mississippi River, Louisiana, United States - Miss_Atlam_RepB_8h | ecosystem: Environmental > Aquatic > Freshwater > River | place: USA: Louisiana... | reverse complement strand
GATCTGTGCGGGCCAGCGGGCCAGCCAGCTCAGGCGGTAGTTGATGCTGGCGACCGCGTAGCCCTCGGCCGCGAGCCAGGCGAGCGGCGGGTTCTCCTTGCTGCCCTTGCTCCAGCCTCCGCCGTGGACCCAGACAACGACGGGCAGAGGGGCGGCGGGGGTTTTTTCCGGCAGGTAGAGATCGAGCAGCACGTTGCCGGTCCCGGGTGTGTGGTAGGTCTGGTTGGCAACCCGCCGCACCCCGGCGGGCAGCGGTTGCCGGAAATCGCCCGCGGCTCGGAGGTTCGTTCCCTTCACCCCGGTCAGGCTGTCGCCCAGGTCGGCCCGCGCGGCGGCGACGCGCGCCTGCAGGCGGGCCACGATGTCCGGATGCGTCGCCGCCACGTCGCGCGTCTCGCCGGGATCCGAGCGCACATTGTAAAGGGAAAGCCCGATGCGCTCGACGCGGTAGCCGTGGCGGCTCGCGATGCCGCGGATGCCGGAGTTCTCGATGGAGTCGGGCTTCATGTTCGCCCAGTTGGACGGTTTGCCGCCTCGGCCGGGTTCCGCGGCCACGGTCAGATACTCGTGCGGCACATGCAGCTTCCAGTCGCCCAGCCGCACCGCGTGCAGTTCGTCGCCCGAGTAGAACCAGAACTCCTCGCGGCCGTGCGCCCCGGGCCGGCCCAGCAGGAGCGCGGAGACGTCGGTGCCGTCGGGTTTAAGCGGGGGCGGGGTCGCGCCCGCGAGCACGCCGAGCGTGACGTTGAGGTCGAGCGTGCTGAGCGGTTCGTCGCTCACCCGGCCGGCGGGCACGCGTCCCGGCCAACGCGCCAGGAATGGAGTGCGCATACCGCCCTCGAAGGTGGTGAGTTTGCCCTCCCGCAGTGGAGTCGCGAGACCCGCGTGCTCCCCGTAGGAGAGGAACGGGCCGTTGTCGGAGGTGAAGATCACAAGGGTGTTCTCCTCGAGGCCGAGCCGGCGCAGGGCCGCCAGCAGCTCGCCGACGCCCGCGTCGAGCTCCTGCACCACGTCGCCGTAGAGCCCCCGCCGGCTGGTGCCGCGGAATTTTTCCGACGCGAAGATCGGCACGTGCGGCATGACGTGCGGGAGGTAGAGGAAGAACGGCTGCTCGCGGTTGCGCTCGATGAACTCCACGGCGCGCCGCGTGAAGCGTTCGGTGAAGCGCGACTGGTCGGGGTCGGCCTCGACGACCTCCTCACCGTCGTAGAGCGGCAGCGCGGGAATGCCCTTGGTGACGGGGTGGAGCGGACCGTTGTCGTTCGAGTAGGGGATGCCGAGCCACTCGTCGAAGCCGCGTCGGGTCGGCAGGAACGGCGGCTGGTGGCCGAGGTGCCATTTGCCGAACACCGCTGTGGCGTAGCCCTTTTCCTTCAGCTGTTCGGCCAGGGTCCGTTCCTTCGTCGAGAGCCCGGTCGTGCTCGTGTGATTGAGCGCGCCGCTCATGCCGAGACGATTGGGATAGCTCCCGGTCATCAACGCCGCGCGCGATGCCGTGCACACCGCCTGCGCCACGTAGAAACTCGTGAAGCGCGTGCCCTCGCGCGCGAGTTGATCGAGGTGCGGCGTCGCGATGTCCTTCGCGCCGTAGCAGCCTAGGTCCGCGTAACCGAGGTCATCGGCGAATATGAGGATGATGTTCGGCCGCCCGGGGGGCGCGGCCCGCAGGCCGGCGGCGAGGACGGCGAACGCGATCAGGACGACGGCCGCGGCGCGGCGCGCGAGGGGTCGGGGCTTCATGCGCGGAAGCTGGAAAACGCGTTTCCGCGAGGCGAGCGCGGAGTGCCGCGGCGGAGCACGCGCCGGGATGGGCGTAAACGCCCGGGCGCGTCCCCGCGCGCCCGGCACTCCGGGTCAGAACGTACGGCCGTCGGCGCGCGTGCCGCAGAGCGAGACCTCCAGGCCCAGTTCCGCGGCCAGCGCGGCCTTGGTGTAAAGCGCGAGGTCCGCCTCGCGGGCGGATTTCGCGTAGGCGACCTGGATATGGTTGGCCTTGTGGCGGGCCATCATCTGGTCGCGGGAAACACCGTAGGTCACCGCGTGCATGATGGGCCATTGGACCGTGGTCTCGCGCCAGCGGCGTTCGGTTTCCTCGCGCGGCAGGGAAACGACCTTGGCGCGGCCGAGGTCCATCTTGAGCCGGCCGTCGGCCACGAAGACGCGGCTCCACACGATCTCGCCGGGCCTCGCGATCCCGCGCACGGTACCGCCGCCCAGCCGGAAATACATGGGAGGTTGGCGCAGCGAGTCGGTCCCGCGGTAGCCGCCGATGTGATGGGCGGGCGGGGCGCTGCCGGAAATGAGGAAGACCCAGACGTAGTCGTCCGTCGTCCCGCTGCGGTCGCGGTCGCCCCAGCGCAGGTCGTGCAGGGTGTTCTCGACCGGCTGGCCAAGCGCCTCGTGCACGCGGTTCGTGAAGAGTCCGTCGAGGCCGGCGCACTCGTCGACCTCGTTGAAGTGGGTGAGCGGCCGGCCCGGGCGGATGACGCGGCCGGCGGCGTTGCGCACGGGCGGCCGGTCGCTGTTGTTGAGGATGCCCTCGACGAGATCACTGGCCGGAAGCAGGTCCTTCAGGCCCTGCTGGTATTGGATACCGACGGTCTCACAGCCGAATTCGTCGGCGATGCGCAGCGCGGCGACGTACGTTTTGCACTGCCAGAGCACCTGCCGCTCGGTGAGGTCTGTCGCCTCGTTCACGCCGAGGTGGAACTTCATGCCTTGGCGGCGCAGCCATTGGTAAACCGCGCGGGCTTCGCGGTCGCTGACATCGCGGGCCGCGGCATAGAGCGCCGACTGCGACAGGCGCTCCTTGTAGACACCGGTCGGGAACAGCAGCTCGTCGGGAATGATGGCATTGTACATGCCCATGCAGCCCTCGTCGAAGACCCCCATGATCGATTTGCGCGAGCGGAGGTCGGCGGCGATCCGGCGCGCCACCGCGCGGGCCCGCGCGGGCACGGTCGCTTCCTTGAGCGGGCGCACATGGCGGGTATCCTGGCTGACCTTGCCGTGCTTCAACCAGCTCGCCAGGCCGCGCAGGAAAAACGCGTCGGTGAAATCCTCGCTCCACAGCGTGGAGTAGCGCACGCCGGCCTTGGTGAGCGACCCGTTGAGGTTGAGCATGCCGACCAGGCCGGGCCACGTCCCGCTCCAGTTGGCGACGGTGAGGATCGGCCCCCGGTGCGAGATCAGGCCGGCGAGCACATGATGGGAGTACTGCCAGACGGCCTCGGCCACGATGAGCGGCGCCTTGGGATCGATCCCGGCGAAGACTTCCATGCCCTCCTTCTGCGAGCCGATGAAGCCGTGGCGTTGCGCCCGCTTGTACGGGTGGGCGCGCACGAGCTGATGGCCAAGGCCGGCGACGGCACGGCCGAGGGCTTTTTCCATCGCTTGCTGGGCCGGCCAGCAGACTTCGTTGGCGGACGGACGGAGGTCGCCGCTGGCGACGAGCAGAATCTTCATGGAGGCGGGGGAGGGTCAGGAGAACGAAACCGTTTTCCCCGCTGCGTCGAGCCCCCGCCGGTTCCGCCGCTCAGCGCCCGAGCCAGCCCACCCACCAGGTGTACAGCGGGATGCCGAAGGAGAGATTGAACGGAAACGTCACGCCAAGGGCCGCCGCCACGCACATCCCGGTGTTGGCCTCGGGAATGGCGAGGCGGACCGCGGCAGGCGCCGCGATGTAGGAGGCGCTGGCCGCGAGGGTGGCGAGCACCGTGGCGCCTCCCGGGGAAAGGCCGGCCGTGAGTCCCGCCCAGCCGCCCAGCGCGCCGCCCGCGAGCGGAATCAGCAGGGCGGCCGCCCCGACCCGGACTCCGTTCCGCCGCAGCTCCGGCAGCCGGTGCGCGGCGAGCAGACCCATTTCCAGCACGAAGAACGCGAGGATCGGCTTGAACGCCCCCACGAAAAGCGGCTCGAACGGCGCGAAGCGATCGGGACCCACCGCCGCCCCCACCGCGATCCCCGCGAGCAGCAGGAAGACCGAGCGGTTAAGCGCGACCTCGTGCAGAATTTCCCCGTAACCGGCGGCTCGTCCGCCGGAGGCGCCGAGGCGGTGCAGGAAGATCGCCACCAGGATCGCTGGTACCTCAAGGATGACCAGCAGCACCGCCAGGATTCCCTCCGGCTGCGCGCCCGTGCGCTGGACTGCTGCCACCGCGGCCGCGAAGGTCACCGCGCTCGCCGAGCCATAATGGGCCGCGAAGGCCGCCGCGTCGGCCCGGCCAAGGCGGGCCAGCCGCGACATCACCGCAAACACCCCCACCGCCATGCCCGCACCCAGACCGAGCGTGGCCAGCGCCGGCCACGCGATCCGCGCGGGATCGGCGAGCGAGAGTTCCACGCCGCCCTTCAGGCCGATCGCGAGCAGCAGGTAGGTGCTGAGCAATTGATAGACCGCGTCGGGCAGCTTCAGGTCGGACTTCAGTAATCCGCCCGTGAGGCCCACGAGGAAGAAGAGGAAGAGCGGGTCGCGCAGGTTCTCGGCCATCAGTTTTTGGAGGCTGTTGAAGCGTTTGGTCCAAGGCGAGTCGCGGAACTCAGGATGTCCTTCACCGGCCCGCCGGGACTGCGATCGATCGTGAGGGCGAAGAAGCGCACGCGGCTTCCTTTCGCGCGGCCGACTTCCTCCAGCCCGTATCGGGCGCAGGCGTCGGCCGCGACCACTGCCGGCACCGCGATGAAGCCGTGGCCCTCCGCCGCCGCGACCTTCGCGAGCGCCGCGTCATCGAATTCCGCCCGGCTCGATACGTTCAAGCCTCGCACGGACAGCCACCGGTCCAACTCGGCACGCAGGCCCGTACCCGCGGCCGGGAGCAGCGCCGGGGCGAGGGCCAGCGATCCCGGAAAGCCCCGGCGCATCCGTGCAGCCAGCGGCGGGGCGGCGCAGAAGGAGATCTCGCTACGACCGAGCGTATGGCTGCAGACGCGGCGCCGCAGGTCGGGCGCCGCGGCCTCGTCCGTTAAAACCACGTCCACCCGTCCCGCGATGAGGAGCGCAAGGAGGTCCCCGACCTTGCCTTCGCGGCAGACCAGCCGGATTCCCGACCCGGGCGCGAGCAACGGCCGGAGAAAGCGCAGGGTCACCAGCTTTGGCAACGTGTCCGTCACCCCAACGTGCAAACGGGTGATGGCGGGGCTGGCCGGCCGCCGGAGCGCCGAGGTCAGCTCCTCTCCGAGGGAGAAGATGTCCTCGGCGTAGCGCAGCGCCGTCCGCCCGGCCTCCGTCAGCACCTTGGTGCGCCCCCGTCGGCGGAAAAGCGGCTCCCCGAGGGCCGACTCCAGCGCGCGCACCTGGGTGGAGATCGAGGCGGCGGACACCTGCAGCCTTTCCGCGGCGGGTCGGAGTCCGCCGAGCCGGGCGACCGCCTGGAAATAGCGGAGGTGGTGGAAGTTCAGCGGCGGCACGGGGGAAACACTTAGGAAAAACAGTAGAATATGAAAAGCCGTTTGTAATACCATAAAGGTAACGAGCGTGGCATGTTCCCGGCGATGAACTCCCATACCTCCGTCCCATCCCGCGGGATTCCCGCCGAGCTTGATCGTCACCTCGCTGCGCACGGCGCGGGCGAGATCACCAGCACGTCCGCCTACATCGACCGCGGAGGCGAGCTGGTTTCGGTCGATGCGATTGGCGGCCTTCGCGCCCTGCGCGCACAGCTTGACCAAAAGGTACGCGCGCTGGAGCTGGGCTCACGTTTGCGCCGCCGTCTCGAGATCCTTTCCGCCTACTTCCATGAGGCTCGACCCCGCTCCGGGGCCGGAGACGTGGCCTACCGCGAGGTTACGTTCTCCCTGCTGTACTTCCTGAAGGGCTTCGACCGCATCCCCGACACCATTCCGGAGGTCGGTCTTCTCGATGACGCCATGATCGTGCAGTTCGTCTTCGAGCGGCACGCCGTCGCGCTTCGCGCCCATGTGCTGCGCCGCGGTCGCGCCTGGCCGGTCGACCTTTGACCGGTTCCTGTCGGGTTTGCGCTCCGGTGCCGTTTGCTGTCGGGTGCCGGGGTGCAACGTCCGTTCCGGATCGTCTCCTTCTCCGCCGAGCCGCTCGACATTCCTCTGCTCGAGCCGTTCGGCATCTCCGGTGGCGCGCAGGCCGCGGCCAACAATGTCCTCGTTGGGCTCGAGCTTGACGACGGCTCGCGCGGCTGGGGCGAGGCGGCCCCTTTGCCGCCGTACAACGGTGAAACCCAAGGTCAGGCCTTGGCCGCCCTGAAGGGGGCGCGATCTTGGCTCGAGGGTTGGTCCGGCTCCGACTGGCGTTTACTCGCGCGTGAGTTCCGCTCCCGCGGTGGCGGGGCCTGCGGTTCCGCGCAGTGCGCCTTCGAGACCGCGCTCGTCGATGCCCTTGCGCGCCGCGCCGGCGTCCCCCTGTGGCGTTTTCTCGCCCACGGCGACGCGGCGGAGCGTGCGGCGCGTCCCGATGCGTTGGAGACCGACATGACCGTGACCACGGGCTCGGTCGCCCAGGCCGCGGCCTCGACAAGGGCGATCCGTGACCGCGGCATCCGGCTCATCAAGGTCAAGATCGGCGGTAAGGAAGGCGCTGCGCATGACCTCTCGCGGCTGAAGGCGATTCACGAGGCCGCGCCGGACGCGCCCCTCATCATCGACGGCAATGCCGGGGTCTCCCGGGACGAAGCCCGGGAACTGGTGCAGGGCCTGCGGAAACTCGGAATCACTCCCGCCGTCCTCGAACAATGGCTCGCCAAGGGAGACCACGCCGGTGCGCGGGAGCTCGCAGAGCTCTCCGGCTGGCCGGTCGCGGCCGACGAGTCCGTCACCACGGCCGCCGAGGCCCGCGCCGTCGTCGCGGAGCGCGCCGCGCAGGTGATCAACATCAAGCTGATGAAGGCGGGCCTCGCCGAAGCGCTCGATATCGTGGCCGTCGCGCGCGAAGCGGGGCTCGGGCTGATGATCGGCGGCAACGTCGAGTCGATCCTCGCGATGACCACCTCGGCCTGCTTCGCGATCGGCCAGGGTGGCTTCCGCTACGCCGATCTCGACACCCCCCTTTTCCTTGCGAGCAACCCTTTCGCGGGTGGCTACCGCCTCGACGGCGGTCGCATCTCCGTGGCCCACATTTCCTCCGGCCACGGCGTGACTCCGCTGACAATCGGCACCCGCCGCGCCTGAACCACGTACGGCCGGTTTTGTCACGCCATACGTGACAAACTCGACGTGGCCTCTCTTTAGCCGAGGCTGCTGCCTCGGATCTTGCGGGGTCCTTGAAGGCCGAAGGTGGTGCTGAATCGCTCCGCGTTTTTAACCGCGGATGGCCCAGCGCGGCTCCGCGGCAACCGAAGCGTCCGATCTGTAGGGCTTCCGAGTAGCTCTGCGAGGGGGTACGGCGCAGGGACACGAATCGACACGGATAAAGGGAGTTCGTTCGGGGCCGGGTCCGACGACCCCGGACTATGCCGGCAAACGTGCGGCCGAAGGCTGTTCGGCCGACGGTGAAGTTTGAGCACGGATTTTGCGGACCAGGGAAAATCCGCTGATGCCTTCCCGAACTTTGCTGCCTTGGGGACGAGCCCGAGCGTCGCGTGAAGCGCGCCCGCGGGGTTTTGCTTTGCGGGGCGCGGGGACGGGGGGTTGGCTGCGGCATGGTTTCAAGGACGGCATTGGTCACAGGCGCCTCCCGCGGCATCGGCCGCGGGATCGCCCTCGAACTGGCCCGCGCGGGCGGGCGCGTGGCGATCAACTACGCGGGCAATGCCGAGGCGGCGGCCGAGTCGCTCGCCGCGGTGCGGGCGGCCGGGGGCGACGGCTTCACGGTGCAGGGTGATGTGGCGGTCGCGGCCGACCGCGACCGCATGGTCGCG
>Ga0255200_1000289_pt1 | contig 7839 bp, 7 predicted proteins | sample Miss_Atlam_RepB__2_FD_189949 | JGI IMG/M metagenome (GOLD analysis project Ga0255200, IMG submission 189949) | Freshwater microbial communities from Mississippi River, Louisiana, United States - Miss_Atlam_RepB_8h | ecosystem: Environmental > Aquatic > Freshwater > River | place: USA: Louisiana... | reverse complement strand
TGACCTGCGCCAGCCTGAGCAGTTGCGTTGCCGGTACTCAGCAGCAAACAAGCCGCGGACATCGCGTACACAAGGATGGATTCGACCTTGCAAAGACTCAAGATGGCTTCTCCTCGATCTGGCTTGTGAGGAGGTTAGCACGCGACGAGGCAACTCCCGTCACGCCGACAGTGTCCCGGCACGAGGTCACCGATGCGGGGCGCCGACACTTCGGCCGTTGGGTGGTTCGCGCACGCGTGGTGAAGGGCGTATCTCAGCGCAGCAGCACCTGAATGCACAACTGGTGGCCAAATCCGCAGATGGACTTGATCGCAGGCTCCGCCCTCTCAGGCTGAACCGCCTTGAATTTTCGGCGCAAGCGCGCAACCAGTTCCTCAAGTGCGTGCTTGTTAATTTCCACCCCGCCGTCCTCGTCGGTGAACAGCTGGCAGAGCAACGCCGATCCAACCGCATTGTCCCGCGCCTGGATCAACTCAATCAGCAGAACCTTTTCGCGGTGGGTCAAGCGGAACCGTTGCCCGGGCGAGGGCCCAGTGAGCGTGCGCTCCCGCAGGCTGAGCGTCCGGCCGCGCGCTGATTCGGGGTGTCTGATCCGTCGGCCCAGCCCCTGAAGGACCAGTACGAGTTCGTCAGGCGCAACCGGCTTTGAAAGATAGACGTCGGCGCCGCCCTCGCGGTATCCGGCGAATCGGTCGGCCAACCCGACTCGAGCGGTCAGGATCACGATCCCGGCTTCGGGGCGCGCCTGCCGGAGCGCCTATTTGTGGAGGTTCGCCATCAACCCTGCCGGCGGGTCACTGATTGAGCGCTCGACTTCGACCCGCGTGTCCAGCCCAACTTACCCCAGCAGCGCACGTGTGCGGTGGTCGTCGAGCACCCCACGCGCTAGAAATTCCTGTGTGATCGCGTCGACCAACTCGGTGAAAGCTGGCGAACGGCGTGCGGCCAGACCGCGCGGTCGTGACAGATCGACCTGAAGAACGCGGTCGATCCGCCCGGGGCGCGCCGACATGACCACCACCCGATCGGCAAGCAGCACAGCCTCGTCAACGCTGTGGGTGATGAACATGACGGTCATACGGTCGCGCAGCCAGAGCGCTTCAAGGTCGATGCGCACCTGCTCACGCGTGAGCGCATCCAGAGCACCGAAGGGTTCGTCCATCAGCAGTACGTCTGGCCGATGCACCAGCGCCCTCGCGATCGAGGCGCGCTGTTGCATGCCGCCGGAAAGCTCGTGGGGGTAGCGATCCATGAACTCTTCAAGGCCAAGCGAGGCAAGAAGCGCAGCCGCGCGAGCTCGATACTCGGGGACTTTCAGGTTGCGCAGCTCAATTTGCAGCAGGACGTTGTCAAGCGCGTTGCGCCATTGGACCAGATTTGCTTTCTGGAACACGATACCGGTGTCGTGTCGCGGCTCGCGCACGATCTCGTCCGCGTACCTGATGATTCCCTGGCTTGGCGGCAACAGTCCTGCAACCAGCCGCATCAAGGTACTTTTGCCACATCCTGATGGCCCCACCACCGCGACGAATTCACCTGCCTTGATGGTGAGGTCGATCGCTTCAAGCGCATGCGTCACGCTCTTGCCACGGGCAAAGTGCTTGCCCACGCCTGCGAGGTGGATCGCCTTCGTGCTCACGACGGCTCTGCCTGCGCCGTATCGCCGCCTATCGCGTGAAGTCGTTTGTGTAGAAGGAACCGGGGGCGCGGTCGGTCTTGATCCCCTGGAATTCTGTCAGCAGTTCCAGCGTCGACTTCCAGTCGACTTCGGAGGCGACACCCATCGCAAGCCCCTTGGTGCTGGGCGACTCGAACTTGGACAGTGAAGCGTCCATCTGCTGCTTGAGTGAATTGGGATCCAGCTCTGGTTTGATCTTCATCGCTGCCCGCACTGCCGCCTGCGGATCGGCCATGGCCGCCTCGAATGAGCGCCGTGTTGCGCTCACAAACCGCCTGATCAGGTCCGGGTTGGACTTGATCGTGTCTTCGTGAGCGACCACCGTCAGTCCAACCAGGCGTACGCCCAGGTCATCGTAGCTGAGCATTGAGGTTTTCACGCCCTTGGCCTCAATCTGAAAGGACTGCGCGTCAATACTGCCCAGCAGGGCGTCGGTGCGCTTTTCGAGCGTGGCAATGACCTTGCCCGCCGGGTCGACGTTGACGAGTCGGATCCTGGATGGGTCAAGCTTGTTTACCCGAACGACGGCGGGCCACAGTTGTGTGAGCGCGTCCCCGGCGGTGACCGCGATCGACTTGCCTTCAAGGTCTTTGGCGGTGCGGATATTGGCATCTGCGCGGGCTACCACAGCAAAGATGCCGCTGTTCATGAGCGACATGACCGTTCGGATCGGGATTCCGCGCACGGCGCTCACGATGGTGGTGCCGCCGTCAACGATGCCGAATTGGTCGCTTTTTGCGCCGATAGCCTGTGCGGTCACCGCGCCGCCGCGGCCCTCGTTGACAGTCAGGTTGATTCCGGCCTCGCGATAAAAGCCCCGCTCGACACCCAGATAAAAAGGTGCGTGAAATCCAAGGATTTGCCAGTTGAGCCGAAGCGATACGGTGTCTTGCGCCACCGCCGACGGGATCGCCAGGACCAGGGCGCCCGCTGCCAGAAACCGCGAGAGGATTCTTGCCAGCATGTTGTTTCTCCTTGCTTGGTGTTGGGTGGGTGTTGGCCGAGAGAAGCGTCTAAAGCTGTTGTGCGGCGATCTGGTCATTTCGGCTCGCCACGTGCCATGGAATCAGCAGGCGCTCTAGAAATTCCATCAGGTAGTAGAGCGCAAGCCCGATGACGCCCAGTACGATGATGGTGCCGAACACCATCGACGTCAGCAACTCGCCATTGAAGGTCAGCAACAGGTAACCCAGACCGGCATCAGACGAAACAAATTCGGCGACGACCGCAGCGGTTGACGATAGCGCCGCTGCCACCTTCAGGCCGGTGAAAATTTCCGGAAGCGCGCTCGGAAATCGAACCTTGAGGAACATGCGCAGGCGGCTCGCGCCGGTGGCGCGTGCGAGTTCGATGATGTCAGGGTCGCAGGACTTGAAGCCGGCGACGGCACTCACGACGATTGGAAAGAATGTGAGGAGGAAGACCAGCAGGACCTTCGGCAGCATGCCGAAGCCGAACCAGATGATGAAGAGCGGTGCGATAGCGATCTTCGGCATGATCTGCAAGAAGACAACCGCCGGATAGATGGTCGCCTCGAACAGCCTTGAGTAGGCCAGCGCCATGGCGAGGGGTATCGCGACGACCACACCCAGCGCATAGCCAAGCAGCATGCTGGTTGTGGTGACGCCAGCGTGCTCGATGATGCGGGGCAGACGTTGCGCGAGTTCGCTGAAGATGAGGCTTGGCGGAGGTAACAGGTAGGCGGGTACCTTGAACAGTCGCGCCCCGGCTTCCCACACGCCAAATACGATGATGGCGCTCAGCAGTGCAAGCGTCAGGCGCCAGAGCGCGGAGCGCACACCCTGCATTCGTGCTCTGCGGGGGCCGCCAGGCGTGCTCATGACCCCAGCCTTCGCCGCATGCTGGTTTCGGGCTTGAGACAGTAGCGCTCGAGCGGAGTGATGCGCGCAATCTGGGCGGCGGAGGTCTGAAGCGCGGGAACCCAGCTGACCAGCGTACTGCGATTCAGTCGCGCAGACGGGCCGATGATTGCGAGGCTGCCTACGTAGTGGTCGGCATCTGCGACGACGGGTACGGCAACCGCTGCAGCACCAGCCTCGGCTTCATCCATGGCGATGGCGTATCCCTGCCGTCTAACCCGTGTCAGTTCGAGACGCAGAGCGGCCGTTGTCTTCAGTGATCGCGGACCCAGGGATGAATCGCCTAGCAGCCCTTGCTGCTCGACACGACGTATTGCCTCGGCGGGCGGCACCCGCGCGAGAAGGCACTTGCCGGTTGCGGTGGCATGGAGCACGGCGCTTCGTCCAAGGTTGCCGTCGTAGCGCAGGCCGGGACCCGCGCCCTGTGCCTCGGCGACGAAGACCAGACGCTCGCCATCCAGCCAGGAAAAACGCACCAGTTCACCACAGTGGGTGGCCAGCGCATCGAGGATGGGTTGACCAAAATCGAGCAGGCCCGTCCGGGCGAGCTGCGCAAAGCCGAGCATCGCGAGATCCAGGGTGAGCACATACATGCCGGAAGACAGCTGCCTGACAAGACGCCGCTGAATCAGGTCGGCAAGCAGTCGATGAGCGGTTGGGCGGGCGAGATGAGCTTCTCGGGCGATGTCTGCAAGTGTCATCCCGGCAGGCGCTGCGGTGAGAGCCTGCAGCACATCGAAAATTCGATCGACTGCAGTACGCATACAAATTTCCGGAAGGTAATTCCGGAAATATTCAACCCTGCGCGACCAGCTGTCAACCACCCTCGACAGGACTTCGCGTCGGGGGTTGCGGTGCAGCCGGGTCCCCGCCCAGGTCGACGGTTGCGAACTCTGCCGGGATGTTGATTTCAATCAGCTCGAGATCAGTGGAGCGGCCGATCACGTTGTGTGGTACCCCAGCCGGCTGCGACAGGCACTCACCTGCCTGAACTGTGACGTCATCACCCACGCCTTCATAGCGGAAGCGAATCCATCCACGCAAAACGATGTTGATGTGTGCTGTCATGTCGTGCCAATGCCAGCCTGTTGGCCGCTGAAAGGGAAGGATGGCTCGTATATGCCGTGCGCCGATTTGGCCGCCGGTAGCTGCTGACAGGCCAAGATCGCGGTATTCGATATCGGCATCCGGAGCGTCGCGCTTGAACGGCGAGCGCTCGTCAGTAAGCGCCAGCCGGGACATTGCGGACTCGAGCGTCAAGGGGCCGGAGTAGCGCGTGGATTGCTGCGCCGGGCGCCTCTGGTCAAGGGTCTTACTGGGTCCGGTCACCGTGAGTTGATCCGAGGCACGCAGGTCAACCTGCAACGCATAGAGGTCGACGCGAGCGGTTGCGAGTGCGGGCTCGTTCAGAGTGGCTGCATCGAAGGCGGCCCGTAACGCCTCGACGCCATCGAAGCCCTCAACGAGAACGGTCAGTGCGGGCTCGCGCAGGTCACCCGAACGCACGGCCCGCTCAGCGGTTTGCAGTCGGCTGGCCGACGGCGTAGCGAGTGCGACCATAACCCGGGCCACGCCGGGTGCCTGCGCGAGCGTGTTCAGATTGCCTGCCGACCAGTGCTGGGCCAACGCCTCTGCGGCCTGATGCTCGACGTCAAGGCGCGCAGTCAACACAAATCCGCCTGATGACCCCGAGGACTGCCACACCAGCCTGCCCGCAGCGCGGGCCGTATTGCGAAACGCGGCAACGCTGCGACGTGTCCAGGGTGTAGGGTTGTTGAGACGGTCGAGGTAGGCTGCGCTGGTCAGCACCGAGGTGTCGGTGGTGTGATAAATGGTGAGGTATTGGGGGCACGAATCGGCGTTGAACCAGCGCTGCCCCTGGGTGAAGCCCGGAATCGAGACTCGCTCGGGGATGTGTTCGCGCGAGTGCCAGTCAAGGAAGTTGTGGCGCTCCTCCGGCAGGATGTCATTCCAGATGACGACGATTCCCGGGGAATTTTTCATGATTCGGTTTCCGTGCCGACGCTATGACGGGGCTGGTCCAGAGTGCCACATCCCCACCGGATCTTTGTCTTCATCTCGCAGGCGTGTCAAGCGATGTACGAAACGGCCAAGCGTTCAGGATGATGTTTACCAGCCCGGTCTCCAAGTCTCCATTGACCGTCTGCCGGTCACAACGCTACTGTAGTGAACCTGTCTGGAATTCAATCCGGTGTCTTCCGCGCTGGTTTTGGTCCGACGCCTGTCCGCTCCAGACCTTGAGTTCTCAGAGCCTGCCTTCGCGATCCGGGTCACGGAAGAGGTCTGTTTGTCGCGGGTTCACGGCTGTGTACCTGCGGTCTGGCTGGAGGGTACTGGCCGGGGCGGCGCTGGGTGTTTGAGAGCCTTCCCGCCGTGGATCCGTCTGCCTGACGCGTCGCCCAGGCCACCGGATACCTTCCATTCGTGTGTTTTTACCGCCGAGGTTGTCGTCATGCCCTACGCGATTCCTTCAGTGGTCCGTCGCCAGACCATTGCTGATGTATTGCGCCGCACAGCGCTCCGTTTGCCGAAAAAAACAGCCATCGTCTGCGGGTCGAGCCGATGGACGTATGCCGAGTTTGATGCGCTGGTCTCGCGCCTGGCTGCGGGGGTACTTGCAATGGGTGTGCAGGAAGGCGAGAGGGTCGCGGTACTCGCCCGCAATTCCCATGGCTTCGCAGCGCTTCGCTTTGCGCTTGCACGGTGCGGCGCAGTGATGGTGCCGATCAACTTTATGCTGAAGCCGGAAGAGGTTGCCTACATTCTCCGGCATGCGGGTGCGCAGACGCTGGCCACCGATAGCGGACTCGCCGACCTGGCCCGGGCCGCCGCAAAGCTTGATACGCAGGTCAAGCAGTTCATCTGGTTGCCGTCCGAAGACCCGAGCGAGCCGTCGGCCGAAATGCACAATTTTCATGAGCTCGCTGCGTGTACCCAGGCACTGCCCGAATTGAAACTTGCGAGTACCGACCTGGCCCAGATTGTTTACACCAGTGGGACAGAGTCCAGTCCCAAGGGGGCCATGCTGACCCACGACGCCGTGCTCTGGCAGTACGTAAGTTGTGTCATTGACGCGGAGATTGCTGAAGCCGACGTTGCCTTGCATGCCTTGCCGCTTTACCACTGCGCGCAACTCGACGTTTTTTTCGGCCCGGCAATCTACATGGGCAGCACCAACGTGATCACTTCAAAACCGGTGCCAGACAACCTCTTGCCGATGATCGAGCGTTTGGGCATCACCAGTTTTTTTGCTCCGCCTACCGTCTGGATTGCCCTCTTGCGATCGCCCTTGTTCGATCCGGCGAGGCTCTCCGGGTTGGCCAAGGGCTACTACGGCGCTTCGATCATGCCGATTGAAGTGATGAAAGAACTCGCCTCCCGTTTGCCGACGCTTCGCCTGTGGAATCTTTACGGGCAAACCGAGATCGCACCGCTTGCGACCATGCTGGGACCCGACGACCAGTTGCGCAAGCCCGGGTCCTGCGGCAAGGCTGTGCGCAACGTGGAGACCCGCGTGGTGAATGATCAGATGCAAGACGTCATGCCGGGTGAGGTCGGTGAAATCGTGCACCGCTCTCCGCACCTCATGCAGGGCTATTTCCATGACGATGAACGCACGCTCTCCGCGTTTGAAGGCGGATGGTTTCATAGCGGCGATCTGGCCACGATCGACGAGGACGGCTACATCACCGTGGTGGATCGCAAAAAAGACATGATCAAGACCGGCGGTGAAAACGTCGCCAGTCGCGAGGTGGAGGAAATGATTTACCGCCTGCCCCAGGTCAGTGAGGTGGCTGTGATCGGGTTGCCCGACCCCAAATGGGTCGAAGCCGTGACCGCGGTGATCGTGGTCAAGGCAGGGCACGAACTGGACGAGCAGACCGTCATCGCACATTGCACACGACACATGGCTGGCTTCAAAGCCCCCAAGCGTGTGGTGTTCGCTGCCAGTCTTCCGAAGAACCCGAGTGGCAAGCTGTTGAAGCGTCTGTTGCGGCAGGGTCTCGCCGGCTGAGCGCGTCAGCGCGGCGGCCCGATCAAAGCGCTGCCGCGACCGGGCGCTGCTTGCCCGGGAGAGCGGCGCTGCGTACCTTGGGTGATTCCTCAGGCGAGATGCTTGCGGAAGTGGGCGAGTGTGCGTTCCCACGACAGCTTGGCCGCCGCCTCATCGTAGCGAGGGGTGGAGTTGTTGTGGAAGCCGTGCTGCGTGCCAGGATAGACGTGTGACTCGAAGCGCACGCTGGCCTGGGCCTTGGCGTT
>Ga0255200_1000283_pt1 | contig 7897 bp, 6 predicted proteins | sample Miss_Atlam_RepB__2_FD_189949 | JGI IMG/M metagenome (GOLD analysis project Ga0255200, IMG submission 189949) | Freshwater microbial communities from Mississippi River, Louisiana, United States - Miss_Atlam_RepB_8h | ecosystem: Environmental > Aquatic > Freshwater > River | place: USA: Louisiana... | reverse complement strand
TCATCTCGCGCGCGCGGTAGTGCGGGTCGCTTGCGATGTCCGCCACCGTGTACACCTTGCCCGCCGGCACCTTGGCCGCGCCCAGTTCGTCCAGCACCACCTGCACCGCGCGGGTGACGGTCCACGCCTCAATCGCCGCATCGATCTCGGCCACGCGCTCGACCCGACCGGCATTGCCGGACAGCCCGGGGTCGCGCCCCAGATCTGTCCGCCCGATCACCTCCATCAATCGCTTGAAGATGCTGTCGCCGTTGCCGGCGATCAGCACATAGCCGTCACAGCACCGGTAGGCGTTGGACGGCGCGATCCCGGGCAGCGCCGATCCGGCAGCCTCGCGCACGGCCCCGAAGGCGCTGTACTCCGGCAGCAGACTCTCCATGACATTGAACACCGCCTCGTGCAGGGCCACATCGATCACCTGACCTCGGCCGCCGCGCTGATCACGGTGGTACAGGGCCATCATCACCCCGATCACTGCGTGCAGCGCCGCCAAGGTATCGCCGATCGAAACCCCCACGCGTACCGGCACGCGGCCCGGCTCGCCGGTCAGGTGCCGCAGACCGCCCATCGCTTCACCGATGGCGCCGAAGCCCGGCAGGTCCCGGTAGGGGCCGGTCTGGCCGTAGCCCGAGATGCGGGCCATGACCAGCCGGGGATTGAGCGCCAGCAGTTGCTCGGGCCCCATGCCCCAGCCCTCCAGCGTGCCCGGGCGGAAGTTCTCGATGAGCACATCGGCCTGCGCAATCAGGTCGCGCGCCAACTGTTGACCCTCAGCCTGCCGCAGGTCCAGGGCCACCGAACGCTTGTTGCGGCTTTGCACCTGCCACCACACCGAAGTGCCGTCCTTGATGAGCCGCCATTGGCGCAGCGGATCCCCTGCGCCGGGTGGCTCGATCTTGACCACCTCGGCACCGAACTCGGCCAGCGTCTTGCCGCAGAAGGGGCCGGCGATCAACTGCCCCATTTCCACCACCTTCACGCCTTTCAGCGCAAGCGGATTGGGCTGGGCGGGGGTGGCTGGGCTCATGGTTCAGCTGTCCAGGGAGTGCTCGCCAGAGGAAGACACCACACGCACGGTGGGGCGCATGGGCTCGGGTTCGGAATCGAAACGCTCGAAGCCACAGTAGCACAGGAAGTGGCGGTTGGAGGCACGCCCGAAAAGCGTCATGCCCAGGCGCGTGGCCAGGTCATGGCCCATCTGCGTGACGCCGTTGCGCGAGACGATGATGGGCACGCCCATGTGTGCGGCCTTCATCACCATTTCACTGGTCAGGCGGCCCGTGGTGTAGAACAGCTTGTCGCCGCCGCGGATGCCGTGTAGGGCCATCCACCCGGCGATAGCATCAATGGCGTTGTGACGGCCCACATCCTCCACGAACATCAGAAGTTCATCGCCTTGAAACAGTGCGCAGCCGTGCACACTGCCGGCACGGCGGTGAACGCTGTCCTGCTGGCGCATGGTTTCCAGGACGCCGTGCAGCGTCCCCTGGCGAATCCGGGCCTGCGAGGCATCGGGCAGCACGATGGCCTCCAGCCCTGCCATCACATCGCCGAACACCGTCCCCTGGCCGCAACCGGTGGTCACCACGCGCTTGGCGGTGCGCGCCTCGATGTGTTCAATGCCCACACGGGTGTGCACTGCCGCGGCCGAAACATCCCAATCCACGGTGATGGACTCCACATCGGTGGGCGAGGCAATCAGGCGCTGATTGATGAGATAGCCCAGCACCAGCAGTTCCGGAGCCGATCCCAGGGTCATCAGCGTCACCAGTTCACGCTTGTCCACGAAGACGGTGAGCGGCCGCTCAATGGGGATGGCGATGGCCCGGCGTTGGCCGTATTCGTCGAGGATGGTGATCTCGCGGGTCAGCGCACTGCCGGCCTGGGTCATCCGGGGCAGGGTGGCCGCCAGCAGGTGGCCGCCCGCTTGGGCAGGGGCGGCAATCGGTTCAGGCGTAGGACCCAGCATGTCAGGATTGTCCTCCAGGCCGCATCGCCCTTGCGCCGGGGGGGTTCGGGGCGTCGGACACCCGTGTAGGATGAACCGGTATTCGATGCATTCCCTGGAGACGCAAGCATGATCGTCGGCACCGCCGGCCACATCGACCACGGCAAGACCTCTCTGGTGAAGGCACTCACCGGCGTGGATGCCGATCGGCTGAAGGAAGAAAAGGAACGCGGCATCACGGTGGACCTCGGTTTTGCTTACCAGGCGCAGACCGATGGGCACGTCCTGGGCTTTGTGGATGTGCCGGGTCATGAGAAGTTGGTGCGCAACATGCTGGCTGGTGCCACCGGTATCGATCATGTGATGTTGGTGGTGGCCGCCGACGACGGTCCCATGCCGCAAACGCGTGAGCACCTGGCCATCCTGGACCTGCTCGGCCTGCAGCAGGGCGTGGTGGCCCTGAGCAAGTGCGATCTGGTGGACGCGGAACGCCTGACGCAAGTCAGCGCGGACATCCGGGCCCTGCTGCGGTGCACGGCCCTGGCAGACGCCCCGGTGCTCCCGGTGTCCAGCGTCAGCGGCCAGGGCATCGAGACCCTGCGCAGCCACCTCGATGCCGCCCGGCATCAGTCCCCGCCGCGCGCCCGCGAGGGGCCGTTCCGTTTGGCAGTGGACCGCAGTTTTACCTTGTCGGGCATCGGCACCGTGGTCACCGGCACGGCCGTGAGCGGTCGCGTCCGGGTTGGCGAGCGGCTGAGGCTGACCCCTTCGGGTCTTGAAGTGCGGGTGCGGGGATTGCATGCGCAGAACCGCGCATCCGAAGAAGGCGAGGCGGGGCAGCGACTGGCCATCAATCTGGTGGGCGTGGAAAAGCAGCAGGTGCAGCGCGGCCATTGGTTGGTGGCCGAAGCGCTGCACGCGCCCACCGAACGCCTTGCAGCACGGCTGCGCCTCTTGCCTTCCGAAGCGAAGGCGCTGGCCCACTGGACCCCCGTACACCTGCACTTGGGGGCTGAGGATGTGAACGCACGCGTGGCCCTGCTGGAGGGCACGTCACTGCAGCCCGGCGGTGATGCACTGGTGCAGTTCGACCTGGACCGTCCGATCGGCGCTCTGCGCGGCGACCGCTTCATCATCCGCGACCAGTCTGCATTGCGGACCCTTGGCGGCGGCCAGGTGGTCGACCCTTTTCCACCACCCACCCGGCGCCACCGCGCGCAGCTGGTGCAAGCCCTGCGGGCCATGGAGGCCCCGACAGCCTCGGCCGCGCTGCAGGGCCTGCTGGCGCTGGGCTCGCCCTATGGCATTGAGCGGCGGTCCTTCGCCCTGGCGTGGAATCTCACGCCCGAGGCCTTGGTGTCGGTGGAGCAGACGGTGGCCCAGGCGGTGCCCCTGGACACCGTGGGTGAAGGTCAGGCCGAACTGTGGTTCACCCGTGCGCAACTGCAGCATTACCAAGAGCGCATCACCGAGGCACTGGGTGCGCACCACCGGCGCACGCCCGACAGCCCTGGCTTGAGTCAGGAACAACTGTCGCGCCAGGTCCGTGACAAGCCCACCGCGACGGTGTTCGCGCTCCTGGTGGCCCAATTGGTGCGTGCTGGTGCGCTGCGGCGCAACGGCGCGGCGCTGGCACTGGCCGGTCATGAGGCGACCCTGCAAGGCACCGAAAAGCTGATCTGGGAACGCCTCAAGCCCTGGCTGGACGAGAACGGCTTCCTGCCGCCGCGCCTGTCCGAACTGCTCGAGCGAGACCGCAGCCTGCGCAAGGACCAGGTGCTGCGCACCTTGCAACGCTTGCAGCGCATGGGCAAGGTTCACCCGGTTGGTGCCGAGTATTGGTTTCAAACCGAGCAGATGCTGGAACTCAGCCTGCGCGCCAAGGCACTGGCCGAAGCAGACCCGAACCAGCGATTGAACGTGCGGGCCCTGAGGGAATCGGTGGGCGTGAGCCGCCACCTCTCGGTCCCTTTGGTAGAGTACTTCGATGAGATCGGTTTGACCGAGCGTGATGCGGTAGGGCGGCACTTCAAACGCGACCCCCGCAAGATGTTCGGCGGCTGAATTCGATTGCCGCAGGAGGCGGATCGTCCCCCGGTGGGGCGTCCGGTCTGCAAAACCGGGTGGGGCTGCTCAGTGGTCCCAGGTGGGTTCGACTCCCACCCACCTCCGCCATCTTTGTTGCGCGCATGAAACCAGAACACCAGGCCGCCGGTCGGCCACCCTCGATGGACCGCCTGCTCGAACGCCCCGCCCTGCGGGTGCTTCAAGGCAGCCACGGCCGCCAAGCCACGCTGAATGCGGCACGCGCGGCACTGGAGGCCTGGCGCGCGGCTGCAGCGCCCAGCGGTGCGCCCTTCGATCCGGATGCCTTCGACCGAACCGTGGACACGGCGCTGGAGCGCGCGGCCCGTGCGGCGCTGCGCCCGGTGATCAACCTCACCGGAACCGTCCTGCACACCAACCTGGGCCGCGCGGTGATGGCGCCCGAAGCGATCGAAGCCGTGACCGCCGTGATGCGGGGCTACAGCAACCTCGAATTCGACCTCGCACGCGGCGCACGGGGTGACCGCGACGATCACATCGAAGGCCTGCTGCGCGAGTTCACGGGGGCCGAAGCGGCCACCGCCGTAAACAACAATGCTGCCGCCGTGATGCTGGTGCTCAGTGCCCTGGCAGAGAAGAAGGAGGTTCCCGTTTCTCGCGGCGAACTGGTTGAGATCGGCGGGGCTTTCCGAATCCCGGACATCATGCGGCGTGCAGGTTGCAAGCTGGTGGAAGTCGGCACCACCAACCGAACGCACCTGCGCGACTTCGAGGAAGCCATGGGCCCGAAGACCGGCATGGTGATGAAGGTGCACACCAGCAATTACCAGGTGCAGGGGTTCACCGCGGCGGTGCCGCCGGCTGAGTTGGCGGCCTTGTGCCACAGCCGGGGGATCCCGTTTTCTGAAGACCTGGGTGCGGGCACCTTGATGGACCTCACGCGCTGGGGTCTGCCGCACGAGCCCACGCCCGCCGAATCGATCGCCAACGGTGTGGATGTGGTCACCTTCAGCGGCGACAAGCTGCTCGGCGGGCCGCAGTCAGGCCTCATCGTGGGCCGCAAGGACCTGATCGCCCGCATCAAGAAGTGTCCGCTCAAGCGTTCGCTTCGATTGGACAAGATGACGATTGCGGCCTTGGAGGCCACGCTTCGGCTGTACCGAGACCCCGATCGCTTGGCGCAGCGGCTGCCCGCTCTGCGGCTGCTGACGCGCCCGGCGCACGAGATCCGCGCGCAGGCGCAGCGGCTGCTGCCGGCGGTTCAACAGGCCTTTGGGCCGAAGGCGGTGGTGCGCGTGATGGACTGCCGAAGCCAGATCGGCAGCGGCTCCTTGCCCATCGACCGGCTGGACAGTGCGGGCCTGTCCATCGCCTCGCCCACGGGAGGCAAGCGGTCGGGTGCCTTCCCCGAGCGCATGGCCCAACGGCTGCGCGAGCAGCCGATTCCCATCATCGGCCGCATCGAAGAGGGCGAACTCAGGTTGGATCTGCGCTGCCTGGACGGCGCGGAAACGGAACAACAATTCCTGGCCCAGCTGGCTGGGATTCGGCCATCGCTGGGCCACTGAGGCCGGCGGTCACCGCGTCCACGGGTTCGACGTGAAGCAGGTGCACCACCTCGGCCCGAGCAGTGGCCACAGCCGCTGCACCGGGCGCCTCTGAAGCCCGCTCGGCATCCACGGTCTCAGGATCAAACCCCGCATCCTGCGGCGGGGCCGCCGGATCCCGGTCGTCGTCCGCATTCGGATGGGTCGAAGCCGCCGCGGTGCTCGTGTCGGTACCCGCCTCAGGGCCCGGTGACACCGGGTCCGGCGGCGGGAGGTCCTGTTCCTTCAACTCATCGTCGATCAGTCCCAAGGCGCGGGCCTGCACCAGCGTCTTCATCACCGCCACCGGCAGTGGATTGGGCGTGTTGTAGTCGTCGATGTACACGTCCAAGCCATCCATCACATTGAAGTGCGGGTCGGAGTGGAAGAGCTTCTTGAAGGCGGCATTGCGCACCTGGGGGTCCACGTCGCGGGCCACGAAGGAGCGGTAGTCGGATGAGGCATCCAGTTGCTCCACGTCCTGCAGCGTGGGCCGGGGCACTTCGGCTGCGGCGCTGTGGTCGGCCGAGACCGCCGCGCCCGTGCCGGTACCCGCAAGGGCCCTGGCCGCCACCGCCGACTCAGCGGGGGCACCCGCCGCGGGCACTGCCGGACTGGCGCTGGGCTGGGCTGGCGCAACCGGGGCTTCAGCCGTGGCCTCCCCGCTCTGGCGCACCTGCGCCTTGCGGCGCGACCACCTCGACAGGAAGCCGGCATCGGCAGGGCGCTCGCTGTTGTCGGGCTCGTTCATCTTGGGAGGGGGTCCACGCGGGCGGTTGCTGCGTTTCAGTTGAGGTCGTTGCCCTGGCGCTGTTGCCAGCGCCTGGCGTGAAGTTCACGCTCTTCGGGGCTCAGGAAGGACATGGCGCGGACCTTGCGCTTTTCATCGGGGACGAAATGCTTGTTGGTGTAGTCCTGCAGCCATTCGCACAGCTCGGGCGCCAGCGGCACGCTTTCCACCTGCTCGCCGGCAAACAGGCGCCGATCGGCTTCGACATAGGACACGCTGGCCGCCGTCACCTCCATCATCGATGGATCGTCGTCGATGAGGCGGTAGGACACGAACCAACTGGGATTGCCCGAGGTCAGGTTGAGGAAGTAGCCCTTGCACTCGTCGGGAAACAGCTCCAGTCGGAAGCCGGGAAACAGCCAGCGGGAGCGCTTGCCGTCGTCGAACACCATTCGGGGTTCGGTGCCGAAGGCCGCTTCGTGCGGCACCACCTCCAACACACGGAAGGCCCAGTCTTGCCAGGCATTTGGGTTCGCGGTGCGCTCCAACACAACGGCCACGTCGATGCGTGGCCGTGGAGTGCCGGGGGCGATGACCGCCCCCGTGGGTGCGCTGCAGTCCTGCAAAGCGCCGGGCGTCAGGACTTCTTCGGCGCGGCCGGTGCAGCCGCAGCCGGAGGAGCGCCCGCGGCGGCGGGCTTGGCCGCTGCCGCAGGAGCCGCCGCCACCGGCGGGGTGTAGACGAAGGGGCCCGGGTCGGCGCAGGGCGGCGTCGGCGTGGGCGCCACCGCCTTGCCGGCCCTCTTCTGCGCCGCAGCATACTTCGCCGCCACATCGTTCATCGACAGGCACAGCTTGTAGTTGGCCACCTTGTCGCCGTGTGCGTTCTTGGCCGCAGTCTCGGCGGCCTTGGCCTTGGCTTCGTCGCTCGGGGGCGGCAGCTTGGCGGCAGCCGTACCGGCCAGGGCCACGGCGCTGAGCGCCACCAGGGTCTTGATCAGAGTCGAGGTTCTCATGCGATCTTGCTCCTCCATCCGTTTCAGGCGCTGGGCTTGGCCACGGCCTGGCCACCGCCCTCGGGCGGCGTGCGCTGTGCCGGGATCTTGCCCGCCTTGATGTCGTTGTACCAAAGCTCGTGGTGCTCCTTGGCCCAGGCCTCATCGACATAGCCGGTGCGCATGGCCTTGTAGGCGCCGTCCATGCCAAGCGTTCCGATGTAGATGTGGCCTGCGAACATGGCCATCATCAGCACGGTGGCCACGGCGTGCACCATGTGGGCCACCTGCATGTCGGTGCGCAGGTACTGCAAGCCGGGGATCACCTTGTCCAGCCACAGTCCGGACACCACCACGATGGCGCCCAGGAAGAACACGCCCGCCCAGAACACCACCTTCTCGGCGGCATTGAAGCGATGCGAGGGCACCTCGTTGCCGCTGAGCAGGCCGCCGCCCTTGAGCAGCCAGTTCAGATCGCCCTTGGCCGGCCAGTTGTCCTTCAGGAAGGTGAGGAACACGATGACCAGCGAAACCGCGAACAGCGGGCCGGCGAAGTTGTGCACGTTCTTCAACAGGTAGGTGAGCCAACCGAA
>Ga0255200_1000280_pt1 | contig 7915 bp, 10 predicted proteins | sample Miss_Atlam_RepB__2_FD_189949 | JGI IMG/M metagenome (GOLD analysis project Ga0255200, IMG submission 189949) | Freshwater microbial communities from Mississippi River, Louisiana, United States - Miss_Atlam_RepB_8h | ecosystem: Environmental > Aquatic > Freshwater > River | place: USA: Louisiana... | reverse complement strand
GCGCATTGGGGCCAGCCTGATAGTCGGCCGGCCAGCTCTCGCCCGGCTCAACCACCTGCATCGCCACCACAGGCTCTTTCAACAGCACGTCTCTGCGACCGGGAGCAACGAGCTTGCGAGCCAGTCGGTTGACGCGCTCGGCGGAGCAGCTCTTTTCCAGCAGCAACGCGGCACAATGGCGATCATCCGCCAGCAGGATGGTGTTATGGTGGGTGTCCAGCCGGCTGCACACGGTTGGATTAACGAACTCGACCGTCACCGGAGCGAAGCCGGCGCGGAGGATGAGGTTCAAGCGGGTCGCCTTGGCGACGGGCTGATTCAATCGGTTGTGTTTCATGTTTGTTTGGGTGGAAGTGAACCCGCCGCCCCGTTGAAAGGGCGGCGGGCTCCAACAATGTTTAGGCCGTTGCGACCCCAGGCGTGACCGCTGGTGAAGCGGCAGCAACAGCGGGGAGGACCACAGGAGTGGCCAAAACCGTCTTGATGACGGCCTTCGGCTTGCTGCCGCCGTTGTGCTGGTGGACTACGACGACCTGACAGGTGCGGTTAAGCAACTGGTCGGTGTCGAAGCTGGCGATCTCGGGAATGCTCAACGAGCGTCCCAAGATGGCCTGAGCTTCGCGCTTCAACGGACTGCGCCCGCTCATCGTGGCCGGATACCGCTTGGGCATCGGCTCTGCCGCGCCAGCGACCGCGAACTCGATCTTCAGCTCCGGCTTCTCGCCGTCCTTGAGGATCTTTTTCACGGGTTCGATGGCCTTGACGACGGCGGCATACGTGCCTTCCTGCATCAGGACCGTGTTCTTGGTTTGGATGGTTGATGTGATGACCATATGTTTCCTGCCCTTCTGTTTACTAACATTCGCCTGGGAGTTATTTGTCTTCGGCGTTGTCCCGTTGTTTAGTTGTCCCGGCCGGGCAAACAGGACATTCAAAGTCCCGGCCGGGAAATCGAGCTAGTTGGTTGGTTGAGCGAGGAGGCTAACGATGCGTTCCACCGTCGATCCCACTTGCCGGCGGTCGTGGTTGAGCCAGCAGACGTTCGCGATGCGGCTCATGCGGTCGTGGTGGCGGCGGGCATGACGCTCCAACAACTCGGCCACGCGCTGCTGACAGGCGGGCCGGGAAATTGACCGGCGTTGAAGCTGCACCAGCGGCTCCCGGGCAAAGCACTTCCGCAGCAGGTAGGTTTCCTGCATCCGCTCACGGCAAGCCTGGTCGAAACTCCGCTGCATCCCGGCCGCAAACATCCGGCCAGCCCTTTGTTCGCAGTCCTGTGGCAGATGGGCGGGATGCTTCCACTGCAAACCGATGATCAGCGGTTGTTCAGCCTCGCAGGTTGCCTGTGCGCTGAGCGTTTCCACCGCAACCCGCACCAGCGCGTTGGAGCATCCCTCAACCACAACCTGCTGGTTGCGCTCAGCCGCCTCAACCAGACAGCTCCGCAGCTCGGCGCGATAGCGGTTCTGCGTCCACAGCGGTTCATCTGGCTGCTGCCGGCCGTATAACCGGCTGTTGACATCAGGATACTGGTCGGCATCGGACTGGCCGGTGACCTCCGGCAGCGCATCGTAGAGGTAGAACTTATCGGCGTTTATGACCGTCGCGTTCAAACGCCGGGCCAGACCAAACGCCACCTCGGTCTTCCCCACGGTGGTTGGGCCGAGGATGACGACCGGCCGGTTGAAGGCGGCTGCTGCTACGGGGCGGTTGAGCGATTGCTGCATGCCGTCAACAGCGGGAAAGTTGAGCGGCTTCTTACAGGTGAGGTTCGGCTTGGTGGTTTGGTTGGGCTTCGCGTTCATAGTCGTTGCCGTATCAGCGGGAACGCTCGGCGGTTTCTTACAGGGGGGCGGATCAGCAGGATGCTCGCGGGGAAAACGAACAGCCGAATCAACCTCCAAACATTCCACACCCGGAATGGTGCAACGGTTAGCTTGCCGGCTGTTCAAGCCAGCCAGCCAACAAGCTCAGGGAAGCGTGGACATTGAGATCGAACAGTTGAGGGCCAACGACCGGACCGCATGGAACCGGGCGTTCGAGGTGCTTTACGCCATTAGCCTGAGCGTCTGTTGTTCAACCGCTTCAACGATGAACCGTCAGGACCACGAGGATGTAGCGATTGAGGCTGTTACCGAGGTCATTGATTATGTTGAGAGGGTCGGCAGCTTCGAGGAGTGCAAGCGGCTCGTTGTGACGATCAGCAAGAACCGGTTGCTGGATCGTTTCCGTTCCAAGGCCACCGTCAAACATGGGGCCGGGCAGGTGGACAGCTTGGAACAACAGGAAGGGTTTGAAGCCGTTGACCACAACCAACGCCAACCGGATGCGCTGGTGTTGGCCGGCGAGAACGCGATGATTCTGAAGCGTGCGCTGTTGGGGGTGCCCGAGCAGTATCGCCTGGTGGTGGAGGAGTTTTACCTGCGGGGCCTCACCCAGCAGCAGATTGCCGACCGGCTGGGGCTCAAAATCGGCTCCATTGGCGTGTATTTGGACCGTGGATTGAAGGCGTTGCGACAGAACCTCCCGCCGGGTTGGCCGTAGTTGTAAGAAGCGTTGAACCAATTCCGTTATCTTTCTGGATGAATGATGCTGAAAAGTTGAAGTTGGAGCAGGAGCTGAAGAAAGCAGCCCCGGTGCTCAACCGGCTTGGCGACAGTCCCAGCCCGCTCCCCGACCACGTCCGGGCGCGGTTGAATGCCGCGTTGGACCGGAAGATCGCTGCTTCGCCCGCTGTTGAAACGAAGCCGGCTGATAATCGACCGCCCGCCCCCGAGCGGGAACCCTCGTGGCTGGAGGTGTGGCGGTGGTGGATCGGGTTGGCCACCGCTACTGCCGCGATAGCGCTGATTCTGACCCTCAACCGTTCCGGCCCCAACCTTCCTCCCGTTATCCAGGTGGCGATGCTGGATTCGATTGGTGGCACCAGGGGAACCAACGCCAGCCCACTGACCGTCATCCAGCAGCAGTGGAATGAGTCGAAGCCGGTCGAATTCTCGGACAATGAGAAGCTGAAGCAATGGCAGCAGGATTGGGAGGCTGGATCCAACCGCATCGTTGCCAAGATCGTTTATGACCGGGACACAGGTTTCATCCGGGTCACCGTGCGTTCAGCAGGGCGCCTCCTCGTCGAAAGAGCGTTTCCGGTCACAGCGGAGCAGGATCTTCCGTCCGTGCTGGAATCGGTAAAAGCGCTGATCAAGGAGCAGGTCAAGTGATCGGTTGCCTTCCGGGCCCGTTCCGCAAGCTGGTCTGCCTGACCATCTTGCTCCATCTGGCAGTTAGTCTTTCCGCATGGGCACAAACCGCACCAGGCAACGAGGCTGAACGGCTAGCCAAACAGCTGGCCGAATTGCGCCAGAATAACAAATACAAGGAGGCTCTCCCGGTGGCCCGGCACATTCTGGAGTTGGTGGAAAAGGCCAACGGTCCATCCCATGTTAAGACGGTGTTTGCGGTGAATGATCTGGCCACGCTTTACCAGATCATGGGCGACTATCCCAAGGCTGAGCCGCTCTTCCAACGCAGCCTCAAAATCTGTGAACTGGTTTTTGGGCCGAGACATCCCAACACCGCCACGAGCCTGAACAATCTGGCCAGGCTGCACGTTGCGATGAGCGATTATGCGAAGGCGGAACCCCTTTACCGCCGCAGTGTTCAAATCAACGAAACAGCGTTCGGTCCAGAACATCCCAATACCGCGACCAGCCTCAACAATCTCGCCACGCTTTACTTCAAGTTGAGCGACTACCCCAGGGCTGAACCGCTCTTCCAGCGCAACCTCAAGATTCGGGAGATGGTGCTGGGGCCGGAACACCCCTTGACGGCGGCGAGCGTGAACAACCTAGCCATGCTGTATGAAACGATGGGGGACTACGCCAAGGCTGAACCCCTTTACCAGCGGAGTCTGAAGGTTAATGCCAAGGTTCTGGGCCGCCAGCACCCCGATACCGCGACGAGCCTCAATAATCTGGGGTTGGTTTGCATCAAGCTGGGCGATTACGCCAAAGCTGAACCGTTGTTGCAGGAAGGGCTGGCGATCTGTGAAAAGGTATTGGGTGAGGATCATCCCGATACGGCGACGAGCCTCAACAACCTAGCCGTGCTGTATCGGACTACGGCAGCCAACGCCAAGGCTGAACCCCTGCTCCAGCGCTGCTTGAAGATCAGCGAGCGATTGCAGGGCACAAACCATCCGGAGACAGCCACCAGCCTCAACAACCTGGCCCTGCTCTACAGTGACATGGGCAATTACGGCCAGGCAGAGCCCCTGTTTCAGAGAAGCCTGAAGGTTTACGAACGAGTGGGAGGCACAAATCACCCCCCGGCACATCCCGGGGTGGCGGCGATTCTCGGCAACCTGGCGCTTTTGGAACTGGATCGGAACCGTCCGGAGGCGGCGCTTGGGTATGCCCGAAGGTTGATCGCTCCCACTGAAGCGGGCACCAGCCGGATACTGGCGTTCGCCTCCGAAGGCGAGCGACTGGCTTACCAGCAGCAGGAACAGGCCACCGCGTTGCTGGCATCCTTGGGTGCCGCAAGTGAATTGGCCCAGGTTGTCTTGCGGAACAAGGGCTTGGTTTTGGATTCCCTCTTGGAGGAGCGCCTGGCGGTGGAGGCTTCAGCAGATCCTTCGATAAAAGCAGTGGTCGAACAGTTGCGTGCTCGGGGCCGGCAATTCATGCAGCACCACCTGGAGTGTCCCCCTGATGCCGATGCGGACGCGCTGACCAGATGGAAGGCGGAAGAGGATGCCCTGCGATTGCTGGTGGAAGAATCCCAGCGAACGCTGACGAGGAAAGTAATGGGCACCGGAACGATCAGGCGCGCTCTCAAAGTGACGCTTCAGGAGGTTCAGTCAGCTCTCCCGGACGGGACTGTATTGCTGGAGTTTGTTCGTTACGCCCATCACCGCGGAAGGATGCCGAGTGAGCCGCGTTATGGAGTGTTGCTGATTGGTGGCCGGCAAACCAAGTTCAAGGATGAGAAGGCCGGAATGCCTGTCTGGGTGCCTCTGGGTTCAGCCACCAACTTGGACAGCCAGATGGAAGCCTACTCGGCGGCCATGCGAGCCGGGCGCAAGGCGGATGAAGCAATCCTTAGGACCCTCGCCTCACGACTATTTACACCGGTTCAAAAATGGCTTCCCGAAGGATGCCGGTCGCTCGTGATCTGTCCCGACTCCCAGCTTAACTTCCTCAGCTTCGGCACCCTGGTCACTGAAGGAGGGGAGTTTCTGGCGGAACATTACCGCATCAAATACGTTACCAGCGGCCGTGACCTGTTGTTTGGAAACGTGGACGAACCTGACGAAAGGGCGATGGTGGCGTTTGCCAATCCGGCATTCTCGTTGCCATCCGCCACCGCCGGAAACCGCCCGGAATCCACGCCATCGACCGCGCTTTCCCAGGAGCATCGGGGCTACGATGGGCTGGCGTTGCAAGCCCTGCCAGGAACGGAGCAGGAAATTCAATTCCTCAAGGACAAAGCCCATGACTGGAAGCTGCTCCAGAAGGAGTTTGTTGGAAGCGCGGCCACAGAAGCGGAACTCAACGCGGTCCGCTTCCCCTTCATCCTCCATCTCGCAACCCACGGCTTTTTCCTGCCCGAAATTGCAACGGAAGGAGGCGGCAACAGCAATACACGGCTGGCTGGGGCCAGCCGGGCTTCGGTTGTCCTCAGGAACCCGATGCTGCGTAGCGGACTGGCATTGGCCGGAGCCAGGAACACTCTGGCTGCTTGGAAACAGGGATTGGTGCCACCCCCTGGAAACGACGGGATTCTTACTGCTCAGGAAGTTGGGAGCCTGAACCTTCGAAATACGTGGCTGGTGGCGCTGTCAGCCTGCGACACCGGGATTGGTGAAGCAAGGAGCGGGGAAGGCGTGCTGGGGCTGCGCCGTGGGTTTGTGCAAGCCGGAGCCCAGAACCTGCTGATGACGTTGTGGCCGATCTCCGATAAATGGTCGGTTGAAATCATGAAGGCGTTTTACGAGAAGGCGATGGCCACCGGGGACGCGCCGCAGGCAATGGCGGATGTTCAAGCAGAGTGGCTGGCGAAGCTGCGGAAGGAGAAGGGGGCGTTGATTGCCGCGCGGATTGCGGGGCCGTTCGTATTGACCAGCCGAGGGAAGCCCACCGGCAAGTAGGCTGAACGAGAGCAAACGCCTCGATCTCGCTCCCCTCCTATCGCGCCAGCTCGTCTCCCGGCATTGGCTGCACGTTCGGCACCTTGGCCATGGCGGCGCGAAACTTGTCCATGTTGCCCCGCTTTGCTCGCCGCTCCAGCTCCGCGAAGCTCTCCATGGCCCCCACCAGCTCCTCCAGCTTCTGCCGCGCGAACGCATCCACGCGCTGATGGTCGTGCGACGCCAAGCGTTCGAGCTTTCGGTAAACGTCATCCGGCATTTCCAGTGCGATGGCTTTCATTTGATTTCGCCGATGCATCGGAGCAACCGTGCCGGCGAGGTGCGCGGCTTCAGGGTTTTTCGGCCACGACCTTGCCATCCTGCCAGATGTAGACGGGCGTGCCATGCGCGCGCGCGGTCTTGCGCGCCACTTGGCCGGCGCGGCGTAGAGCACGGCCTACGGCGGTGGCAAAAGTCCGGGTGGTTTTCTTTCCGTTGTTGGTTTTCATGGTCCAGTCTCCAGCAGGCGGGGAGTGTCCCCGGAGTTGTCATAAACCGCCCACGCGTCGGCAAGTGGACGATATGCGGTCGTGAAATTGTTCCAACCTCGGGTGAAACGCCGCAGCACGTCTGCGCGCGGCACATTGTGCCCACCCTGCTTTACGCGTGCGGCGATGCGGCGAAAGGCCAAGCGAGGCGAGGGCAGGCGGAGAAAGACGATTTCGATGCGGTAGCCAGCGGCCTTCCAACTCTGGAGCCGGCCCTGGTAAACAAGGCCGCTCAAGGTTGTCTCAAAGGCAAAGTCCACCCGGGCCTTGGCCAGCCGGTCCAGCTCGGTCAGGAACAAGCGCCCAGCTGCCAGCGTTGCTAGTTCGGGTCGCAATGGCGAAAGGCCGCTCGCGATGAGGTCCGCGTTGACAAAATGGACAATGGCGGTGTCCTTGGGGAGAAACTCACGGGCAAAGGTGGTCTTGCCAGCCCCATTGGGTCCCGCAATCACAATGCACCGTGGTGGCGTGTCCGGCGTGGGCTTCATTAAGCACTGGCGTCAGGAGGCTGCCCACACCTCATGCACAAATGGTGTTTTTCCGGGAAAGTTCGCTGCACGCAGCTCTCGTAGCCGAAAATCAAGTTTGGGGCAAGCAAGGGCGGCAAAGAGAGCGGAACCACCCACCGCATCAGCGGGATCTCCCCAAACGCCGCAAGTCGACGGCGTAAACTTCACACAAGCGTCATCTTGCGGCCGGAAGCCACGCGAATCGGTGGCACGATGGCTTTGACGAACTGCTTGCGACCATCTGGAAAGACCTCGTAGATGGAGCCGCCTTCTGACTGGAGCACGCTTTGCCCGGATTCCAGCACCCGCTTCCGTGCGGACGCAAAGACCGATTCCGACATCGATGGAAAATGACTTTCCAACTGTTGAATCTCTGCTTCTGATTTTGGTTCCGGCATGCTTGTGCCTTTCTGAGGTGACGATAGCGGAGCGGATTGGATCGAGCGACCAAGTCCTTCCCGGTGTTTCACCTGGTTGAACCAGCATGGACTTTGAGCTTGGGAGGTTCACGACGCACCACAACCCGTTGAGTATTCGTTGTGGGCCTCGGTGGACTGCTGCTCCAACAAGCTGCGGAGATAGCCGAGCAACGAATCGAGCACAATCAATCTGACGGCTTTGACTTGGCCACGATTCCTCAACGACAGGGACCGGACGGGTGGCTTGAAGCTGTTCAACGGACTGGGGAGAATCAACTCGTTGAGCTTGCTGCGGGACAAACCGGTCCAGCG
>Ga0255200_1000261_pt1 | contig 8171 bp, 6 predicted proteins | sample Miss_Atlam_RepB__2_FD_189949 | JGI IMG/M metagenome (GOLD analysis project Ga0255200, IMG submission 189949) | Freshwater microbial communities from Mississippi River, Louisiana, United States - Miss_Atlam_RepB_8h | ecosystem: Environmental > Aquatic > Freshwater > River | place: USA: Louisiana... | reverse complement strand
AAGCCAGTTACACCACCGGCAGCGTGCTGGACGTGGCCGGTGGGCGCTGAAGTGGGACTTCCCACGGTTGCCATGGTCTGCGTTTGAGCGCGCTACAGTCGTTTCCATGAGCACATCCCCTTCACCGACTTCCCAGGCGCAGCCCGCCGCTGCGCCCGCGTCCGGCTCACAAGAGCGCACCGGATCATGGCGCCGTGGTCTCCGGGCCGCGCTGACCCTGGGCGCCCTCCTGGCGTTCGCTGCGGTTTGCATCGGCGTGCCGGTGCAAGCAGCGAGCCTGGCGGCATCCTCTGCTTCATCGGCCCTGGACAGCCTGAGCACCTCGGTGGGTGCCTTTTCCACCGCAGTCAGTGGCCTGAGCGCCTCTTCTTCACCCGGCGCCCGAAAGGTGGCGCAAGGGGACTACCGGATCGAGCGGACCCAAGGATGGGCGGGGACGCCCAAGCGTGTGGCCCTGGACCTGCAGCCCTCCGCCGCTGCGGCCGCAGCGGGGGCGCAGCCCTGGCAGCTGCGGATCCACGCCGGGGTCGCGGCTTCGGCTGAACTGGAGGCGGGGCAGTGGGTGACCGTCCGCGAGCGTCCCTTTGGTTTCGGCCTTTGGCGCCAGGATGCTGAGCGCCCGTTTTACCTGGTGGTGCAGGACGACTGGATCGAGGCCCTGCAGGCCCGTCCGGTGAATGGCCGCTGAGGCGCAGGGCAGGTGGCGCCGCATCGGCGCAGGGTGGCTGCTGGCCGCGGGGGCACTGAACGCGCATGCCGGATGGCCGGCCTGGGCCCATTGCCCCACGCCGGCGGCGGATGCCGCCGAGGAGTGGGATGTCCATCTGCAGGTGGCCGAACTGATCCAGCAGGAGTGGCGTGCCCGCTCCGCACCCGTGGCCCTGATCTCCCGATCGGGGCTCCCGCTGCAGGCCATCGGACACCGCTATTCACACAGCGGCTTTCTCAGGGACCACGCCACCGAGGCCACGGCGCCCTCCTCGATTCCAGCGGTGCGGCAGCTCTACTTCGATTGTGAGACCGCGCAACCGCGCGTGTTCGACGAGGGCCTGGCCGCATTTGTTCGCGGGGTGGCGCGCGATGCGGCCGCCCGCTACAGCGTCGTGTGGTGGCCTGCGGAGCCCGCCCACACACTGGCCCGGACCGTTTCCCACGACGCCCAGGCTGCCGCCTTGGTGGCGCCGCGTTATCAGGCCCAGGCGCATGTCTGGAGCCTGCACACCCAGAATTGCAACCAGTGGCTGGTGGAGATGTTGGCGGCCGCCTTCGGCGGCCGCGATGACCGCGCAGGTGCACAGCAATGGCTGCGAGAACAGGGTTATGTCGGCAGCATCGTGCAACTGCCGGGCCTGGTTTGGCTGCTGGCGGCTGCGGTGATGCCCCATATGGGGCTGCAGCACCACCCCGAGTCGGATCGGCAGGCCTGGCGTTTTGAGGTGTCCCTTCCGGCTTCGGTGGAGCGCTTCGTCCAACGGGTATGGCCTCAAGCCCAACGGGTCGAGTGGTGCCTGCGCGGCCATGAGGTGGTGGTGCGACGGGGCTGGCAGCCCCTGGACGGGACCTGTACGCCGCAAGACGGCGATGAGCGCCGCACCCTTCTGCGATGAAGGCAACCTGCGGGGTGCAGGGGTGATGACCGAGGTCAAACAAACGTTTGATTTGCGTCCTACACTCGCGCCCGTGCCACCGTCACCGCCCCCCCTGTCCACACCCACTGCGCACACCCGCCAACGCCTCCTGGAGACCGCGTTGCGGCTGTTCAGCCAAGGCGGCTACGACAAGGTTTCGGTCCGCGACATTGCGGAGTCCGCACAGGTGAATGTGTCCGCAGTGAGCTATCACTTCGGCGGCAAGTCTGGCCTCTACAGGGCTGCGCTCACGGAGCCTTTGGGTTCGGTGAGCGATGACATCCCCCTGTTCGATCAGCCCCACTTCAGCTTGCGCGAATCGCTGGAGGGCCTGTACCGGTCCTTGCTCGAGCCCTTGACCGCCGACCCGCGTGCGCAGCAGTGTGTGCGGCTGCACCTGCGCGAGATGCTGGACCCGACCGGGGTCTGGAACGAGCAGGTGCAAAACGATTTCCGCCCGGCGCACGAGGCCCTGCTGCGGGTGCTGCAGCGCCACCTGAAGCTCTCGGCGGTGGATGACGACCTGCTGTACCTGAGCCTGGCGCTGACCGGACTGGCGCTCCATGTGCACCTCTCCCGTGATGTGGCCCATGCCGTTCGGCCGGGCCTTCTGGAAGGTTCGGCCGCCGTCAACCGCTGGGAGCAGCGCTTGGTTGAACAGGCCTTGGCGCTGGTGCAGGCTGAGGCCCTGCGGCGCGGCAGCGATCGTGAGCCTGAAGGGGCATGAAGGAACCATGAGCATTCGAATACCGATACCCCATCGCCGAGTCGTGCCCATGGGCGCCCTGGCGGTCGCGAGCCTGCTGGCCTTGGGTGCTTGCGCGGCCCGGCCGCCGGTTGAGGCCCCCAAGGCGGCTGCTCCCGCCCAGTGGGGCGCGCCCCTGCCCGAGGAAGCGGCGTGGCCCCATGAGGGCCGCCTGAGCAGCCTGGTGCGATGGTGGGCAGCGTTCGGCGGCCCCGATCTGGCCGCGCTGGTGCATGCCGCACAGGAGGCCAGCCCCAGCATCAGCAGCGCAGCGGCGCGCCGAGCGCAGGCGCAGGCCGAACGAGCAGCCGCAGGCAGCGTGCTCGTGCCCCAGGCGGATCTGGCGGTCAGTGCGCAGCGCCGCAGCGCCTCACCGCCCTTTCCCGCCGGTGAATTGGCGCAGGGGGGGCTGCAGCTGAGTTGGGAATGGGACGTCTTCGGTGGCCTGCGGGCACAACGCCAGTCCGCGCAGTGGCGCCTGCAGTCCGCCGATGCCGCCTGGCATGACGCCCGGGTGTCGCTGGCTGCCGATGTGGCCCTGCAGGTGCTGTCCTGGCGGCACTGCGAGGCCACGCGGAGGCTGCTCGAGCGCGACGCCGAGGCGGCCGGCCGCAGTGCGCAAACGATGCGACGTTTGGCCGACGCGGGGCTGCAGGCGCCGGAGCAGGCGGCCGCGGCGGAGGCGGGTGCGGCCCAGTCGCGCAACCGTGCACGCGCGCAGACGCAGCGCTGCGATGCCGATGTGAAGGCCCTTGTGCAATACACCGCCTGGACCGAGCCCCAGGTCCGCGAGCGGCTGGCGGCGATGGTGGCTGTCGAGGCGGCTGGGCCCGAGGACGGTGTGGACCTGCTGGCGCGTCCCTTGCGCCACGTGCCGGCCTTGCCTGCGGCTACGCTGGCCCAGCGGCCCGATGTGTTCATGGCCGCGGCCGCCGTGGCCGCGGCTGCAGCCGATGTGGGTACGCAGGAGGCCCAGCGCTTCCCGCGGGTGGGCTTGACCGGCAGCATCGGCCGACTGGACAGCCAGACCGCAGCGGGCCGTGTGTCCCTGGACACCTGGTCGGTGGGCCCCTTGAGCATCAGCCTGCCGGTGTTTGATGCCGGCCGCCGCGCCGCCCAGGTGGAGGCAGCCCGCGCCCGTTACGACGATGCGGTTCGGCAACATGCGGCCGTGGTGCGCCGTGCCGTTCGGGAAGTCGAAGACGCCCTGCTGGGCTTGGACACCTCGGCCCGCCAGGCCCGCGACGCTCGGCTCGCCCTGGACAGCGCCCGTTCCGTCCTGAACGCCGTGCGGCAGCGACAGGCCCGCGGCCTGGCTTCGACCTTGCAAGCGGACGAGGCCTTGCGCTCGGCCCTGAGCGCGGAGGCGGCCTGGCTGGATTTGCAGCGCAGTCGGCTTGCGGCCTGGGTGAGCCTGTACCGCGCCGCGGGTGGGGGCTGGAGCCCCGACGCCCAAGTCTCACTGAACCACTCTGCGCCATGAACCGAATCGACATGCACCCCATCACGGTTATCCCTTCCCATGCGGGGCGCTGCCAGCGCCCCTGGGCTCGAGCGGCCGCCCTGGCGACCGCACTCACCTTCTTCGCTGCGGCGTCCGTGGCGGCGCAGTCGGCAGGGGCCTCGGGCGCCAAGGCCGCGCTCACCGTTCACGCGGTGAAGCCCCAACCCGGCCAGTGGACGAGCACCCTGGCGGTCAACGGCAGCATCGCCGCCTGGAGTGACGCCGTGATCGGCAGCCCCATCAACGGCTTGCGGGTGGTGGAACTCCTGGCCCAGGTGGGCGACTCGGTCGTGGCCGGCCAACTGCTGGCCCGCTTCGACGATGCGCCGGTGCAGCAGGACCTGGCGCAGGCCCGCGCGGCCCTGAAGGAAGCCCAGGCCCAGTTGCAGGAGGCTGCGGCCAATGCCCAGCGCGCCAGGGGCTTGAGTGGAACCGGCGCGCTGAGTGCGCAGCAGCAGGGTCAGTTCGAGATGGCCGAGGCCGTCGGGCGGGCGCGGGTGGCCACGGCTGAGGCGGCTGTGGCCGCGCAGGAGTGGCGACTGCAGAACACACGCGTCGTGGCGCCGGATGCGGGACTGGTGAGCGCCCGCACGGCCACCCTCGGGGCGGTGCCGGGTGTGGGGCAGGAACTCTTCCGACTGATTCGTCAGGGCCGACTGGAATGGCGCGCTGAAGTACCCGCCGCGGAGCTGTCGCGTGTGAAGCTGGGTACGGCTGCGCGCCTGACCACGCCCTCGGGCGCCGTCGTGCAGGGCACGGTGCGCCGCATCTCGCCGCAGGTGGACCCGCAGACGCGCAATGCCCTGGTGTATGTGGATCTGAAGGCGCCGGAGGGCAGCGACGCGCGCGCGGGCATGTTCGTCCGTGGCGAATTGCGGTTCGATGTGCGGCGTGCGCTCACGCTGCCAGCGTCGGCGGTGTTGCTGCGCGAGGGCTTTGATGTGGTGCTGGTCATCGATGCGCAGCAGCGCGTCCGCCAGACCAAGGTTCGGGTACTCGCCCGCGAGGGCGATCAGGTGGCGGTCGAAGGCCTGGACGACAAGGCGCGCGTGGTGGCCCGTGGGGGCGCCTTCCTGGGTGAGGGTGATCCGGTGCGCGTGCTGGAGGCGCCCGCCCCATGAACGTTTCCGCCTGGTCCATCCGGAACCCGATTCCGGCCATCATGCTCTTCGTCCTGCTCACGCTGGCCGGCGCGATGAGCTTCAAGGCCATGAAGATCCAGAACTTCCCGGATCTGGAGCTGCCCACGGTCGTGGTCACCGCCGCCTTGCCCGGCGCGTCTCCGGCGCAGCTGGAGACCGAGGTGGTGCGAAAGGTCGAGAATTCGATCGCCTCGGTGCAAGGCCTCAAGCACCTGTACGCCAAGATCCAGGATGGCACGGCCACCATCACGGCCGAATTCCGCCTGGAGAAGGATTCCCAGGAGGCCCTGGATGAAGTGCGCGATGCGGTCAACCGTGTGCGTTCAGACCTCCCAGGCGACCTGCGCGATCCGCAGATCAGCAAGCTCAACGTGGCCGGCGCGCCGGTGTTGAGTTACTCGATCGCCAGTGCCCAGCTCGATGACGAGGGTCTGAGCTGGTTTGTCGACAACGAGGTGAGCAAGGCGCTTTTGGGTGTCCGTGGCGTGGGCGGCGTGGCCCGCGTGGGCGGTGTCAGCCGTGAAGTGCAGGTGGCCTTGGACCCGGCCCGCATGCTGGCCCTGGGTGTGACGGCATCGGACATTTCTCGCCGCCTGCGAGCGGTTCAGCAGGAGTCCTCCGGCGGCCGCACCGAGTGGGCGGGCGGCGAACAGGCGGTCCGCACACTGGCCACGGTCCAGTCCGCTGCTCAGTTGGCATCACTGGACATCGCCTTGAGTGACGGCCGGCGTGTGATGCTGTCGCAGGTTGCCACGGTGCGTGACACCGTGGCCGAGCAGCGCAGCGCCGCCCTGCTCAATGGCAAGCCCGTCGTGGGCTTTGAGGTCACCCGCAGCCGCGGCGCATCGGAGGTGGAGGTGCGCGCAGGCGTGCAGACGGCTCTCGCCCGGCTTCAGCAGACGCGCCCGGATGTCCAGATCAACCAGGTCTTCAACTTCGTGGACCAGGTGCAGCAGAACTACGAAGGTTCGCTGACCTTGCTGTATGAGGGCGCGATCCTGGCGGTGATCGTGGTGTGGTTCTTTCTGCGCGATTGGCGCGCCACCTTCGTGGCGGCCACGGCCCTGCCCCTGAGCGTCATCCCGGCCTTCCTGGGCATGTGGGCACTGGGCTTTTCCATCAACGTGGTGACGCTGCTGAGCCTGTCCCTGGTGGTGGGGATCCTGGTGGATGACGCCATCGTGGAGATCGAGAACATCGTGCGCCACCTGCGCATGGGCAAGAGCCCCTACCAGGCCGCGATGGAGGCGGCCGACGAGATCGGCTTGGCGGTGATCGCCACCACCTTCACCCTGATTGCGGTGTTCCTGCCCACGGCCTTCATGGCCGGCATCGCGGGCAAGTTCTTCAAGCAATTCGGCTGGACGGCTGCATTGGCGGTCTTCGCCTCGCTGGTGGTGGCGCGCGTCCTCACGCCCATGATGGCGGCCTACCTGCTCAAGCCGCTTGTCGCGACGGGCGAGCCACCCGACGGACCGATCATGAGCCGCTACATGTCGGCGGCGGCCTGGTGTGTGCGCCATCGTTGGATCACGTCCATGGGCGCAGGGGCCTTCTTTGTGGGATCGATCGCGCTCATTCCGTTACTGCCCACCGGCTTCATCCCCGCCGATGACTATGGGCAGACGCAGGTGAGCATCGAATTGCCGCCGGGCAGCACGCTCCAGGACACCCTGCGCTCGGCCGAGCAGGCGCGTGCCTTGTTGGATGGGCAGCCGCATGTGCGGCAGGTGTTCACCGCCATCGGCAGCGGCGCGGCTGGCAGCGACCCCTTCATGCCCGGGGGTGCGCCCGAGGCGCGCAAGGCCACGCTCACCCTCACGCTCACTCCGCGCCAGGAGCGACCCGGCCTGCGCAAGCAGGTCATCGAGGCCGATATCCGACAGCGCATGCAGCACTTGCCCGGTGCGCGGGTCAAGGTTGGCGTGGCCGGTGCCCCGGGCGAAAAGTACATCATGGTGTTGGCCGGCGACGATGGAACGGCCCTGGTGGAAGCGGCCAACAACGTGGCGCGTGAAATGCGGGACATTCCGGGCATCGGCAATGTCAGCTCCTCGGCCAGCCTGGTCCGGCCTGAAATCGTCATCCGGCCGAACTTCACGGCCGCGGCCGATGCCGGGGTCACGGCCGAGCAACTGGCCGACACGCTGCGCATGGCCACGGTGGGCGACTTCGACCGCGGTCTGCCCAAGCTGAACCTGCCCCAGCGACAGGTGCCCATCATGGTGCGGCTGCCCGCCCCGGCGCGTCAGGACCCCACCTTGCTGGCGCAGCTGCCGATTGCCACACCGCGTGGCCCGGTGCAGTTGGGTTCGGTGGCGCACATCAGTCTGGAGAGCGGGCCCGCCCAGATCAACCGATTCGACCGCCGGCGCAACGTCAACCTCGAGGTCGAGCTCAACAACCAGCCGCTCGGAGAAGTGTCGGCGGCTGCCGAAAGCCTGCCCAGCGTGCTGTCCCTGCCGGCGGGCGTGAACCAGTCGAAGTTCGGTGATGCCGAGGTGATGGCCGAGTTGTTCGAGAGCTTCGGCCTGGCCATGCTCACCGGGGTGTTGTGCATCTACATGGTCTTGGTGTTGCTGTTCGGCGGCTTCATGCAGCCGGTCACGATCCTGGCCGCCTTGCCGCTGTCGCTGGGCGGCGCCTTCGTGGCCCTGCTGGCCACCAAGAGCGCCTTCTCCATGCCGTCCCTGATCGGCCTGATCATGCTGATGGGCATTGCGACGAAGAACTCCATCCTGCTGGTGGACTACGCCATCATCGCCATGCGCCAGGGTATGAACCGATGGGATGCGCTGATGGACGCCTGCCACAAGCGCGCGCGCCCCATCGTGATGACCACCATTGCCATGGGCGCGGGCATGATGCCCATCGCGTTGGGCTGGGGGGCCGACCCCAGTTTCCGCCAGCCGATGGCGGTGGCCGTGATCGGCGGGCTGATCACCTCCACATTCCTGAGCCTGCTGGTGATCCCGGTGGTGTTCACCTTCATCGACGACCTGGCCCGGTGGGCGGCCCGTCGGGTACGCCGTTTCCGGGGCGAAGTGGCATCATCCCCCACATGATGAATCGCCGGCATTGTTTGGCTCGGGCCCTGGCCTTGATGGGCCTTCCAGCCTCGGCCACGGTAGGACTGGGCGGCTGCGCCAGCC
>Ga0255200_1000259_pt1 | contig 8258 bp, 7 predicted proteins | sample Miss_Atlam_RepB__2_FD_189949 | JGI IMG/M metagenome (GOLD analysis project Ga0255200, IMG submission 189949) | Freshwater microbial communities from Mississippi River, Louisiana, United States - Miss_Atlam_RepB_8h | ecosystem: Environmental > Aquatic > Freshwater > River | place: USA: Louisiana... | reverse complement strand
GCATCAACGAACCGGTACCCGAGCGCTGATGCCAATTCGCTGCCAACGCTGGTCTTGCCGCAGCCCGAGACGCCCATCACCAGGATCATCGCAGGCCCGCGACCCTGGCGCTGCCCCGGCGCGGGGCCGTTGGAGTGGGCCGTGTTCACGATCCGGTGTGACGCACTGCATGGCCGCCGAACCCGCGCCGCATCATGGCGAGCATGCGATTGGCCGGGTCGGCATTCCCCTGCGAGTCAAAGCGGGCGAACAGGGCTGCTGCAATAGCCGGGATGGGGGTACCTTGCCGGATCGCTTCATCGACGGTCCAGCGGCCCTCGCCTGAATCGGCAACGAAGGGCGCGGCATCGGCAAGCGACTGTGGGTCGGCAAGCGCATCGGCAGCAAGATCGAGCAGCCACGAGCGGATGACGCTGCCTTCGCGCCAGGCCTGCGCCACGTCGGCCGGTTTGCTCACCAGGTCGTCCCGCCGGGCGAGGAGCGCAAAACCTTCGGCAAGCGCCTGCATCATTCCGTATTCGATGCCGTTGTGAATCATTTTCGAAAAGTGGCCGGCGCCGACCTCACCACAATGGGCCCAGCCGCGTCCGGACGGCGGCGCGAGGGCCCGGATCACGGTATCCAGGAGGCCGATGGCCTGCGCATCGCCGCCCAGCATCAGGCAGTAACCGTTCGCGAGTCCATGAACGCCACCCGAGACCCCGCAGTCGACAAAGCCGATGTCGCGGGCGGCCAGCATCGCACCGCGGCGCTGTGAATCGAGGTAGTTGGCATTGCCGCCGTCCACCACCAGATCGCCGGGCGCGAACGTGGCGGCGAGGTGATTGATCATGCTGTCGGTGATCTCACCCGCAGGCAGCATGACCCAGGCCACGCGCGGCGCCGGAAGGCGGGCAATGGCCTCGTCCAGACTTGCATAGGTATGCACGCCCGACTCATCTGCCAGTTGCGTGCGGGCTTTTGGGTCGCCGTCAAAGCCGTGAACGGTCAGCCCGGCGCGTGCCAGGCGGCGACCCATGTTGGCGCCCATGCGGCCAAGGCCGACCATGGCAAGGGATGTGGCGGGGGCGGGGCGGTTGCTCATTCTGTCTCCGACGGGCGCTGAGGGCCGAGAGCATACCGCGCGGATACGCGCCGCATTGCTCAGGAAACCGATATCAGATGCCGGGCAACCTGATCGGCGCAGTCGGGGGCCAGGCAGTCGATCACCACCCGTTCCGGGTCCGACCGCAGCCAGGTGAGCTGCCGCTTGGCCAGCTGACGCGTGGCGGCGATGCCCGCGTGGGTGAGCGCCTCCATCGGGCCCGGCTGGTCGAGCCAGGCCCAGACCTGGCGATAACCGACGCTGCGAAGGGCGGGGAGTGCGGCATGGAGGGTGGGGCGTTCGCGCAGTTGCCGGACCTCGTCGATCAGGCCGGCTGCGAGCATGGTCCGGAAGCGGGCTTCGATCCGCTTGTGCAGGACCGAGCGATCGGAGGGCTCAAGCGCGATGCGCAGCGCCTCCAGCGGGGGCGCCGCGTCCGATCGCTGCTGTGCGATCCAGTGCGATAGTGGTTGGCCGGTGAGCAGGTAAACCTCGAGCGCGCGCTGAATCCGCTGCGAATCGCCGGGCGCGAGTCGCGCTGCGGTGGCCGGATCCACGCCGGCAAGCCGGGCATGGAGTGCGGGCCAGCCGGCGTGTTCGGCCTCGCGATCGAGGTCGGCGCGGAGCGCTGCGCTGGCGGGCGGGAGCTCGTGAAGCCCTTCTCGAAGCGCCTTGGCGTAGAGCATCGTCCCGCCCACGAGTAGCGGCAGCCGCCCGCGTGCGCTGATCTCGGTCACCAATCGGCGCGCGTCGGCCGCAAAGCGCGCCGCCGAGTAGCTGTCTTCGGGATCGACGATATCGATCAGATGGTGCGGCACCCGCGCGCGCTCGGCTGTGCTCGGCTTGGCAGTGCCGATATCGAGCAGCCGGTAGACCTGGGCGGAATCGACGCTCACGATTTCGACCGGGAAGCGTTCGGCAAGCGCCATCGCCACCGCGCTCTTTCCGGAAGCGGTGGGCCCCAGCAACATCACCGGCCTCATGGTGAGGAAGCCTCCCTTTGCAGGGCGGGCAACAACAGGGCGCCCGCCAGCGTGGCGCAGGTGCTCGCTGCCACGGCCACGGCAAGCGGCAGCATGGTGTCGTTGAAGCTTGCGCCCAGCGCGAGCCCGAGGGGCACCGCAACCGTGTACATCAGAAAACCGCCCAGCGCAGCCGCAGCGCCTGCCTGACGGGGGAAGGGACCGATCGCGCCCATCTGCGAGCTGGGCTGAACGAGTCCGTGACCGAGCAGGATGACGAACATCGGGCCCATCAGCGACCAGACCGTCTGGACCTCAAGGAGCGCAAGGACCAGGAGCGTCACGCCCCCAGTGGCCTGCAGGATGGCCCCGCGCCGGATGGTGCCCGCGATGCCCCAGCGCGGCAGGCCGCGTCGGCCAAGTGCGGCGCCCACGATGAAGCCGATCACCACGCCGCCAAACAGGAGTCCGAATTCGCGAGGCGCCATGCCGAGGACCCGAATCGCCACAAACGGCGAGCCGGAAATGAAACTGTAAAGCGCGCAGAAAGTACCGGTGGCAAAGAACGTGTAGGTGAGGAAGGTGCGCGATCGGATGATGAGCGCATAGGTGCCCGCGAGCTCGCGGGGCGCCGTGGCCTGCGGGTTGCGGTGGTGGTTGGTTTCGGCAAGGCTTCGGAGCGCGAACCACAGCATCACTGCGCCGGCTGCCGCGATCGCGAGCAGGTTGGCGCGCCAGCCAAACGCTTCTTCCAGGAATCCGCCCACGAAGGGGCCCGTGATCGGCGCAAGCGCCATCCACGCCAGTGCGCGCGACATCACCTGTGCAGCCTGTTCGGGGCCGTGACAGTCGCGAACGATGGCGCGCGCGCAGATCACCACGCAGCAGGTACCCACGGCCTGAACCAGTCGCGCAGCAAGCAGCACCGAAAGCGAGGGCGCGAATGCACCCGCGAGCGATGCGCCCAGGTAGAGCGTGCAGCCTGCAATCGCAATCGGTCGCCGGCCAAAGCGGTCCGCGAGGGGTCCCACGATCAGTTGCGACAGTGCAAACCCTGCAAAGAAGATGGACAGCGTGAGCTGCGCGCCCGATGCGCCAACCGCGAACGCCTCGCCGATGGCGGGTAGCGAGGCGAGGTAGACATCGGTGGCGATGGGTTGCATCGCCATGAAACCGATCACGAACAGAATGACCGATGTCGCCGGGTCGCTGGGTGCCGGTGCGGCCGGCGTGCGGGCGCTGGGAACGTTCACGGATGAGGGGGCGCTTGCGGGTCGACAGTCTGTGACGGTGGCCGTCAGCGACCGCGCTGGAACCAGTTGTCGAGCTCGCCGATGCCGACCTGTACCCAGGTGGGACGCCCGTGGTTGCACTGATCGGCGCCCGGCGTGAGCTCCATTTCGCGCAGGAGCGCATTCATTTCGGCGATGCTCAGCACACGGTTGGCGCGCACCGCCGCGCGGCATGCCATGCCTGCGAGGAGCGCGTCGCGGCGTTCGGTGAGTGCGCGACTTGCGCCGTGTTCCTGCAACTCGGCGATGACCTCGCGCGCAAGCGCGGCGACATCGCCGTGGGCAAGCAGGGCCGGCACCCCGCGCACGGCAATCGAAGTGGGCGAGAGCACACTCAGATCGAGGCCCAGCGATTCAAACGCCGCGTGTTCGCTCTCAACCACGGCGACTTCTAGCGGGTCGGCACGGAAGGTGGCTGGAATCAGCAGCGGCTGATGGGCGATGCCGCGCTCGTCGAGGTCGCGCTTGAGCCGCTCGTAGACGATCCGCTCATGGGCTGCGTGCATGTCGACGATGACCAGACCGTGGGCGTTCTGCGCGAGGATGTAAAGCCCCTTGAGCTGCGCGAGCGCAAAGCCCAGGCGTGGAACCGTGGCGTCGCCAGAATCGGCCGCATGGGCGGAAGCGGAAACGGAGAGGCCCATGGATCCCGCCACCGACTCGACGTCGGCCGCCCCCGGGCCGTTGGCGCTTGTCCGGAGGGGGGGGCTGGGCAGCGAGCCCGCAAGCCTCTGGGGCGAGCCGGAGGGCGGCGCGAAAAATTCCATGATCTGCGCGGCGCTGCCGCTTGCAGGGGGCGTGGCCGCGGGGCGCCCTGCCCAGCCTCTGCCAGCCGGGTCGGCGGCTCTGAGCATGCGCGGATCGTCACCACGCCAGTCAAGATCGAGCGGACGCGGGTAGAAGGCAGGTTCGGTGGCGGGCTCGGCTGCCGCGCGCGCCGCATCGACCCTCCCCGGCGCCGCACCCGCCTGCGCGAGGCCGCCCCGGAGGGTCTGTTCGACCGCGTGATAGACAAATGACCGAAGCGCCGCGCTCTCGCGAAACCTGACCTCGGTCTTGGCCGGGTGAACATTGACATCCACCTGCGAGGGGTCGACCGACAGGAACAGCACATAGGCCGGATGCCGGTCGCCGTGCAGCATGTCGGCATAGGCCTGGCGGAGCGCAAAGCCCAGGGTTCGGTCGCGTACAAAACGCCCGTTCACATAGAGGAACTGCCGATCGGCGCGAGCCCGGCTCGCGGTGGGTAGCCCCAGCATGCCGAAAAGCCGCACCGGTCCCGCCGATACATCGAGCAGGCGATGCGCCTGCTGATAGTCCTCGCCCAGACCATCGAGTGCGCGCGCTGTCCAGTCGCCGGCGGCGAACTCAAGAACCCGACGGTTCGCGCTCATGGCGGAAAAAGCCACGCCGGGTTGGGCCAGTGCGATTCGCCGTACCGTGTCGATGCAGTGCGCCGCTTCAGTGGCTGAATTTTTCAGAAACTTCCGCCGCGCGGGTGTTTCGGAATAGAGGTCGATCACTTCGATGCTGGTGCCGGGCAGACCGCGCGCGGGCTGCACCTCGCCAGTGACCGAGTCGATCATGCTTGCCTGTGAGGCGTCAGCGGTGCGGCTGGTGATGCGGGTGCGGGCAACCGATGCGATCGATGCGAGCGCCTCGCCCCGGAAGCCAAGCGAGACCACCTGTTCGAGCTCGGCAAGCGAGGCGATCTTGCTGGTGGCGTGGCGGGTGAGCGCGAGGGCGAGTTGCTCTGGCGCAATGCCGCAGCCGTTGTCGGTGACGACGATCCGGTCGATGCCACCCTCTTCGATTCGAAGCTCGATGCGGGTCGCCCCGGCATCGATTGCGTTTTCGACCAGTTCCTTCACCACCGAGGCGGGTCGCTCGACCACTTCGCCAGCGGCGATCTGGCTGATGAGCGAATCGGGCAGAAGCGCGATCGGTCTGGGGCTTGGCGGGGTGTTCACCCCTGGATTCTATCGGGTCAGCCGCGCAGTCGGTCGGGCGCTGACCTGTATCATCGGCCAATGGACTTTGCCCAGCTCATCGATATTTTCCTGCACCTGGACAAGCATCTTGCCGCCATGGTGCAGCAGTGGGGCCCGTGGATTTACGCGGTGCTCTTTCTCATCATTTTTGTCGAGACCGGATTGGTGGTGATGCCGTTTCTGCCCGGTGATTCGCTGCTCTTCGTGTGCGGCGCCATCGCGGCGGTGGGCGGCATGGACATCGGCATTCTGATGGCGCTTCTCGTGACCGCGGCAATCGCCGGTGATGCCCTCAATTACACCATCGGGCGAGCGGTCGGCCCCAAGGTGTTCGGCTGGCAGCGATCGCGCTGGTTCAACCGGGATGCGTTCGATCGCACGCATGCCTTCTATGAACGCTACGGCGCCATGACGATCATCATTGGCCGCTTTCTGCCCTTCATCCGGACCTTTGCGCCTTTCGTGGCGGGCGTGGCCGAGATGACGCGCTCGAAGTTCACGCTCTACAACGTGGTCGGTGCACTCATCTGGGTGATCAGCCTGTCGGGGCTGGGTTATGTGTTCGGCAACACCCCCTGGGTGAAGGAACACTTCCAGTGGGTCACGCTCGCCATGATCATCATTCCTGGCCTGCCGGCGCTCTTCGAAGTGCTGCGCCAGCTGCTTGGCTGGCTGCGCAGGCGCCGTGCCGCTACGCAGCCGGGTTCCGCGGCGCCGCTGCGTGACGGATCAGATACGACCGGATCCCGCTGAAGATTGCCTCGGCCAGCCGGTTCTGATGCTGTGGATCGGACAGGCGCCGCTCCTCATCCGGATTGCTGATGAACGCGGTCTCGACCAGGATGGACGGAATGTCGGGCGCCTTCAGAACCGCGAACGCTGCATGCTCGGCATCTCGCTTGTGGAGCCGCCCGACCTGCTCAAGCTGGTGCAGCACTTCGGCGGCCAGCTTGGCTGAATCGCGAATCTGCGCGCTGGTCGACAGGTCGAGCAGCACGCGTCGCAGCTCGCGGTCACGCACCGCCAGATTCACGCCGCCAATCTGGTCGGCGCCGTTTTCCCGATCGGCGAGCCAGCGCGCCGAGGTGCTGCTCGCGCCGCGCTCGGAAAGCACATAGACCGAGGCGCCCCGTGCGTGCGGCTCGATGTACGCGTCGGCATGAATCGAGACGAACAGATCGGCGCGCGCCCGCCGTGCGCGCACCACACGCTGCCCGAGCGGCACGAAATAATCGCCCGAGCGGGTCAGGATGCTGCGCATGTCGGTCTGCTGGTTGATTTGCGCATGGAGCCGGCGGGCGATTGCGAGCACCACGTCTTTTTCCTGGGTGCCCCCGGGACCGATCGCGCCCGGGTCTTCGCCGCCATGCCCGGCATCCACCGCGATCGTGAAGACGCCGGGCGGGGCCGCGCTGCGCGGGGTCTGCGCGCGGGGAGGCGGGTCGCGCTGCGCGGGCCCTGTGCTGGCGCGCGATCCGGGCAGATCGTTGGCAGGATCGTGTGGCGCCCGGTCCGCCTGCGACCGGCGCCGGTCATCCAACAGCTCCCGCAGCGGATCATGCCGAACCGCGGGATAGAGATCGATCACCAGCCGATGCCGGTAGGAGGCAACCGGTGGCAGGGTGAAGACGTCGGGTGTGACGCCGGTTTTCAGATCGAGCTCAAGCCGGATGGTGCGCGCCTTGAGCGCACTGAAGCGCGCCGCTGACAGCACCGGGTCACCCGGGTCCACCCTGGGCAGCATCGAGGCGAGCCGCTCGGGTGGGGCGGTGATGCCCTCCATGTCGATGATGAGCCGCGGTGGCGAGGCCTGCAGCCGCTGCGTGGCCTTTAGCGGCGTGTCGAGTTCGAAGGCAATGCGGGTGTAATCGGGGGCTGGCCATACGCGCATCGCGAGCACGCTTGCCGCCTGCGCAAAGCCCAGATCAAGCGCGAGCTGACCGCTTGCGATCAGCGCGCTGCGCAACCCCAGTCCGGCGACGGCACCGTGGCGCAAAAGCCGGCGTCGAGGAGCGCGGTCAGACACGCCTGCCCCCGGTTGCTGAATGCAGTCGCTGCAAGCCCGCGCTCGTCCTCGGCCTCGCCAGGGTCGGCGGAAAGCCAAAGATGCAGGTCGGGCGCGGGCAAGCCATCGCCCGCGTGTTCAGGCCACTCGACCACCACCACGGTCTGGCTGTCGAAAGCGTCTTCAAAGCCTGCATCGCGCCAAGCACCCGGATGTGTGAGCCTATAAAAATCAAAATGATGAAGATCAAACCTCGACAGATTATAAGGTTCGATCAGGGTGTAGGTGGGACTTGCAACGCGGCCCCGGTGGCCCAGCGCCCGCAGCAGCTCGCGAACCAGGGTGGTTTTGCCTGTGCCCAGATCACCGCTCAGATAAAGACGAAACCCCGGCGTGAGGCAGGTCGCAACCCGGGCCGCAAGCCGGTGTGTGGCGTCGACGCCTGAGAGCAGGCCCCGGGCGTGAAGCAGGGCGTGAAGCGGGGCGTAAAGCGGGGCGGGGCGCGGGGTGGGGTCAGGGTCGGAGGGCGGCATGCGGGGGTCGCAAGAAAATCGGTAACGGAGGCGTTTGACGAGGACTTTGCCGGCAATTTAACCGACCCTCCTAGAATGACCGCATGACTGGATCAACGAATCCCGACCGGCAAGGGGCCGTAGCCGAGCCCGCTCCCGCCCGGCTCCCCGATCTGCCCCAGCTACAGCGCTGGGCAGCCGAGCTCGGCTTTTCCTCGCTCGGTACGACGCGACTCACGCTCTCTCACGAGGTTCGATCCGGACTGCGGGCGTGGCTCGCCGCCGGCATGCACGGTGAGATGGACTACATGGCGCGCCACGAGCGGCTGCGCGGACACCCCGAGGAACTGATGCCGGGTGCGGTCAGCGCGCTGATGGTGACGCTTGATTACACGCCCAGCGCGCCACACTG
>Ga0255200_1000251_pt1 | contig 8375 bp, 6 predicted proteins | sample Miss_Atlam_RepB__2_FD_189949 | JGI IMG/M metagenome (GOLD analysis project Ga0255200, IMG submission 189949) | Freshwater microbial communities from Mississippi River, Louisiana, United States - Miss_Atlam_RepB_8h | ecosystem: Environmental > Aquatic > Freshwater > River | place: USA: Louisiana... | reverse complement strand
TGGTGACAACCGTTGGTTGCTCGAGTTGTTTCACGGTCCGACGCTGGCGTTCAAGGATGTGGCACTGCAACTCGTGGGTCGACTCTTCGACCATGTGCTGACGGCTCGCGGCGAACGAATCACGGTGGTGGGTGCCACGAGTGGCGACACTGGCTCGGCAGCCATTGACGGCGTGAAGCACTGCGCCAACGTGTCGATGGTGATTCTGTATCCGCAGGGGCGAATCAGTGAGGTTCAGCGTCGTCAGATGACGACGGTGCACTCGGCGAACGTGCACACCGTCGCAATTGACGGCTCATTCGACGATTGTCAAGACCTCGTGAAGGCGATGTTCAACGACCGCGCATTTCGCGATCAACATCGACTTGCTGCAGTGAACTCAATCAACTGGGCGCGGGTGCTGGCTCAGGTGGTGTACTACTTCACCGCCATCGAACAACTGCACGCGAGTGACTCTGCACCCGTCTCGTTCAGCGTGCCCACGGGCAACTTCGGCAACGTGTTGTCGGGGTGGATTGCCCGACGTATCGGAGCAAATGTCGGGCATCTCATTGTGGGGTCGAATGCCAACGACATTCTCACGCGCTTTTTTGAAACCCAGACCATGTCGGCCGCCGGCGTGGTGCCCACGTTGAGCCCGAGCATGGACATTCAGGTGTCGAGCAACTTTGAGCGCCTGCTGTTCGAGATGAACAATCGTGATGGCGTCGCGACGGCTGCACAGATGACCAAGTTCCGCGAGTCAAAGCAACTCGCCGTCGATGCTGCAACCTTTGGTACATGGATTCGCCCTGTGTTTCGCGGCCAGCGTTGCTCTGATGCCGACACGCTCGCCAAGATTGCCGAGGTGCATCGTCGACATGGCGTGCTCGTCGACCCGCACACCGCCGTGGGTTTGGTGGCTACCGACGCCTGTGCGGCCGCCGACGAGCCTGTCGTGACGCTGGCAACCGCGCATCCGGCCAAGTTTGCCGACGCCGTCGCACAAGCAACGGGTGAACGCCCTGCGTTGCCGGCGCACATGGCTGATCTCTTCGACCGACCTGAGCGCACCGAACGGCTTCCAAACGACTTGGCAGCGGTGCAGCGCTTTGTTGCGAGTGCAACCGCGACGCGGTAGGGTAGAGGCGCTCGGTGTTGCCGAGCATGCCCCCGCAGTCTCGACTCTGACGCGCAAGCATCGATTCTGACGCGAAGCATCGTTGAAGGGCGCCGCATCATCGTGTCGCCCCGAAAGAAGGAAACGTGGCCGCACCGCAGCTTGGTCGAGCACAACTCGAAGAAAAAGATCGCGACGACCTCATCCAAATTGCCAAAGCACTCGGCCTGAAAGGGGTCAGTGCGGCGAACAAAGCAGATCTCATCGCCAAAATCCTGGAGGAAACCATGGCCCCGCAGTCCGACGATAAACGCCAAGCATCCGCGAAGCCGCTCGGTGCTGATGGCGAACCACTTGCTGATTGGGAAGTGGAACTCGCCGAGCACGAAGGAACGCCTATTGCCCCTGACGCCCGCGTGCGTGGCGGCGATCGTGGTGACTCGCGCGGCGGTGATCGCGGTGACTCGCGCGGCGGTGACCGGGGCGACCGCGGCGATCGCGGTGACCGCGGCGACTCGCGCGGCGGTGACCGTGGCGACCGCAACTATCGCGACCGCAACTTCAACGATGGTGGCAATCGCAATCGCCGCCGCCGTGGACGCCGTCGTGGAGGCCCGCGTGACGACGGTCCGCAGGGTGACGATCGCTACGAGTTGGAGACCATTGAGGAGAATCAGCCGATTAGCAACGATCCCGTGCAAGTCGAGGGCTATCTCGACCTACGCGACGAGGGATACGGCTTCCTTCGACTCGGCGGCTATCTCGGCACGCGCAACGATGCGTATGTATCGGTGCGTTTCACGCGTCAATATGGTTTGCGCAAGGGTGACCACATCACCGGTTTGTCGCGACCCGCGGGCCGCAACGAAAAGAACCCAGCGTTGCTCGAAGTGCACACCGTCAACGGTGAGAGCCCCGAAAAGGCACGCAATCGTAAGAAGTTCGAAGACCTAACGCCACTCTTCCCCGATGAGAAGTTGGTGTTGTCATCGCTGGCCGACCCACTGAACATGACGGCACGCATCATCGACCTGATCTCGCCGATCGGTAAAGGTCAGCGCGGCATCATCGTGTCGCCACCGAAGGCCGGCAAGACCACGGTGATGAAGACCATCGCCACGAGCATCGAAAAGAACCACCCTGAGGTCAAGCTCATCGTGTTGCTCATCGACGAACGACCTGAAGAAGTCACTGACATGCGTCGCACCGTGAAGGGCGAAGTCATCGCATCGACATTCGATCGCCCCTCAGACGAACACACGCAAGTTGCTGAACTCGCCATCGAAAAGGCCAAGCGTATGGTCGAGGCAGGCGAAGACGTTGTGATCATCCTCGACGGCATCACGCGCTTGTCGCGCGCCTACAACCTGGCTGCGCCTGCAACTGGTCGCATCATGTCGGGTGGTATTGATGCGGGTGCGTTGTATCCGCCGAAGAAGTTCTTCGGCGCAGCCCGCAACATCGAAGAGGGTGGCAGTCTCACGATTCTCGCCACGGCACTGGTGGAAACCAACAGCCGCATGGACGAAGCCATCTTCGAAGAGTTCAAAGGCACCGGCAACATGGAACTGCGCCTCGATCGCAGACTTGCCGAGCGACGCATCTATCCGGCGATTGACGTTGACGCCTCGAGCACTCGACACGAGGAACTGCTGTTTGACCGTAAGCAGTTGCAGATGGTGTGGAAGCTGCGTCGCGTGTTGAGCGGTTTGGCCGCCGACGGCAATGCCGCACCGGGTCTCGAACTGCTCATCGACCGTTTGAAGTCGTTCAAGACGAACGACGAATTCCTCTCGGAGATCGCCAAGCAGCCAACGGCCTGACGTGAGCGACACGGCTCGCGAATCGGCAACACGTGAGCGCACCGTTGCTCGCGCGATGTTGTGGGCTGCGATTCGGGCATCAGATACTGATGCGACCGAGGCAACCGACGTTGACCTTGGGCGGTTCGTAGGCCTCCGCACTGCCGACGCTTTGTGGTTGGCTGCCCGACCTCTGACGGCAGACTCGGGAACTGCATCACCGAGTGCCACCGGCGTGCTCGGCACGGCGTTGACCATGGTGGCGCAGTCGCACTTACGCAACGCATCACCAATCGCCCGGGTGACGATTATCGGCGAGGCCGAGTCGCTCGGAGTCGTAGCGCGACAGGCGGCATATTTCCCGCTAGATATCGAGATTTGTGCGCTCAGTGGTACGAAGCTCACCGCAGTGACACCGGCACCCCACTTGGTGCGACGTGAGCCCGCAGCTGCACATCTCGAACTTGGCAACACCGTTCGCACTGCGGGTGCTGACGTCGTGATCGAACACGGTGTGGTTGCAGGTGAAGTGCAGGGTCTCGAAGTTGCCCGCGTGATTGATGAAAACGGCGTCGCTCGTCTGCGCATCGGCGTTGGGTCACACGATCGCGAGACGTTTCGCATGTTGCACGGCGATGACGCTGGTGTAGACCAACTGCGTGGCGTCGTTACGCACGTGGCGCAACACCGCGCAGCGGGGGCGCCGGCGCATCCACTGAATCGGCTTGCCCCCGAGCGAGCCCTGCGGGCTGCAGTGGTGGCAGACCCGGCTTGCATTGCCGCCCGGGTTGTGCGCATTGCCGAGCCACCCGTACCACGTGCGAACTTGAAGGATTCTGTGCCGTGTGCGGCGATCGCCCAGATGATTGATGGCGACGAAGCGGTAGTGGTGTTCACTGCCGGGGTGATGGTTGATGCCGTGCCATTTGCCGCCGATGCTCGAGACCGGCTCAATGCAGGTGCGCGACTGTTGATCGTCGCCGACTCACGTAACGTGTTGCCCACTCAGCAACGACTTGCGGCGATGCTGTCGCAGCCCGCCACGTTCGTGTCGGCGTAACCTTTACGCCGTGCTCGCGAAACTTGACGCCATCGTGGCGGATTTCGAGCAACTCGAAGCCAGCCTCGCCAGCCCCGAGGTGCTGGGCGATCAGCGCAAACTGCGTGACGCCTCGCGCCGCTACAAGCAGATGGGGCCGCTCATCGAATGCATTCGCAAGTATCGCGCCACGACGGGAGACGTCGAGGTGGCGCGCGAATTGCTCGAGTCAGCCTCGGCCGACGAGCGACCCTCATTGCAAGCCGAGTTAGACGCCGGCACGGCCGAATTGGTACGACTTGAAGACGAGCTCAAGGTTCTGCTGATTCCACCTGATCCGAATGACGGCAAGAACGTGATCGTCGAGTTTCGCGGAGCAGAGGGCGGCGAAGAAGCCAATCTCTTTGCCGGAGAGTTGCTCGAGATGTATCGCGCGTGGTCGGTGCGCAACGGCTGGACTTTCGATGTGATGGCCTACGACCGTTCGCCGATGGGCGGAGTGAATCAAGCAACGGTGCTGATGAAGGGTGAGACCGTGTGGCGTCGCATGCGCTTTGAGGGCGGACCGCATCGCGTGCAGCGAGTGCCGGTCACCGAGAACGCCGGTCGCATTCACACATCGTCAGCCACCGTCACGGTGATGCCCGAGGCCGAAGAAGTCGATATCCACATCGATGAAAAAGACCTGGAGATCGACGTCTATCGCTCGGGTGGCCCTGGTGGCCAGAGCGTGAACACCACCGACTCTGCAGTGCGCATCACCCACAAACCGACCGGAGTCGTTGTGGCGATGCAAGACGAGCGCAGTCAATTGCAGAATCGCATCAAAGCAATGCAGGTGCTGCGCACGCGACTGTTGCAGCGCAAGCAAGAAGAGCACGAAGCCAAGATGTCGGCCGAGCGCCGCGCCCAGGTGGGCAAGGGTGGTCGCGGTGAGAAGATTCGCACCTACAACTACAAAGAGAATCGCATCACCGACCACCGCATCGGCTTCACGCTGTATCAACTGCAAGACGTACTGGCCGGCAATCTCGACCCCGTGGTCGACGCGCTGACGCTTGAGTACCAAGCCGAGCAGTTGGCGAAGGAAATCGGAGCGGAGTGAGCGACGCGCCGGAGGTGCACGGCCGCGGAGTGAGCGACGCGCTGGTGTGGCGCGAGGTGCTGGCCGACACCGAGGCAGCACTTGGTAGTGCGCGCGATGCTCGACTGCTTTGCGAACATGCCGCTGGCCTCAGCGCTAGCGAGTTTGCTGCTGCACTTGGCGAACCTGTCACACAGCGAATGGCTCTGCATCTGCACGAAATGATTCGTCGCCGACTGACGGGCGAGCCTGTGCAATACGTGATGGGTCGCTGGGCGTTTCGTCATCTCGACTTGTTGGTTGATCGACGGGTGCTGATTCCACGCCCTGAAACCGAGCAGGTGGCACAGGTGGCGTTGCAGTTTGCGCGCGCCGCTACACCACGCGTCGTCGTCGACCTTGGCACTGGAAGCGGAGCCATCGGCTTGTCGCTCGCTCACGAATTGCCACTTGACCACACCACGGTGTGGATGACAGACGCGTCATCCGACGCACTCGACGTTGCGCGAGCAAATGCGGCGGGTCTTGGGCGTGCGGCTGCCAACGTGCGCATCGCCGAGGGCAAGTGGTATGCAGCGTTACCGATGGCGTTGCGTGAGACCGTCGACGTGGTGGTGTCGAACCCCCCGTATATCGCAAATAACGATCCCGAGACGCAGCCCGATGTTGTTGCACACGAACCCCACGAGGCATTGTTCGCCGGCGATGACGGGCTCGCAGCGTTACGTGTCGTCGTGGGCGAGTCGTGTGAGTGGTTGCGACCTGGTGGCGTGCTGGTGGTGGAAATCGGCCATCAACAAGGTGCCGCAGTGCGTGCGATGTCTGAGGCAGTAGGTCTGCGAGACATTGCAGTGTTGCGCGACCATGCAGGTCGTGAGCGCATCGTCACGGCGCGACGCTGAGCGCTCTGCGCTCGTCGGGGTGGCGCGCCGCTGTGACTAAGCCGACTCGAGCTCTCCACTGCGACGCAGCACCACGCGCCGCCCAACTTGTTCGTCAGTCACAAAGTCTCGCGCGACAGTTGCGTCGGCGACATTCACCCAAGCGCGACGGCCGTCGGCAAGCAGAGTGGCGGCAATCAGTCGTTCGGGCTCGCCGCCGCGGTCATGCATCACGGTGTAGGCCTCAATAGTCGCTGCACCTCGGGCATCGTCACCGGTGGCGAGTTGCCGTGCTGGCAGGGCATCGATTGCGGCTTGGGGTGACTCGTGGAGAAAACCGTTCGGCGGCGGAGTGGTCGCATACACACCGAATGCGTGCTTGGTGGCGTAACCGCCGTTGGCCCAGATAAATGCGTGATCATCCGGTGATTCACGCAGGCGCATCATCGCGGTGGCGATGGCGTGCATCACGTAGTTGTTCCACGGTCCACCTGCGAACGACAAGCCGCCGGTGAGGGTGAGCTGTCGAGTGAGGTCGAGCCCGAGTGATGCCGCACCAAGTTGCACCGCCGAAGGGAAACATGAGTACAGGTCGATCTGCGCGATGTCGTCGATGCCGAGCCCCGCCAACTGCAACGCTCGTTGACCACCGAGTCGTATCGCCGGAGTTTCGGCAAACGACCAGCGGTTTGATACGAATTGGTGTTCGTGACAGTCGGCCCCCGCCCAAGGGAAGACCCACCGATCGCGCGGCACGCCGAGTGCCATGGCTCGTTCTGCCGAACACATCACCACCGCGGCCGCGAGGTTGACCTGGTTGTTTGAGTTCATCACCTTGCGGTACGGCAGACCGATCATGCGATTGTCGGGTGAAACAGTGAGCACTTGGTCTGCAGACAGCGGAGTTTGCAGCCACGCGTAGGGGTTGCTAGCAGCAACAGCGCTGAAGCGCGACCACAACTCGGCGATGCGACGTTCGTGACTGGTCACACTGCGGCCTGCTGCGGCACGAAGCGCTGATTCGAACATCGGGTAGTGCTGCACCGGCAGCATGATGCCGAGGCGCTGCTCTTCGTCGTTAAGCAAAGCGAGATCTTCAACGATGTTCTCAGCTGCAGGCACACGTTCGGTAGCAGTCGTCTTGATGTTCGGGTCGGGCCACAGCAGAGCACTTGCGTCTTTCACTACCGAGCGTGTGCGCGCACATTCGCCGCCGGCCAGCACCACGAGTTCGACCTCGCCGGCGGCAATCTGCCGAGCGGTGAGGTTCACCAGCGACTGCGGCATGTTGCCACCGTGCGGTGTCGTGCCGTATTGCTTCGCGGTGATGCCGCAGGCTGATGCCAGCGCATGAGCGGTATTCGTGTACTTCCACGACAGCAAACGCACCACGCGCACCGAGTCGACCTGCGTCGGGGCGGCGATTGCAGCGTCACTGAACGCTGCAGTGACCGCCTCAGCCATGAGCGCAACCGGGTGTTTGGCGGTCGCAGGATGGGTGTCGCGGTCGAGCGCTTGACCCGCGCCAATCAGCACCGGCGTGCGCGGGTCGAGTGACATGTCGCCAACGCTACGCAGCGACGCAGCGTTGAGCCGTAGGCTGGCGCTCAATGAGTCGCGTCGGGGCTAAACGCATTGCCATCGCCTCCGATCATGCAGGTTTCGAACTCAAGTCGTACCTCATTGCATTGCTCGAATCGCAGGGTTATCGCGTCGAGGACTACGGCACACATTCGACCGAAGCCACCGACTATCCGCACCTGTGTGCAGCAGCAGCACGGGCCGTGCGCGATGCCAAGGCCGATGTTGGCATAGTGCTCGGCGGCAGCGGTCAAGGCGAGCAGATTGCCGCCAACAAGGTGCGCGGCATACGTGCGGCATTGTGTAATGACCTGTGGTTGGCAGAGATGGCGCGTTCGCACAACGACGCCAACGTGTTGTCGATGGGTGGTCGTGTTGTGACACCCGAACTTGCTGAACAAATCGTCAAGAAATTTCTCGAAACACCATTTGAGGGCGGAAGACACGCGCGCCGTGTGGGACAATTGTCGGATATTGAAGCCGAAGAATCTGCGCTTCACGAAAGCTAGGTCCCATGCCATTTCCGTCTGACTCCAAGCCCGATTCACAGGTTGAAGCACTCATCGAAAAAGAGCGCACTCGTCAGACGACTGGCCTGCAGTTAATCGCGAGTGAAAACTTCACCTCACCGGCAGTGATGCGGGCAACAGGTTCGGTGCTCACCAACAAATACAGCGAGGGATATCCGGGCAAGCGGTATTACGGCGGCAACGCTGTGGTCGACGAGATTGAAGCACTTGCCATCGACCGCGTGAAGCAACTGTTTGGCGCCGATCACGCCAACGTGCAACCGCACTCGGGTGCGAGTGCGAATATGGCGGTGTATCAGGCGATGCTCAAGCCTGGTGATGTTGTGCTCGGGCTGAGCCTTGACCACGGTGGCCATCTG
>Ga0255200_1000246_pt1 | contig 8413 bp, 5 predicted proteins | sample Miss_Atlam_RepB__2_FD_189949 | JGI IMG/M metagenome (GOLD analysis project Ga0255200, IMG submission 189949) | Freshwater microbial communities from Mississippi River, Louisiana, United States - Miss_Atlam_RepB_8h | ecosystem: Environmental > Aquatic > Freshwater > River | place: USA: Louisiana... | reverse complement strand
CACACCGCGAAGCATGTGGACGACCTCTGCTTCATCAAATCCCTGCACTGCGAGTCGTCCAATCACGCGCCCGCGACCTACCAGATGAACACCGGCGTCATCCTCGGCGACCGGCCCAGCGTCGGCTCCTGGCTCACCTACGGCCTCGGCTCCGAGAACCAGAACTTGCCGGGCTTTGTGGTGCTGTTCCAGGTCGGCGGCTTCGGCGGCACGGCGAACTGGTCGAACGCGTTTCTCCCGGCGGCGTTTCAGGCGACGAAGTTCCGGCACGAGGGCGAACCGGTCTTCAACTTGAAGCCGCCCGCCGAGCTGGCCGGAACGCAACGCGACACGCTCGACTTGATTCAGGCGTTCAACCGGACGCATCGCGACGCGCGGCCCGGCCTGCTCGACCTCGACGGGCGCATTGCCGCCTATGAGCTGGCGTATCGCATGCAGTCCGAGGCGCTGGGGGTCGGCGACTTGTCCGGCGAATCGGCGGCGACGCTGGAGCTTTACGGCGTGAACGATCCCAAGCGCATCAAGGCGCAATACGGCCGCCAGTGCCTGCTCGCGCGCCGCTTGCTCGAACGCGGCGTGCGCGTGGTGCAGGTCTATCAGGGCGTGGACAAATACGGTTGGGACGGTCACGACAACAACAAGGAATACGCCGAGCGCAACGCGCACCAGACCGACCAGGCCACCGCCGCGCTGCTCACCGACCTCAAGCGACGCGGAATGCTCGACGACACGCTGGTCGTATGGGCGGGTGAGTTCGGCCGCACGCCGATGCTGCAGGGCGGAGCGGGCCGCAATCACAACCCCTACGGCTTCACCGGCTGGCTCGCGGGCGGTGGCGTGAAGGGCGGGCAAAGCATTGGCGCGACGGACGCCATTGGCCTGCGCGCCGAGCAGGATCCCAAGTCAGTGAAAGACTTTCACGCCACCATCCTGCACGCCATGGGGCTGGCCAGCGACGATTTGTTCTTCGAGCACAATGGCCGGCCGGAGCGGCTCACCGGTGTGGCTGGAACCGCCAGGGCGATCCGCGAGGCGTTTGCCTGACCCCGGCCGGCGGTTCCCAGTCCCCTGGTCGCGCGGCCAAAAAGGAATTGTCTGGCTGCTGTCATCCAGTAGTGTCCGCGCCTCTATGCGGCAGGTGAATCTCGGCCTCATTGGCGGTGGCACAGTCGGCGGCGGCGTGTTCCAGGCCATCCAGCGGAACGGCGCTTTAATGGCGTCTCGGCTCGGCGTGTCCCTCACCGTCGCGCGCGTCGCCGTGCGCGATTTGAAGAAGGCCCGGGCCGTCAACATCCCCGCCGGCCTGCTCACCACGGACTGGCATGCGGTCGTCGCCGACCCGGCGGTGAACCTCGTGGTCGAGCTGATGGGCGGCACCACCACCGCGCGGCAGGTCGTGCTGGCGGCGCTCAAGCTGGGCAAGCCCGTCGTCACGGCGAACAAAGCCTTGCTCTCCGCACACGGCGAGGAGTTGTTCGCCGCCGCGCAAGCGAATGGCGCGAACTTGTATTACGAGGCCAGCGTCGCCGGCGGCATTCCCATCATCAAGGTGCTGCGCGAGGGGCTCATCGGAAACCGCATCACGCGCCTCTTTGGCATCGTCAACGGCACCTGCAATTACATCCTCACCCGCATGAAGGATGAGGGCGCGGACTTCGCTGCCGTGCTCGCCGACGCCCAGCGACTCGGCTACGCGGAGACGCCGCCGGACCTGGACATTGACGGCCACGACGCCGCGCACAAGACGGGCATTTTGGCATCGCTCGCGCACGGCTTTTGGGTGAACCCGAAGCAGATTTACACCGAAGGCATTCGCAGCCTCACGCGGCAGGACATCGAGTTTGCTGGCAAGCTGGGCTACACGATCCGGCTGCTGGGCTGCGTGAAGGCGATGGGAATTCAGAATGGCGAATTTCGAGTGGCGAATGCTCCGAAGGCGCGCGTCGGCAAGTTCGCCATTCGCCATTCGCCATTCGCCATTCAAGTCTCCGTCTATCCCGCGCTCGTCCCGAACTCGCACGTGCTCGCCAACGTCAACGGCGTCTTCAACGCCGTCTATGTGCGCGGCGACGTGGTGGGTGACACGCTTTACTACGGGCGCGGCGCGGGTCAGGACGCCACGGCCAGCGCGGTGTTGAGCGATCTCGCCGACGCCGCGCTTGATCTCAAGTGCGGCACGAAGAACCGCATCCCGCCGTTCATCCCGCACGAGCGCGATGGCGCGGTGCTGCCGATGGACGACGTGGTGTCGCGCTACTACGTGCGGCTCACGGTCGAGGACCGCCCCGGTGTCTTCGCGAAAATCGCCGGCATCCTGGCCAAGGCGAACATCGGCATATCCTCCATCATCCAGCCCGAAGGCCACGACGGCGTGACGGTGCCGGTGATCCTGATGATTCACGACGCCCCCAACGCCGCGATGCGAAAGGCCCTCGCTACCGTGGCGAAACTGTCCGTGGTGAAGTCCGCGCCCGTGATGATTCGCGTCGAAAGCTTCGAGTGATGAAGGCTGCGCGCGAATCCGGCGTTGGCATGTGCCGGCGACTTGCAGTCGCCGCCCGGACGCCCCGATTTTTGAGGATGCTTCGCTCCAATGACCGCGCTCGAAGGCGACTACAAGTCGCCGGCACGGGTTCAGCCGCCGCCGATGGCGCGGAGCCGATCCTTCAAGCCCTCGCCTTGGTTGAAATACTTACGCCGCGCCGAAGCGCCGCGCCAGCCGGATGTCCCGGGCCGTCAGCTTCCCCGCCTCGGCCCGCAGCAGAATCCGCGCGCCGATGCGTGACTTCACCCAGCAGGGGTCGCGCAACATACGGGGCGAGCCCGCCTCCGCGGCGGCCTTTTTCCAGCCTCAACTTCACCGGCCCGCCGCCGGCAGTTCATCGCCATGACCCCGCTCCTCTTCCGCTCCACTAACGGCCAATCCCCCCCCGTCAACCTCCGCGAGGCTTTCCTCGCCGGGCAGGCTCCCGACCGCGGGCTGTATCTGCCCGAGACCTTTCCCCAGCTCACGCCCGAGGAAATCGCTGAGTTCGCCGAGCTGCCGTATCGCGAAGTGGCCTTCCGCGTCCTCCGCAAGTTCACCGCCGGCGTCATCCCGGACGCCGCGCTCGCCGCGATGTGCAACAAGGCCTACGACTTCGGCGTCCCGCTCGAAGTCATCCAGCGCGGCGTCTATCTCATGCGGCTGGACCAGGGCCCGACCGCGTCCTTCAAAGACTTCGCGGCGCAGATGATGGCGCAGATGTTCGGTCGCTTCCTGCAAGAAGATGGCGGGCAAGTCACCATCCTGACTGCCACCAGCGGGGACACTGGAGCCGCCGTGGCCCACGCCTTCCACGAAATCCCCGGCGTGCGCGTCATCGTGCTTTTCCCGCTCGCCGAGGTCAGCGAGAGCCAGCGCAAGCTCATGACCACGCTGAAGGAAAACGTCCGCACCGTGGCCATTGACGGCAAGTTCGACGACTGCCAGGCGATGGTGAAGCGCGCCTTTGCCGACCCTGCCCTCGAACACATCCACCTTTCCTCCGCGAACTCCATCAACATCGGCCGGCTCCTGCCGCAGAGCGTTTACTACTTCTACGCCGCCTCGCGCCTCGCGCGCCCCGGCGAGCCGATGGTCTTCAGCATCCCCAGCGGCAACTTCGGCGACATGATGGGCTGCGTCGTCGCGCGCGAGATGGGCCTGCCCGTGCGGAAAATCATCGCCTCGGTCAACGACAACGACTCCTTCCCGCGCTACCTGCAAAGCGGCGTTTACGAGAAGATTTCCCCCTCGCGCAACTCCGTCTCCAACGCGATGAACGTGGGCCATCCGAGCAACCTCGCCCGCCTCGTCGCGGTTTACGGTGGCCAGATGGACGAGACCGGCAAAATCCATCGCGCACCCGACCTCGCCGCGATGCGTCGCGACATCTTCTCCACCTCCATCAACGACGAGCGCACGCGCACTTCGCTGCGGGACTTTTGGAACAAATACCAAATCCTGCTCGAACCCCATGGCGTCGTCGCGTGGCAGGGCTTCCTCGACTGGTGCGCCGCCGAGACCATCGGCAGCACGCCCGCCGTCATCGTCGAGACCGCGAATCCGGCGAAGTTCCCCGAGGAAGTCGAGAAAGTCGTCGGCTGGGCGCCCGATGTGCCCGCTGCGATGACCACTGGGCTGCAACAGCCCGAGGACTACGACCGCATGGGGGCGGACTACGGGCAGTTCCGGGAGTATCTGCTCAAGGCGCACACCGTGAATTGAGGGTGCATCGGCTTTGATTGCGCGGCCTCCGACGGGATCAGGATTTGCCGGCTGGCCGCTGCGGGAACAAATTTCCGCCGATTCCAATCGCCATCTGGAAGGCGTCCGGTGAAACTGCTTGGCCCATGCAGACGCCTGAAATTCCCGCCACCGACAACGAGCCAGCACCTTCAGCACCCGCACGCAAGGTGGTGGACCAGCCGGACTTTTCCGGCACCCCCCAGCCCATCGGCCAGTTGACGGAGCGACCGGATTTTCCGCAATGCGCGCTCGGGGTGCATGTGAGCATCCATGGCTTTGCCGGCGTGGTGGTGGAAATCGTCAACCAATCGATCAAGGTGATGTCGGCGGAGGGGATCACCCAGCGGTTCAATGTGATGCGGCTGAAGACCCTCTTCGCCCCGCCGGACCGCACCAAGCCCGCGCCCGAGGTGCTGTCCATGGAGCGCCCCAAGCCCGTTTCGCCGCCGCGACCGGTGGCTGAGGAGGAGCCGGTTGTCCCGCCCGCGAGGGTTTTCATTGCGGAGCCCGACTTCACCGCGCCCGTCCGGGCAATCCGCACCTACGCCACCCAGCCTGATTTCCCGCAATGCGCCTATGGCAAGCATGTGGAAATTCCCGGCTATGCTGGCGTGGTGGTGGAGATCGTGAAAGGCTCGCTGAAGGTGAAGTCCCCGACCGGCACCATCCGCAGTTACAGCGCCGATACGCTGGTCAAACTCTACGGCCGCCCCTGAGTGGGCCACGTAGTGAGCCAAAATCACAGTTACCCGCAAGGCGGGCGAAGAGAGCTTCGTTGCGCCAAAATGGGTGTTATCCATTTCTCCCCCCTCGGAAGCGAAGGAAGCCGGGGACGCCAGCCAGGTCCGGCCCGCCTCCCGCGTCCCGTCTTTGGGGCAGCGGTGGCCGCCAGGCCACGACGTGGGGGTTGATGAACTCCCCGCCGTGGTCGCTGGCGAGCCCGCGCAGCGGGAAAGGCAGGCTCGCCTCCACGTCCCGCAACTAGCGGGCACCACCGATTTTTGGGGCAACGACCGGTTCACACGATCCGGTCAACCCGCCCCGGGCAACAAAACTTTTGGCGCAGAGCGAAGGCCGCCCCGACGCAGAACCGCCGCTTGACCTTTGCTGACCGACCGGCATAGTGCGCGGCCCGGCAGATTCCCGCGCCCGGTGGTCGCCTCCATTTCCGTTGGCTTTCGCTGCGTGGGTTGGTCACTTGCTCTATGGACACGCCGGCAAACATTTTTGATATGCAGCACATCCGCAACATCGCCATCATCGCCCACGTGGACCACGGCAAGACCACGCTCGTGGACTGCCTCCTCAAACAGTCTGGCACCTTCCGCGCCAACCAGGCTGAGACGCAGGTCGAACGCCTGATGGACTCGATGGACCTCGAACGCGAAAAGGGCATCACCATCCGCGCCAAGAACGCCGCGTTCAAATACAAGAACTACCACATCAACATCGTGGACACTCCCGGCCACGCCGACTTCGGCGGCGAGGTGGAGCGCATCATGAACATGATCGACGGCGTGCTCCTCGTGGTGGACTCCACCGACGGCCCGCAGGCGCAAACGCGCTTCGTGCTGCGCAAGGCGCTCGAGGCCGGGGCCAAGCCCATCGTGGTCATCAACAAGATTGACCGCGACAACGCCACGCCCAAGAAGGTGCTCGACCTCGTGTTTGAGCTTTTCATGTCGCTCAACGCGACGGACGAGCAGCTCGACTTCCCGTTCATCTACTGCTCCGCCAAGGCTGGCTACGCCAAGACCGAGCTCGAACATGTCTCCGGCACCATGGAGCCGCTCTTCGACGCCATCGTGAAGCACATCCCGCCCCCGCGCGCCAAGGCTGGCGAGGGCTTCCAGGTGCTCGTGGCCAACCTCGATTACTCCGATTACCTCGGCCGCATCGCCTTCGGCAAAATCGTCGAAGGCAAAGTCAAGGTGGGCGAACCCGCCATCTGCCGCCACGGCGACGGCCGCATCACCAAGGGCAAGATCACCGCCATCTACCACTTCGAGGGCATGAAGCGCATCGAGGTGCAGGAGGCCCACGCCGGCGACATCGTCGGCCTCACCGGCTTCGAGGACGTGTTCATCGGCGAGACGATTTGCGACAGCGAAGCGCGCCCGGCGCTGCCCTACATCCCGATTGACCCGCCGACCATTCAGATGGAATTCGCCGTCAACGACGGCCCGCTCGCCGGTCAAGACGGCAAGCTCGTCACCGCCCGCCACATTTGGGACCGGCTGGTGAAGGAAACCCGCACCAACGTCGCCCTGCGCATCGCGCAGACCAGCGACCCGAAGATCTTCGCCGTCAGCGGCCGTGGCGAAATGCAGATCGCCATCCTCGTCGAGCAAATGCGCCGCGAAGGTCACGAAGTGCTGGTGTCCCGCCCGGAAGTGCTGTGGAAGAAGGGTCCGAACGACACCGCGCTGGAACCCATCGAAAAACTCTTCGTGGAAGTCCCCAGCGAAAACCTCGGCTCGGTCATGGAAAACCTCGCCAACCGCAAGGCGCAGATCACGAACATGAACCACGTCGCCGACACGGTGTCGGTCGAGGCGCTGGTGCCCATGCGCGGCCTCATCGGCTTCGAGACCGACCTCGTGAACATGACCAAGGGCATGGGCGTGATGAGCCACCTCTTCCACGAATACGGCGAGGATCGTGGCGAGATCGCCGCGCGCAAGAACGGCTCGCTGGTCTCCATGGACAACGGCGAGGCGACCCCTTACGCGCTGAACATGGTGCAGGAGCGCGGCCGCTTGCTCATCGAGCCGGGCGACCAGATTTACGTGGGCATGATCGTGGGCGAAAACGCCCGCGACACCGACCTCGCCGTCAACCCGGTGAAGGAAAAGAAGCTCACCAACATGCGTTCACAGGGCGATGGCAAGGGCATCCAGCTCGCGCCGCCGATGAAGCTCAGCCTCGAACGCGCGCTGGAATACATCGACGTGGACGAATACGTCGAAGCCACGCCCAAGCACCTCCGCCTCCGCAAGAAGGTGCTGGATGAGAACGCCCGCAAGCGTTCCGCAAAAACCCGCGTGATCAAGTTCGTCGAGGCTTGAGCGAGATTTCCGGTTTCAAGGCGGGCCGCCTCGGGTGGCCCGCCTTTTTTGTGTTTCAACCCTGAATCCAGGGGCAAACTCGCGGCTCAGAAAGGCACGACACCGCCTTGCCGGACCGCTGGCTGATCACTCCCTCGGGAAACCAGGGTGGCTATCAATGGACTGGGAAATGGCGCTCGGATGCGGCTGCGGTCGCAGCAGGTAGGCGATGATGACACCGGCCAGGAGCAGCAACCCGACGGCTGCACCCAGATACACCCAGCCGCCCGTCTGGGCCCGAGGTGACGCGACCGCCAGGGCACCCTTGGGCTTGGCTGGCTGGTTGGTGGCCGGCGATGCTTTCACTGCGGCGGACGCCACGGGTTTTGGCGCTGCGATGGCCGGGGCGTTGGTGGCCGCACTGGATTTTCCTTTTCCCGTTCCCTCTGCCTGCACGGGTGGGCGAGTCGCGGCGGGGGCAGTGTTCGTCGTTACCATGCGGTGGGTGACGACCACTGGTGTGGGCGGGTTCGTGGAAACCTTGCTGACGGACTCTCGCGCGGGAGGACGGATGGTGGAGTTACTGGAAGTATTGGCGGGCTGTTTCAAGACGTTCGTAATGGCGGGAATCACCGGGGCAGGGGGAATGGGGACGGCAACCGCTTTCGGCTGCGGTGGCGGAGTCACTGCGGCATTCGTCGTCGGTTTGGCAGCCGGGATCGGGGGCGGGGGCGGAGTCGTCTTTGGTGCGGGCGCGGGCGCGGGCACGCGCGCCTCCAGTGGCCGCGCGGGGGGAGCGGCGGTCGAGGCCACACTGGGGGGCCGCAGCAGTTCAATCTTGGCGAGTGTGTTGGAGGTGTCGGTCAAGCTCTTGGGCTGCCGCCGTGCGGGCGGAACGACCGGCAGTGGCGGGAGCGGAAGCGCCGGCAGGATCAAGGTTTCCTTCGGTGTGATCACCGGTGCGGGAGCAGGCTTGGGCTCAGGCACGAGGGCGGGTTTGGGCGGCGGGGTGGCTGCGGCCACTTTGGCAGCATTGGTGACGGCGGGTGGTGGAGCGGGTTGGACCGAGGGTTGAGCCGTCGTGGTTGGCGCAGGA
>Ga0255200_1000241_pt1 | contig 8513 bp, 8 predicted proteins | sample Miss_Atlam_RepB__2_FD_189949 | JGI IMG/M metagenome (GOLD analysis project Ga0255200, IMG submission 189949) | Freshwater microbial communities from Mississippi River, Louisiana, United States - Miss_Atlam_RepB_8h | ecosystem: Environmental > Aquatic > Freshwater > River | place: USA: Louisiana... | reverse complement strand
CGCCTTGCCCACCCGTTCTCTTCCGTGCTCGAGAAGCGCATGCGCAATCTCGTGGCCCATCACCATCGCCACCTCGTCATCATCGAGCTTGAGCCCGTCGAGAATGCCGGTAAAGAACGCAATCTTGCCGCCCGGCATGCAGAAGGCGTTGACCTGCCGCGAACCAATCAGCACCACCTCCCAGCGCCACTGCGAGGCGCGTTCGTTGACCCGTGGCGCAAAGGCAATCAGATCACGCGCGATGCGGCGCAGCCGCTGCGCCTGCGGATGGTCGGGTGGTGCGAGCGCCTTCTTGTCCGCCGCTTCGCGCTTGAGTGCCTCGAACTGCTTGGCGGCTTCCTTCTCGACCTGTTCGGCCGAGGCGAGCGCGAGCGCGCGACTGCGCTCGCCGGGCTTGACGCCATCATCGGCGGCCGCGCCGCGTGACTCGGATGCGGGCGTACCCGCGAGGCTATCGGTCCAGGCCACCGGACCCATCCAGGCGCCCACGGCCAGGCCGAGCGCGAGCGTGAGCGCAGCCCCGCCTCGCCACCAGGCGAACCGGGACACCGCCAACACCGAGCACCGGGGGTTTACGCTCATGCCTGCAATCTGGAGATGAACGTCGAGGATAGCAAGAGCGCGACCGGATCCGCCCCGCCGCAGGCTACACTCCCACCCACCCGAGCCCGCCGTGACTGACGCTTCGCCCCCCGCCGCCCGCCCATCCGCGCCAAACGCCTACCTGCAGGTGTTCGCGAGCCAGCGCATGGCCGCCATGCTGCTGCTCGGCTTTGCAAGCGGCCTGCCGCTTGCGCTGTCGGCTGGCACGCTTCAGGCCTGGCTCACCGTGGAGGGCGTTGACCTCACCACCATCGGCTTCTTTGCGCTCGCGGGTCTGCCCTACACCTTCAAGTTTGTCTGGGCGCCGCTTGCCGACCGGTTCGAGCCACCGGTGGCAGGACGGCGACGCGGCTGGCTGGTCGCAACCCAGGCCGGGCTCGCCGTCTGCTGCTTCGTGGCCGCCTCGCTCGATCCGCGCACAGGTACCGGGGCGCTCGCGGTCTGCGCGGTCATGATCGCTTTCCTGTCGGCCTCGCAGGACATCGTCTTCGATGCCTACCGTACCGATCTCCTGAACGAGACCGAGCGCGGCGCGGGCGCGGCCGTCTCGGTGCTCGGCTATCGGCTCGCGATGCTGGTCTCGGGCGGCCTCGCGCTGGTGCTCGCCGACACTGTGCTCGGCTGGCCCGGCACCTACCGGCTGATGGGGGTGCTGTTCGCGCTCCTGATCGCGGTCACGCTCTGGGCGCCGCGGCTCGACGGCCACGAGGCCCCAAAAACCGATGTCGCGCGCGAGCTGCGCGGTTTCGCCGCAATGCTTGCGGCCGGCGCGCTGTGCTGGGTGGTGCTGCGCGCGCTGCCCTGGGATGCGGTCACCACCGGCCGGATCGGCCGACTCATGATCGACACGGTGATCGTCGTGGCCGCCTTCGTCTGCGCCATCATCGCGGCCCGGCAGGTCGGCTTCCCGTCATTCGTCGAGCCCTGGGATGCGTTCTTTTCGCGAGAGCGAGCGCTCGCTCTTCTCGCGCTGATCGTGCTCTACAAGCTGGGCGATGCGTTCGCGGGCGCGCTCTCCACCACCTTCCTGATCCGCGGCGCCGGGTTTTCCGCCGCCGAGGTGGGTGCGGTCAACAAGATGCTGGGGCTGGCCGCCACCATCCTCGGCGCGCTCGCGGGCGGCGCCTGGCTCGCCAGGCGCCCGCTTGCGTCCACGCTGATGCTCTTTGGCGTGCTGCAGGCGGTCTCCAATCTCGGCTACTGGCTGGTGTCGGTGCTGCCGCGCGACCTCTGGATCATGGCAAGCGCGGTAGCGCTCGAGAACCTGTGCGGCGGCCTGGGTACTGCGGCGTTCGTCGCCTTTCTGATGGCGCTCACCGACCGGCGCTTTTCGGCGGCGCAGTACGCGCTCCTGTCGGCGCTGTCGGCGGTAGGGCGGATTTATGTCGGTCCGCTCTCGGCGCTGCTGGTCGAGGCACTCGGCTGGCCCATGTTTTTTCTGCTGACGGTGCTGGCGGCGCTACCTGGACTCGCCCTCTTGTGGGTGCTCAGGCCCGTGATCAGTCGGCTCTGAGCGCGCCCGCGCGTTCGGGCTCAACCTTCACTGGAAACACGGCGTGACCCACGGCTCAACCCCCAGGCCCCTCCGCTCCAGAACCCTGGTTGGTGCGCAGGGGCGCGACGCCCGGCTTGACACAGCCGGCGCCAGACGCGTGTAATCCCCTCCCCGCGGGGCTGCCGCCCTGGCGTCCTTCCCGCCCCTCACCCGACCGATGGCGTTTTCAAGATGATCAACAAGATCGTTGCCAGTCCCGCCGAGGCGCTCGCCGGCGTGGCCGACGGCTCCACCGTTCTGATTTCGGGCTTTGGCGGATCAGGCATGCCCTGGCAGCTGATCGATGCGCTGATCGAGCAGGGTGCGCGCGATCTCACCATCGTCAACAACAACGCCGGCAACGGCGAGACCGGGCTCGCCGCGCTCCTGAAGGCGGGGCGGGTCAGGAAAATCATCTGCTCCTTTCCGCGCCAGGCCGACTCCTGGGTCTTCGATGGACTCTATCGCGCCGGCAAGGTGGAGCTCGAACTGGTGCCTCAGGGCAACCTCGCGGAGCGGATCCGCGCGGCCGGCGCCGGTATCGGTGGCTTCTTCACCCCCACCGGTTACGGCACAGCGCTCGCCGAGGGCAAGGAGACCCGCATCATCAACGGTCGCGGCCATGTGTTCGAGACGCCGATCCACGCCGACCTCGCCCTCATCAAGGCGCTCCGCGGCGACCGCTGGGGCAACCTCACCTACCGGAAGGCGGCACGCAACTTCGGCCCCGTCATGGCCAGCGCCGCGCGCTGCACGGTTGCGCAGGTCGATGAAGTGGTCGAGCTGGGCGCACTCGACCCGGAAACCGTTGTCACGCCAGGCATCTTCGTGACCCGGGTGCTCGCCGTGGGCAGCACCGTGATGCGCGGTCCGCAAAAGCCCGCCACACCGGCCGCCGCACCCGCCGGCAAACCCGACTGAGAGCCGCACCATGACCCGACTGACCCGCGACCAGATCGCCGCGCGTGTCGCGCGCGACATCCCTGAAGGCGCCTACGTGAACCTGGGCATCGGTCTGCCCACGCTGGTGGCCAACCATCTGCCTGCCGATCGCGAGGTCTTTCTGCACAGCGAGAACGGCATCCTGGGCATGGGGCCGGCCCCTGCGGCAGGCGAGGAAGACTGGGATCTGATCAACGCCGGCAAGCAGCCCGTCACGCTTCGTACCGGCGGAGCGTTTTTCCATCACGCCGATTCGTTCGCGATGATGCGCGGCGGCCACCTCGACATCTGCGTGCTGGGTGCCTTTCAGGTTTCGGCGGGTGGCGACCTCGCCAACTGGCATACCGGCGGCGATGCGATTCCCGCGGTCGGCGGCGCGATGGACCTCGCGGCTGGCGCCAAGCGCGTGTTCGTGATGATGGAACACCAGACCAAGAGCGGCGAGAGCAAGTTCGTCGAGCGCTGCACCTATCCGTTGACCGGCATTGGCTGCGTGAGCACGGTCTACACCGATGTCGCGGTGATTGATGTCACAGCCTCGGGGCTGGTCGCCCGCGAATGGATCGACTCGCTCACCTTCGAGCAACTCTGCGCGATCACCGGCGCACCGCTCGCACGCATCTGACCGCGCGCCCACCCGCGCGCCACTGCCCTTCTTTCCAATTCATTCAAGAGAACCTTGCCATGACCCAAGTCTTCATCTGCGACGGTGCCCGCACACCCATCGGCCGTTACGGCGGCGCGCTCTCCTCGGTGCGCCCCGATGACCTGGGCGCGATCCCGATCCGGGCGCTGATCGAGCGCAACCCCAAGCTCGACGCCGCCGCCATCGACGAGGTGCTCTTCGGTTGCGCCAACCAGGCGGGCGAAGACAACCGCAACGTCGCGCGCATGTCATCGATCCTGGCGGGTCTGCCCGACACGGTCGCAGCCGCCACCATCAACCGGCTGTGCGGCTCGGGCATGGACGCGGTCGGTACGCTTGCGCGCGCCATCCGGTGCGGCGATATCGAGCTCGGCATTGCGGGCGGGGTGGAGAGCATGTCGCGCGCGCCCTTCGTGATGCCCAAGGCGCAGACCGCCTTTGCCCGCGAAAACGCGGTCTATGACACCACCATCGGCTGGCGCTTCATCAACCCGCGCACCAAGGCCATGGTGGGGGTTGATTCCATGCCCGAGACCGCCGAGAACGTGGCTGCAGATTTTCGAATCGCCCGCGCCGACCAGGATGCGATGGCGCTCAGAAGCCAGGCCCGTGCGCTGGCAGCGCAAAAAAACGGCACCTTCGATATCGAGATCGTGCCGGTCACGATCCCCTCGAAAAAGGGTGACGCGGTGGTGGTCGACCGCGACGAGCATCCGCGCGAAACCTCGCTCGAGGCGCTTGCCAAACTGAAGCCGGTGGTGCGCCCCGACGGCACCGTGACCGCAGGCAACGCCTCGGGTGTGAACGACGGCGCAGCTGCGCTTCTCCTTGCAAGCGAAGCCGCCGCCGCGCGACACGGGCTCACCCCCATCGCGCGCGTGCACGCCATGGCGACCGCGGGCGTGGCCCCCCGGATCATGGGCATCGGCCCCGCGCCATCCACCAGGAAGCTGCTCGCCAAGACCGGCCTTTCCATCGGCCAGATCGATGTCATCGAGTTGAACGAAGCATTTGCAGCGCAGGGGCTTGCGGTGCTGCGCGAACTCGGTCTGCCCGATGATGCCGCGCATGTGAATCCGAACGGCGGCGCAATCGCGCTTGGCCACCCGCTTGGCATGTCGGGCGCGCGTCTGGTCCTCACCGCCGCACGCCAACTGCAGCGCACCGGCGGCCGCTATGCCATCACCACCATGTGCATCGGCGTGGGCCAGGGCATTTCGCTTCTGATCGAGCGCGTCTGAGGTCTGGTTCGAAATGCGCGCATGATTGCGCGCTCCGCACCCTTATTCTTCCGCCAAGGAAATCAGCATGAGCGACCAGACCGTCATTGCAGAGATCGAAGCCCTGGAGACGCAGCGCCGAGCCGCGCTGGTCGAAAAAAACTTTGCGACCCTTGCCAATCTCCTGGGTGAGGACATGCTTTATGTGCACTCGTCGGCGGTGGCCGAAGACAAGGCGCTCTATCTGAAAAAGCTCACCGACGGGCTCTACAACTACAGCGCGCTCAAGTCGCTGCGGCGCGCTCACCGGGTGCTGGGCGACGTGGTTCTGGTCGACGGCGACCTCGAGATCAGTGTTCGCGTAAGCGGCGTCGACAAGGTGGTGAACAGCCGCTACCTGCAGGTGTGGGCACGCCGCGCCGGCGGCTGGAAGATGATCTCCTGGCAATCGACCCCCATCCCGCAGGGCTGAGCGCCCTTCAGCGCGCGGCGGGCAGCGGGTTGCTGCCCTGCCGCGCCCACCTCCGCCGGGCCGGCCTGCTCGCGTCGCCCGGCGCGCGCTAGCCGGCAGGCAGCACGCAAACTCGCCGCGGACCGCCCCACATGGACATGAGTTTCATCACCGACCCGTTCTTCTACGCGGTCGCCGTCCCCGCGGTGCTCCTCACCGGCATCTCCAAGGCGGGCTTCGGCGGCGCCGTAGGCGGCCTGGCGGTCCCGCTTCTGTCGCTTGCCGTACCGGTACCCCAGGCGCTTGCGATCATGCTGCCGCTTCTCTGCATCATGGACATCCTGGGGCTGATCGCCTATCGCCGCACCTTTGATGCGCGCATCCTGAGGCTCGCGATTCCTGCCGGCATGGTGGGCATTGCGCTCGGCACGCTTCTCTTTCGGGTGGTCGATCCGCGCTGGATCCAGGCGCTGATCGGCATCGAGGCGGTGATCTTCGCGCTCAATTTCATGCTGAGCAAGCCGCCGCCCAAGCCCGACGGGCCGGTGCCCATCTCGCCGATCAAGGCGCGGTTCTGGCCGGCAATGTCGGGCTTTACCAGCTTCATCTCGCATGCGGGCAGTCCCCCGATGCTGCAGTTCATGCTGCCCCTGGGGCTTGAGCCCCGGGTGTTCGTGGGCACGATGAACTGGTTTTTTGCCTGCATCAATTATGCAAAGTGGATCCCCTACGCCATGCTGGGCCTCATCGATCTGCGCAACACCGGAACCTCGGCGATGCTGCTGCCCGTGGTGCCCGTGGGCTTTCTGATCGGCTACTTCATGTTGCGCAAGATCAATGCCGAGTGGTTCAGACGCATCGCCACCTGGGGATTGCTCACCACGGGCTTGAAGCTTTGCTGGGACGCCTTCATGTGAGGTGGCATCGGGGCGCCCATCGATGCCCCGCCACACTTGAATTGAAGGGAGATCCCGTCATGGCCCGTCTGTCTGTCTACGATCCGTTTGCCGAAGTTTTTCCGGAAATTTTCCGAGGCCTTCTTCAGCAGCCTGCGCGCGCGCAGAGCGATGTCGCAGAGATCCGTATCGAGGTGCAGGAAAACGCTCAGCAATATCAGGTGCAGGCCGAGCTTGCTGGGGTGAAGAAGGAAGACATCAACGTGCAGGTGGATGGCAATCGCGTGTCGATCACCGCCGAGACGCGCCGGGAAGCGCAGCCACGCGAGGGCGAACGGCTGCTTCGAAGCGAGCGTTTCTACGGCGCCATGGCGCGTCAGTTCACGCTGGGCACGGAGATCGACGAGAGCGCTGTACAGGCACGCTTTGAACACGGCCTGCTCACGCTTTCGCTACCGAAGAAACAACCGCCCGCCGCGCGACGCGTCACGATTCAGTAAGCGCCCGCTCGGTTCGGGTCGTCAGCCCCGCGAGGCCGTCACCGGGTAGCCCGCCTCGGTGATGGCCTCGGCCACTTTCAATCGTTCGAGATGCGTTTGGACCTCGACCCGGTTCTGCGCCAGATCAACCTTCACCTGCGCCGCCTGATCGAGGCTCTGTATCGAACGCGTGACGGCTGCGGCACAATGGCTGCAGCTCATTCCACTTACATCAAAGCTGTACATGCGAATGCCCTCCCGGTCTGCGTCCCTGCCAAGCGCCTCCTGAATTGTCCCATATGACATCGGACGCTCAGGCCATCGCACCCAACGCGACCCGCACGCGTCTTGATATCAGTGGAATGACCTGCGCGGCCTGTGTCGGTCGTGTGGAGCGCACGCTTGCGAAAATCGAAGGCGTACGGTCGGCGAGCGTAAACCTCGCCACCGAAACAGCGCAGGTTGAGCATGAACCGGATGCGGTCCGCCCCAGCGTGCTGATTGCTGCCATCGAGCGGGCGGGCTACGGCGCGCGCATCCGTGACGACCAGCACCCTCCGTCGGCAACCGCCGCCCCGCCCATTGACCGCGATCTGATCGCCGTGGTGGCGGCGCTCGTGCTGGCCGCTCCCCTTGCGTTACCGATGCTGGTTGCGCCGTTTGGCGTTGCGTGGATGCTCCCCGGGCTCTGGCAACTCGTGCTGTCGGCGCCGGTGCAGTTCGTGCTCGGCGCGCGCTTTTATCGCGCAGGCTGGCGCGCCGCGCGCGCGCTCGAGGGGAACATGGATCTGCTGGTCGCGCTTGGCACCTCGGCTGCCTGGGGGCTCAGCGCCTGGACGCTCTGGGCACACCGTGGCCATGAGCATCCGCCGCTTTATTTCGAGGCCTCGAGCGTGGTGATCGCGCTGGTGCTGCTTGGCAAGTGGCTCGAGCTTCGCGCGCGCCGCAGCACCGCGGCTGCGATTCGCGCACTCTCGGCGCTTCGACCCGAACGCGCGCGGATCGCAGTCGACGGTCGCGAGATCGAGCTGCCGCTTGACCAGGTGCGTGTCGGTGATCATGTGATGGTGCGCCCTGGCGAGCGGATCGCAGTCGACGGCGAAGTCGAGAGCGGACGCTCGCATGTCGATGAGTCCATGCTCACCGGAGAAAGTGTGCCGGTGGTGCGCGAGCCGGGTGATCGGGTAACTGGTGGTTCAATGAACGGCGAAGGTGCGCTGGTGGTTCGCACGACCGCGATCGGCGCTGCGACGGTACTGGCCCGAATCATCGAGCTGGTCGAGGCGGCACAGGCCAACAAGGCGCCGATCCAGCGCCTGGTCGACCGTGTCAGCGCGATCTTCGTGCCGGTGGTGCTCGCGCTGGCACTGGTCACCCTTCTGGGCTGGGGGCTCTTTCGGGGTGACTGGACAGCGGCCGTGATGCATGCAGTAGCCGTACTCGTGATCGCCTGCCCGTGTGCGCTCGGGCTCGCCACACCGGCCGCGATCATGGCGGGCACCGGCGTGGCAGCCCGGCACGGCATTCTGATCAAGGACGCGCAGGCGCTCGAGATCGCGCACCGCGTCACCGTTGTCGCGTTCGACAAGACCGGCACGCTCACGGTGGGCGAGCCCCGCGTCATGGCCTGCGAAACGGCAGCCGGCGTCGATCAGGGACGCATGCTCGCGCTGGCCGCGGCCGTGCAGGCGGCAAGCGAGCATCCGCTTGCCCGCGCGGTTCGCCGGGCGTATGCCGATCAA
>Ga0255200_1000228_pt1 | contig 8841 bp, 4 predicted proteins | sample Miss_Atlam_RepB__2_FD_189949 | JGI IMG/M metagenome (GOLD analysis project Ga0255200, IMG submission 189949) | Freshwater microbial communities from Mississippi River, Louisiana, United States - Miss_Atlam_RepB_8h | ecosystem: Environmental > Aquatic > Freshwater > River | place: USA: Louisiana... | reverse complement strand
TTCTCACCGTCGTAGTCGTGGTTGTTGCAGGAACCGTTGTTGTCGTAGTCGTAGCAGGAACCGTCGTCGTAGTCGTCGTGGTATCCGGCGGCACCGTCGTAGTTGTCGTGGTTGTCGTGGTTGTTGCAGGAACCGTTGTTGTCGTAGTCGTAGCAGGAACCGTCGTCGTAGTCGTCGTGGTATCCGGCGGCACCGTCGTAGTTGTCGTAGTTGTCGTGGTTGTTGCAGGAACCGTTGTTGTCGTAGTCGTTGCAGGAACCGTCGTTGTCGTCGTTGTCGTCGTTGTCGTAGTAGTTGGCGGCACCGTGTCATACGAAATACTCAGTGCAGAACTCGCATCATTTCCATTACCCACCGAATCGGTAAAAGCCCCAGCGCTTACAGAAACAGATGCGGTACCAGACGAATCAGCTGTTGGCGTAAACGTAGCGGTATACGAAGAGCCCGAACCACTAAAACCCGATAATGATCCACCAAAAACCGTCACGTCACCAACCACAAAATTCGTTGACGATTCAGACAGAGTAAACGTCAACAAATCAGTCCCACCAACACCCAACGAACCTGTGCCACTACGAGAAATCGAAATAGTCGGAGACGCAGTGTCGTAAGCGATACTCAGAGATGAGCTTGCAGTATTTCCATTACCTACCGAATCGGTAAACACACCAGCACCAACAGAAATCGATGCAGTGCCAGACGAATCAGCTGTTGGCGTAAACGTTGCAGTGTAAGAAGAACCAGATCCACTAAAACCCGATAATGATCCACCAGAAACGGTCACATCACCAACCACAAAATTCGTTGACGATTCAGACAGCGTGAACGTCAACAAATCAGTCCCACCAACAATCAAGGAACCTGTGCCACTACGAGCAATTGACACAGTTGGAGACGTTGTGGAATACGCAATACTCAGTGCAGAACTCGCATCATTTCCATTACCTACCGAATCGGTAAACACACCAGCACCAACAGAAATCGATGCAGTGCCAGACGAATCAGCTGTTGGCGTAAACGTTGCGGTATACGAAGAGCCCGAACCACTAAAACCCGATAATGATCCACCAGAAACCGTCACATCACCAACCACAAAATCCGTCGCCGATTCAGACAGCGTGAACGTCAACAAATCAGTCCCACCAACAATCAAGGAACCTGTGCCACTACGAGCAATTGACACAGTTGGAGACGTTGTGTCGTAAGCAATGGCGAAGGAAGCACTTGCAGTATTTCCATTACCTGACGAATCTGTAAAGGCCCCAGCGCTTACAGAAATAGATGCAGTACCGGAAGAACCAGCTGCTGGAGTAAACGTTGCGGTATACGAAGAGCCAGAACCACTGAAGCCAGAAAACGTGCCGCCAGAAACCGTGATATCACTATCAATAAAACTCGTTGAGGTTTCAGACAACGTGAACGTCAGCACGTCTGTGGAACCCACACCAAGTGAGCCCGAACCACTTCGGGCGATGGAAATAGTCGGAACAACTGTGTCGTAAGCGATGCTCAGGGCGGTACTTGCAGTATTTCCATTCGCGGCAGCATCGGTGAACACTCCCGCACCAACCGAGATTGATGCGGTACCTGATGAACTCGATGCAGGTGTAAATGTCGCTGTGTATGTGGTGCCTGAACCACTGAAGCCTGACAATGCCCCACCCGAAACAGTGACGTCGGCGAATAAGAAGTTCGTGGCCGATTCAGACAACGTGAACGTCAAAACATCTGTGCTGCCCACACCCAACGAACCCGAACCGCTTCGAGAAATCGAAACAGTTGGAGGTGTCGTATCTATTGTGACTGTTCCAGTGGATGCTGCAGAAATATTGCCAGCCGCATCAGCGGCACGAACCTTGTACGTGCCATCAGCAAGGCCGTCTACTGCTAGTGCAACGTTTGAGTTGATTGTCGAGATAGCAACCGAGTTCCACATGTTGTCCGCAGCACTGGTGATGCTCGACACATCCGAAACAGCCACGGAAGAATTGACCAAGTACGCGGTTCCGGTCTCGGTGCTCTGAACATTAACCGAACCTGAACTTCCTTTCGTTTGGGTTGTCACAGTGGCTGTTGGTGCGGATGTATCAATGGTGATCGAGGAGCTAGAAATCGTGACAGCCGAATTCCATCTATTCCCAGCACTGTCAGAAATGATGTTGTTCATTTGCGGATAGTAATTGAGCAGCCCGTTGCCATTTACGTTCATCGAGACCGTTCCATCGGTGGTGCACACGATGGTGAACGTGATTGAGGTTCCCGCGGTTGCCTTCGGATACGGAGACCCGCAAGTGGCTGTGCCAGATTTGGAAACGGTCTGTTTCCCCCAATTGACTCTTTCGTTGAAGTTCGCAGTGATTGTGACCGTGCGTGAATTGGAGGGAGATGTCGAATAACTCCACGAACTGATGGCTGGACGGGATTCATCAACGGTGGGCGAAATATCGGCTGCTGTTCCGATTGTGAATTTGCGAATCACGTTTGTAGAGGCATTAACCGCGTAGACATTTCCGTTTGAGTCGATCGCTAAATCCTGGTCATATCTGCCAGAGCCAAATGCATCGCCGGTGATAATTCGAGAGCAGACCCCTACACCGATAGCTCCGCAGTCCGAGGACGCATTGATGTCGGATCGTCTCTGTCTGCGCAGTCGCCCCTGATCATCAATCCAGTAGAGGTTCTCGTCCGCGTCAGCGACGAAGATCTGGCCGAAACTATTCCACTTAGTGCCCATTGATGCGATTTCGGTAAATGTCTGTGTGCCTGCTGAGGTATTTAGTGCATTGCTCTCGCGAAGGCTGCTGGCAAAGAAGTTGTCTTTGGCGATCAGCGTATTTCGCGTCGTGAGAACCAGGGACACACCATTGCCTCGCGGGTCCGCTGGATAAACGGCTCCAAGTGTGCCTGCAGTACGACAAGTGGACCCTGCAGCTCCACAAGGTGTGTACCTGACAAGCAGCCCCCGAGCGCCCGTGTTGTTGCCGTTATCAGTTACCAGATAAATGACACCGTTTGCATCGACTTGCATTTCGCCTGACAGAGAGTTGATCGCACCTCCGACGGAATTGACGAGCGTCTCGACAATGCCAGAAAGCGAAATGCGTCGGTATCTCAGGTTTGTGCCCTCATTGAGATAGAGAAAACCATCACCGCCATACACAAGGTCGGAACAACCGCTGATACGCGCCGAAGTGCCTGTGCCGTCGGTTGAGGCTGCAGTACCGTCACCGACAAAGGTGGTAACCACCCCCGAAGGTGTCGCCTTACGAATAGTGTAAAAGGAAACTGTTGATCCTGCCGATGCAGTCGTGTCGCAGAAATACAAGTTGCCATTCGTGTCAGTCGTTAGGTTCATGGGCTTCGTGACGCTTGCGGATGTTCCCGTTCCGTCAACACGTCCCGCAGTGCCGGTGCCCACGAAGATGCTCGATTCATACCCGACCGTGGATGGAAGTGAGTACTTCCTTGGGCCGGGTCCATCCGCATTGACTGCCCTCACTGCAACGAATACGTTCCTACCGGCATCAGCATCAGTCATTGTGTACGACGCTGAAGTTGCACCCGGGATGTCGTATCCGTCACTTTCCCCCAGGGTCGCAGAAAAATTGGAAGTCACTTCCGAGCGTTTCCATTGATAGGTGTACGACAACGGAGTGTTAGAGCAAGACATCGAGGAGACGTCAGCGGTGTAGGTTGTGCCAACTCGGAACCGGCCATCACCCATACGGCTGGGCGTGATGGCGGGAGCATTCGTGCAAGATGAAAGTGGGTTAACGATAAATCGCATCTTTGGACTGTTGGCACCTTGAACAAATCCAGCAAATGACTCACCCGCCCCATTGACGATTGCGCCATTTTCTACTGAAAGAAAATGACTGGAACTTACCAAATCGTCGTAGGGATTAATCGTCAGAGTCTGGGTTCCCCAACCAGTGATCTCAGTAAGCCCAGGATCGTTTACATCCCATCCAGCGGTGACTACGGTTCCAAGTGCGTTCTCGATGCGGATATACCCGGTTCCCTTGTAGACATTTTCACTGAAGTTCAGAACAATGTTCCCATTGGACTGAATTGATGCGTTTTCGTTTGTGTAGTTCGGTGTGGATGAGGAAAGAGTCGGTGGCGCGGCTTGCGTGACCGAGTGATAGAAAACCAGCACCCCAAAACTGAATATCAATGCAGCAATGGCTAGGCGAAATGATCGGAGGATCAGAGAGGACCCAAGAAATCGCATAAGTAGTAATACTACTTAATTAAGTAGTATTACTACCTTCAGGCAGGGGAAACCCCTATTTCTTCGGAATATCCCCAAAAAGCACAGCCATGATTCCTTCCAGTGAAATGTCATTCCATTTCTTCTGGGAGACCGGGTTGTCACCCATTTCGATCAGAACTCGGCCCAAAATCTGCCCCATGAACCAATACACCGCCGCCGCGAGATCAATATCTTTGCGGATCCAACCCTTTTGCTGGAATGGCTGCAGCATCTCGACAATGCCCATAGCCCCCTGTTTTTGCGCTAGTGCCAACGACGCGGTCAACTCTGGTCTGGCATATCCAGAGCCCAACGCATTTAGTCGAACCTGACGGAGTTCCCACCGATCAGTGTCAAAATGCGAGAGCAATTCTTTACGAAGGGCCTTTCGCAAATCATCTCGGTTTTTACACTTGGCAAGCGACGCCGCAAACACCGACGAGTCGACAAACTGCGTTTTGCGAAATCGATACGTTTGAGCTGCTTCTACCAAGCCTTCGCGACTATCGAAATGCCGATACAATGTTGGGACAGTTACACCAGCATCGGCAGCAATGTCATTTACACGAATCGCCTCTTCACCACCCCTATCAATGGCCTCAACCGCCAATTCCAAGATGCGCTCACGTACATATACAGTTTTTGCCACATGCTTACTGTACGACTAATTTCCAGACACGACTCGTACCGCATGTCGTACCAAATGCCGATTTAACCCAATAAATTATTGAGGCGACGCCGGGAATCGAACCCGGCTGGGTTCTCTATTCGCCGAGGGTGTTTAAACGGTCAGCAACATCAGCGAACTTTGGCTCGCTGTTTTGAATCTTGACGAACAAACGTCGCGCACTCGCAACATCACCGGCACGATCATAAAGATCTGCCAACACATACCATTCGCGAAGGTGATGCTCTTGCACTTTGTGCGGATCACTCGTGCCGTGGGTCATCATCCGCACTGCGCTCTGCAATTCGCCTTGATCGGCTAAAGCTCCAGCCGCAACAATGCGACCTTCTGCAAGCAAGCCAGCAGGTGGCGACATCAACTTCATTGACTCCCAAAGTTCGGTAACTTTTTCATAGCGACGCAAGGCCCGATAACAATCTGCAAGCACCGGATGATTTACAACTTCGGCTGGCTTGATGCCACGCGCAATTTCGAGTTGATCGGCAGCATCTTGCCAACGACCAAGGCGATACATCGACAGACCTGCGACTTCATGAACAATGGCTAGGCCAACTACTTGCGACAAAAGCGGCATTATCAATTTTCGGGCCTCAGAGTAACGATGGGCTTCGAAAGCATGAAGTGCTCGCGCTAATCGCTCGATCGCTCGATCTGCAGTTACGCCAAGTTGCTCTTTGATTTTGTTCGCATCGCCCGGTTCAACATTTTTAATACTGACAGTCATTAACCGATCGTCGTCGTCATCACGCCTAGGTGCACGATTTGAATTGCGGCCACCACTTGGCTTTCGCGTCGAACCTTCGTCTTGCCAGCGCTCACGAGTATGTTTTGCCGGCGGATACGGATCTTTGCCGTATCGGCGGCCACCAGTTTTACGTTTTACATCGTCTGATCTGCGCTGCGCATCTGTGCGCGTATCGGGGCCACGGTCACGGTCATCGCGACGCGGACCACGCGGCGCACGATCACGGTCAAAACTACGAGCCGGACGACGCTCACCATCATCGCGACGCGGACCACGCGGCGCACGATCACGATCAAAACTTCTCGCCGGACGACGCTCACCATCATCGCGGCGCGGGCGATCACGATCATCGCGACGCGGGCGGTCCCGATCAAAACTTCTCGCCGGACGACGCTCACGATCGCCATCACGCGGTGCACGAGCCGGACGGTCACGATCAAATGGTCTTGCTGGTCGACGCTCTCGATCGCCATCACGAGACGCACGAGCCGGACGATCACGATCAAAACTTCTCGCCGGACGATCAGAACGATCGCGCCGATCTGGACGATCTCGACGATCTCCAGCACCAGCTGGGCGTGGCGGACGACTGCCTCTTACAAAAGGCTTTGCCGGACGGCCAGTTCGCTCGCCACGATCTCTGCGAGGACGACGCTCAGAATCAGGGTTTTCGTCGCGTGGCATGGCATATTGACGCTATCGCCAAAACAACCAATAAAGACTGATGCTGCGAGATCTAATTCGTGAAGAGCATTACTCCGTCTTCAAGTGGTGACTTGCGAAACATCTTCTTATCTGCTTCATAGTTCTGCGGATTAAGCCACGGCTCAGAGTTGCCTTGCTTGGGCATCTTGTGCATGGTTCTCTTCATGTAGCCAGACGAAAAATCTTCGAGCCACTTTCGAGGCTCCATATTCTTGTCAGTTTCGCGCAGCGTTGGCGTACAAACAGACGTCTTTGTCTTTCGCATGTGATTTAACAGTCGACAGACATACTCGCAAGTCAAGTCGGCACGCAAAGTCCACGAGGCGTTGATATAACCAAACGAAGATGCCAAGTTTGGCACTCCCGAATAGGCGCAACCTTTGTAAGTCCACGTCTCTGCGAAGTTGACGGGCTGCGAATCGATCGCAAATTCCATTTCGCCGAGCGTCACAAGTTCGATGCCCGTCGCAGTAACGATGATGTCGGCGTCAAGATGACTGCCCGACTCGAGTTCGATGCCAGTAGCTGTAAAAGATTTGATGGTGTCTGTTGCGACTTCAGCCTTGCCCGATTTGATAGCGACGAATAAATCACTATCGGGCACCAAACAAATTCGCTGGTCCCACGGGTTATAGGCCGGGGTGAAGTGTTTTTCGACGTCGTAGTCAGCCCCGAGTTCTGCGCGAACCGCATCAATCATCACCTGCTTAACCTCAGCCGGAAACGCTCGACAAAGTTTGTACAACTCTTGCTGCCTTGTTGTGTTCTCGACTCTCGTCAAGGCATAAGCGATTTTTTTCGGCCAAATTCGTCGCATTCGTTTAGCAAACGGATCAACCGATGGTCGCGAGATAACAAATGTCGGCGAGCGCTGCAGCATCGTGATCTTCGCGACATCTTTAGCCATAGCTGGCACGATTGTCATGGCTGTTGCGCCTGAGCCAATAACAACGACTCGCTTGTTGCGGTAGTCAAGATCTTGTGGCCAAAACTGCGGATGCACCACTGTGCCTTTGAAGTTTTTAATGCCGTCAAATTCTGGTGTGAAGCCTTGCCTGTAGCTGTAGTAACCCGAACACATGAATAAAAAATTGCACGAAAACTTATTCTCAGTATTCGAAATTTTGTCAAGCACCGAGAGCGTCCAAGTTTTGCTCAGTGACGACCACTCTGCTCTCGTGACGTGCTGGTTGTACCGAATCTTTTCATCGAGATTATTTTCAGCAATCGTCTCACGTAGATAATCAAGAATCGCCGGACCATCAGCAATCGACTTGTCTGCAGTCCACGGTTTGAATCTGTAGCCAAGAGTGTGCATGTCGCTGTCTGAGCGCACACCTGGGTAGCGAAACAAGTCCCATGTGCCACCAAAATTCGCACGCCCTTCAAGAATTTGAAAGGTTCGATCTGGGCTCATCGTCTTCAAGTGATACGCAGCACCGATACCCGAGATCCCAGCGCCAACGATGATCACATCGAAATGACTTTGCTCTTGAATCACTTGCTCAACGCTAGTGATCGCAACTCCGTGAACTTATGCCAGAAATGCAAATAGCCCCGCCTTTCGGCAGGGCTATTTGTTTATTCAAAATTAATCTGGCGACGACCTACTCTCCCAGGAGGTCTACCTCCAAGTACCATCGGCGCGGACGGGCTTAACTGCCGTGTTCGAAATGGGAACGGGTGTGACCCCGTCGCTATGGTCACCAGAAATTTGTAGTCGCATAGGGATCACCCCTAAGGACTTCAGAGCAAGCACGAGCAAAATCCAAGCCCTCGGCCGATTAGTACCGGTCGGCTAAATGCGTTACCGCATGTACACCTCCGGCCTATCAACGTGATGGTCTCGTCACGGGCCTTACTGCATTGACTGCATGAGTGAACTCATCTTGGAACTGGCTTCCCGCTTAGATGCTTTCAGCGGTTATCCATTCCGTAGGTAGATAATCAGCCGTGCCTTTGGCAAGACAACTGACACACCAGAGCTACGTCCGTCTCGGTCCTCTCGTACTAGAGACAGATTTCCTCAATTCACTTCCGGCTGCGGAGGATAGGGACCGAACTGTCTCACGACGTTCTGAACCCAGCTCGCGTACCGCTTTAATGGGCGAACAGCCCAACCCTTGGGACCTGCTTCAGCCCCAGGATGCGATGAGCCGACATCGAGGTGCCAAACCTTTCCGTCGATATGGACTCTTGGGAAAGATTAGCCTGTTATCCCCGGCGTACCTTTTATCCGTTGAGCGACCACGCTTCCACAAGCAATGGCCGGGTCACTATGTCCTACTTTCGTACCTGCTTGACCTGTCAGTCTCGCAGTCAAGCTCCCTTGTGTCATTACACTCGCCGACTGATTACCAACCAGTCTGAGGGAACCTTTGAGCGCCTCCGTTACAATTTAGGAGGCGACCGCCCCAGTCAAACTACCCGCCTGGCACTGTTCCTGAT
>Ga0255200_1000194_pt1 | contig 9601 bp, 8 predicted proteins | sample Miss_Atlam_RepB__2_FD_189949 | JGI IMG/M metagenome (GOLD analysis project Ga0255200, IMG submission 189949) | Freshwater microbial communities from Mississippi River, Louisiana, United States - Miss_Atlam_RepB_8h | ecosystem: Environmental > Aquatic > Freshwater > River | place: USA: Louisiana... | reverse complement strand
CGCGTCGCTATGGCCGCGTCGGGGGGTTCGCCCATCTGGCCACCCTGGTCAAGCAGCTCAAGGCCAGCCGCCCGGGTGCCTTGCTGCTGGATGGGGGTGATACCTGGCAGGGCTCGGCCACCTCGCTGTGGACCAATGCCCAGGACATGGTCGACGCCTGCAAGCTGCTCACCGTGGACGTGATGACCGGCCATTGGGAATTCACCTATGGCATGAAGCGGGTGCAGGAGATCGTCGAGAAGGATTTCGCGGGCCAATCAGCAGCGGGCACCCCTGGCGGCGCGCAAAAGGTGGATTTCGTGGCGCAAAACGTGCGCACCACCGACTTCGACGACCCCGTCTTCAAGCCCTATGTGATCCGCTCGATCAACGGCGTGCCCGTGGCCATCGTGGGCCAGGCCTTCCCCTACACGCCGATTGCCAACCCGCGCTACATGGTGGCCGACTGGAGCTTCGGCATCCAGGACGAGAACATGCAGAAGGTGGTGGACGAGGCCCGCGCCAAGGGCGCGCAGGTGGTGGTGGTGCTCAGCCACAACGGCATGGACGTGGACCTGAAGATGGCCAGCCGTGTGCGCGGCATCGACGCCATCATGGGCGGCCACACCCACGACGGCGTGCCGGTGGCCATTCCGGTGAAGAACCCCGGCGGCACCACGCTGGTGACGAATGCCGGCAGCAACAGCAAATTCCTGGGCGTGATGGACTTCGAGGTCAAGGGCGGCAAGGTCACCGACTACCGCTACCGCCTGCTGCCGGTATTCGCCAACCAGCTCAAGGCCGATCCGGCCATGGATGCGCTCATCGCCAAGATTCGCGCGCCCTATGAGACCAAGCTGGCCGAGAAACTGGCCGTGACCGACGGCTTGCTGTACCGCCGCGGCAACTTCAACGGCAGCTGGGACCAACTGATCTGCGATGCGCTGATGGATGTGCAGGGTGCGGACCTCGCTTTCTCGCCGGGCTTCCGCTGGGGCACCTCCTTGTTGCCCGGTGATGTGATCACGCGCGAATTGATGATGGACCAGCTGGCCATCACTTACCCCTACGCCACCGTGACCAATTTGAGCGGCGAGATGATCAAGACCATCCTGGAGGACGTGGCTGACAACCTCTTCAACCCCGACCCCTATTACCAGCAGGGCGGCGACATGGTGCGCGTGGGGGGCCTCAGCTACACCTGCACGCCCGGCGAGAAGATGGGCAGCCGCATCAGCGACATGCGCTTGAAGGGCCAGTTGATCGAAGCCGGCAAGACCTACAAGGTGGCCGGTTGGGCGCCCGTGGCCGAAGAGGCCAGCCGCGCCGGGAACAAGCCGGTGTGGGACGTGGTGGAACAGTGGTTCAAGGCCCAGGGCGGGCGGGTGAAGCCGCGCCGCATCAACACGCCGAAGCTGGTGGGCGTGGAGGGCAACCCCGGGATGGCCTGACGTCCCGTGTTGTTCCCAAAGACAAAGGCGCCCCGCAGGGCGCCTTTGCACGTCTGAAACGGGTCGAGCCCGCTCAGGCCTTGGACAGCATGTCGGACCAGATGTTGTTGGCCCAGCTCAGCGCATTGCGGCCTTCCACCTCGCTGGCCGCGGCCGAGACGCCTCCCGAGCCCGGTACAGTGAGGAATTGCTTCTGCTGGGCGTTGTATTGGTGCACCGAGGCCACATGCACCACCTCGGTCTTGGACACGAAGCTGTAGCAGGTGTTCATCACCACCGGGGTCGCGTTGACCGCCTCGCCTTTGAGCAGGTTGACGATGGCCGCAGCCGCCACCTTGGCGTGCTGGTTGGCCATGTGGCCGCTCTTGGGCATCAGCGGCGCGCTCATGGTGGAGTCGCCCAGGACATGGATACCCGCGACGGCGGTCGATTCCATCGTCAGCCAGTTCACGCCGACCCAGCGGTTGTTCTGGTTGATCAGGCCCGCGCTGCGGGCGATGTCGCCGGCCCGCTGCGGCGGGATGACGTTGATCACATCGGCCTTCACATCCTCGAATTCGAGCTTGGCCACGCCATTGCCCGCATCCACTTCCTTCAGCTCGGCATTGGCCCGGTACTCGAGGATCCCCTTGTAGCGGTCGGCAAAGGCCTTCTCGAACAGGCCCTTCTTCGAGACGATCTCCCCATTGCCATCGAGCACCAGCACCTTGCTGCGGGGTTTGTGCTCCTTGAGGTAAGCCGCGACCATGCAGGCACGCTCATAGGGACCAGGCGGGCAACGATAGGGCGCCTTGGGGATGGAGATGGCCACCACGCCGCCGTCTCGCATCGCAGTGAGCTGCTGGCGCAGCGCCACCGTTTGCGGACCCGCCTTCCAGCTGTGCAGGAACTTGGCCTGTGCGGCCGGCGTGGCCAGGCCCGCGATGGCTTCATTCATGAAGTCCACACCGGGCGAAACCACCAGACGGTCATAGGGCAGCTGCGTGCCGTCGGCCAGACGCACCCGCTTGCCGGCGGTGTCGATGGCGGTCACCTCGCCTTGGACCACCTTGACGCCCATGGCCTTGAGGCCTTCATAGCCCACGGTCACTTCGCTGATCTGCTTGTAACCACCCAGCACCAGGTTGGAAATCGGGCAGGAGACGAACTGGGGGTTGCGGTCTACCATCGTGACGTCGACATTGCCGCCCCACATCTTCAGGTAACGCGCTGCAGTGGCGCCCCCGAAGCCACCACCCACCACCACGACGCGGCCGATGGACGGGCCCGAGTCCGTGGTGGCGCAACCGGCCAGTGACAGGCCGGTAAGGGCAGAACCCGCGGCCAGCAGGCGGCGGCGGGAAATCGTGTGCATGTTCATATGGGAATTCCTTTGCGGTCCGTTGGCCTGCGCGTCAGCGGCTGGCGGGCTTCTGTGCGGCGAAGTAAGCGGCGATCAGCTTGATCTGGTCGTCGGTGTAGCCCTTGGCGATCTGGTGCATGATCGTCGTGTTGGGGATGCTGCCGGCTTTGTAGGCGGACATCAGGGCGATGATGTTGGCCGCAGGCACGCCGGCCAATCCCTTGACATCTTTGCCCTGCACATTGCCATTGGTGCCGTGGCAATTGGCGCAGGTGGCAGCCAGGTTGCGGGCCAGGTTGACATCGGTGGCTTGTGCAGCGGCCCAGGGGCTGACCAAGGCCAGCGTGGCGACTGCCACGAAACGGCTCAGAGGCATCGGGTTCTCCTGTGTATGGGTGTCGTATTGTGTATCCCTGCGGGGAATCGGTGACGGGCATGAACCCCGCTTGCCAATGCCGCAGAGGGAATGATCAAATGCGCAATATCAGCGAAATTGAATTTAAGAGCCAATCCGACCGGAGAGTCACCGTGAAAACCCTTGTCGATTCGGTTCGCCGCCTCGGGGCGGTCTGTGTGCTCGTGGCACTGCCTGCGGCTTCGACGGTGGCCCTGGCCCAGCCCCAGCCCAGCCCCCTGTTCAAGGACGCCGACCTGCCATTGGGCCTCAAGCTCATGGCCGAACACAAGTGCGCGGAGTGCCACGCGCGCCGCGTTGGGGGCGACGGCAGCGCCATTTACCGACCACTGGGCAAGGTGAACACGCCCGGGCTGCTGCGCGGCATGGTGGACTACTGCAGCACCGAGCTCAATATGGGTCTCTTTCCCGAAGAGGTGACGGCTGTCGCGGCTGTACTCGACCGCGACCATTACCGCTTCGCCCAACGCAAGCCGCAAAAGTAGGTGTCGGCGCTGTGAGCGGTGAGCGCTTGGCACTGGCCATATCATTCCTTTCGAATAGAATCGAGCAATGAACATGAACGCCGCGACCATCGTGAACCAGGATTCGTCTGACGCCGGCGAAGACCGTGTCTTCGAGTCCGCGGCTGAGCTGTTTTCCATCCTCGCCACGCCGGTTCGTCTGAAGATCATCAGTGCGGTGTGTCATGAGGAGAAGAACGTCTCCCAGTTGTTGGAGATCATCGACACCACCCAGCCCAATATGTCGCAGCACCTGGGCACCCTGTACCGCAGCGGCATCCTGTCCAAGCGGCGCGAAGGCACACAGATTTATTACCGGCTGCAAAGCGAACGTGTGGCCACGCTGTGCCGCGCCGTGTGCACCCAGGTGGCCATTGAGCTGGACGCCGACGAAGAGCTCGACCCAGCCGAACGCATCCTGCCCGCCACGCACCGCTAGGAAGGCCTCCGCCTGAATCGCCGTCGTTTCTCCAGCCTGTGCTTGGGTGGGGCCGCTACCCTGGGGGCCAGCCTCACCGAGCTGCCGGCCCTGGCGCTGCAGGCCTCCGACTTCATCATGGGACCGCCGGTCGCGGATGTGCCGCCTACACGTTTGTCTCGGCACGTGTGGATGATCGAGTCTCCCGATGGCTTTCCCACGCCGGAAAACCGGGGGCTCATGGCCAACATCGTGTTCGTGGTGGGCCCCAGCGGCGTGGTGGTCCTGGACTCGGGCTGCTCGCTGCAGATCGGTGAGATGGCCCTGCGCATGATTCGGCGCACCACACCCCAGCCGGTGGTGGCCGTCTTCAACAGCCATTACCACGGCGACCATTGGCTGGGTAATCATGCGTTTGCACGGGCCTACGGCCCTCAACTGCCCATCTGCGCCTTGCCCCACACCATCGAGATGATCAAGGGCCACGAGGGCAAGCTCTGGAAGAGCCTGATGGAGCGCTGGACCAACCAGTCCACCGCTGGTACCGAGATCGTGTCACCCAACCGTGCCGTCGCTCCTGGCCAGCGCCTGAGCTTTGGTGGCTTGACCTTCGTGATGCACCACCATGGCAAGGCCCACACGCCATCCGACCTCAGCATCCAGCTGGTGGAAGACCGCCTGACCTATGTCGGCGACATTGCCATGGGTAACCGCATCGCCAACATCGACGATGGGTCCTACCCGGGCACCTTGGCCTACTACGACCGGCTGCGTCAGTCTGCGGGCAGCCCCCAACTGTGGGTGCCCGGACACGGCGCGGCCTCCCGCGACCTCCTGTCGGCCTACGGCACATTTCTCAGCGGCATTTGGGAGAACTGCCTGCAGGCCGTCAAAGACCAGAAGACCGAAGCGCAAGCCCGGGCCATGGTGTTGGCCGATCCGCGGGTGGCCTCACGCGCGGCCACCATGCAAGGCTTTGCCCACAACATCGGCAAGTATGTGAGCCTGGCCTACCTGGAAGCGGAGAAGGAAGCGTTCTAGCGGTGCGGCATGGGCGGCCGGCTCCTTGGGGCTGTGAAGGTGGCGTAAGCTCCGCGGGTCATCCAACCCCAGCCCTGTGACGATGCAGCACAACCGCCTCCCCGAGTCCTCTTCCGGCTTATTCCCCCCAGTCCCTTGGCGCCGCTGGCGGTCTAACGGGGCCTTGCTGGGCCTGACCTTGGCCCTGGCCGCCTGCGCGGGCACCGCACCACCGTCCGGGCCATCGGCGGCCTCCGCGCCTTCCAGCGGGGCGGTGATCGCACCCAACCCCAACCTGCTGGTGCAGGGTATCCCACCGATCCCGGCTGCCCTGGCGGCACAGGTGGAGAAGTACACCGACTTCAGGGGCCATGGATTTGTCACCTGGCACCCGACCAAGCCCGAGATGATCGTCACGCATCGGGCCCCAGGTTCGAGCGTGACGCACCTGTTCCGACTGGCACGACCTATGGCGCCGCTGGAGCCCCTGACCGAGGGCCCGGAGCCGGTGAGTTCGGCGCATTACGAGCCCAAGGAAGGCCGTTTCCTCATCTACCCCCGCGCCACCGGCGGCAACGAAGTGGCGCAGCTCTACCGGCTGGACCTGCCCTCGCGGCAGTCCACGCTGCTCACCCATCCCGACGAGCGCCACACCTTCGAAACCTGGTTCAGCAAGAGCGGTCGCTTCCTGTTCAGCTCGGTGCCCTTGGATCGCACGGCTCGGGGCGGCACACGGAGCACCATCAGCACCGTGCTGCGCAGCATGGATCCGATGAATCCGGCGGACGTGAAGGTGGTAGCCGAATTGCCGGGCACCGGCTGGAACGCCGGCAACCTCAGCAAGGACGAAAAGACCCTGATCGTCAACCGCTACATCTCGGCCAATGAGAGCCAGGTGTGGCTGCTGGATGTGGACAGCGGCCAGCGCCGCCAGGTGTTGCCCGAGCCCGGCGCCAGCGTTCGGGGTGTGCACGGGGCCTCGCGATTCCTGCCCGATGGATCGGGTCTGCTGGTGGCCACCGACCGCTTCGGCGAGTTCCGCGAGCTGGCCACCTACGACTTCAAGTCGAAAGAGCTCAAGCGCATTACCGCGCACATTCCCTGGGATGTGGCCGGCGCGGCCATGAGCGAAGGCGGGCAGTTGCTGGCCGTGTCGGTCAACGTGGACGGCAAGGACGAACCGCGATTTTTCAATGTGCCCAGCTACACCGAGCGCCGCTACAGCGGCCTGCCCGAGGGCAGCGTGGGCGCGATGCGCTTTCACAAGAAGCAGCCCCTGGCGGCCTTTGGTGTGAACGGTGCCCGCGGGCCTGGGCAGATCTACACCTTGGATGCAGCCAGTGGCAAGGTCACGCAGTGGACAAAGGCCTATGCGCACCCCGACCTCGATGTGAGCAGCTTCAGTGAGCAGCAGATCATCCGCTGGAAGAGCTTTGATGGTCGCACCATCTCGGGCCTCATCTCGCGCCCACCGTCGAAGTTCACTGGCAAGCGCCCGGTGCTCATCAACATCCATGGGGGCCCGGAGGCACAGGCCAAGGTGGGCTTCCTCGCGCGCAACCAGTACTACGTGCAGGAACTGGGTATCGCGCTGATCCAGCCGAACGTGCGCGGCTCCACCGGCTATGGGAAGACCTTCGTGGCCCTGGACAACGGGCGGCTGCGGGAAGACTCGGTCAAGGACATCGGTGCGCTGCTGGACTGGATTGCGCAGCAGCCCGACCTGGACGCCTCCCGCATCCTGGTCACCGGCGGCAGTTATGGGGGCTACATGAGCCTGGCGGTGGCCACGCACTATGCCGACCGCATTGCGGGCAACATCGACGTGGTGGGCATCTCGCATTTCGTGACCTTTCTGGAGACGACCGAGAGCTACCGACGCGACCTGCGCCGCGTTGAATACGGCGATGAGCGCGACCCGGCCATGCGCGAGTTTCTCCATGGCATCTCGCCGCTCACCAATGCGCACAAGATCAAGAAGCCGATGTTCGTCGTGCAGGGCAAGAACGACCCGCGTGTCCCCTGGACCGAGGCGGAGCAGATCGTCGCCAAGGCGCGCGCCAACGGCACGCCGGTTTGGTATCTGCGGGCAGAGAACGAGGGACATGGCTTCGCCCGCAAGGAGAACGCGGACTTCCAGTTCTACGCGACGATCCTGTTCATGCGCGAGACCATCCTGAAGTAGGGCCCTGGCCCGGAGGTGTCGACTACTGCGACACCTCCACCCATTGCGCTTGCGCCAGTTCGACGAGGCGCGCCACCGGCAGTCGCACCGCCGAGTTCACCGAGCCGGCGGCCGGCACCACCTCATCGAAGCCCTTGAGCGACCCATCGGCATAGACCTTCATGGGATGCGCGAGGCCGAAGGGGCACACACCGCCCACCGGGTGGCCGGTCCAGTGCACCACCTCCTGCGCATTGAGCATCTTGGCCTTCACCTTGAAGTGGGCCTTGAAGCGCGCGTTGTCGATGCGCGCATCGCCACCCAGGATCAGCAGGATGGGGGTCTGGCCCAGCCACAGCGACAGCGTCTTGGCGATCTGTCCCGTGGCCACGCCATGAACGGCCGCGGCCTCGGCCACGGTGGCCGTGCGCTCCATGGTTTCGATGATGCGCAGCTCCGGTGCGTGCTGCGCCAAGAAGGTGCGGACGGATTCGAGGCTCATGTTTCGCTTGCAGGAGGTGGCCGGGTGGGACCGTTTTGGTGCGCACCAAAGCGGTGGTCTTGCGGTGGGCAGACTTGGTGCATGTCCAAGACAAATCGACTCCATTTTGGATCGAAATCAGCAGTGAGCCTCAAAAACGGGGTGGTACGGGGATTGCTAATGTGGTCTTGTCCAAAACAAACCGGAGCTCTCCATGGCATTCAACCGACGTTCCCTGTTGACCAAAGGCGCCGTGGCGGGCGCGGCCGGTGCCGCCTTGGCCGCGCCGGCGATCGTGACCGCCCAGTCCACCATCACCTGGAAGATGACCAGCGCCTACCCCAAGGGCTCACCGTTTTACATGGACGGGCCTGGCAGCGCCACCGACCTGGCCAGGCGGGTGGAGGCCATGTCGGGCGGCCGCATGAGGATTCAGGTCTTTGGCGCGGGTGAACTCATCCCTGCCTTCGAGGGCTTCGACGCGGTGCGCGCGGGCACGGTGGAGATGAACCACGCCAACGCCTACTTCTGGACCGGCAAGACCTTCGCCGCCCAGTACTTCACGGCCGTGCCCTTCGGCATGAACTTCCAGGGCATGAACGGTTGGCTCTACGACGGCGGTGGCCAGGAGCTGTGGAATGAGGTGTACGCGCCCTTCGGCATGATCGCCATGCCTTGCGGCAACACCGGCGTGCAGATGACGGGTTGGTTCAAGAAGGAAATCAACTCGGTGGCCGATCTCAAGGGCCTGAAGATGCGCATCCCGGGCTTGGCTGGCAAGGTCTACGCGAATTTGGGTGTGGATGTGAAGGTGCTGCCCGGCGGCGAGATCTTCCCCGCGCTGGAACGCGGTGTGATCGACGCGGCCGAGTTCGTGGGGCCGTTCCAGGACCGCCGACTGGGTCTGCACAAAGCGGCCAAGTTCTACTACACCACCGGATGGCACGAGTCGGCCACGGTGAGCGAGCTGCTGATCAACAAGGCCGCCTGGGACAAGCTGCCCAGGGACCTGCAGGCCATCGTCAGCAATGCAGCGGCGGCCTGCAACGTGATCAGCGAGGGTTGGTGCCAGAAGGCCAACTCCGACGCCATGGAAGACCTGATCAAGAACCACAAGGTGATCGCCAAGCCGCTGCCCGATGCGGTGATCAAGGCCCTGCGCACCGAAACCGACAAGGTGCTGGCAGAAGCCACTGCCAAAGACCCGCTGGTCAAGAAGGTGCACGACTCCTACATGAGCTTCAAGGCCAAGTTCGACCGCTGGAGCGAGATCAGCGAAGAGGCCTACCACATCAAGGTCCGCGGCTGATCGGTCTGTCATGAGCACCGCACCACCGCTGGCGCGGTGGACCACCCGCGTGGAGACCTTCATCGACGCGGTGGGCCACCTCACGCTCTGGATCGCGCTGGGCATGATCGCCCTGGTGGCCACCAATGTGGTGCTGCGATACACGTTGAGCTTCGGCTCGGTGTGGGCGCAGGAACTCGAGTGGCACCTGCTGGCCGCCCTCATTCTGTTGGGCATGTGCTATGCCCTCCAGCGTGGGGACAACGTGCGCGTGGACGTGTTCTATGCGAGCTACACCGCGCGTCGCAAGTTCGTGGTGGACCTGGTATCGCTGGTCTTGTTGTTGTTGGTGAGTCTCTTGTTCATCAAGCTCACCATTCCCTATGTGATGCAGTCCTACGCAATCGGCGAACGATCGGCCGACCCCGGCGGCATTCCCTACCGCTGGGTGATCAAGGCCTTCATTCCGCTGGGCTTCGCCCTGGTGTCTCTTCAAACTGCAGCAGCCATCGTCCGGCGCGTTTTGGTGGAGCGGGACCG
>Ga0255200_1000175_pt1 | contig 9971 bp, 6 predicted proteins | sample Miss_Atlam_RepB__2_FD_189949 | JGI IMG/M metagenome (GOLD analysis project Ga0255200, IMG submission 189949) | Freshwater microbial communities from Mississippi River, Louisiana, United States - Miss_Atlam_RepB_8h | ecosystem: Environmental > Aquatic > Freshwater > River | place: USA: Louisiana... | reverse complement strand
GCAGCCACCATCAGTTCAGGTAGGCTTCGGCAAGAACTCATGACCAGTGGACAACAAAGGGCAGTGCGAGAGCTGAACCGCATGGTCGCTGCCAGCGGAGGTGCATTTGAGTTGGCTAAGGAGCCGATGCTCGAAGGCACAACGCTTGTCGTGACGGTGGGCCTTCAAATCGGAGTAATCGAAACGAGGGAGGGCGGTTTGGACTTGAGAGAACGAGAGGAGTTCATCCTTTTTGTGCCATCGGACTTTCCTTTTGTTCGTCCGAGCTTGCGTGTCGCGCACACCCGCTTCGCAGGATTTCCACACGTTACTTGGACGCACTGGCTCTGCCTGTATCAAAGCAGCATCGAATGGAACCCATCCGATGGGCTTTACGGCTTCTTCTCAAGGCTGAAAGCTTGGATTGGCAAGGCGGCGATAAATGACATGGACCCTATCGAGGGGCCACTTGAACCGCCGCATCACGACACGGATCTTACGCAGAAGCCATTTGTTATTCGTGCTGATGCCCCTTGTGTGGCGGGAGATTCTTGGATCGGCCTAGCCCTCACGGTGAAGCACGAAAACCGGACGGAACTGATTGGCTGGAATAATCTCTCCAGTGGGTGGCCTAAACATGAGCGAGTGGCCTTCGCAGTCGTTTTGCCGAGGGCTTTGCCGATGGAATTCCCGTCGCATGGCGCACAGCTGTTTCGTGCGATGCAAGAGGCAGGAATGGAGCGCGAGCAGATTGTGAAGAATCTGGCGATTGCTGCGCTGCTTACGCCCAAGGGTGAGCCGATTCACCTAGTGCTGGGCCTGCCAATGAGGCGTGCAAAAGACGGCTCTCGGCGCCTGCATATTGCCGTTTGGACGACGGATCCGGATCAGGCCGATTCGCTGAGGAACGTGCTGCCTGCGGACGACGACACGGAAATAATTCGTAACCTTCGTGACAAAATTGGTGAATCGCTTGCCAGAATTTTCGAGCTGGGAAAAATTAAGTGGTGTCAGGTGTTTGAAAACAGGGCCGAGATTGTTGTGAGACGCGATTTTGGAACTCCTGCCGCCTGGTTCGCCGGCAAGACAATTCTTGTGCTCGGTTGCGGAGCGCTGGGTTCGTGGGCAGCCGAGATTGTGGCTCGCGCGGGACCAAGCAACCTTCATTTGGTAGATACTGCTGTCGTGAAACCGGGAATCCTCGCGCGGCAAAACTTCCTTCTTCAAGACATCGGCTCGAACAAGGCACAAGCACTCGCAGGGAGGCTGACTGCCATTGTGCAGGGATGCACTGTTGCCCCACATGCTCGCGAAGCACATGCGTTTCTGATGGAAGACAAGGGACGCTTTCGCGGTTACGACCTGGTCTTGGATTGCACGGCATCTTCAAATTTTCAGATGAAGTTGGAACGGGACTGGAAGGAGTTCTCGGGACAGACGCCACCCGTCGTATCTTTGGTAATTGATTCCCAAGCGAAACACAGTCTGTGCGTGGCTATCCCAAGGGGTGCCGCCGGTGGCATTTGGCACGCGTATCTTTCCCTCAAGAAGTTGCTGTGTGTCGAAGGCAACCATGCGAGCCTGGTCAGGGCTTTCTATTCGAGCAGCGCAACGGAGAAGCTGTTCCAACCGGAACCTGGCTGTTCCGACCCGACTTTTGTGGGTTCTGCGGCAGATGTGCTTGCGCTCACATCGGATGCCGTGAACATGGCCGTCAACAGTATACAGGAACCTGGGTTCGGTGTCGGCCTTGCGTTGTCTGCTCCTGTGGCTTCTGGAAACTCGCGTGCCTGTGGTTTGGTGAGGTTGCCTGAATTCCTGGACACGGCGGTGGGTAAATACCGGGTTCGCATTGCGACGAGCGTCTTCAATCAGGCCAGAGGGTGGGTGAAGCAAAACAACCGTCGGCGCAGCTCCGATCATGAAACGGGCGGCCTTTTGTGGGGGTTTTGGGACGATGCGATTGAAGTTATCTGGATTTACGATTTATCGGGCCCGCCACCGGACAGCAAACACAGTCAGGCGCATTTTCTCTGTGGAGTAGGAGGCACCATGGAAGAGCACAATCGCCGGAAGGTAGGCACTCACGGAGTATGCGGGTTTGTTGGCCACTGGCACACCCATCCCGATTTTCCTTCAGAACAGAGTGCTACAGACATGAGAACGATGGCTGATCTGGTCGCGTCTATCGGACAAAACCAAAAGCGGTCCGTCATGCTAATTTTTGGTCGAACGGCGGGCGTGGCCACCGCTGGAGTTTACGTTTACGAAAGCGACTCCTTTGCCGGCAGTAGAGAGCTAGTTTCGGTGGGCATTGCTCAAATATCCCTAACACAACCGGTGCTATGATTGGACTGGCGCTCTCAGGCGGCGGCTCTCGTGCAATGGCGTTTCATCTCGGCTGCCTTCGCGCGTTGAATGATCTGGGATTGCTGGAACGGGTTGGGGTCATTTCAACAATCTCGGGCGGCTCGGTAATCGGCGCGTATTACGCCTACACGCCACAAAAGAGCTTCTCCGAATTCGACGCCGATGTATGCCGATTCCTGCGCAAAGGATTCCAATGGAGCATCGCTTGGGAGTTGGCGAAGCCTTGGAACCTCATTTGGTGCGGCACCAACATGGTTGCTTCAAAACTTAGCGTCGCCCTCTCAAAGGTTGCGGGGAGTGAACCAGTGGTCCGGCGATACCCGTCCCGCACCGACATGTTCTACAAAGTTTTACATCGCGAGGTTTTCGGTGACTTGAAGTTGAATTCCCCGCGCCGACAAAACATTGACCTTGTCGTTGGTGCGTGCGAGTTGCGCAAAGGGTCGGCATTTCGTTTTAGCAACACCAAATCGGGTGACTGGCGGCACGGAGAATTGGTGAATTCAGATGTGGATGTGAGCTTTGCCGTAGCCGCCTCCGCTGCCTACCCAATTTTCTTGCCGCCGTTTGACCGAACTTGGAGATTTCACAAAGCGGGCACGGAAACCGACCATCGGGTTCTCATCACCGATGGAGGAGTCTATGACAATCTCGGTCTTCAAGTCCTGGAACCTGGCCGTGACCCAAACGTCAGCCTCCACACATTTCCATGCGAGTATTTGATTGTTTGCAACGCGGGGCAAGGCCAAGAGGCCGGGGCCAGCGTGCCCTTCGGCTTTCTGCCGCGGGTTGCTCGTTCCTTTGAAATTGTGCACCGCAGAGTTCAGGACTCGGCGATGCACCGGTTGCACCAATTGAAAGAATCAGGCCAAATCAAAGGGTTTGTTTTGCCCTACTTGGGACAGCAAGACAGCAGCCTTCCATGGAAACCCACCGATCTGATTTCAAGGTCCGAAGTCATCGGTTACCCAACTGACTTTGGTGCGATGAGTGACGAATGGATAGCAAAGCTGTCCGCGCGCGGAGAGCAACTCACGCGAATGTTGGTTGGGCAATACCTCGGACACATTGTCTGATTGCTCTGTAGAATAGACGCCTTTGCGCTGCCAGGTGCTCCTGTCCGATTGGGAGGGAGACTACCGAGCGAGCATGTGAAGCGACAGGAGACTAGTTGAGTATTTCAAAGCGCATACGGATTGAAAGCCGAGGGTGCTGGGGAGCCTCGTGGAGGGGGCTTAGTCTGCTTTGAGCAGCAACTTTTCAGAAAAGCCGTCGTATTTCCGTTCGCTCAACTCGTAGTTCACTGTGGGCCTTTTGTCGCCGCGATTAACGGGGTAGGTAGCAGTCAGTTTCCCTTGGTCCACAAACTTGTGCCCCTCGATGGTGGAGTATGCCAAGCGTGGAAGCAGGCTGAGGTTCACTCCGGGCAGATTCCCCCACTTAGTCGAACAGGCCGCCGATTCCTGCGGCGCAAGGCTGGGCATTTTTTGTGTGAAGGCATCAGGTTCAAAGGTGAACATGGGGGAAACCGCCATCGCATTCCCTAAATTGCGGACTGTGAGTTCGATCTCAATCAAGCGATTATCATGTGAGCGGAATTGGGCTGTGACCTCCAAGAAGGGAATCCGTCCGCTCTTGGTGAGGGCATCAACGGTGGCACGCGCAAAAGCGGCTCTGAAAACCCGGGTGAGCTGCGTTTTCAAATCCACCGAATCCCGGAAGAGCGTGACCCAATTGGAACGTGGGGCGTCGGCGACGAGTTTGGAATGCTCGTCCAACAGGTGGAGCAATCCTCGGTCGTGCGGCTCCTTGCACCAAGTGAGTTCCATATCTGTCCGCCGGTGGTTCATTTTCCAAACGCAGTAGTCAGCCTCAAGCCGGTCGCGGACATACATCCGAATCGGCTTCTCTGTACTCAAGGCTTCCCGGTATTCCAAATGGGTTGCGGACACGTCCGGGTAGCCTGCTTTCGCCAGGCTGGGTCCGTAACGGTGGGAAAGCACGATGATGAATTCATCGCAGTCCCGGACATTGGCGAGGCAGGTTTCGATGGAATTCCGGTCCGGCAGCACTTCGAACTCCGAAGTAGAACGGTCACTCATTCGCACCGCCACGCCTGCTTCGCCGAAGAACGTCTCCAGCTCCGCTCGGAGGTCAACCAAATCGTAACAGGTCGAACTGATGAAAACGTGCATTCGCTGCCTTTTTTCAGTCTTTCCCTTGAAGCGGCGGGCAGGCTCCGTCAGTTTGAAGCCGTAGGTTTCGCCGCCTTCACCTTGGCCCATCTCGCCTTGGCGGCAGCGACAATGGCCGCCCGGCCTGCTGCGCTCATCTTCCGCTTCTTTGACACCTTGGCTGTGCCCTTGCCCTTGATCTTCGCCCACCTTGCTTGCTGCGCCATCCGCATCTTCGCCTTAGTCGCCTCGCTGAACTTCCGCTTGCCGCGCTTGGAAGCTGAAGGGGAGGCCTCCGCCAAACCGTCACCGCCGATCACCTGAGAGATTTGGTTCAATCGGCCTTCGATCCTGCCCTTTTCCGCAAGGAGTGCGTTTTGCAGGGTGACGAATCGTTTGATGCTGGTTGCCATAGTCAGGACAGAATGAGGCGAAGGGCCGCAGTTCGGCAAGCTGGCTTTACGGATGCATCCTCTCGATGCGCAACGAACATTCCCGCTTCCGGCAAGGTTCGGCGTCTTTGGGCTCGGTCACGCCCGCCGTATCCTGTGCTGCATGGATAATCAAAATCACACAGCAACAACGCTGACACGCAACTCATCGCACCGGTCCTTTCGGCGCTGGGCCAGACATCTGTTCTCCAGCCTGCTCAACTGCCAAGGCTGTTCGGCGGACACTGACTTGGTGCTGGCCCGGCTAAAGGAACTCGAAGACTTGATGGAAATCGTGGCCTGCGAGATCGCCCGTCAGTCCAAACGCAAGGGGCGTTGATTGGCAGGGCTGCATAAATGACACGCCGATCCAAGTGGGACGAGTGCTCGTGGCAGAAAGAAAAGCGGCTCGGAGCGAAGTCAGCGCAGACCCCGTCGTCGAGCGGGATGTGTGTTGGTCACGGCGGTTCAATGTGGCTCGGTGCCGAAGTGTTCCTGCTGCCATTCCTCCCAAGTGCTAAAGCATTTCTCGCCACGCGAATTCTTGATCCGTCCCAGCTTGGATTTCAGGATACGCCTCTGGATGAAAGCGATTACGCGGAAGAATTGAGACTCGGGAACCCAATCCCATTTCGCACCGAACTCCTTCTTGATGGCCCTGCCAAGCACGATGTATTTGCCGACGCCCGGCTTCGATTCATCCCATTTCTGGAAATCGTTGTAGCGTTCCATCAAGTGGAGCGTGTAGTTGCGTTTGGCGAGGTTGTGCCCGATTGCGCCCTGGGTCGGCAGCGCCGATGGAGCTTTGCGCTTTGTTGTTTTGATCACGACCTGCTGCGCCTGAATCGCGCCGGGACTGGCAACCATCACTTGTGCGTTGTCGGAGGCGTGAATCGAGACTTGGTTCGCTGCGTAGAGCCTTTGCGCCATGCGTGCCGCGCCTATGGAAAGTTCGATGTCCCCGTTCCGCTCGTGCATCTCCTTTAGCTCGTGCAACAATTCGACCGTATGAATGTCAGGCCGGTCATCCACGATTCGGTGGCACACCTTGCAAAGCAGTAGAAGATTATCGAACGCGTGCCGCTCCTCCTCCGTTTGGAGGGGATCGTAACGCGGTCCTCCTTGGTTGTGCGCCTTGATGTGGCAGATGTCGCCGGTAATGGTGTCCGTGTTTGGGTGGACGATGGGCGTTTCGCATTTGGGGTAAGCGCAGCGGTTCCGTGAGAGCGCGAACAAACGCTTCACTGTTCTTTCAGTTGGGCCGGCCATGTGCGGATTTTACCGTCCGTTGCAGGTCTCTGGCAACAAGCGCGTGCTATCGACAGCACATACATCCAGCAAGCATTCAGGGATGGCTGTGGACCGATTCCAAATTCAGAATGCCTGCATTGCAGGAAGAGGAAATTGCAGCGGACGGTTGACGGACAACTTTCCGCTCCCGGCAAGGGTTGGCGTCTTGTGCCGCGCGGTGCGCACGCGTATCCTTTGGATATGCCCAACGCGAACAAACCCAAGCGATGTTCCTTCGCCCTGCGCCCGCATGAGTTGGCCCTGTGGGTCGTGCGCCCGATTGCGCGCCAACTCATGCTGCATCATCGGATCGGCATCGCGCAGGGGAAGCAGCTTTCTGAGCAGCTTCAGGAGATGCAACGGGCGATGGAACTCATGTCTCAGGAGTTGGGCCGGTTGAGTCAACGCAAGGAGTAGAGCGGTCAGGAGTTTCGCCAGTAGGCCGGTCATCGCCTTTTCCAAACTCACGTTTGAAGTGGGCGTAGATCAACGCGGCTGCGCGTTCCGCTTTGTGCCCGTAGGTTCTAACGTCATCCAAGTGCGCCAACTCCTAGAGAATGGTTCTGTAGTCTAACCAGCCTGGCCCTGCCCGGGTCATTTCGCTTGGGCGCTGGCTCGCTCGGTCACCTGCATCTGCGCCTCGCCGAGGGTGTTGCAGCCGAGATGGCGGAGCTGCTCCCGCTGGGCAGGCGGGGCGGCGCGCAGAAGGCGGGCAAAGCCACCGAGGGCAATCCGCGCGTTGTGGGGGTCGTGCTGGGCGTGCAACGTGACGAACGCCCGCAGGAACAGCTCCCCCGCCTTCATCGTGTCCCCGCGTTCTTCCGTCAGCCTGCCCAACTGGTGGTAGGTGCTCGCCGCGCCGTGTTCGTTCCCATGCTTTTCCCAAATGGCGAGGGCTTTGAGATACCAGCGCTCAGCGGCGGTGAAGTCCTGCTGCTCTTGGGCATTGATGCCCAACTGGTGGTAGGTGCTCGCCGCGCCATGCTCGTTGCCCTGTTTATCCTTGATCGCGAGGGACCGGAGAAACCAGCGTTCGGCGGCAGTGAAGTCCCGCTGCAACTGGGCAATGATGCCCAACTGGTGGCAGGTGTTCGCCGCGTTGTATCCGTTGCCCAGCCTCTCCCAGACGGCGAGGGACTTGCGACACCAGTGCTCGGCGGTGGCGAAGTCCCGTTGCTCCTGGGCCATGCTGCCCAACTGGTGGTAGGTGCTCGCCGCGCCGTGCTCGTTGCCCTGTTTTTCCTTGATCGCGAGGGACCGGAGAAACCAGCGTTCGGCGGCAGTGAAGTCCCGCTGCAACTGGGCAATGATCCCTAACTGATTGGAGGTCATCGCTTCACCGTGTTCGTTGCCCTGCTTTTCTTCAATGGCGAGCGATTTGAGATACCAGTCCTTGGCGGCGGCGAAGTCCCGCTGCTCTTGGGCAATGAGGCCCAACTGGTGATAGGTGTTCGCCGCGCCAAGTTCGTTCCCCGGCTTTTCCGTGATGGCCAGCGCCTTGAGATACCAGCGCTCGGCGGCAGCGAAGTCCCGTTGCTCTTGGGCAAGGCTGCCCACCTGATGGTAGGTGGTCGCTGCGTGATGTTCGTCGCCGAGTCTTTCCCAGACGGCGAGGGCCTTGAGATACCAGCGCTCGGCGGCGGCGAAGTCCCGCTGCTCTTGGGCAAGGCTGCCCACCTGGTGGCTGGTGCCCGCTGCGTGATGTTCGTCGCCGAGTCTTTCCCAGACGGCGAGGGCCTTGAGATACCAGCGCTCGGCGGTGGCGAAATCCCGCCGTTTCTGGGCAATGAGTCCCAACTGATGACAGGCTCCAGCCTCTCCGCGCTCATTGTTTACGGTGTGCTGATGTTCGGCCAAGGATTGGAACAGGGTGGCGGCTTCGGAAAAGTTCCGACAGTTCAATGCATAGACAGCCAGAGCCTGGGTCAAGGCGGCAATCGCCACCTGCATTCCATGCACCGTGGCGAGCTCCAATGCACGATGGAAGTTGGCATGATGGAAGCCAAACCTATCCCGTTCCTCATGCAGTTCTTTGGGTGCCAGCGCATCTGCAAGACTGGTCATAACCATTACGAAAGCGCGCACCCAAGACTCTCGCTCGTCGGCGGGTGCCGCCGGGAGCACCTGCATGCATAGGTAACTGGTGAGCAGCGGATGTAGTGAATAGACGTTCCCTCGAACGTGTGACACCAAACCAGACCGCTCCAACCGATGCAGCACCCGTTCCAGCCGAGCCGTGTCTGGCTTAGGCAGATGGTTAGTCTGGTGAGTCATGTCAACCAAGAAATCCAAATCAGTGTAGCGCTCGTGCAGCGCGAGCGGGAGCAGGTAGGACTTTTCCTCCGGTTTGAAGGCCGCGCCAATCAAATCCAGCGAAGCGAGGAGCCGGGCGTGTTCGATCTGGTGGCCCTGCCGCACGAGGGTGATGATCCGGTCATTCAGCTGTTGCGCGAGCCGAGCAGGCGGCTGGTGCTCAAGCTGCGCCATGGCTGCGCGGATGAGCACGGGATGGCCATCAAACTTCACAGCAAACAGGTTGTGAAGCTCACGGTCGCGGGGATTAATTTTGAGGCCTAAGGTTTCGGAGACTTGTGCAATATATTCCCAGAGTTCTTCTGCCCGTAGGCCTTGAAGCTGAACGCGGCGGCAGATCTCCGCAGACAGCCAGCCCTCCTCACTTCGGCTCGTGATGAGCACCTTGGTGCGGCCGCCCCCCAGGTCCTGTAGGAAGTCGCGCAGCCGCAACTGGTCGGGCTGGCTGAGACGGCCATAGACACGTTCAAGCTGAAAGCCACACGCGCTCTCGAAGTTGTCCCAGACCAGCAGGTGCGGCTGTTGGCGCAGCTTGAGCACCAGCGCGGCGTAGTGCTGGGCTCGGTCGGCGTCGAACTCGCTGCCGTAGAGTTTGAACTCGCGGCCCATTTGGTTGAAGACAGACGTGGCGGTGCGGAGGTCATCGAAGGCAAACCAAAAGGGCGGATGCGTGAGTCCGCCGGTGTCACGCAGCCAGTGGAGGAAGTGCCGGGCGAGGCTGGTCTTGCCCACGCCGCCCAGCCCGTGGACGAGCACGGCCGCCGCCGGCTGGCGCAGCGCGCGCTCAATGGCCTGGATGGCTCCGTCGCGGCCAACGAAGGTGGGGGTCTCGGCCACGGTGGCTTCAGCCGGGAGCTTGACCGCCTCCTCCGGAGCCACGGCCTGACGCACAAAGCTGAGGTCGAAGTCCTCGCGCTGTTGATACACGACGGGCAGGATCCAGTCTGGAAGCTTGGCATCCGGATTCGAGGTGCTGCGCTTGTTTCGCAGGCTCATCTGGAGTCGGCCCGCGCGCGCGGCGTCGAGGAGGTTGCCGTTGAGAAACAGCTCCCGGTAGAAGGCCGGCAGAAACTCGTGCGCGCCGGTGACGCTCAGGTTGTAAGCCATCGCTAGCACGCCGCGAAAGCCGCAGTGGACGAGAGAACCCGCGACGGATGCAAAGGCGCGGCCCTTGAAGGCTCGGGCGTCGAGCTTCGCAGAGCGGCAGGCATTGAGGACTACGAAGGGAACCGTGCAACCTTGCAACTGCTCTGCGAGCTTTGAGGCCGTGATTTCATCTACACCCCCGTTTCCATCCTCGAAGTGCAGCCGACCCTCGTGCCCACCGAAGTGGTCGCGGTCGGACGTGCGCGTGTGCTCGCCGTAACCACCATGACCATCAAAGTGCAGGATGTGATAGTGGCCGGGGCGCTCC
>Ga0255200_1000172_pt1 | contig 10081 bp, 6 predicted proteins | sample Miss_Atlam_RepB__2_FD_189949 | JGI IMG/M metagenome (GOLD analysis project Ga0255200, IMG submission 189949) | Freshwater microbial communities from Mississippi River, Louisiana, United States - Miss_Atlam_RepB_8h | ecosystem: Environmental > Aquatic > Freshwater > River | place: USA: Louisiana... | reverse complement strand
TCACTTTGCACAATCATCAACGTGAGTAGTCCAACGCCCAGCACAACCAGAAGTGCTCCAAAATAATCAACAGTCCGCGGTGCTGTTTCATCGCGCGACTCACGCAGCAATTTCAAGCCAATGACAAATGCCAACAAACAAAATGGCACGTTTACCAAGAAAACCGAGTGCCATCCGAAAGTGTCGACCAAAAAACCACCAATCATCGGTCCGCTCGCCGCAGAGATTCCACCGACTGCACCCCAAATGCCGATTGCTGCCGATCTCTTTTCAACAGCGAACTCGGGCAACACGAGTGCCAAAGACGCAGGCGTGAGGATTGCCCCGCCGACTGCCTGAATGACTCTCGCGATAACCATAAAGATCGCAGTCGGTGAAACAGCACAGAGAATTGACCCCAGCATGAAAATCATCAAACCCGAGAGAAATGCTCGCTTGCGCCCAAATGCGTCGGCGAGACGACCTGCGGTTAACAAACCTGCAGCATAGGCAATGTTGTAAGCAGAAAAAATCCACGTCAGTGTGCGCCGACTTTCTGGCCACTCGGCAACAAACGACCCGAATGCGACGTTGACGATGCTGATGTCGAGCGAAACCAACATCACACCAATTGAAGTGAGCGCAAGAACCTTGGCGCCTCTTGACCAGTTTTTCATTAACTCTGCTTTCTGTTATTTGCCCCAGAGATTTTTGCGAATCTCCGCGCCGTCGGCGTCTAACGCACGACCTTCCCACCGTAGTTCGCCAGGCGTTTCCGACAGCGAAGCAAACAAACCTTGCATTGGTGTCGCACCAACAGTTTTGATTGCTTGTCGCGCTGCAAAATGTGGATCAACTGCGATATCAGCCATCGACAGCACGGGACCAATTGCCGCTTGCGCTTCGGTGAAAACCTTCAGAACAGTTGCGCTATCTCGGCTCGCGCAATATTTCGTCATCAAATCGTGCAACACTGCACGGTGTTTAACGCGACTTGAAAAAGTTAAAAATCTTTCGTCGCCCGCATAACCCAGCACTTCAACGACACGAGCCGCAACCGTGTCTGAACTTGCCGAAACACCAACCCATTTAGAGTCGTTGCACTGATAGACGCCACGCGGAACTGTGTATGGCAACTGCGAGCCAAGTCGTGGCTGCTCTTCGCCAGTCAAAACAAACAATGAAATCAAAGGACCCATCATTTGAAACATTGTTTCAAGCAAATTGACATCAACAACTTGGCCAACTTTGCTGTGCAGTGCGACCATAGTTGCAAAAGCCGCAACAACTCCAGTGACTTCATCGGTTAATGCAATGGGCGGCAACATTGGCGGTCCATCAGGGTCGCCACTGATGGCAGCCAAGCCTGACATTGACTCAGCAATTGAAGCAAACCCCGGGCGATTTTTGTATGGACCAGTTTGTCCAAAACCTGAAACGCGGGTGATAATAAGTTTTGAGTTACGTTGCAACAAAACATCTGGTCCAACACCGAGTCGCTCGAGTGTGCCTGGTCGAAAGTTTTCAACGAGCACATCAGCGTCATCAACTAGTTTCAAAAAAATTTCACGGTCACTCTCGAGTTTTAGATCGAGCGCGATGTTGCGCTTATTGCGGTTAACTAATTTCCACCACAATCCTGTGCCGTCTCGTGGATCTTTCCACGCCATACCGCGAAGGCTGTCGCCAACGCCAGGCTTTTCAACTTTGATGACATCGGCACCGAAGTCGGCAAAGTAGCGCGCGCAGTTTGGACCTGCCAAGACTGTTGAGAGGTCGATGACCCGCAAATCTTTGAGCGGACCAGACATTTTTAGTTTGGTCGGTTGCGACGTGCCAGAACTGAATCAGTCCAAGATCGGCCGCTAAATCTCCAAGAAGTCTGCAAAGTTGTTGCAACAAATGGTTGCGGTTTAGGCCACAACAATTCGAGTGCGGTTGCTATCGCTACAGCTTCGTCTGCAGATGGTGTTGGTGAAACCGAATTCTGAATTGTCACAACGGCATATTTCCGTGTTTGCGTCGCGGCAATTCTTCGCGCTTTGACTGCAACATCTTTAAACCAGAAATAAGTTTCGTGCGAGTCTCGGCTGGGTCGATTACATCATCTACATAGCCACGCTCGGCAGCCGCGTATGGGTTCGCATATTTTTCGGCATATTCGGCCACGAGCTCTTTGCGTCGCTCTGCCGGGTTTGCGGCTTGTTGCAATTCACGACGATAAACAATTTCAACCGCACCTTGTGGCCCCATTACGGCAAGTTCAGCCGTCGGCCATGCATATGCCAAGTCGGCACCGATTGACTTTGAATTCATCACGACATACGCACCGCCATAGGCCTTGCGCGTGATCACCTGAATTCGTGGCACCGTTGCTTCGCAGTATGCATAGAGCAACTTTGCACCGTGGCGAATAATGCCACCGTATTCTTGATCGACTCCTGGCAAGAAACCAGGCACGTCAACAAAAGTAACTAACGGAATATTGAACGCATCGCAAGTTCGAACGAAGCGGGCTGCTTTTTCGCTCGACTCAATGTCAAGCACGCCAGCCAAAACCATCGGCTGATTGCCGACGATGCCAACTGTTTTGCCATCGAGGCGTGAAAAACCACAGACGATGCTTTTTGCCCAGTGCGGGAAATATTCAAAAAATTCGCCATCATCTACGACTTCAGCGATCACTTTTTTCATGTCATATGGTTGGTTTGCCGACGGTGGCAAAATTGTTCGCAACGATTCGCACTGACGCATCGGGTCATCGGTTGGCGCAACAGAAGGTGCATCGGCCATGTTGTTTTGTGGCAAGAAACTAAGCAAATAGCGCACATCTTCTAGACATGCTTTTTCGTCTGCCGAAACAAAAGTAGCCACACCACTCTTTGATGCGTGGCTCATCGCGCCACCGAGTTCTTCGAGTGTCACATCTTCGCCCGTTACGGTCTTGACAACATCAGGACCAGTAATAAACATGTGGCTTGTTTCGCGCACCATGAAAATAAAGTCAGTCATCGCTGGTGAATAAACCGCACCACCAGCACACGGTCCGAGCACGACACTGATCTGCGGAATTACACCTGACGATTGAACGTTGCGGTGAAAAATGCCGCCGTAACTTGCCAGAGAAACAACACCTTCTTGAATGCGAGCACCCGCACCGTCATTTAAACCAATTAACGGGGCGCCAACTTTGAGGGCGAGATCCATCAATTTGTGAATCTTTTCAGCAAACACTTCGCCGAGCGCACCACCAAACACGGTGAAGTCTTGGCTGAAAACAAAAATCTTGCGGCCGTCGATTGTTCCCCAACCGGTGATCACACCGTCTGTATATGGGTGTTCTTCAAGACCGGCAGCGTGTGCACGATGGCGTGCCAACAAGTCAAGTTCGTGAAAACTTCCTTCATCGAGCAGTGCGTCGATTCTTTCGCGGGCAAGCAATTTGCCTTTTTCGTGTTGGCGTTCGATCGACCGTGGTGACCCTGCGGTAAATGCGGCTGCTTTGCGGGCCTTGAGGTCGGCGAGTTTTGCATCCATTGAATTGCTATTCACAGAACTCACGATACTTGCCTCGAGCCTTGCGACTCAGCCCGCCAATTAACCGCCAATAGTTGTAGCGGTTGGCAGGGTCGTTGTGGTTTGAGCATCAGGTGCTTGCGTCACTGCCAATGTTGTTGCCAGTGGCGTTAAATCACCAGTTGTTGTCGTGCCTGAAATTTCGATATTCCAAATGCCAGGCGCATTAAGGATGAACGACCCATCGCCCGCAACAATCGCCGCGCCCGGGCGAGTTAACGGAACATTGATTTGAATTCCCGAGTAGCCGATCGCTTGGGGCACCATCTTCACTGCGAAGTTGTTGATTCGTCGTGGCTCGATAAGTTCGATGCGCATCGCGTTAGTGCCTGTGACACCAGGCGTCAGCGAGATAACGACATGAAAGCGATCGTTTTTTAATTCTTCACGGAAAGAATAAATCGCCGAGGTGGTGCGAACTTCAGCTTTTGCTTTAGGTGGTGTTGTCGCGACCATCCACGAGGTAAACATCAAGGCGATAAGCGCAAATGCCAGTTCAACTGAGACGGCACGACGCAATCGCCAAGCCATTCGACCCGAAAGATTGTCGCCATCTAACAGTCGCTGAGCAACAAAGCTCTTGAGCAGCAATGTAATGAACACCATCACCGAGACGAAAATTACTTTGAGCACGCCAATGCGACCGTGGCCGCTTGTAAAAATTGACGAACCGTCTAATAGATAGACAAGCAGTGCACCCGTAAATGCAGTGACACCAAATGCCCACATTGCGTGTCTGGCAAATGCGCGCACGGCACTAACTAGGTCAGATGTGCCTGGACCGATTAGCACCACGCGTGACAGCAATAGCAAGCCACCAATCCAATAAGCCATCGAGATCGCGTGAATGATGCCGAGTACATAACTAAAGAGTGCGACATCTTGTCCGAGACGCGAGAGACCAAGTGTGCTGATCATTGAAATCACGATTGACGCAGCAAGAAATTGCGAAGCGGGGTCGTTGATGCGCTCTGGGTTCATGGCGACCCAACCGCAAGCCAAAATTAAAACGAATCGCAAAATCAAAATTGCGCCGCTGCCTGTGTCCAATGCACCAAACCAACCGAACGGGTTCATTGATGCGATGAAGCCTTGTGACTCTGCACGCATTGTCGACAGCACAAGTATGAAAAACATATTTATCGCACACGCGATCCACGCAAGACGCATGTATCGAAGAGTTACGCCGTACGTTGGGCCCTCTGGCCATGCAGTGACGATAAGTGCGATACCGCCGAAAAGTGCTGCCATTAGTAAGTACTCAAGAACTCGCAGCAAACCAAGAACGCCACCAACTCGTGGCCCTGCTTCTTGTTGCTCGATTGTTTCACCGATAATTGTTGGTGTACCTGGCGTGCCAGATGTTGCATCTGCACCTTCAGTAGAGCCAGCGATTGTCGTTTGTATTTCGACAGCCGATGTAAAACTAAACGACCCAAGACTTTTATCGGGAAGCGCCCAACTCACGGTGCACAGTCCGGATGGTGGAATTTGTGTCAGTGCCGCCGAGACGGTTTTGAAATCAGTTCCAAGTTGTGGCACACCGAGACCGACAAGCGTGCCGTTGCACGCCAACGAAAGCCCCATTGCGGTGACGACTTCAGGGTTGGCCAAAGGGTTTTGAAAAACTAGTTGCAACTGGGTTGGCGGTACCGAAACAACTTGGTTTGCCGCAGGGTTGGACGAACTGAGTTGATTCTGGCCAGAAACAGAGGCATTGGCTATTGAGCCGAAAAACCCAACAATCATCCCGAGCCCGATTAACCCGGCCAAAGCCGAGAATTTAGCGGGTTGTTTTGATTTCAAGATTGCCATGGACGTATATAAAGAGTAGTTAATTATGGGGCGTAGGCATGGTGAACCACCCCATAGGTAGGCTCGCTACGAAATGGCAACCCAATCTCTGTATCGCCGATATCGGCCCCGTCGCTTCGATGAACTCAAGGGCCAAGACCATGTCGTGCGCGCGTTGCGCAATGCGGTGATCAACAATCGCGAAGGTCAGGCATATTTATTTTCAGGACCAAGAGGCACGGGCAAAACTTCTACAGCGAGAATTTTGGCGAAAGTTCTCAACTGCGAGAAGTTGAAAGACGGCGAACCTTGCGGAAAATGTAATTCGTGTTCGTCTATTGACACGGGTTCTAGTTACGACGTGCTCGAACTTGATGCCGCAAGCAACAACGGTGTCGACAACATGCGCGACTTAATTGAGCGCGCCGCACTCGGTAATCCTGGTCGCCATCGAGTGTTCATCTTGGACGAAGTTCACATGTTGTCGAAGCCCGCTGAAGCAGCGTTGCTCAAGACTCTTGAAGAGCCACCTGATCATGTTGTTTTTGTTTTGGCGACAACTGATCCACAAAAAGTAAGCGAGACAATTCGCAGTCGAACACAGCACTTACAGTTTCATCTTTTGCCACTTCAAGAACTCAAAGAACATATTCGTTGGGTTGTTGCCGACGCCAAACTTGTTGTCAGCGAAGACGCCATTGATCGCGTTGTACAACTCGGCGCAGGCTCGGTGCGCGACACATTGTCGGCTCTCGAACTCGTTGTTGCGTCGGGTGGCGATGTTGAAGAGCAAATTTCTCTGGACGAATTTATTGAAGCATTCATTGATCATGATCCAGGTCGTGGGTTGGCTGCTGTTGGTGCAGCAGTGCAGTTTGGTGCAGACCCGCGCGCTTTGACCGAAGACATTGTTCGTCATCTTCGTGATGCATTTTTGTCGCTCATGGCCCCCGAACTTGTGCAGTTGCCAAAAGAACGCGCCGAAATAGTCGCAGACCAAGCCCGACGCATGGGTGCGACCGGTGTCGTTCGAGCAATCGAAGTTCTCGGTGATGTGTTGATCGAAATTCGCCACGCACCAGATGCGCGGTTGTTGCTTGAAGTCGCATTGGTCAAATTAACGCGCCAAAATCTGAGTGCTGATGTTGCTTCGCTGATGGCGCGAATCGAGCGCCTCGAATCTGGTGTTACGGCAATTCGCGATTCAACGGGGCCGATTGCACGGCCGTCACTAGTTGACCCAGCGACTGGTCGCACAAAACTTGGCGGGCGAGCGTCAGCCGCGATGCCAGGTATTGGGCAAACTGCACGACCGACTCAAGCTGAAGCAAAACCAGTACCGCAACCTGAAACAAAACCCAAAGCCAGCGAACCAGTAAAACCAACAGCGGTGCTTGGTGATGCAGAGATAAAGAGTGTTTGGTCTGAGGTTGTCGCTTCACAAAAACCAATAGTTCGAGCTTTGTACAGCGCAGTCACAGTCAATGACTGCAAAGACGGTGTTTTAACTCTGGGAGCACCGAGCGAAATGCATATCACTAAATCAAATGAGCATGTGCAAACTTTGGTCGAGTCTTTGCAAAGAATTGCTGGCAAAAAATTAGAGATCAAATTTGTTGTGGCGGCGTCAAAGCGAAGTAAATCAGCATCGGGCGCACCAGAACAAGATGACTATGACGCAATCGAAGATGTTTCTGAGACAACCGAAGCGCCGACGGGCAAAGTTTCTTCACCAATCGATGAGCTCGCCAAGGCGTTTCCCGGTTCAAAAATTATCGATGACAAGAAGTAGTTAGCAGTGGCTTCGGCATATACCCAACCAATGCAGGCACTGATTGATGCGCTGTCGAGATTGCCAGGCATCGGTCCTAAATCGGCCCAACGAATTGCGTTTCACTTGATAAAAAGCGAAGATCGTGACGTCGAGAATTTGTCGTCATCGATCACCAAAGCAAAAGCAACTGTCAAGTTCTGCCAGCGTTGCTCAAATTTTTCTGAAGCAGATCTGTGTCAGTTCTGCAGTGATGATCGACGAGACCCAACCACGATTTGCGTAGTTGAAGAATCGCGCGATGTTGTTGCGATAGAAAAAACTCGAGAATTCAGCGGGCAATATCATGTTCTGCTCGGCACGATCAATCCGCTTGATGGCGTTGGCCCAGAGCAGTTAAAAATTCGTGAGTTGTTGCAGCGAATTGAGCCACAAAACGTTAAAGAAGTGATTTTGTGTTTGAACCCAAACACCGAAGGCGACGTAACTTCGATGTATTTGGCTCGTGTACTTCGGCCGCTTGGCGTAAAAGTGACGCGAATCGCCAGTGGCTTGCCCGTTGGTGGCGACCTTGAGTACGCCGACGAACTGACATTGGGTAGAGCACTAGAAGGAAGACGCGAAGTCGCCGGCTGAGAACGATTTAATTTCAGTCGACGCGCAAAACCAGCGCGTCACCTTGTCCGCCACCCCCGCAAAGTGCAGCAGCGCCTAAACCGCCGCCACGGCGACGAAGTTCGTAGAGCAAAGTTATTGCCAAACGATTGCCGCTCATGCCAATTGGGTGACCGAGTGCGATAGCGCCACCGTTGACATTCACATTTTCGTCAGTGATACCAAGGTCGCGCATTGAAGCGACGCCAACTGCGGCAAATGCTTCGTTGATTTCAAATAAATCAACATCAGAAACTTTTTTACCAATGCGCTCGAGTGCTTTCACAATGCTGCGGCTTGGTTGGTGCAGCAACGAAGCATTATCTGGGCCGGCAACCATTCCGTATGAAATAAATTCACCCAGCGGTTTGATCCCACGTTTTTCGGCAGCACGTTTTGACATCATCACTACTGCCGAACCCGCGTCGCTGATTTGACTGGCGTTGCCTGCCGTGACGGTGCCAGTTTTGTCAAATGCTGGTTTAAGCGAGGCGAGTGACTCCATTGTTGTTGAAGCGCGAACACCCTCATCGTTGCTGACGACAACAGGTTCGCCTTTTCGTTGCGGAATTGTGATTGCAACAATTTCTTCGGCGAGTTTGCCGTTAGCAATCGCTGCAGCAGCACGCTGGTTGCTTTTCATTGCTAAATCATCTTGGGCTTCGCGACTAATTTCGCCAGCGGCGTATCGTTCGGTACCAAGACCCATCAGACATGAATCAAACGCGCACCACAATCCGTCGCGTTGAATCGCGTCAAGCATCTGCACGTCGCCGAATCGGTATCCGCTTCGTGCGCCCATCGCGAGATATGGAGAATTAGTCATGCTCTCCATTCCGCCAGCGACAACGATGTCGGCATCACCGTTGGCGATCATTTGGTCAGCAAGATAAATCGAGTTAAGACCGGAAAGACAAACTTTGTTTACATTCACGCTCGGCACATTCATTGGGATGCCTGCTTTTGCAGCGGCTTGTCGTGACGGCACTTGACCTTGTCCGGCCATCAAAACTTGTCCCATGATCACATGTTCGACTTCGTGCGGGGCGACGCCGGCGCGCTTTAGTGCTTCTGCGATTGCAATACCACCTAGTTCAGCGGCACTGAACGATGCGAGCGCACCACTCAGTTTGCCGATCGGTGTTCGTGCTCCAGAGATTATGTATGAACCTGGCATGGGTTAGAGCGTAGGCGCATTTGCTCACTACCCTTTAACCCATGAAAAGCATTCTGGAAGCCATCGAAAACAATGCCGACACAAAGGCATTTGCCGCCTTACAGATTCCCGAGTCGTATCGCGCAGCGGTGGTGCGCAAGGACGAACAAGAGATGTTTGCTGGTGTTGCTTCTGCTGACAAAGACCCTCGCAAAAGCGTGCACATACAGGAAGTACCTGTACCTCAGATTGCACCCGACGAAGCGCTTATCGCCGTCATGGCCGGCAGCATCAATTTCAATACGGTGTGGTCGAGCATCTTTGAGCCGATCTCTACTTTTAGTGCGCTTACTCGTCTTGCGCGCGAGAGTGAATGGGCAAAGCGCCATGATCTTCCGTATCACATCATGGGTAGTGACGCTTCGGGTGTCGTGTTGCGAGTTGGTTCGGCGGTTCGCAATTGGAAACCAGGTGACCGAATCACTGTGCATTGCAATCACGTTGATGATCAAGACCCGACATCGCACAACGACTCGATGCTTGGTAGCAACCAACGAATTTGGGGATACGAAACAAATTTTGGCGGTCTCGCCGATTTGAGTGTGGTGAAAGCGAACCAACTCATGCCAAAGCCCGAGCATTTGTCGTGGGAAGAAGCAGCGGTCAATGCGCTGTGCAACAGCACTAGCTATCGCATGCTCGTTTCGCCAAACGGCGCACACATGAAACAAGGTGATGTGGTGTTGATTTGGGGAGCGACTGGTGGCATTGGTGCTTACGCAACGCAATATGTCCTCAATGGTGGTGGCATTCCGGTAGGTGTTGTCAGTTCTGCCGACAAAGCGGAAATTCTTCGTGGCATGGGCGTTGAAGCAATTATCGACCGTCGCGCAGGCAACTATCAGTTCTGGAAAGACGCAAACACTCATGATGAAAAAGAATGGCGTCGTTTTGGTGGCGACATTCGCGCACTTGTCGGTGAAGACCCAGACATTGTTTTTGAACACCCTGGTCGTTCAACATTTGCCGCGTCGATGTATGTAGCCAAGAAGGGCGGCACAGTCGCAACTTGTGCAGCAACAAGTGGTTACATGATGGAATTCGACAATCGCTACTTTTGGATGCGCTTGAAACAACTAGTTGGTTCACAC
>Ga0255200_1000158_pt1 | contig 10826 bp, 8 predicted proteins | sample Miss_Atlam_RepB__2_FD_189949 | JGI IMG/M metagenome (GOLD analysis project Ga0255200, IMG submission 189949) | Freshwater microbial communities from Mississippi River, Louisiana, United States - Miss_Atlam_RepB_8h | ecosystem: Environmental > Aquatic > Freshwater > River | place: USA: Louisiana... | reverse complement strand
GCCGGGGGACTACTGGGTCGACCGCAAGGCACACCAGGTCTATCTGTCCGATGCCGGGCATGAAAAGGCAGAGCAGGTGCTGGAGCAACTCGAACTGCTGTCGGGCGGCGCGAGCCTCTACGACGCCTCCAACATTGCGCTCATGCACCACCTGATGGCGGCGCTGCGCGCTCACACGCTTTATTTCCGCGACCAGCACTATGTGGTGCAAAACGGTGAGGTCATCATTGTCGATGAATTCACCGGTCGTCTGATGCCCGGCCGGCGCTGGTCCGAGGGCCTGCACCAGGCGGTCGAGGCCAAGGAAGGCGCCAACATCCAGGCCGAGAACCAGACGCTTGCCTCGATCACCTTCCAGAACTACTTCCGCATGTACGGCAAGTTGGCCGGCATGACCGGCACGGCCGATACCGAAGCCTACGAATTCCAGGAAATTTATTCGCTTGAGACCGTGGTGGTGCCCACGCACCGGCCCATGGTCCGCGATGATCGCCAGGATCAGGTGTTTCGCACCGCGCGCGAGAAGTACAACGCCATCATTGCCGACATTCGTGATTGCCATGAGCGTGGTCAGCCGGTCCTGGTGGGCACGACCTCCATTGAGAACTCCGAGCTGCTGTCGGGCATGCTCGAGAAGGAGAAGCTGCCGCATCAGGTGCTGAATGCGAAGCAGCATGCGCGTGAGGCCGAAATCGTGATCCAGGCTGGGCGGCCCGGGGTGATCACCATTGCCACCAACATGGCGGGCCGCGGCACCGATATCGTGCTGGGCGGCAACATCAGCCGCGAGATCGATGCCGTGCAGGCCGACGAGTCGCTCGCGGCCGACGAGCGCGCCGCGCGCCTCCAGAAGCTTCGTGCCGACTGGCAACTGCTCCATGATCAGGTGATCGCGGCGGGCGGGTTGCACATTGTGGGTACCGAGCGGCATGAATCGCGCCGGATCGACAACCAGCTCCGCGGCCGCTCCGGCCGCCAGGGCGATCCCGGGTCGTCGCGGTTTTATCTCTCCATGGAAGATCCGCTCCTTCGGATCTTCGCGGGCGACCGCCTGAAGGCGATCATGGACCGGCTGAAGCTCCCCGATGGCGAGGCGATCGAGGCCGGCATGGTCTCGCGTGCCATCGAGTCGGCGCAGCGCAAGGTCGAGGCCCGCAACTTCGACATCCGCAAGCAACTGCTCGAATACGACGATGTGGCCAACGACCAGCGTCGCATCGTCTATTCCGACCGGAATTCGCTGCTGGATGCGGCCGAGGTGGGGGAGCGGATCACCGAACTCCGGCACCAGGTGTTTACCGAGCTGGTTCGCGTGCACGTACCGGCCGAGTCGGTGGAAGAACAGTGGGATGTGGCGGCGCTTCAGAAGGCACTCGAGAGCGAGTGGCTGCTTGCAGTGGCGCTGGTCGAGCAGGTGGCCGCGAGCGAGCAGATCACCGATGACGATATCGTCAGGCTCGTGCTCGATGCCGCCGACACCCAGTACCGCGGCAAGGTCGAGACCGTGGGTGCAGAGGCCTTTGCAGGCTTCGAGCGCTCGGTGCTGTTGCAGGTGATCGATCAGCACTGGCGCGAGCATCTGGCCATGCTCGACCATTTGCGTCAGGGCATCCATCTGCGTGGCTATGCGCAGAAGAACCCCAAGCAGGAATACAAGCGCGAGGCGTTCGAACTCTTTGCGCTCATGCAGAACCGGGTTCGTAACGATGTCACCCGCCTTCTCATGACGGTTCGCGTGGAAACCGCCGAGCAGGCCGAGCAGGCGGGCGAGCAACTGGCGCCGGCCGAGCCCGTCAATGTGTCCTACGGGCATCCCGACTTTGCCCAGGCGCAGGCCGCTGCCGGCGAGGAAGCGAACGCCGAGGCGCTTGCCCTGTCGCTCCAGCAGGTGCCCGGCGCCGGCGATGAGGCCCAGCAGCCGTTCAAGCGCTATGGCCGCAAGATCGGGCGCAACGACCCCTGCCCCTGTGGGTCGGGGCGCAAATACAAAGCCTGCCACGGCCGCCTCGCCTGAGGGGCGGGCCGTTTCCTTACTGTCTCCAGGCCTCGGAGGGCGCGATGCCAGTCAACCTCACGATTCCCGAACGCGCGTCGCTCTCGTCAGTGGCGGGCGTGTCGATCGGTACCGCCATGGCGGGCATTCGCAAGGCCGGCCGCCGCGATGTGCTGATTCTCAAGCTCGCCGCCGGCGCGCGCGCGGCCGGCGTGTTCACCCAAAACAGGTTCTGTGCCGCACCGGTGCAAGTGTGCCGCGAGCATTTGCAGGCGAGCGCAGGCGCCATTCGGGCGCTGCTGGTGAACACGGGCTGCGCCAATGCCGGCACCGGTGAACTGGGCCTTCAGAACGCCCGCGCAAGCTGCGACAGTGTGGCGAAAGTGCTGGGCTGCGAAGCCAACCAGGTGCTGCCCTTTTCCACCGGCGTGATTCTCGAGCACCTCCCCATGGATCGGCTGGATGCGGGGATCGGGCTGGCCGCCGGCGCGCTCGGCCAGGCGGATTGGCTCGATGCTGCGCAGGCGATCATGACCACCGATACGCTGCCCAAGGCGGCCTCGCGCCGCGTGTCGATCGGCGGGCGCGAGGTTGCCGTGTCGGGCATCTCCAAGGGTGCCGGCATGATCCGCCCGAACATGGCGACCATGCTGGGTTTTCTTGCCACCGACGCGGCGGTTTCGCAGCCGCTCCTCGAACGCTGGGTGCGCGAGATCGCTGATCTGAGCTTTAATCGGGTCACGGTCGATGGTGATACCTCCACCAACGACTCGTTCATCCTGGTCGCAACCGGCGCAGCCGGCGTGAGCATCGAACGCGCAACCGATCCGGGCGCAGCCGAACTGCTGGCCGCGCTCACCGCCACCGCCCAGCAGCTCGCCCAGGCGATCGTGCGCGATGGCGAAGGGGCGACCAAATTCATCACCATCCGGGTGGAAGCGGCCCGAACCGATGCCGAGGCGGCCGCCGTGGCCTACGCCATCGCGCATTCGCCGCTGGTCAAGACCGCGTTCTTTGCGTCGGACCCCAACCTGGGCCGCATTCTTGCGGCGGTGGGCTATGCCGGCGTAGCCGATCTCGATGTCAATGCAGTCGATCTCTTTCTCGACGATGTTCATGTCGCCACCCGTGGCGGCCGACATCCGGCCTACCTCGAGGAAGCCGGCCAGCGGGTGATGAAAAACGCCGAAATCACGGTTCGCGTGGTGCTGGGTCGCGGCACGGCTGCAACCACCGTCTGGACCTGCGACCTTTCCCATGACTATGTCTCGATCAATGCCGACTACCGCTCGTAAATCCGCTCCGCCGGCTGAAGCCGCCCGCACCGTTGACCCGGCCGCCGAACTGCTGGCGCAGGTGGCGCCGCTACTGTCTCAGCTCGCATCACTGATGCCGGGTGCGGTGGCACCCGACTGGTCGGCCGCCACCGCGTTCCGTTGGCGGCGGCGCGTCTCGGCGTTTGGCTCGCGTGGCGAACTGCAACCGGTCCGCACAATGTCATCCATCCGGCTGGCCGATCTGCACAACATCGACGAACAGAAGTCGGTGATCGACCGCAACACCCGACAGTTCGTGCGTGGCCTTCCCGCCAACAATGTGCTGCTCACAGGCTCGCGCGGCACCGGCAAGTCATCGCTCATCAAGGCCTGTCTCAACCAGTATGCGAGGCAGGGGTTACGGCTGATCGAGGTCGACAAGAGCGATCTGGCCGACCTCTATGACATCGTTGAACTGGTGGCCGACCGCCCCGAGCGCTTCATCGTGTTCTGCGATGACCTGTCCTTTGAGGAAGGTGAAGCGGGGTACAAGGCGCTCAAGTCGGCGCTGGACGGGTCGGTCGCGGCGCAGTCGGACAACGTGCTGATCTATGCCACCTCCAATCGCCGGCACCTCATGCCCGAGAAGATGAGCGAGAACCTCACCGCCAAGCACCAGGAGGATGGCGAAATCCATCCGGGTGAAACTGTCGAGGAGAAAATTTCCCTCTCCGAGCGCTTCGGCCTGTGGGTGTCGTTTTATCCGTTCCGGCAGGAGGAATACCTCGATGTGGTCGCGCACTGGCTTGGCCACTTCGGCTGCTCGGCGGCCGACATCGAGGATGCCCGGGGCGATGCGCTGCGGTTTGCCCTGGAGCGCGGATCGCGTTCCGGTCGGGTTGCCTGGCAGTTTGCGCGCGACTGGTCAGGGCAGGCACGCCTGAAGCCGGCCCGCGCCAACCGCCGCCGCTAGAGGCGGGCAGCAGGCTGTGGCCACGTCCGAACCTGCCCGCGCGCGAGCGCCTGCCGAGGGCGAGGCGGCGGCACCTGTCGACTCAAGAGCCCCGGTCGAGGTGGCCGTGGGGGTGCTGCGCCGCGCAGATGGCGCGCTCCTCTTTGCCCAACGCCCCGAGGGCAAGCCCTACGCGGGATGGTGGGAGTTCCCGGGCGGCAAGGTCGAGGCCGGTGAAAGCGTGGTTGAGGCGCTTGCGCGCGAACTGCACGAGGAACTCGGCATCGTGATCGAGCAGGGTGAGCCGCTCGAGGTGGTCGAGTTTTCCTATCCGCATGCCCGGGTGCGTCTGCATTTCCTGGTGGTGAGCCGCTGGCGTGGCGAGCCCTGCTCGCGTGAGGGCCAGGCGTTCAGCTGGCAGCAGCCGGGTGCGGTGGCGGTGGGGCCGCTCCTTCCGGCATCGGTACCGGTGATCGAGCGGCTGGCGGGGGCCGCTGCAGGCTCGCCCTAGTGCATTTGCTTTGACGAGGGGGGTGCGCCGGTCGCGGGCCCGGTGCCCGCTTCGGCCGGATCGGTGGGGTCGAGCGGCGCGCCCGCGATCCGGTACTGTTCGCTTGCCCAGGCGCCCAGATCGATGCGCTTGCAGCGTTCAGAACAGAACGGGCGCCAGCGGTTCGCCGGGCTGTACTCGGTTTTTCGGGCGCAGGCCGGGCAGTCAACCAGCAGAACACGGGACGAACCAGCCACAGCCGCCTGCGCTCAGAGATTGCAGAGCGCCAGCTCGAAATCGACATCGCCCTCGAACGCCCGGGGCCGCTGGTCGCCGGTTTGCGAGGTGAAGCGGATCCAGAGCAGATAGCGGTTGGCGCTGATTTCGGGGATGGCGCCCACGGTTGGGTCGAGCCTGACCTGCACCATCTGATAAATACGGCCGCCCAGCGGCTGCTGGTAGCTTGCCTGCTGCGACGAAACGCGTACCCAGGTGCCGCTGCGCCGAAGCAGGCCCAGCACCACCGTGAGCGCCACCTGAAGCGGCTGGAGCGGTGCGGCCCACCGGATGATGTCTTCGCGGCGGGCCTCGGCAGGGCGGTTCTGCCACGCGTAGTAGGAGGGCAGGTCGAACTCGCAGGCGCCCCCAGCAATACCGGTGCGGCTGCGGATGCTCATCAGCCATTCGTTGTCGCGCAGGTTTTGCCCCGTGCGCCCGCTCAGGCGGGTGAGCCCGCCCACCGCGTCTTCGATGCGTGCGAGCGTTGCCTCGAGCGCATCGACCGATACAGAGGGGTTGCCGCGGAAGGAACTGATGGTCTGGCGCTGGCGCTCGAACTCCTGCAGAAGGTCTGACCGCAGATCGCCCCGCGCGGTCACTTCCAGGATTTCGAACAGCGTGAGGAGCGCCACGTGGTGATCATGGGCGTCATCACGAAGCGAAAAGATTTCGAAGCGTTCGAACAGATCTTCCAGGCGCAAAAGCGCCCGTATCCGCTCGTTGAGGGGATATTCGTACTGCAGCAGCGGGCGATGCGGAACCACGCGCGTCTGCCGGCCGCTGGCCACCACGGAAATGCCTGCCTGGGCGCTCATCTTCCGATTCTGGCCCAAAGGCCCCGGGAATTCAAACGAAAAATGGCCAGGATGCTCCCGGGAGGGCTGCTCAAGGTGTAACGGGAGCGGCTGGCGGCTGCAGGGCGAGGGCCTGATAGATCGCATGCAGCGCATCAACCTGCGGCCCGAGCGCCGCCGGCTCGCCGCTGTTGTCGATCCGGTCGTCGGCGACGGCGAGCCGCGCTTCGCGGGTGGCTTGCACGGCGAGAATGGCAAGCACCTGTTCGCGGTCGAGGTGGCTTCGCCGCATCACACGCTCAATCTGGACCTCGACCGGGCAGTCGACCACGAGCAGACGATGTGCCCGTTCGCGCCAGGCGCCCGACTCCACCAGAAGGGGTACCACCAGCATCACATAGCAGCCGGTTGCAGCCTCGATCTCGCGCTGCGATTGTTCGCGGATCATCGGATGAAGAATCGCCTCCAGACGCTTGCGCGCATCGGGATCGGAGAAAGCGCGTGCGCGCATGGCGGCGCGATCAAGTCGACCATCTGCGGCGATCACGGCCGGGCCGAAGGCTGCGCTGATCGCGGGCATGGCCGCACCGGCCGGCCCGGTGAGCGCGTGGGCGATCAGATCGGTATCCACCAGCGTGGCGCCCAGGGCTGCAAAGCGATCGGCCACCGTTGATTTGCCGCTGCCAATGCCGCCGGTCAGGCCGATGATGAATCGAGAGGAGGTGATGGTCATGGGAGCTGGAAGGGCAGCGTGTTGGGGTCAGCTACCGACCAGCCAGGCTGTCAGGGTCGGGTAGGCAAAGAGGGCGATCAGCCCCGCGCAAGCGAGCCATGGCCCGAAGGCGATTGGCGCCAGCGGTTCGCGCAGGCGCGCGAGCCCGCCGATGATGGCAAAGCTCGCGCCCGCCGCGCAGGCGAGCAGGAGCACCGCAGGCAGGGGCTGCCAGCCCAGCCAGGCGCCGATTGCCGCGAGCAGTTTGAAGTCGCCATAGCCCATGCCCTCGCGGCCGGTCGCCATCCGGAAGCCATGGTGGATGGACCACAGGCTGAGGTAGCCCGCCATGGCTCCCAAGACGGCCTGCTCGATGGGCACCCACACGCCCGTCAGGTTGATGGCGAGCCCGGCCCAGACGAGCGGCAGCGTGATGGCATCGGGCAACAGCTGCGTATCGGCATCGATCAGCGCCGCAGCGATCAGCGCAGCAGCGAGCAGCATGGCGCTTGCAGCGGCCACGGTGGGGCCAAACCGGACCACGCAGAGCGCAAAGAGCGCAGCGGTGGCGAGTTCAACCAGCGGGTAGCGGGTTCCGATCGGTGCGCGACAGGCCGCGCACCGGCCGCGCAGTGCAAGCCAGCTTGCAACCGGGATCAGATCGCGAAGCCGCAGAACCTGTCCGCAGGCCGGGCAATGCGAACGCGGCTGAATCAGGTCAAAGCGCGCGGTGGTGGCGATGGTCTCGCCCCGGAGATCGGCGGCGTCGAGCTGCCATTGCCGCTCGAGCATTCTGGGCAGGCGATAAATCACCACGTTCAGAAAACTGCCGATCAGCAGACCCGCCACACCAGCCGCCACCGCGGCCCACTGCGCATCGATAGCCGGCATCAAGCGCTCGCTGCGATCTCGTCGGCCTGCTCGTGCCCTCGCGACGGGTCGGCAGGCATCAGCCGGAGCCGCGCGCGTCGCACCATCCGGTCTTCGACGTGCTGGATTTCGACCACGATGGGACCGAAGCGAAGCCCCACGCTCGACTCCGGAAGATCCTGCAGTGCTTCGAGGATCAGGCCATTGAGTGTGCGTGGACCGTCGAGCGGAAAGCGGGTGCCGAGCCGCCGGTTCAGTTCACGCAGGCTCACCGAACCGTCGACCTCGATCTCGCCCGCGCTGTCCCAGTGCAGGTCGGAATCCGAGCCGCCGGGTGCGGTGGTGGTGAATTCGCCGATGATTTCCTCGATGATGTCTTCCAGTGTGACCAGCCCCAGCACCTCGCCGTATTCATCAACGACCAGCCCGATGCGCTGCCGGTTTTCCTGGAAAAACTGCAGCTGTGAAAACACCGCGGAGCCGCTCGGAATGAAGTAGGGCTCGACCAGCAGCTCGCGCAGATCGGCGGCATCAAAGCTGTCGCGCTGCAGGAGCGAGAGCGCGCGCCGCACATGGAGCATGCCCACCACCCGGTTGATCTCGCCTTCGAACACCGGAAGCTTGTTGTGATAGCAGGTGGCGAGCTGCTCGCGAAGGCCGGCCTCGCCGGTTGCGAGGTCGAGTGCCTCGATGCGGCTCCGAGGAATCATCACGTCGTCGACCGTGATGCGCTCGAGGTCAAAGAGGTTGAGCAGAATCGAGCGGTGTTTGGCCGGAAAGAAATGGCCTGACTCGAGCACGATGGTGCGCATTTCATCGAGCGACAACCGGGTCTGCTGCGGCTCGCGCGGATCAATGCCCACCACGGCGAGCATGCGTCCCACGATCAGGTTCACCCCCCAGACCGCGGGCGCAAACAAGGTCATCAGCACGCGTAGCGGGTAGGCGGCCGGCAGCGCGATGCGCTCGGGCCAGGTGGCCCCGATCACTTTCGGGGTGATTTCCGCAAAGATGATGAGCACCAGTGCGACCACCGCGGTGGCCGCGAGCAGCACGGTGTCGTTGTGCCCGAAGGCGCTGATTGCAAGCGACGTGACGATGGCCGTGACCGCAGTGTTGACCAGGTTGTTGCCAAGCAGAATGGTGCCGAGCAGACGGTCGGTCTGGCCAAGGAGCGACGAGGCAAGGCGCGCGCTCCGGCGCCCCTGTCGCACCAGATGCCCAAGCCGGAACCGGTTCAACGCCATCATGCTGGTCTCGGCGATGGAGAAGAACCCGGAGATCAGCACCAGCACGACGAGCGCAATCAGAGAGACCCAAAGCGGGATGGCATCCAAGCGGAGTTGTGCAGAGTTGAAACTTTTCTAGCCTACCGTAAACGGCTGCCTGCCGCATCGTGAGCCCTGCTGTGCCTGGTTGATACACTGCGGTCCATCAAGTCATTGGAGCCCGCTCATGTCATCCGGCGATGCTGCCCGTCCACCCCGTCTTCGTTCGCGCGCATGGTTCGATAATCCCGACAACCCGGGCATGACCGCGCTCTATCTCGAGCGCTACATGAACTTTGGCCTCACGCTGGATGAACTGCGCACCAGCGGCAAGCCCATCATCGGCATCGCGCAGACAGGCAGCGATCTCTCGCCCTGCAACCGCCACCATGTCGAGCTCGCCTCGCGGGTGCGCGACGGCATTCGCGATGCCGGCGGCATTCCGATCGAGTTTCCCGTGCACCCCATCCAGGAAACCGGCAAGCGCCCCACCGCAGCGCTCGATCGCAATCTCGCCTATCTGACCCTGGTCGAGGTGCTGCATGGTTACCCGATGGACGGCGTGGTGCTCACCACGGGCTGCGACAAGACGACGCCAGCCATGCTGATGGGCGCGGCCACCGTGGATCTGCCCGCGATCGTGTTGTCGGGTGGCCCGATGCTCAATGGCTACTACGGCGGCGGGCTGGCGGGCTCCGGCACCATCGTCTGGTACGCGCGCCAGGAGCTCGCTGCCGGCCGCATCAACTACGACAAGTTTCTCGAGATGGTGGCATCGGGCGCGCCGTCGGCGGGCCACTGCAACACCATGGGCACAGCGCTGTCGATGAATTCGCTCGCCGAGGCGCTGGGCATGTCGCTTCCCGGTTGCGCAGCCATCCCCGCGCCTTATCGCGAACGCGCGCAGATGGCTTACCAGACCGGACGCCGCATCGTGGCGATGGTGGCCGAAGACCTTCGCCCATCGAAAATCATGACGCGTGCGGCATTCGACAATGCGATCGTCGCGGCGAGTGCGCTGGGCGCCTCGACCAACTGTCCGCCGCATGTCACGGCGATTGCCCGCCACATGGGCGTGCCGCTCGACATCACCGACTGGGACCGGATCGGTTATGACATTCCGCTTCTCGTGAACTGCATGCCGGCGGGCGAGTACCTGGGCGAGGAATTCCATCGTGCGGGCGGCGTGCCCGCCGTCATGCACGAGCTTCTTGGCGCGGGCAAACTGCGCGCCGATGCACTCACCGTCTCCGGACGCACCATCGGCGAGGTCTATGCCCAGACCGAAGCGAGTGACCGCCGGGTGATCCGATCGTATGCCGAGCCCATGCTGAGCCAATCGGGCTTTGCGGTGCTGTCGGGCAACCTGTTCGACTCCGCCGTGATGAAAACCTCGGTGATCTCGCCCGAGTTCCGCAGCCGCTATCTCGAGAATCCGGCTGATCCCCAGGCTTTTGAGGGGCGTGCGATTGTCTTTGAGGGGCCCGAGGACTACCACGAGCGTATCAACGATCCGGCGCTCGAAATCGATGCCGACTGCATCCTGTTCATTCGCGGTACCGGGCCGGTCGGATACCCGGGGGCGGCGGAGGTGGTGAACATGCTGCCGCCTGATGCGCTGGTTCGACAGGGCATCACGCTTCTTCCCTGTGTGGGGGATGGCAGGCAGTCGGGCACTTCAGCGAGTCCGTCGATCCTGAACGCGTCGCCCGAATCGGCGGTGGGGGGCGGACTCGCACTGCTTCAGACCGGCGACCGGGTACGCATCGATCTTGGCCGCCGGCGCGCCGACATCCTGGTGACCGAGGAAGAGTACGCACGCCGCCGGGCTGCGTGGACACCCAGTTATCCGGCCAGCCAGACGCCCTGGCAGGAACTGCAGCGTCGCCATGTCACGCAGCTCTCCGATGGCGCCTGCCTGGATTTTGCGGTGAGCTATCAGCGGATTGCGGTCACCCGCGGCCTGCCGCGCGACAACCACTGACCCGGTGCGCGCGCGCGCCCGGGCGTCAGCGTGATGGGCCGCGATACGGCTCGATGCGTGTGGCATCGAGCACGTAGCCGCTCACGCCCATGCGGGTGTCGTTTCGGCCAACCTTGAGCGTGCCAACGACCCATACCGCGTCCATGGTTTGCAGCGCCTGACGCCGGGCCGACACCACCTGAATGATCTGATTGGCGGGTGGGGGCGGCGTGTGGATGCATGCGCCCA
>Ga0255200_1000155_pt1 | contig 10908 bp, 4 predicted proteins | sample Miss_Atlam_RepB__2_FD_189949 | JGI IMG/M metagenome (GOLD analysis project Ga0255200, IMG submission 189949) | Freshwater microbial communities from Mississippi River, Louisiana, United States - Miss_Atlam_RepB_8h | ecosystem: Environmental > Aquatic > Freshwater > River | place: USA: Louisiana... | reverse complement strand
GCCCGCGGGCGGCACGCACGACAGCGGCCTGCGCGACGGCCTGTTCAACGCCGTCAAGAGCTTCATTGAACTGCACAGCCTGCTGCCCAAGGGCGTCAAGCTGCTGCCCGAAGACGTGTTTGCCCGCGCCAGCTATGTGCTGAGCGCCAAGGTGCTGGATCCGCAGTTCCAGGGTCAGGTCAAGGAGCGCTTGAATTCGCGCGACGCGGTGCGGCTGGTGTCGAGCTTTGTGCGCCCGGCGCTCGAGCTCTGGCTCAACCAACATGTGGACTACGGCAAGAAACTGGCTGAGCTGGCCATCAAGGCCGCACAGACCCGCCAGCGTGCCGGTCAGAAGGTCGAAAAGCGCAAGAGCTCGGGCGTGGCGGTGCTGCCCGGCAAGCTGACCGATTGCGAGAGCCGTGACATTTCGCACAACGAGGTGTTCCTGGTCGAGGGCGATTCGGCCGGTGGCAGCGCCAAGATGGGCCGCGACAAGGAGTGTCAAGCCATCCTGCCGCTGCGCGGCAAGGTGCTCAACACCTGGGAGGTCGAGCGCGACCGCCTGTTTGCCAACACCGAAATCCACGACATCTCGGTGGCCATTGGCGTGGACCCGCACGGGCCCCATGACACGCCGGACCTGAGCGGTCTGCGCTACGGCAAGATCTGCATCCTGTCGGACGCCGATGTGGACGGCTCGCACATTCAGGTGTTGCTGCTGACGCTGTTCTTCCGCCATTTCCCCAAGCTGATCGATGCAGGCCATGTGTATGTGGCACGCCCGCCGCTGTTCCGCGTGGACGCCCCGGCGCGTGGCAAAAAACCGGCGACCAAGATGTACGCGCTCGACGAAGGTGAGCTGACGGCCATTCTGGACAAACTGCGCAAGGACGGCGTGGCCGAGGGCAAGTGGAGCATCAGTCGCTTCAAGGGCCTGGGCGAGATGAGTGCCGAGCAGCTGTGGGAAACCACGCTCAACCCAGATACCCGCCGCCTGCTGCCGGTTGAACTGGGCCCCTTGGACCTGGCCACCACCGAAAACCTCATGACCCAGCTCATGGGCAAAGGCGAAGCCGCCGCCCGCCGCGAGTTGATGGAATTGCACGGTGACTCCATTGAAATTGACGTGTGAAATTTTGCTGTCATCGCGAGGTACGACGCGATCTGTAGATGGCTGCGCTGCGCTTGCCATGACGGCTTACTTCTTTGAATGGCTCCATGACCACTGATCTGTTGACTACCGAACCCGTTGCTTCGCCCGAGGGCGACCACTTGGGTGCTTACGCGCAGCGCGCCTATCTGGAATACGCTTTGAGCGTCGTCAAGGGCCGCGCCTTGCCCGATGTGTGCGACGGCCAAAAGCCGGTGCAGCGACGCATTCTTTACTCGATGGACCGCATGGGTCTGGGCTACAGTGGCCCCAACCGGGCCACTGCCGCCAAGCCAGTCAAGAGCGCCCGCGTGGTGGGCGATGTGCTGGGCCGTTACCACCCACACGGCGACACCGCGGCGTACGACGCGCTGGTGCGCATGGCGCAGGATTTTTCGCAGCGCTACCCGCTGATCGACGGGCAAGGCAACTTTGGTTCACGCGATGGCGATGGGGCCGCTGCCATGCGTTACACCGAGGCGCGCCTGTCGCGCATCACAAGCTTGCTGCTCGACGAAATCGACATGGGCACGGTGGACTTCGTACCCAACTACGACGGCTCCACCGAAGAGCCCAGCCAGCTGCCTGCCCGCTTGCCCTTCACGCTGCTCAATGGCGCGAGCGGCATTGCCGTGGGCCTGGCCACCGAGATCCCCAGCCACAACCTGCGCGAAGTGGCCGACGCCTGCGTGGCGCTGGTCAGGAACGACAAGCTCAGCGACGAAGAGCTGCTCGCCATCATTCCCGGTCCCGACTACTGCGGCGGCGGGCAGATCATCAGTCCGGCCAGCGACATTGCCGATGCGTACCGCACAGGACGCGGCAGCCTGAAGGTGCGGGCGCGCTGGAAGATCGAAGACCTGGCGCGTGGCCAGTGGCAGCTGGTGGTGACCGAGTTGCCGCCCGGCGTCAGCAGCCAGAAGGTCCTCGAAGAAATCGAGGAGCTGACCAACCCCAAGGTCAAGGCGGGCAAGAAGGCGCTGACGCAAGACCAGCAGCTGCTCAAGGCCGGCGTGCTGGCGGTGCTGGACGTGGTACGCGACGAGTCGAGCAAGGACGCGCCGGTGCGCCTGGTGTTCGAGCCCAAGACCAGCAAGATTGAACAGCAGGAACTCATCACCACGCTGCTGGCACACACCAGCCTGGAAACTTCGGCGCCGATCAACCTCACCATGGTGGGCATCGATGGCAAGCCGGTGCAAAAGTCGCTGCGCCAGATCCTGTCCGAGTGGATCAGCTTCCGTCAGACCACCATCACCCGCCGCAGCCAGCACCGCCTGGCCAAGGTGCTCGACCGTATCCACATCCTCGAAGGCCGGCAGCTGGTGCTGCTCAACATCGACGAGGTGATCCACATCATCCGCAACTCGGATGAGCCCAAGGCCGCGCTGATCGAGCGCTTCAAGCTGTCTGACCGTCAGGCCGAGGACATCCTTGAAATCCGCCTGCGTCAGCTGGCCCGGCTTGAAGCCATCAAGATCGAGCAGGAACTGAGCGAACTGAGGGACGAGCAGGCCAAGCTCGAAGAGATTCTGGGCAGCCCTTCGGCGCTGCGTCGCCTGATGGTCAAGGAAATCGAGCAGGACGCCAAGACCTTTGCCGATCCGCGCCGCACCCTGATCCAGGAAGAAAAGAAGGCCATCGCTGAGGTCAAGGTGGTGGACGAACCCGTGACGGTCGTCATCAGCCAGAAGGGCTGGGTGCGTGCGCGTACCGGCCATGGGCATGAGGCCAGCAGCTTCGCCTTCAAGGCAGGCGACGGCCTGTACGGCACCTTTGAATGCCGCACGGTGGACCAGCTCATCGTCTTTGGCACGGCACAAAATGGGGTGGGTCGCGTGTACAGCGTGCCGGTGGCTGCGCTGCCCGGTGCACGAGGCGATGGCCAGCCGATCACCACGCTGATCGATCTGGAAACAGGCACCCAGCCTGCCCATTACTTTGCCGGGCCGCTGAATGCCACGTTGCTGCTGTCGGGCTCGGGGGGGTATGGCTTTTTGGCCACGGTCGAAGGCATGGTGTCGCGCAACAAGGGCGGCAAGAGCTTCATCAGCCTGGGCGAGGGCGAAACCGTTTGTGCACCCTCGCATGTCAGCGGCTCCAGCGCGACGGTCAGCGCCGACAAGCCCGCGCTGCCTGCAGCCACCAGCGTCGCTTGCGCCAGCACGGGTGGCCGCATCCTGACCTTCGAAATCAGCGAACTCAAGCTGATGGAAAAGGGCGGCCGGGGCCTGATGCTGATCGACCTCGAAGCCAAAGACACCCTCGCTGGCGCAGCGGCCTACACGCGCAGCATCAAGATCGAGGGCATTGGCCGTGGCGGCAAGGAGCGCGAGGAAACCCTCGAAATCCGCAGCCTCAACAACGCCAAGGTCAGCCGCGCGAAAAAGGGCAAAGTGGCGGATCTGGGCTTCAAACCCAACAAAATTTCACGGGTTGAGTAAGTTGCCTGTTTTATGAGCACCGCGCTGCAAGCCTTGAGGCATCAGGTTTGCAGCGCTTATTCATGCAGTTGTCCACAAGTTTGACCACGGCTTGTGGGGAGAGATCAGGCCAGTTCGGCGATCAGCTCAATCTCGACGCAGGCGCCCAGCGGGATTTGCGCCACGCCAAATGCGCTACGGGCATGTGCACCAGCAGTGCCAAACACCTGGCCCAGCAACTCGCTGCAACCGTTGGTCACCACATGCTGCTCGGTGAAGTCACCGGTGGAGTTGACCAGGCTCATCACTTTGACGATGCGTTTGATTTTGTTGAGGTCACCCACGGCAGCATGCAAGGTGCCCATCAGGTCGATGGCCACCGCGCGAGCGGCTTGCTGGCCTTCTTCGGTCCCCATGGTCTTGCCCAATTGGCCCACCCAGGGCTTGCCGTCTTTTTTGGCAATGTGACCGGACAAAAACACCAGATTGCCGGTCTGCACAAAAGGCACGTAGGCCGCAGCGGGCACTGCCACGGGGGGCAGTTGGATGTTCAGTTCTTCAAGTTTCTTGTAAACGCTCATCGGTAGATTCCTCGGGATCTGTCTGTTCCAAAGGCTCCACTGTAACGCCGACTTGCAGGCTGTGAGACGCACCACCTTGCAGAATGCCGCGCAGGGGCGATACATCGGCAAAGTCGCGGCCCTGAGCGACCAGGACATAGTCCTCGCCGGGGCTGCCCCAGCCCCAACGGTTGTTCGTCGGGTCCAGGTGCAGCCAGCCGCCACTGGCGTGCTCATGCGCAGCGGGCACATACACAGCGGCCCAGGCGTGTGACGCGTCGCTACCCACCAGGCGCTTCTGGCCTTCTGGCGGGTGAGTGAGCAGGTAGCCGCTGACGTAGCACGCGGGCAAGCCCAGGCTGCGCAAGCAGGCGATCAGGATGTGTGCAAAGTCCTGGCACACCCCACGTCGTTCCTGCAGTGCTTGCAGGGCAGGGGTGTGGATGTCGGTGCTCTGACTGGCGTAAGTGAAGCCTTGGTAAATGCTTTGCATCAAGCTGATGGCCGCCTCCACCAGGCTACGTTCCGGCGCAAAGGCAGGGCGTACGAACTGCGCAAAAGCTTCGTCAATCGGGGCATGATGCGAGGCAAATACAAACTGGCTGTTCAGGTCTGTACTTTGACCGGCTCGGTAGCGAAACTGCTCGCGCACGCTTTCCCAGTTGGCCAGAAGGCTTGCAGGCTCTGGCGCAGACAGCACTTGCGTATGGATCTGACTGCTGGCGCGTACGTGCAAGCGTTGGTGGGCCTGGTGCAACGTCCAGTGGCTCATGACGTTGCCAAAGGCATCGGTGTGCGTGTGTAGCGCAGTGGGTTCGGGGTCAATGCTCAGGGCAAAGCTGTGCACGGTTTGCGTCGCACTGCTGCTGGGCTGTAAATGCGCCACATGCTGTGCGTTTTCCACCGGTGTGGTGTAGGCGTAGAGCGTGTCATGAAGAATGCGCAGCTGCATGTTCAGGCTCCCACGCGGTGCAAGCCTTGCTGGCTGTGGGTGAAGAACAGGGCGCTCAAACCTTCGGCCATGCTGCGCGCGCAATCGGGCCACTGGGCAAACCAGTCCAGCATGGCTTGCGGTGACGCATCCAGCAAGGGGTACACCGTTTCTGCTTCGAGTGCGGGAATGCGCGAAGCCAGCGATAGTGTGGCGCCACCTGCCAGATGTTGCAGTCGCTTGAGCCGCGAGCGTAGCGTGTGCACCACCCAGGCCAGCGAGCGCGGGTTGTCGGTGTTGAGCACCAGTAAATCCAGCAAGGCCCAGGGGGTGCGGGCTTGCTGGTACTGGGCATGAAAGCTGATGGTGCTGTCAAACAGGTGCAGCACGGCGTCAAAACCAGCCTGGTCGCGCAAAAGCTCGTGCCGCCAGGCTTGCGAAAGGGCATGGGTCAAAAAATCCAGCCGCTCGATGTGCCGACCCAGCGACAACATGCGCCAGCCGTCATCCCGGCTCATGCGGTCGGTCTGAAAGCCTGTGAGGGTAGCCATGCGCTGGCTCAAATCGGTCAGGGTGCGTTGGGCTTGCGCAGTGTCAGCCAGTCGTGATGGCACAGCAGGTGCGGCTGCAAAGAATCGTTGCTCGGTGTCTTGCAGCATGTGCCAATGTTCGGGCGACAGGCGTTCGCGCACCGAGGTGGCTGCGCCCAGCATGCCGCGCAGGTTATAGCCCACCCCCGTGGTGTGTTCGGTGTCCCACAGCCCCGCCACGATGGAGCGTTCAAACACCCGGTGCGACTGGCTGGCGCTGGGCGAGGCGCTGCGCACCAGACCATGCCGCCGCGTCAGGGCATTGAGCCACTTGAGCAGGCGAGGGTGGCTTTGGTGCTCGCTGATGAGCAGCTCCAGCGACAGGCGAGACAGGGCCAAGGTGTTTTCGGTGCGTTCCGAATAACGTCCCAGCCAGAACAGGTTTTCGGCTGCGCGGCTGGTGACCAGGCGTTGCACGGGCCTCGGTTTGGCGACATCGGCCAGCAGGCTCAAGGGGTGCACGTCTTCACGTGAGGACGCTTGCACCCACACATCGGCGCTGCTGCCACCGCGTTGCATGGAGGCGATACCTTCGTGCGAGCCCAACCGTGCCAGACCGCCGGGAAGCACTTGCCATCGGCCTTGTTCGTCCACCACCACAAATACGCGCAGCACCACCGGCCGCGTTTCCACTGCGCCAGGTGCTTCGGCTTTGGGGTTCCAGATGGGCAGATGCGACAGCGGCAACCAGGACTGGACCGTGTGCGCCTCGGGCATGCGCAAAATGCGGCCCGCCCATTCATCGCGCTCGCGCTGGTCCATGCCGCGGCCTGGGCGTGGCTCGAAGCTGGGGCGTTGACCATCTTGCGGGTAGGTGGGCTTGATCAAGCCTTCGGGCAGTTGCGCCAGCGCTTCTGGCAAGGCTGCAGCTTCGCCACACCACCAGCTGGGAATGGCAGGCAGCACCAGTTCTTCGTCGAGCAGGTTTTTGGCCAGCGCCGGCATGAAGCCAAGCAGGGCGTTGGATTCCAGAAAACCCGAGCCGGGTGTGTTGGCCAGCAAGACCTGGCCCAGGCGCACAGCCTGCAGCAGGCCGGGCACACCCAGGCTGGAATCCGAGCGCAGCTCAAGTGGGTCCAGCCAGGCGTCGTCCACGCGTTTGAGCAAACCGTGCACGCGTTGCAGGCCTTGCACGGTTTTGAGGTACAGGCCATCGCTGCGCACGGTCAGGTCGTCGGCCTGCACCAGGCTCAGGCCCAGATAGCGGGCCAGATAGGCGTGCTCGAAATAGGTTTCGTTGTAGGGGCCGGGTGTGAGCAGCGCAATGTGTGGCGTCTCGGCTGCAGGCAGCGGACAGCGCGCTTTGAGGCCATTGACCAGGGCTTGATAGGTACTGGCCAGGCGCTGCACTGACAAATGCTCAAACCCTTGCGTGAACAAACGGGAGATGATGAGCCGGTTTTCCAGCAGGTAGCCCAAGCCGGAGGGGGCTTGCGTACGTTGCGACAGCAGCCACCACAGGCCGTCCGGCCCGCGAGCGAGGTCAAAGGCGGCCATGCTCAGGTAACGCCCACCCACAGGCGGGCAACCATGCATGGCGGGCAAGTAGCCCGGATGCCCTTGCACCAACGCAGCAGGCAACTGACCGCTGGCTACCATGGTTTGCGGGCCGTAAGCGTCGGCCATGATGTGCTCAAGCAGGCGCATGCGCTGGAGCACGCCGCGCTCGATTTGCTGCCAGTGTGTGGGCGAAATGATCAGTGGAAACAGATCCAGCGACCAAGGCCGTTGCGGCTTTTCGCTGTGTGCATACACGTTGTAGGTGATGCCGTTGTCGCGCACCTGGCGCTGTAATTCCTGCATGCGCGGGCTCAAGCTGGCCAGCCCCTGGGGCCCCAGGTGTTGCACAAAGGCAGCCCACCCAGCGTCCAGTTCGGCACTGCTGCTGGCACGCTCAAGCTGGCCGCGCAACTCGTCCCAATGCCCATCGGGGGCGGCAGGGGCGTGCAGTTGCAGCCAGCTCATGAGCTCTGGCGGCTCCTGCGTGTGCACGAACGGACGTGGGGTGTCAGACATGTAGCCATTTTCACCTCAAATCCAGCGTGAACGGAAACTCGCGGCTGGCGGGCACGCCCAGGGTGGGCTGCACCCCGGCCATGCGCCCCGGGGTGTGGCCCATGCGGAAGAAGCGCGCCAGGCGGCGGCTTTCGGCCTCGTAGGCGTTGACCGGGAAGGTGTCGTAATTGCGCCCGCCCGGGTGGGCGACGTGGTACTGGCAGCCGCCCAGGGAGCGCTTCATCCAGGTGTCCACGATGTCGAAGGTGAGCGGCGCGTGCACGCCGATCGTGGGGTGCAGGGCAGACGGCGGGTTCCAGGCCTTGTAGCGCACGCTGGCGACCCATTCGCCCGCCACGCCCGTGGGCTGCAGGGGCAGGCTTTGCCCGTTGACGGTGACGCTGTGGCGCGAGGGGTTGAGGCCGCTCACATGCACTTCGATGCGCTCCAGCGACGAATCCACATAGCGCACGGTGCCGCCGATCGCGCCTTCCTCGCCCATGACGTGCCAGGGCTCGAGCGCGTTGCGCAGTGTGAGCACCATGCCGTCCACGTTGACATTGCCCACTTTGGGGAAGCGGAATTCGAAGTGCGGCGCGAACCAGGCCGGATCGAAATGGAAGCCGCAGTCGCCCAGCTCGGTGAGCACATCGTCAAAGTCCTGCTTGATCCAGTGGTGCATCATGAAACGGTCGTGCAGCTCGGTGCCCCAGCGGGTCACGGGCGCGGTGTAGGGTTCATCCCAGAAGCGCGCCACCAGCGCACGCAGCAGCAGCTGCTGCACGATGCTCATGCGCGCATGCGGCGGCATCTCGAAGGCGCGCAGCTCCAGCAGGCCCAGGCGGCCCGTGCTGCTGTCTGGCGAATACAACTTGTCGATGCAGAACTCGCTGCGGTGGGTGTTGCCGGTCACGTCGATCAGCACGTTGCGCAGGGTGCGGTCCACGAGCCAGGGCGGCATGTCTTGCCCGTAAAGCTTGCGGTTGGCCACGATCTCGCGCAGTGCGATTTCCAGCTCATAGACCTGATCGTTGCGTGCTTCGTCCACACGCGGGGCCTGGCTGGTCGGGCCGATGAAAAGGCCGCTGAAGAGGTAGCTGAGCGAGGGGTGGTTGTGCCAGTACAGGATCAGGCTGGCCAGCAGCTCGGGGCGGCGCAAAAACGGGCTGTCGGCCGGCGTGGCCCCGCCCATCACCATGTGGTTGCCGCCACCGGTGCCGGTGTGGCGGCCGTCGGTCATGAACTTTTCGGCCGACAGGCGCGACTCGAAAGCGGCTTTGTACAGAAACTCGGTGTGCTGCACCAGCTCGCCCCAATTGTGCGCGGGGTGGATGTTGACCTCGATCACGCCGGGGTCGGGCGTGACCTGCAGGAGTTTGAGTCGCGCGTCGCGTGGTGGCGGGTAGCCCTCCAGCACGATCTGCATGCCCAGTGTGCTGGCCGTGGCTTCGACGGCCGAGAGCAGTTCCAGGTAATCCTCCAGGCGCGAGAGCGGCGGCATGAACACGTACAGCTGCGAGCCCTGTCCGCCATGCAGGCGCTCGGCCTTGGGGCCGTTGGCGCGCATGGGGTCGCGGGCTTCGACCACCAGCGCGGTGCGCGTGATCCAGGCGGCGGATTCAAAGCGGCTGGGTGAGCGCGTGTCCAGCGTGTTGGCCTGAAGGTGGGCGTGTGAAGGCTGCGCATGGCCATGGGTGTTGTCCCAGGTCGCGTTGTGCTGTTTTCGGATCGTGGCCGTGGGCAAAGGGTTGCGCGGTGCAAATGGGTCTTGCTCTATCTGCCAGGGGTAGTCGCCCTCGCTGACCCAGGGCAGGGTGTCCAGCGGCAGGCGGTAGCCCATGGGCGAGTCGCCCGGGATCAGGTACATGCGCTCGTCGCGGAAGAACCAGGGGCCGGTGGACCAGCGCGGGCCGCCGAGCTGCACATCGCCCGCCTGGACCGGCAAGGCGTAACCGATCACGCTGTCCAGCTGCTGTTTGAACACGCGGCGCAGGCGCACGCGCTCCAGTTCGTCATCCAGACGCGAGTCAAACGGGTCGACGTTGACCGGCAAACGGCGTTCCCGCCAGAGGTAGTACCACGTGTCCTCGTAGCCGGGCTCGACGTATTTGTCGCTCAGCCCTAACTTGCGCGTCAGGGTCTGCATGAAGGCGCGCGCGTCTTCGCTGGTGTAGTGGTGCGGGTCGCGCTCGTCGGCAAACAGCGTGGGGTCGTGCCAGATCGGCTCGCCATCGGCGCGCCAGTAGATGGACAACGCCCAGCGTGGCAGCTGTTCGCCCGGGTACCACTTGCCCTGGCCACAGTGCAGAAAACCGCCTTGGCAGTATTCGGCGCGCAGCTTGTGCACGAGTTCGGTGGCCAGGCCGCGTTTGGTGGGGCCCAGCGCGTCGGTGTTCCACTCGGGCGCATCGCGGTCGTTCACCGCCACAAACGTCGGCTCGCCGCCCATGGTCAGGCGCACATCGCCCGCCTGCAGCTGCTGGTCCACCTGTTCGCCGAGCTGGAGCACCTGCGCCCACTGTTCCTCGGTGTAAGGCTTGGTCACGCGGGGCGACTCGTAGATGCGCGTGACCTTCATCTCGTGGCCGAACTCGACCTCGCACTCATCGATCAGGCCTTCGATGGGCGCGGCGCTGCTGGGTTGCGGCGTGCAGGCCAGCGGAATGTGGCCCTCACCGGCCAGCAGGCCCGAGGTCGGGTCCAGCCCGATCCAGCCTGCGCCGGGCAGGTACACCTCGCACCAGGCGTGCAGGTCGGTGAAGTCCACCTCGGTGCCGCTGGGGCCGTCCAGCGATTTCACATCGGGCGCGAGCTGGATCAGGTAGCCCGAGACAAACCGCGCCGCCAGGCCCAAGTGCCGCAGCAACTGCACCAGCAGCCAGGCCGAGTCGCGGCACGAGCCGCTGCGCTTGGTCAGGCTTTCTTCGGGCGTCTGCACACCTGGCTCCAGCCGGATCAGGTAGCCGATATCGCCTTGCAGCTTCTGGTTGATGCCCACCAGAAAGTCGATGGTGCGTTGCTCTTCGCGGCCAATCCCCGCCAGGTACTTCTGGAACAGCGGGGCCTTCGCCAGTTCGGGGGCGCAGACCAGGTAGGGGGCGAGTTCTTCGCGCAGCTCGGGCGCATAGCTCAGTGGCACGGTTTCGGCCGAGGGTTCCAGAAAGAAATCAAACGGGTTGTAGACCGCCATCTCGGCGACCAGATCGACGGTGACCTTGAAGGTGGTGGTTTTCTCGGGGAAGACCAGCCGTGCCTGGTAGTTGGCAAACGGGTCCTG
>Ga0255200_1000118_pt1 | contig 13243 bp, 18 predicted proteins | sample Miss_Atlam_RepB__2_FD_189949 | JGI IMG/M metagenome (GOLD analysis project Ga0255200, IMG submission 189949) | Freshwater microbial communities from Mississippi River, Louisiana, United States - Miss_Atlam_RepB_8h | ecosystem: Environmental > Aquatic > Freshwater > River | place: USA: Louisiana... | reverse complement strand
CCCCAAGGCGCGGCCTTCGAAGCCGAAGGGCGAGAAGATCAAGGTCGATGACGCTGCCAAGGCTGCGGCGAAGTCGGCAAAGGAAGAGGCCCGCAAGCAGCGTCAAGAGCAGCTCAAGCAGCAACGTGAGGCTCGTCGAGCAGCCAAGGCTACGGAGCGTGGTGAGGCTAAGACTCCTCACATGAAGAAGATTGAGAAGGCTGCGGCTGCGCTGCCGGCGATGACTGACGCTACGCAGATGTCCTTCAACGAGATTACCACGAATCTTTCGGCCGCGCAGATCACGGCGCTGGCTCTTCATCTCCAGCACTTCAACCGTGTCAAGGCGACCGAGCGAGCTCTCAAGCAGGAGCTCGAGGCGGGGCAGCAGGTTCGCATCGTCGGCGGGCCTACCAAGCACGTCGGCAAGATTGGTACGGTTGATCGTGCACAGCGCATCCGCTGCTTCGTCAACATCCCGGGGGTTCGTAAGCCAGTTTACCTGTTTACGTCGGATGTCGAGGCGATTGCAGAAGAGATGCAGGCCACGGGTACGGAGGGTTGATCTTACCTAGACTCGTAGAGCAGGAGGATTGAAATAGAGCCTCCTCGCTCTCCCCATAGTTCAGCGGATAGAACGCAGGTTTCCTAAACCTGATGTCGGAGGTTCGAATCCTCCTGGGGAGGCTGCAGCATTTCGCTGCTAACAATATAAGGAAACAGAGTATATGAGCAAGAATGTTAAGCGTGCACTTGGTAAGGTCTACACTGCGTACATCGTCCGTGATGCGAACAGCCGTCGGTTCCTCAACCAGCGGTCGTATACGGGTCGCCGTCGTGGCCAGTGGGGTCTCATGGGCGATGCGCAGATCTTCTATTCGGAGGCGCAGGCTCAGTCATGTGCAGGCAACATCAATCGTCGCCGGCCAGAGGGCTACTCGGCCTTCTTCGCCGAGGTCATTCCTGTCAAGATGCGCGGCCGTGGCCGTCGAATCGACGACTGATTGATTAACTGATACACCCCCAAGGGGAGGGTTATAATATCCCCTATCAGCGCTCAGGTGGCGGAACAGGTATACGCAGCGGACTTAAAATCCGCGGACCATCGGTCGTAGGGGTTCGATTCCCCTCCTGAGCACCCCTTCGATCTTTGACAACTTGGCGTTCTTGTTACGAGCCGTTCTGGCGGAACTGGTAGACGCAGGGGACTCAAAATCCCCCGCCTTCGGGTGTGTGGGTTCGAGTCCCACGGACGGCACAATGCACCAATAGCTCAGCCGGATAGAGCATCCGCCTTCTAAGCGGCAGGTCGGTGGTTCGAATCCACCTTGGTGCGCTTCTTTTAGATACAATTCAATTCTAACGATTATATTATGTAGGTGTGCGGGTGTAACTCAGTGGTAGAGTGTCAGCCTTCCAAGCTGTTCGTCGCAGGTTCGATCCCTGTCACCCGCTCGAATGGAGAGATGTCCGAGTGGCTTAAGGAGCAGCATTGGAAATGCTGTGTATCTTAACGGGTACCCAGGGTTCGAATCCCTGTCTCTCCGCCGAGGAGTAGCTCAGTCTGGTAGAGCATCGCGTTTGGGACGCGAGGGTCATCGGTTCGAATCCGGTTTCCTCGACAAATCTGTAAAACATTGGGGAATCGTTCAATGGCAGGACAAGGGACTTTGAATCCCTTTATCTAGGTTCGAATCCTAGTTCCCCAACCAGTTTGTACATCAGTATCTAACAGCTTATAATAATAGAGATTTTGGCCCCGTCGTCTAAAGGTCAGGACCCGACGCTTTCAATGTCGATATCAGAGTTCGAGTCTCTGCGGGGTCGCCATACTTATCTTCATGGATATCAAACGCAGGTGGAAAAGCCTTTCATTTAAGGTAGAACATCTTCGTCTAGAACTCGAAGAACGTGAGGAAAAGATCCGCGAACTAGAAAGAGAGTTCATGGAAGAACTAACTCGCGTAGAAGTAGAAGACTTACCTGGAATAGAACCAAAACCGCTCGTAGGTACTGTTGAGCAGAATCAACCACAAGTAGTAGATAAAACTGACGAGCCAGAAGAACAATCGGATAAGGAACCAGAGGAAGTTCCTCCAGCCGAAGTAGCGGCAGGTCCAGAGGAAATGAAAAAACTCTGGAAAATGATAGCTAGTGTTGCGCATCCAGATAAAACGAATAACGATCCTCGCAAAACAGACTTATATAAAAAAGCCGCTGCTGCCTGGAAATCCAAGTCTTACGACGAACTATACCGCATCGCTCTTGAATTAGGAATAGATCCTCCCGATGCCTCTGACGAGTCAGTGGCAATATTGAATGGTATCTCGTCCGACCTGGAAAAGAAGTTAAAAGAAAGTGAAACGTCGATTTTGTGGTTGTGGGGTACGACGTCTCGCGAAAAAAGGTTGAGTATTTTAGATCTCTATTTGCGATCTCGCGGGAAGAAAAGAAAACAAAATCCCTAGAAGGCAGATAATTAACTACCGAAATGAGATACATCTTTTTGGTATTTGCTCTCTGCGGTTGCGTACCAGCAAAATCGCAAAAACAAATAAAACATGCACCATCGCAGTGTATACAAACCATCCAAGGTAGATACCTTTACATAGAAGAATGCGAGCAATGGAGACACGTTCCACCATCTGACTCACAATCGATTCTACCTCCTTGAAAACAAAGATTTTGCCGCTCTAGCATAGCGATCATGCACCTCACTTGTAATGAGGATCAGGTGGGTTTGACTCCCACGGGCGGCTCCAATGGAACGGTGCCCGAGTGGCTAAAGGGAGCAGACTGTAAATCGCACCTATAAAAGTTAGTCAATATAATATATATTACTATGGTGCGATGTGCTAAATGTTCTATAGAGATTGATGGTTCATATGGAAGTGGAAAGTTTTGTTCTAGAAAGTGTGCTAATTCTAGGACTATTTCTGAAGAACATAGAATAAGGGTGAGCAAAACTCTTATCTCTAAATTTGCGAAAAATAGAATAACAAGAAATTGTTTAACGTGTAACAAACAAATTACTACGACGGAAAAAAGAAATCAAAAGTATTGCGATTCTACTTGTGCTGATAAGCGCAAGATGCTTGATGTCAATAGAAAAAACGAAGTTTCGACCATTTGGTCGATGAGTTCTAGAACGAGATGTAAAATTCTAAAAAGAATGGGGAAAGGATGCTGTCGTTGTGGGTGGGATGAAGCATCTTGCGACTTACACCATGTTAGAGGAAGAAAAATACAAAATGCAAATGATGATAGCAATCTGACACTTTTGTGTCCTAATTGTCATAGATTGTATCACAGCGGTAAGATTGGTCCAAATGACGTAGTAACATTAGATGTTTATTTAAAGGATTGGAAAGATTATTATTTTGGATGATTGACTACGGAGGTTCGAATCCTTCCCGTTCCACAATATATATGAATGTTAGGGCGTGTAGCTCAGTTGGGAGAGCGCCAGCTTTGCAAGCTGGATGTCGTCGGTTCGATCCCGTCCATGTCCACTCTTTAGGTCAGTAGCTCAGTTGGTTAGAGCACCACCCTGATAAGGTGGGGGTCGGCAGTTCGACTCTGCCCTGACCTACCAGTCTGTCTCAACAACAACAAAGGAAACATGGAAAAGAACAAGAAGCGTGCAGTGTCTGGAGACTTCGTCACTCGCGACAATGCAGAAGGTTCGTGGATGATTACAGGCATCGTATACAACTACGAGCTCAACACATACCAGGCTCGTGTCATCAAGGTCGGCAATCCAAGCAATGTTGATTTCGTAGACCCATCGACATTGACAGTGATCGAAAAAAAGTATTAATGCCGTGCAAATAGACGGCTGAAGATGGTATATTAAGACCATCAAACGGGTCTGTAGCTCAATTGGCAGAGCATTCGGCTTTTAACCGACAGGTTGTGGGATCGTCCCCCACCGGACCCACTGGAGGAAACAATGCGAGACTGCGTTAGTTGTGGTGCACCATTCGACCCCCATTCACTCGCCAAGCGCCTCGCCGGCGGACGGATCAATACTTGCCCCGATTGCAGCGATGAACCCGCTGTCAAGTATCTTGGTCTGTCCGCCGGCGACGGCAAACAGGGAAGCCTCACCGTCCTCAAGTTCGACTCCCAAGAGGATCGCGAAGAGTACCGCCAGGCTTGGTGGGTCAACTCCGGTATGATGGTAGGCAAGTCCTGCCAGATGGGGTACCAAAAGAGAACCCCAAACGTTAAGTTTCAAACAGTTACCCAGTCAACCGCCACCAATCACAAAGGTAGGGCCTAAGTATCGGTAATCATTATGGTTTATTTTCTGTGCAAAGTGCGTGGAAAAGGCTGTAATATAGAACTATGGCAAGAACGCCAAGAAGACAGATTACCTGGAAAGTGGATCGTAAAGCAGACCCACCAACCAGACACAGGCAGTATTTCCCTGACTCGCCCATTGATGAAGCCTCGCGCGAGAAGTACGAGAAATGCCTGATTCCTGGCGGTATGTTCGTTCTTAAAACAGCCTTGCGCGTTCCACCTCGCAACAGCGGGTTCGAAGAACCACCTTTCCCTTACGCCATCGAGTCGTGGTATGTCACCGATACGCTGGCCGGTATGACAGGGGACGTGGCCATTTACACCGGTACCGTCAGGGTAGAAGAACATGCAGGCAAGGGTCTTATCCGTGTACCCCGTCACTCCTTCATCATCCGGGGCGGTAGGTACCTCATGACCAACCTAAACCTGCTGGATCCGGTCATCCAGGAGCTCCCAGGACACACTTGAAGGGCCTAGGATAGGGTAACCTATGGCCAGCCGGCCAAAAGCCCTTTAAAGAGCTCCTGGGTGACCCCAGAAATTGGCTAAAGATTTAGCCAGTTGGATAGTTTGACCTGGTCAAAAACTTATCCACTTAGCCTGTGCAAAGTTCAACCCAAGGATGGTAGGATAGATCTATGCCAAGGATCGTTACGCCCCAAGCTCGCATTACGCAGCTGGCCGAGAGTCTCTACCCGGGTCGCACTGTCAAGGTAACCGGCGAGCGCCCGCCCATGCGTGGTGGCAAGAAGCGTCCCTTCACGGCCTATCTGTACGTGGACGGCAAGGTAGTAGCCACCGCCCAGGAGCGGGACTGGCGTACTGCCTACAAGACTCTCCAAATCAATATCAGCAAAGGAAGCATCCTGTGACCAAAGACGACAAGATTCGTACATACAACCGTCTCCAAGGAACCATGGCAGTCGTCGACGAAATCGTCCGCCTGTATAAGCCGGAAGCTCCCGTGTTGGCAGAGCTCCTGATGGCCTATCAGGCACTGAAGATGGCCCAGAACGAGCTGGGATGGGATCCCGGTGGAAAAGTCTCCGAGACTCATGCAAAGTGACCAACCAGTAGGATAAGATAAGAAAGTCAAAGGAAACAACACATGACTACGATGCAAGTCCGTACGTTCCTCAAGGTCGCTCCTCTCCTCCCCGGCGAGACCTCAGTTCTCCTGCGCGGTGCCCACGGCATCGGCAAGTCCCAGGTCGTCCGTCAGGTGGCCAAGCATTTCAACCTTCCAGTCACCGACCGTCGCCTCTCGCAGATGTCCGAGGGTGACATGATCGGCCTTCCCTCAACGGATGGTGAGGTCACTCGTTTCAATCCACCGGATTGGTACAAGGCTGCGTGCAAATCACCTGTCTGCCTCTTCCTCGATGAGCTCAACCGAGCCACCCCCGAGGTCATGCAGGCTGCCTTCCAGATCGTCCTCGATCGCGAGCTCAATGGCTGGAAGCTTCACCCCAACACTCGCGTCTTTGCAGCAATCAACACAGGCGGCACGTATACCGTCAACGAGATGGATCCTGCCCTCCTCGATCGTTTCTGGACGGTCGACCTGACTCCTGATACGCAGGACTGGCTGACCTGGGCCAAGGAGTCTGGTAAGGTCCACGACAACGTTGTCACCTTCATCGCTGGCAACGAGAAGTGGCTCGACCCGCCCAAGGGTGGCGACCCGGGTGCCGTCAGCCCGTCGCGTCGAAGCTGGGAGCGGCTCAGCAATGCGCTGTGTCTCGCCAACGTGGCCGAGTTACCGGACGATCCGATGTTCTATCCTCTCTGCCTCGGTTACGTTGGCACCGAAGCCACCATCGCCTTCCACGGCTATGTGAAGACGATCGATGCCCAGGTCACCGGCCAGGAGATCATCGAGGAGTTCGACAAGGTCAAGAAGAAGATCGACCGCCTCGGACAGGAGAAGCTCAATATCGCCATTGAAAAGATGGCCGACTACGTCACGAAGAACCTCGCGACCCTGGACGACAACCAAGGTAAGAACCTCCGTGCCTTCATGAACCACCTGCCTGCCGAGCTTCGGGTGTCCGCCTGGAGCAAGCTGACGGCTGGTGGAGTCGAGAAGTTGGAGCTGGCCAAGTCTGTCCACAAGTGGTGTGTCGATGGCATCCTCAGCGTCTTTGGTGTCGATAAGGGCGCCGAGACAAAGACGCCTGCCACACCCGCCAAGAAGGGCAAGAAGTGATGAGGCCCGATGATCGAATTCGATCGTCAATTGTGGTGGGACCGAGCTTGGGCCAGGTTCAAACGCCAGGTTCGTAAGGGGACTTCTCGAAAGAAAAAAGCTCAGGCTGAACACCAGTGGTACCGCGATGCCTTGCACGTCGATAAGATGCGCGCCGTGGTCGACTGGTGTTCTTCCAAAGGCATCAAGGTTCAATTCGGCAAGAAGCCAGGAGGAATGTACAATGCTATCGACAAAACGATTACGATTGCTTGTCGTGCTGCGCCCGAGAAACAGCTCTACATGCTCCTCCACGAGTGTGGACACCACCTCATCGGATTTGACGAACACGACGAACGCTTCGGTATGGGTTATCCCTATGTCGAAGACTCGAACATCAATTCGACGTTTCAGCATCGGCTCGCCTGCCTGGAAGAAGAGATGGAGGCTTGGCACAGGGGTTGGCGCCTAAGCAAGCGCTTGCACCTAAACCTCGAAAGGGAACATTTCGACAAAGTCAGGCTTGATTGCCTGCGTAGCTACATCAAATGGGCCAACGGCAGATCGCTCATGAACGCATAATAAAAAAATTCTGCCGGTTCATGCAATGTTCGTCCACGACGTGGTAGTATAGATTTATATGGCAAACAACGAAACCGACATGGTCAACGAAGTCATCACCAACGACGAGGTCGACGAGATCACTCGTGCGGCCCGGGCTGAACAGACCAAGTTGGCTTCAAAGCCCGTCATCGATCACCTCGAAGACGCCGTCGGCAAGGACCCGTTTGGCAACCCCGTCCTTCTCGCCAAGGTCGGAGACCGTATCATCATCGAACGCTACGCCACCGTTCTCAGCCACAAGCCCTGGCTCGATACGAAGACGTACGTCATCACCAACGTCGATGGCGTCACCGGTGACCTCGTCCTCATGGACACTGACCTCGGGCAGCAAGCCGGATCCAACTACATCACCGGCACGAAGGCCGGCTATCGTTTCAAGCTGCCCAACTCCAAGAGCATGTCCATCGGCAAGCGCAAGCGTGGCCGTCCGCGCAAGAACCCCACTGGCGCGCCTGAACCCGTCAAGCCCGTGCAGCTTGGACCAGATGGCAAGCCCGTCGCCAAGAAGCGAGGTCGTCCCGCGGGTACGAAGAACCGTCCCAAGGAAGTTATCCGCGCCGAGAAGCGTGCCAAGCTCGAGAAGCGCAAGGCTCGAGGCAGCAAGAAGAAGGCCAAGCGATGACATTCGAAGAGTACATGGACGCTGCGGCCCTTCTACGCAAGTACGCTCGGGCAGTCGAAACCCACCTATACATGGAGATGCGGATCGACGAAGCCCACCGAGCCATCGAGCTAGCAGAAAAGCTGGCCAACTCGCTAGAGGCTGCAGCGGCCGGGCTGGATACGACAGTACCACCCTCCAGCAACTAATAAAAACGCGCGAGATTTTTTGCGCAAAAAGTTCTTTGTTTTCATGCAAAGTCTAAGGAAAACGAGGTAGAATAGATCTATGTTCAGCCAGTGCGAGACCGACTACAACCTCGATCGCCACCTCATCGCGTTCCTGCAGGACACCCCGTTCTTCGCAGAACTGTCGCGCTACATCCGTAAGGTGCCCACCAAGGACCTCCCCACGGCCGGTGTCACCTACGACCAAAAGTACGACGACATCACGATGTACTGGAACCCTGAGTTCTTCGCCTCCCTCTCCGACCAAGAAGTCCGTGGCGTACTCATCCACGAGTTCTATCACCTCATCTTCCAACACATCTCGGCTCGCCTCAAGAAGCCGGCGAAGATGTGGAACGTCGCCACCGACCTCGCCATCAACTCCATCATCGTCTCCGGCGAGAACAAGAACGCAACCCTGCCCAAGGGCGGCCTCATCCCAGGCGTCTTCCCCACCGCTCCCGACGACGATAAACCCCTCACTAAGGAACAGAAGGACGCCATGCCCATGGCCAGCCTCATCGAGTCCTTCCCCCACTCCCAGGCCTCCGAGTGGTACTTCGACCGCCTGAAGCAAAAGGCCGAACAAGTTCAACAACAAATGCAACAGTCTTGCCCTCGCCACGGCAAAGGCAACCCCAACCAGGGTTCCGGTAGCGAGCAGGAACAGGACCAGAATAATTCAAATAATTCGGATAAGGGAAACAAGGCCGGAAATAAAAAGAATAAACAGAAGGGCACCGAGAAGGATCAAGACCACGGTCAAGGTGGCCACGACCACGATAAGGATGCAGCCCCTTGCACCTGTGGTGAGGATTGGCTGGACTCGATGGACGACCACTCTGGCTGGGAACAAATCCCAGAAGAACTTCGCGAGAAGGTGAAGGGCCAGGTCGCCAACATCGTCGAGAAGGCCGTCCGCCAAGCAGACTCGCAAGCCAATGGCTGGGGCAACATCCCCGGTCATCTCCGCGAAGAGATTCGTAAGTCGGTCATCCGCGTCGTCGACTGGAGAAACGTCCTTCGCAACTTCGTCGGTAGCCTGGAACGCGGCAACAAGACCACCTCGATGAAGCGCATCAACAAGCGCTACCCATACATCCACCCCGGCTCGAAGCGAGGCTACACCGCCAAGCTCCTCATCGCCGTCGACCAGTCAGGCTCCGTCTCCGACCAAATGCTCTCTCTCTTCTTCGGCGAACTCGCCTCTCTGACGAAGCGAGTCTCGGTCACCATCCTTCCCTTCGATTACACCGTCGACGAGAAGAACATGGTCGAATGGAAGAAGGGTACCAGCCCCGACATCAAACGAGTCCGAGGAGGCGGCACCGACTTCGACGCCCCCACCAAGTTCGCCAACGATCCCAAGAACCGTGGCAAGTGGGATGGCATGCTCGTCCTCACCGACGGCGAATGCTCGGCTCCCGGTCCCTCTAGAATCAAGCGTGGCTGGGTCCTTGGTCAAGGCTGCAAACTCCACTTCGCCACCGACGAGATCACTATCTCCCTGGACCCCAACCCCCAAAAGTCCGGCGCCTGGCGGTGATCATCCTCCCGCGCGCCCGCAGGGGCGCGACGCGTTCGCCCCCGATGCCCGCGTAGAAATAATCTCCCGATTTATTTCATCCGGGAATATAGTTAGCTGGCATGAACTTCCTTCCCGTCGTCCTAGAACTGGTCGGAGCATACGCTGCGACCTCTCTCGCTTTCGCCTCAGGCTACGCAGCCTACCTAACCACCACAGGACGCCGGACAAATTTAAAATGGGAAAACATCCTGTCCTTCGGCATCCTCACACCAACAATCTGGGCAGGCATGTCCGCACTAACAGGTCTACTCGGCGCCTACTGGGGACTACTCCCTCCAAACCTATCAGTCCTCGCCTACGCCGCAGCCGCTAGCCTCATTCCAGCCTCGGCCCTCTCGGCTTCGGTCATCGACGACATCAACACACCATCACCCTCCCCCAGCAGAGAAACGAGTCGCAAATCCATCTCAGCCCCCAAGAGACCATCCTCTAATCCCCCACCCCCTCGCTACTGGTGACCCATCTCCCCAGAAGCAACTCGGGTTAATTCAACCTCGATCTTCCCCGTCGGACGGCCGAGCCTCCTCGCGCGGGAGAAGACAAATAAAAAAAGGGCCGCACCCGAAGGTACAGCCCTAAAGGCCTACGGCCCAACCCACCCTCAACAGGGTACCTGGCTAGCAGGCACCTTCGCCACCCGATAGAACGGCTTACAGGTAACCAAGAAATCCTCCGGCTCGGCATCGAACGCCACACCGGCCACCAACGAGGGCTTACCACCCATGATGATGTTGCCAGTTCTATCTCGATACTTCACCACGTACACAGGCTCCTCGTCGCCAGGGAACTGGGCGAGCATGTCGCGGTCGAACGGGATACACTTCCAGGCCTGAGAGATACTGTTTTTCGGCATACTCCCAGTATACAACAACAGCCATAAAAAATGCACGCAACTTTTGCGCAATTTTGCATACACTTTCATGCTAAGCTGATACTTATATGTTGGAGTCTCATCTTCACTGACGAAGCTTTTATGCCGTCGATACCGTGACCTATTGACGCCCACCACGTGGACCTATAGCCATAACTCCTGGGTGCTGAGAGCGGGGTCCGTGACCTAATGAGTCCGAGTGGCAATTTGTGTGGGGAGGAGTGGGGAGAAGTGGTATTTGGGGGTATTATTCTTGGGGGAATTTGAGGGCTTTGTGAGCTAGCCGAGCGAGGAGTTCTTGTTCTGCTGGGCCTGATGAGTCGCCTTTGGGGCCTGTGGGACCTTGGGTACCTCTTGGACCTGGGTCGCCTTTGGGTCCGGGTTCACCTTTGTCGCCTTTGGTACCTGGTTGGCCAGGGATACCTTTTGGACCTGTGTCTCCCTTTGGGCCATGGGGACCTGGTTTGCCTTGTTGGCCTGTATCGCCTTTGGGGCCTTGGATACCTTGTTGGCCTTTTGGGCCTGGTTCTCCTTTGTCTCCTTTATTGCCTTTTGGGCCGGTGGGTCCTGGGATGCCTTGAGGGCCTTGGGGACCGGTATCGCCCTTGTCTCCCTTGTCACCTGGTTCTCCTTTGTCTCCTTTGGGGCCTGTAATTCCTTGGGGGCCTGGTGTGCGTTTGAGGTTGTGGAGTTGGAGTAGTGTATAGGAGGAGGTTGCTAGTGCGAGTAGGGAGAGAAGGGTATTTAGCATGAGGGAGATTCTATAACGTTTTTAGGATTCGTCTCCGCCCGGGGAGCGTTGTTTGTACATTTGACTTGTGAGGGCTATAATTACCGGTTCGATATGCCGTTCTTGGTTGTGTTGCCGTTGTTTCTTGTCGGGTTGATTGGGGCCTGGTTGGCCAAGGGTATATCCGATGGATCTTTTCCTTGGTGGTTGCCTGTGTTGCCGTCTGTTGGGACGGGGTTGTTGTGGGGCTGGGTATCCAGGCGGTGTTCTGACCTGTCGTTGGCGACCGTGGTATTCGACGTCGTATATACCGGAGCTTTTCTAGCTGGATTCTTGTTGTTGGGGGACCGGTTGTCTGTCCTGCAGTCGTGTGGCGTCGGGTTGGCTTTATTGGGTGTGGCGTTGATGTCGATGTGAGGAGATTTAGGAATTGTCTCCGCCCGGGGAGATATATAGATCGAGCGCTTATGTTGACGGTGTTGGGAATATTGGGCACGATTGTGGCATATGGCTTTGCCGGATACTTTAGAAAGATGTCCGTCGATCGGATCCATCCGTATCAGCTTCAGGTTGTGGCGGGTTTTGTCTACGGGGTTCAGATTCCTATTTGGTTGTGGTTGGTTGGTCGTAATCCTTTGATTGGGAGTTACGACCGTGTCGGGGTCGGGTATGGTGTGGCGTGTTTGGTGATGAACGTGATTGGTGCGGCTTTGTTGGGAAGCCTGTTGAAGTCGAGTGATTCTCCTGGGGTGATCACGTCGTTGACTGCGATGTACCCGGTGGTGACCGGATTGTTGTGTTGGGGATTATTGGGCGAGGAATATACTCCTAGGAAGTTGATCGCCATCGCGTTGATGTTGTTGGGAGTTGCCTTGTTCAGTTACTGAGTGTTTTTTGTTTTTGTCTCCTCCCACGACGTATAGTTATTCCCCATGAAGATACAACTAGGCGATTTAAGAAGATTGATCCGAGAGGTTTTAAGAGGCGCAGAGGCGCCTGAAGAAGCTCCTCTTGGTCAGATCGCATTTTCCCCTCATCGACTCGAAAAAGGTATTTTCAAGGGAGAGCCGAACACGCCTGCGGAAAAAGCTCTCTACCAAGCCTTCATGGATCACCTTCATGCCAACGTTCCGCTATCCGGCGAAGCTGCTGCGATGGTGAAGTCCTTATTGGATAGTGGTAATTACTCAAAGCTGTTTAAAGAGCCGAGCGTGGCTACCGTGTATCGAGGAATGACCGTGTCCGAAGATTGGCTCAGGGGCGTGTTGGATCTTCCTCTAGACGAGGAGATTTCTCCTTCTGGTAAAGCTGCTGTGTCGTATGTGTTGAGTCCTAGTCGCGGCGATGCGATGAGTTGGTCTCGTTCCAAGCAGACTTCAAGCAGGTTTTCTATGACGAAGAGCGGTGCGAAGAGCAAGCCTGATTTTGAGGTGGTGCTGGTTGCCAGTGTGGCCGAAAATCCAGGGATCTTCTTAGACATGACTGGTCTTTATAACGTGGATGAATTTAACGCGTTCCGTAAAGAGAGAGAAATAGCGAGCATGGGCGATGTCACAATATCTCGTATAGAATGGACTTCGGCACAGAAGGCTATCGAAAAACGCAAGAAGATGCCTTTCAGCAAGTTTAAGAAGATGTTTCGTTGAGACATAGAGCACACTAGAGTATTATAAAATTAGTTGGAAAGAAGAAGAAACGTGGAGATAGGCGATTTGGTAATGCCTGTAAGGGAAGAGGAATTTTTATTCTTGTCTCCCGAAGGCGCAGTCGATCCATTAGAGATCGATTGGGATAGATCAAGCATAGGAATCGTGTTGCAAGTCGTAGACTTTAATCCTCCGCGACAATACAAAAGAGTCAGAGTTGTTGTCGATGGATTGATTGGTTGGACGTATTCAGACTACCTAGAGCCCATAGTCGACGAACCCAGACGATAAAGCGCCGTACATTTGGAGATCTATGGTGTAGTCTATTCCAATGATCGGTTGGTTGTTAGCCTGGGGCGTTTCGTATTTGTTTGGTGCTGGTTGGGCTTTCGTTGGAAGCTTATTGTTGGCTGTATTCTTTCCACGATTGACGCAGGTATTATTTGCTACAGTCGTTTTTCCCGTGTATACCCTGTTTTTT
>Ga0255200_1000117_pt1 | contig 13387 bp, 16 predicted proteins | sample Miss_Atlam_RepB__2_FD_189949 | JGI IMG/M metagenome (GOLD analysis project Ga0255200, IMG submission 189949) | Freshwater microbial communities from Mississippi River, Louisiana, United States - Miss_Atlam_RepB_8h | ecosystem: Environmental > Aquatic > Freshwater > River | place: USA: Louisiana... | reverse complement strand
CCGCCTGTCCAGACCGGCCCGTCCGTACCCCAGAAGTTCCAGCGGTGGGCGTCCTACCAGAAGATACCGGGATCGTTCATCCGTCAGGTCTCGCCCGGTGTATACCTCCGCGTCACGCCCGAGAACCTCGACCCACAGGTGGTGGTCAACGAAGAGGTCATCGCGCCCGCCGCCACGATCAGCACCAACATCCTTGCCAAGCAGATCCTTGGCGACCGTGCGGTCAGGAAGATCCGCAAGGAACTGAGGCGGGTCAACGAACTGGAAGCCCGCCTTGCCGAGCAGGAGCGCCTGTCCCGAGCCGTCAACGCCAAGTTGCGCGCGACGCTGGACAGGGAGATTGCCCTTCGCGAGGATGACGAGGATGTCGTCTTCCTCCTTCTCAACTCATAGGAGTGACTGATGCCGAAGACCCCCGCATGGCAGCGCAAGGCCGGGCAGAACCCAAAGGGTGGTTTGAACGCCAAGGGCCGGGCCAGCTACAAGGCCGCGACCGGCGGAACGCTCAAGCCCCCGCAGCCCGAAGGGGGGCCGCGCAAGAGGTCATTCTGTGCGAGGATGCAGGGCATGAAGAAGAAGCTCACCTCTGCCAAGACGGCCAACGACCCCAACTCCCGTATCAACAAGTCCCTCCGTGCATGGAAGTGCTGACATGAAAAAGCCCATCTGGGACCGCGCCCGCCCGAAGTCCCTTGGCAAGCCCAAGGCCCTGTCCCCGGCGCAGAAGGCATCCGCCAAGGCGGCAGCCAAGAAGGCTGGGCGACCCTATCCAAATTGGGTTGATAACGCCCGTGCCGCGAGGAAGAAGCGATGATCCATCGCCTCGACCCGGATGAGGTGGAGAACTGGCGTCGCCACCCGGTGACGCAGTACCTCGTCCAGGAGATCCGCAAGCAGAACGTCCACCACCGCTACCGGATGGCGCAGGACTTGCTGGCGATGGGCCGCGCGCAGGGCTTTGACGAGGCGCTTCAACTCGTAGGGAGGTTGCTTGATTCCCCCGGAATCATAGAGTGACCGCAAAACGGAGAGCCGCATGATCCGCCGCCAGAACCGCATGAAGACCTCGCCCGGTGCCGCCGCCATGGAGATCCTCCGCAAGCAGGGTCGCAATGGGGACACCGAGCTTGCCCATGTGAACCCGCGCGAGAAGGCTCTCCTGAAGGCTCTTGGCGGCGCTGGCAGCCGAAATCCAAGCACGGGTATGAAGGAATACTTCCCGGTTGCGAGGGCCGGTAACGCAGGAATGGACCGCATGCAGGGGGCGGACTACCTCTCTTTCCTGCGGGACGAGCGTCTCCTTCGGGATGAGATGCTGCGGAACCTTGCGCCGGGGGAGCCTGCTGGCGAGCCGGTCATTGACGAGGACGAGCGCATGAACCGCGCCCTGTACGAGAGGGAGCGTCGCATTCAGGATGCTGCTCGCATGAACCGGATTCTCCAAGGCATGATGCCGGGAGAGCCGGTCCCGTTTGAGGGGCCGCGTGACAACCGTCCATATCCTGAGCGGGCAATGGACTTCCTCGCCAAGCAAGGTCGGTACGGGGACACGGAGATCGCTCCCCTGACCCCGCGCGAGATGGAGATCCTGAAGTCCCTTGGCGGGTCCGGGACCATCAACCCCCGCACGGGCCTGCGTGAGTATTACGACGAAGGCGGCGGTATGTCGTCGGAGGGCGCTGGTGCCCCATCGTCCACGGGGATGTTGGGCGAGAGTGCTGGAGAGGGGACCAACGATCTTGGGCTTGGCGGCGATTCGGTAATGTCTGGAAGCGACATGGAGAATCAGGCTCTAAATCTTGGTCCCGCACCACCTACTGTTGCTCCTCCAGTCGAGGACCGTGGTCCGATTGGCCGCGCGCTTGATAGCGTCTTCGGGCTTGGACCAGACAGCAGGCCCATGGGCGGGGCGTTCACCGACCCCAACAACCCATACGACTTCACCCTCATGGACGCATTTAGCCCGACCAGTACCGCCATGCGTGGTCTTGCATACGGACTGGGGCGTGGCTTGACTGCTCTTGGCGTTCCAGAGGGGCCGACCGGAAGCCCAAAGAGCGACATGGCTGCCTTTGAGGGCGGTCCATCCGGGATGCCCGGAAACCTCGGCACCGGCCTTGGTGAGATGCGAAACGAGGCGTTCGTCCCCGTCTCCAACCCCACGCCCCGCTACCTCCGTGGCGGCGAGATGGCCCCGCCGCAGGAGATCAGTTCCTTCATCGGCCCCGGCATGAGCGACATCCAGCAGCGTGCGCTCATCTCGACCTACGGGACGCAGGGCGTGAACTCCGCTTTCCGTACCGATCCGGTACGCCGGTACTACGCCAACCTTCTCTCGCGGGGCTTGATCTCGGACGCTGGCGCGCCCGTGCAGAATCCCTATGTTCTTCCCATCGAACAGCAGTATGCTTCTTCGGTTCTCGGTCGCCCCTTCGCCAATCCGGCTGATGCGGCGGCAACCTACGAGTCCATCAGAGGGTTCCTGTAAGGGGGTGATCCAGATGAAGAAGAAGCCGAAAAAGGGTGGTCGCGGCTGCTGATCAGCCTGCCAGTCGTGAACACCCTGGAAGGGGGGATCCGTCCCCCTCCTCTGATCCCCCCTTCCGCCTCCCTCCCGATCCGCTAGTTTCCTCTCGGGCATTCCGCCCAAAGAGGAAAGCATGAGCAAGAAACTACGACCCCTCTTCGCGAGGGTTGTCGTCCGTGCAGAGACGCTACAGGCGTCCATCGGCACCAAATACTCGGCCCTCAACAAGATGGGTTTCGAGATCCCCAAGACCGTCGAAGAGAAGATGATCCCAGACGAGGGCGTAGTCGTCTCCGTGGGCGAAGCCTGCGAGGTGATGAAGGCCGGTGACCGGGTTCTCTTCGGCAAGTGGGCGGCCAAGCCCATCGCTTTTGAGCCGGGCCTGTACGTCATGCAGGAGGAAGACATCATCGGTGTCATCGAAGATGACGCCAAGGCTGTCGCCGCATGACCGAGAGGATCGGAAGCCGCGTGGAGGTGTCGGATGACGATGTTCCTGTCGCGCCTGCGAAAGCTCCTGTCGCGAAGCCCGAAGCCGCAGCCCCCAAGGCCGCGCCGAAAGCTGTCGATCAGGAACCCGAAGAGAAGGGAACGGATTGGGTCGAGATCGAAGACCCCAAGCTGAAGGCCCGTTTCAATCGCCTGTACCGCCACACCAAGGAGGCGAACGAGCGAGCGGAGAAGACCGAGAGGCAGATCTCCCTGCTTGCCGAGCAGAACTCCAAGCTCCAGAAGGCCCTTGAGACCATCGCCGGGGGCATGAGGGACAAGGAGATGCAGGCCGAACTGGCGACCCTCAAGAAGGACGCCAAGGAAGCCCTCGCCACGGGTGATACGGAAGCCTTCATGGAGGCCAACGAGCGCCTGCTGGAGATGAAGCAGTCTGCCAAGAAGGAGGCGGAAGCCCCGGCTCCGGCGGAACCGCAGATCTCCCCGACCGAGATGCAAGTCATCAACGCTTGGCAGGCGCAGAAGGACGACGAGGGCGAACCCCTGCGTCCTTGGGCCATGCCGAACCATCCCGAGTTCGCGTCCACCCAGGATCTGATCCAGAGGGTGACACGGGCGATGCCGGATGCCTCGGTGCGCGAGATCCTCCGCGAGGTGGACAAGCGCATGGAGAAGATCCTTGGGGCGGATGACGAGGACGAGGACCAACCCAACCCGGTTCGCCGGGCGTTTGCCTCGCCCCGGGGCCGACCGGCTCCTCAGGAGCGCGAGCGCACTTCGCTCAGCACTCAGGAGCGAGTCATCGCAGAGGCGATGTTCATGGGTGGGCGCGGTTCGCTCGCCAAGACCAGCAAGGAAGCACACGAACTCTACCTCAAGCAGAAGAAGGCTATGGGTAGGGTCGTTGCGGTGGAGGATTGACCATGGCAGACATTGACAACGATTCCGCAGCCGGTGCGCTCGCGGAGAAGGGCCGGAAGAAGTCGGCGAAGAAGGGCAACCGTAGTTGGGCGCCCGCCGCTCCTCTCGGCATCAAGAGCAGGGACCCGTCCAGCAGGCTTCGCTGGGTCCACGCTGAACCCGCCAACATGCTGAAGAAGCGTGCTGAAGGCTGGGAGCAGGCGGATGCTGGAGACGCTGTCCACGACCGCCCCAATGGGGTGGAGTCGGGGGCGGGAAGTTCAGCCGGTGTGCTGGAGTATCGGGACATGGTCCTCATGAAGATGCCCGAAGAGATGGCTCGGGAGCGCGAGGCGTACTACCGCAACGCATCCCAGGAGCAGCTTACGGGCCTCAAGACGAGGACGAAGAGAGACATCCGCTCAAAGACGGGCGTCACCGTCGAGGGCGACATCACAATCGACTAACCCCTCCAGAAGGAGTCCAACATGACCGACGCTCCCTATGGCCTCCAGGCCATTCGGAACAAGGCTGCTGGCAACACCCTCCGCACGAAGCTCTATCGAGTGACGGCGACGGGCAACACCCAGGGCCTGTTCATCAACGACCCCGTCCGATTCAACTCGGCGGGCCTCGGCGTGATCCGCCTCTCGTCCAACGCTGCCGCGAACACCCGATGCCTCGGCGTGGTTTCGGAGCTGTTTGACGAGAACGGTCGCCCGCTCACGTTCAGCCAGCCGGGCCGTGGCCCCTTCCTCCCCGCCTCGACGGCTGGGTGGGCGGCGGTCTACGACAGCCAGCAGATCACGTTCATCTGTCAGGCCGACGCCTCCGCTGCGGAGACGATGGTCGGGCAGTACGTCTCGCTGACGGCTGCGACGAACGGCAACACGGCTGCGGGCACCTCGGTGATGCAGATCCGTGCGGGTTCGGCGGATACGTCCGTGAAGACCTTCCAGGTGCTGGGTCTGGCTCCGACTGAGGCTCGCGGCCTCGGCTCGGTCGCCAACAACTCGGCTTGGGGCAATGCGTACATCGACCTTGAGGTCCGCATCGCCCTCCACTCCTACACCTCGACCTGATAGGGAGGACCGCACATGACGACCGGAACTGGCAATCTCCCTGAACTCCTGTGGCCCGGCATCTCCACGATCTGGGCCGACACCTACCGCCGCTACCCGCCGCTGTGGAACCGCTTCATGATCCTGCGTCGCTCGAACAAGGCGTTCGAGAAGGAGCAGGGCGTGACGGGCTTCGGCCTCGTCGGGCAGAAGGACGATGGTGACAGCGTCCCGTATGTGGACATGCTCCAGGGCTATCAGCGCGAGTACGTCAACCTGACCTACGGGCTGGGCACGACGATCACCCGCGAACTGATGGAAGACGAGCAGTATAACGTCATCAACAACGTGCCGAAGATGCTGGCTGAGTCGATGCGTCAGACGGAAGAGACCGTCGCCGCTTCGGTCTTCAACCTCGGCTTCAGCACGATGCTGACTGCGGATGGCAGCGCCTTCTTCTCCTCGACGCACCCGAATGTCCGTGGTGGCACCCAGCGGAACATCCCCGCTGTCGCCTCGGACCTGACGCAGGCGTCGCTGGAGCAGGCGTACATCGACATCCACGACTGGCGCGACGACTCCGACCTGAAGATCAACCTCATGCCCGAGAAGCTGCTGGTCGCCCCGACCAACCGCTTCGTGGCTGAGAAGATCCTCGGGACGAAGTTCGCGGTGGGTTCGGCTGACAACGACATCAATCCGATGGCGGGCCAGCTTGACCTGATCGTGAACCCGTTCCTCACGGACCCGGATGCGTGGTTCATCATCACGAACGCCAAGGCGGGCGCGACGTTCTACCGTCGCCGCAACGCCGAGATCACCCGTGACAACGAGTTCGACACGGAGATCCTCAAGACGAAGACGACGGCGCGCTTTTCGGTGGGTGCCACCGACTGGCGCTACGCCTACGCGAGCGCCGGAGCTTAGAAATAAGCATACCGCTGCTTCGTTGAAGCTGGTGCAGAGGGGCTCTCAGAAATGGGAGCCCCTTATGCCATGTGCAGTTGACGGTTGTGACAAGTCTGAGGCCTTGACATCGGGCCGCGAATAGGGTTCTATCCCGGTCACGGCAAGAGCGAGGAAGCCCCACAGGCCCATGTTCTTCGTCGACCTTTGCGGCCCTCGGGATGCCACTCCCGGGGGCCTTTTCTTTTCTCATGGGGGCCTTCCCCGTCCTTGCCCGGTGGGTAGATTGGGGACGGATCAGCAAAGGATCTCTCCATGACCCTCAAGACGCAGTTCTCCGGCCCCGTTGCCACCGGCATCGACACGGGCAACATCCCCACGACCAACAAGTCCTTCGGGCGGTTCACCGTCTGGACCCCGCTCACGACCCTCCCGGTCACGGCCCAGCCCGTCGCGGTGCTGCCGTTCGATGCGGTCCTGCATGAGATCAACATCTGGAAGACCGGGGCCTTCACGGGCGAGGCGGCCTTCAAGTTCGGCACGGCCACGGGCGGCTCGGACAACCTCGGCAGCATCTCCATCTCGGGCAACTCGGTCTACCGGGCGTTCGTCAACTCGGCCACGGCCCAGACCACCCTGCCGTTCGCCCACGCGGGCGTTTCGGCCAACCCGACCCCGATCTACTTCTCGACCGGCACGATCTCCGGCACGACGAGCGCACTCGCCTCGGCTGCCTTCGTGGAGGTCATCTACACCCGCATCTCCCTGACGGAGCGCCCGGATCTTGTCGCGGCGCACAAGGGGAATGACACGACCTATCAGGGGCCGGTTCGGTCTGGCGGCCAGGATGTCGGAATCCCGTCCCGCGCAGTCTGCGGCAACCTCGTCACCATCCAGCAGGCCACGGCAGCGTCCTCGCCGGTCAGCGGTCAGGTGGTGGGGATGATTCCCTACGGGGCGTACCTCAAGGAGATCAACTTCTACTGCCGCACGGCTCCCGCTGGAGAGGCGACGGTTCGCTTTGCCATCAACGGGGAGACGGACAACCTCGGTAGCGTCTCGGTCTCTGCCGCTGGCGTCTACTCGGTTGCCCTGACCTCTGCCGTCCGCGCCACGGTCCCGCTGGGCATCAACAGCGGCTCGGGCCAGCCGGTCAGGATGTCGGTCCTCGCGGCCTCTGGCTCCGTCGCAGCCCTTCAGGGCATGGGCGAGCTTGTCATGGTCCGCAGGGGCCAGTCGGACGGCTACCCCGGTGTCGGCCAGAAGGAGACGACCTTCCAAGGCCCCATCGCCACGGGCGTCAACCTCGGATCCTGGGGCAACGCCAAGCCCGAGATCGGGTGGGGCCGGTTCTCCAAGCTGACGACCACGATCCCCTCGACCAACGGTGTGGTGTCTGGCCTCCTCGTCGGCTACCTCCCCATCGGCGCGGCGCTGGTGGAGATCAACTACATCGCTGGCACGGCTGCCGGGGGTGAGGCGACGGTGCGGGCGGGTACGTCCCCCACGGTCTTCACCTCGGACACGCTGGGTGCGGTGTCGGTCTCTGCGGCTGGCATCTACAGCGTGATCTCCTCGACGGCAGTCCGGGCCTTCGATGACTCGGGCGTCAATCGCGCCAAGAGCGGTGCCACCGCGCAGGCCATCTACCTCAACGTCGCGGCTGCCTCGGGTAGCATCGCCACGCTGAGTGCAAACGCGGCGGTTGAGATCGTCTACACCCGCCTCGACCCCTCCATCTACGGAGTCTGACATGGCCCGCCCTAAGCAATGGACCTTCTCCTCGGTCTCCGGGGAAACCACGACGATCTACTGGCCGGTGGACACTTGGGTCTCCACGCAGGAGTACGCCTTCGTGTTCCGCCAGTTGTCGGGGACGGGGTCGTACATGGCCGGTTGCTCGGCTTCGTGGTGCATCGACCGCGTCTTGGCGAACGGCGTGGCGTCGGCGCAGTTCATCCAGATCACCGCATTCTCGACCGGGTCTTCCTTCGTCCATGAGGACCCCGCCTCCTGCTTCCGGCTCACCGTCCGCACCAGCGGCGCGGCGACCGTGGACATCATGGCGATGCAGAGCGGTCCTGAGCGGGTTGCCTGATGGGCCGGTGGACTGAGCGCAATCGCTGGCGGAGGGGCCAATGGCTCGTCCGCGACGACGAGAGCGGCTTTGTCCACTACGCCGATCAGGTCGTTCGGCGCTGGGATGGGATGTACGTCCGCAAGGACCAGGATGAGCCGATTGACCCGCAATGGTTCATCACGGCTGAGTCCGACCCGACCAACGTCCCCTTCGTCCGCCCCGACCAACCGGCTGGCCCCGCCTGCAAGACCGGGCCTGCCTACGATGCGGCGAACCAACCGATCAAGAACTTCCCCGGCTACAACCTCTATGTGGGCAGCAGCATCGGGAGCATGGAGATCGAGTGCAGCTTCATCGTGTTCCCCGACAGCGGCCCCTACCCTCCACGGTGACCCATGGCACAGCAGGACAAGGCAACCCTCAAGCAGGCTTTCGAGACCGGAGACGCGCCCACGGGTAGCGACTTCGAGAACCTCATCGACAGCCAGTTGAACCTTGCCGAGACCACGGCGCAGACGATCAACGGCCCGGTCAACTTTGCGGGTGGCGTGACGTTCGCGGCGGTCTCTGCGGCAACGGTCGGCGGCAGCACGGGCACCTTCGGGACCATCACCGCTTCGGCGGGTACGTTCACCCAGGTCTCGGCCAACGGGATCTTCGGGCTTGCCAAGGCCGAGTGCTACGCCACGGGCACGGGGTTGATCTCCACGACTGCGATCAACTCCTACGTCGTTACCAACGTCGGAACGTCTGCGGAGTTTACCAACCAGTTTACGCACAACGGCTCCGGTCGCCTCACCTACACCGGCTCGCAGACCAAGACCTTCATGTTCGACGTTGACTTCACGGTCAGCGGAGTGACGGCGGTCCAGAACGTCGCGGTGCGCCTCGGCAAGGATGGTTCCTCGCTTGCCAAGACCACGATGGAACTGCGGATGGCAGCCTCCTCCGCCCCCTATGCGGGCCATGTTGGCGGCATCGTGACGCTGACGGCCAACTCCTACGTCGAGGTCTACTCGACTGCCACGCTCAACGTGAGCAACATCCTCTTTGAGAAGTTGAACCTACGCGCAAGGGAGGTCTGACATGGCCTCGCCCTACCTCACGATTCTGGAGATCGTGAACGAGGTCTGCGACCGGATGAACATCCGCCGCGTGACCACCACGAACCAGAACGCCTTCACGAAGAACTGCATCAACCTCCTCAACGACATCATGGAGGAGATGACGGACTTCGGGACTTGGAACGAGTTGCAGGCATCGGCCTCGGTGACAATGGTCTGCGGTCAGTCGATCTACACCATCGACACCACGACGCTCGCCACGGCCAAGCAGTTCATCCACTCCATCCAGGAGGTCGCGGTGTCGGGTCGCGTCCCGCCGCTGGAGCCGATCTCGGACAAGAACGAGTTCCGCATGCTCAACCGCGTGAACTCCATCGGCCAGCCGTCGCGCTACATCATCGAAGGCGTGGACACGCTCGGCAATCCCCGCCTCGGCATCTTCCCGCGCCCCGGTGCGAACTACGCTGGCAACGAGGCTTTCGTGAAGTTCCAGGTGCTGCCGCCGAAGTATGTGGCTGGGTCCGATGACTCGGTCGTGGTGCCGTTCCCCGGTCGCGTGGTCATCCTCGGCCTCGTCGCTGCGGCGATCCTTGACGAGAGCGCGGGTGCAGAGACGCGCCAGTATCAGGCAGCGCAGTTGAAGTACCTTGCCGCGCGCAACAATGCCCTTGGACGCCAGACCGCCAAGACGGGCGAGTATGTGCGGGTCCAGCCGGGCGTGACGACGAGGTCGTGAAGTGCCCGAGCGGTTCTACCAGATAGCGCGGCGCGGTCTCGCCACGAACTTCACCGAGACCGAGATCCCGCTCGACTACGCGCAGAGGTTCCGCAACCGCTTCATCAACGCAGCGGGTGGTGCCGAAAAGCGCCCCGGCTACGTCGCGCTCTCGGGTGCCTTGCCCACCAAGGGCATCGTCACGGGCCTGCACGAATACATCGACCGCGACGGCACGGCCACGCTGTTCGCCTCATCCGATGGCATCGTGTTCCGCTACAACGGTTCGTCGGCTTGGACACAGGTGTGGCAGGCGACCACGGCTGCGCGGCTGCGGTCGGTCCAGTTCGATGACAAGCTCGTCTTCTTCAATGGCGTGGACCGTCAGGTCTACATCGACAGCGCGACGGCACAGTTCCAGCGGTTGCAGCCGGTCATGGAGAACGGCACTTGCGGTGCGTCCACCTCGGCCAACGCTCTTACGGACTCCGCAGTCACGGACTGGACGGCGCAGACCTTCGTGGCTCCCGGCGACATCGTGTTCAACGCCAAGCGCGGGGCATACGGCATCGTGACTGCCGTGACCTCGTCGCGGGTGAGCCACACGGCGATCTCGGGTGCGGCGCGTGGGTTCGGCTCCACCCTTGCCCCGATCTCTGGCGCTCCGGTTGGTGGCGATCCGACTGCGGGCGACGGCTACAAGATCTACGACAGCATCGAGTTGAACGTCGTTTCCTACGATGGCGTCCTCGACAACGTCGCGACCATCGTCTCGACCAGCACCAGCCCAACGCAGACCTACATCTCCGTCTCTGCCGACAAGGTGGCGAACTGGCTAAGCACCACGATGCGCGTGGGCGATGTCGTCCACAACACGACCAAGACGGCTGGCTCCTTCGTCTCCGAGATCCTGTCCTCTGGCTTCTACGTCGCGCCCGCGATTGCCACGACCTCGGCGGGTGACTCCATCGTCCTGTACCAGTCTGCCATGCCGGTCGCGAGTTGGATTCATGTCCACTACGGTCGCGCGTGGATGATCGACTCCCGCGATCCGCGCAACGTCGTGGCCTCGGGCGCGAACGACATCCAGGACTTCACGGTGGACAGCCAGTCGCTTGAGACCCGCACGGTGGCGATTGGCAGCCAGCAGCCCGGTGCCGATCCGGCGCGCACGATTGCCTCGTTCCAGACCTACCTCATCATCGGCACGGAGCGAGCGGTCTACGCCTATCGCGGCACGGCCCCGGCGGACCTTGAACCCGCTGGCTTGTTCCCGCAGGGCGTGGTCGCGGCGGATGGGTTCGTCAACACCGGCAACGACCTGTCCTTCATCGGGTACGATGGACTGCTGTCGATCAGCCTGCTCATCAATACGAACAATTTGCAACGGTCCAACATCTCGGAGCCGATCAAGAACACGTTGCGCGCAATCATCCGCGATGTGATCGAAAGCCCAAACCCGCAGATCCAGATCGTCAACTACCAGCGGCGCAGTTGGATAGTGATGAAGATCGCGAGCAAGCTCTACATCTACAACTACGCGAACTTCGTGCTGGATGACGGGAAGATCGTGGCCGGGGCGAGTTGGTCGGACTTCGATGGGCAGATCGGCCTCCAGAGCGTCCTCTACGTCCGGGCCAACTCCGACCTCCTTCTTGGCGGGGCGGATGGCAAGGTCTACGTCTTCGACCAGAACACCTATACGGACGACGGGGCGTTGTACCCGACCGAATACATGCCCGGCTGGCTGAACCTTGAGGAGCCGCGCCAGAGCAACCGGATCAAGACCGGGTCGTACATCGTGCCCAACTTCCAGGTCGGCGGCAGGGTGGTCTACGACATCGAGTCCACGGGCGACTTCAACCTCCAGTCCTACGACCTTGTGTCGGTCACGGCGCAGGAAGAGATCGGGGGCCGGGGGATTGGCACCTTCAGGATCGGCACGGACTTCGTGGGCATGGCCCGGACCACGGAGGGCAAGATCCCCCTTCGCTGGCGGGGCGCCCACTTCCGGGTGTCGTTCCGTACTCTTGACCAGTACGGGCCTGACGTACTGGCCGGATTCACGATATATGGGGACATCCACGGGAGACGATGAATGGCACTCTTTGACTTCCTCGCCCCGGCCCAGACGGCCCTGAACCTTGCCGGTGCCGGTGCTTCGGTCGCCAACCTGTTTGGCATGGGCCGGAACCGGGCCACCGAGAAGGCTGTCCGGGCGCAGGCAGAGCGGGCGGTCCAGCTTTCGGAAGCCCTTACCAACCCCAACAGCCCCCTGTTCCAGCAGATGTCGGCTGACGCCCTCCAGCAGCAGCGCACGGCGAGGCTCCAGGGCATCTCTGACTTCGTCCGGGAGCAGGAGAGGCAGGCGAGGCGCTTCCCCTCTTCCTCGGGCAACGTGAGCCTGTTTGCGCGCAATCCGCGCCGGGACGAGGCCATTGCCCGCGCCATGATGATGGCGGGGCAGAACGAGCAGGCAGAGGCTAACCAGCAGGCTCGGCAGACCCTCGCGCAGGGCCTTGGGGCGCTTGGAGCTTCCACGCAGGCTCTGGGCATTGCTGGACGGGCGCAGGCCCAGAACCAGTTGGCTCGTCAGGTTGGCGTCCCCTCCGGCCTGTTCGGGGCCAGCCGCTTCCTCGGGGAGGCGGCGAAGACGTTCGCACCCGGAACGCAGGGCCAGCCAGCCAACCCGTTCGTGTTCTCCCCGTCCTACAACCCGCTGCAAGTCTATTCTGGCGGCGGGGAAGCTCCGACCTGAGAGGCGTCTGAGATGGTTGATCGGGTTCTTGGAAGGGTTTCTCTTCCGGTAGAGGAATTGATCCGGCTGCGCGATGAGGCAGATGCTCGCGAGCAGGGGGCCAGGAACCTCTACCTGAACAGTCTCGACGCGCCGGGCGCACCACTCGCGGGGGCCTTTGACGAAGGAAGGCTCCTCCGCTCTAGCGGCCTCGGAGGGAACCCGTCTCTGGTCTTTGAGCCGACCCCCGATCTTCCTCGAACCATCGACATTGGCGACATCCTCGCAAACGCAGAGCCGCCCGTTGCTGCCCCGGCTCGTCCCGCAAGGAGTGCGCCTGCCGCTGCTTCTTCCTCCGCTGCTACCCCCACAGACGCCCAGCAGGGGGAGACCGCACCGCAGCAGGACACGCAGAGGGCTGTTCAGATTGTCGGCCAGCTTCTCAACACCGGCTCTCAGGGGCAGACCCGCCCGTCCTACGCCAGCGACATTGCGGACGCGCAGAACCGGGTCGCCACCATCCTCGCCCGCTCCCTTCGTGGAATGGACGGGGCCGGAGGGCTTGAGCGCATTGGTCAGGCGGCAATCGAGACCCTCTCTGGCGGGGGCAAGGTTTCCTTCCCCGAAGCCATGGCCCAGATCGAAGGCAAGGAGTCCAGCCGCGCCTACAACATCGCCAATGCCCTAAGTGGTCTGGCGAAGGCGCAGAACGCAGGGCAACTTTCGGCTAAGGATCAGGCGATGCTTGCCCAGCGCAGGGCTGAAGCCGCCGCCCGCATGGGCAACTCTGAGGCCCGCAACCTCGTCTCTGCCGTGGACAAGATCACCTCTGGCTACGCCAACAAGGCGGCGGCGCAGGAGGCGGCGTGGGAATACATCAACGACTGGAACGCCCGGAATCCTGGAGCCGACCCCGGTCGCTTCTCTGAGGTCATGCGCGGCACGGC
>Ga0255200_1000100_pt1 | contig 15519 bp, 13 predicted proteins | sample Miss_Atlam_RepB__2_FD_189949 | JGI IMG/M metagenome (GOLD analysis project Ga0255200, IMG submission 189949) | Freshwater microbial communities from Mississippi River, Louisiana, United States - Miss_Atlam_RepB_8h | ecosystem: Environmental > Aquatic > Freshwater > River | place: USA: Louisiana... | reverse complement strand
AGACGACCATGAGCTCGAGCAGATACTGCTCAAGGTGGCGCTGGAAAGCGCGGTGCTCACGCCCGTCAATGGCGAACCAATCGCCTCGGACGCGCTCGGTGAACTCGCCCGCCGCTACCTGGTCGCAGAAGCGGTCATCAACCGGGTCTCGCGGGTGGTTGATTCGTATGCGCTGCGCGCTGTGCTCGACGGTTGCGCGATTGATCTGAGCTCAGATGAAAGCGCTGAACAATCGGCTGCCACGATCACCGCCTGGCTTGAGCGCACACGCGGTGCGTCCACTGCCGAACTGCCCGTGGTGAGTTCCCGTTTTGATCCGCGCACCGAGCGCCGGGCGCTGGTGCTCGAGCGCCGCGTGCATGGCAATGTCAAGGTGTCTCATCTGGACGCCGACTTCATTCAAAGTATCGACTACCAGACGCTGGTGGAGTGCTCGAGCACGCTCGCGGGGCTGGTCAGTCCGGGCTCGCAGATTCGACGCGGCGAGGGCGATCGGCAACGTATGCAACTGGTGGATTCGTTTGGCGGCGCCATGCGCTGGCTGCTCGCCGAGGCCGACCGGTCTGTGACCCGCCAGCGCTACAAGGGACTGGGTGAGATGAACGCCGAGCAGCTCTGGGAAACCACCATGGACTCGAAGGTGCGGCGGCTCCTCAAGGTGCAGATCGAAGACGCCATCGCAGCCGATCAGATCTTCAGCACGCTGATGGGTGACGATGTCGAGCCCAGGCGTGCGTTCATCGAAAAGAATGCGCTGGGCGCACGAAACATCGATGCCTGAGCGGCGCGTCCGATGAGCAGTCTCTCGATCGCCGACGAAGTGCACAGGCGCCGCACCTTCGCCATCATCTCTCACCCCGATGCGGGCAAGACCACGCTCACCGAGAAGCTCCTGCTTTTTGGCGGCGCCATTCAACAGGCCGGTACGGTCAAAGCGCGAAAGAGTGCCCGCCATGCCACCTCCGACTGGATGGAAGTGGAAAAGCAGCGTGGCATTTCGGTGAGCAGTTCGGTGATGCAGTTCGAGTACGCACACCACACCATCAATCTGCTCGACACCCCGGGTCACGAAGACTTCTCCGAAGACACCTACCGGGTGCTCACCGCGGTCGATGCCGCCGTCATGGTGATCGATGCTGCGAAGGGGGTTGAAGAGCGGACCATCAAGCTCCTCGAGATTTGCCGGCTCCGCAACACCCCCATCATCACGTTCATCAACAAGCTCGATCGCGAGGTGCGCGAACCGCTGTCGCTTATCGAGGAAGTCGAGTCGGTGCTGAAAATCGATTGCGCACCGCTGGCCTGGCCGCTTGGCATGGGCAAGCGCTTCCGGGGAGTGTTTGATCTTCGTCGCGACCAGCTGATCCGGTTTGCGGCCGGTGAAGACCGGATCAGTGCGGATGAGGAAGTCATTGCAGGCCTCGACAATCCCCGGCTCGAGTCACTGTTCCCCGACGAGATCAAGGCGCTTCGCGATGACGTCGAGCTCGTGCGGGCGGCAAGTTCGCCCTTTGAGGTTGACCGGTTTCTCGCCGCCAGCCAGACGCCGGTGCTGTTCGGATCGGCCATCAACAATTTCGGTGTCCGGGAGATTCTGCAGGCATTGATCGACTGGGCCCCGGCGCCGCTCTCGCGAACCACCACCACGCGAAGCGTAGCCCCCGACGAGCCAGCGCTTACAGGCTTCGTGTTCAAGATCCAGGCCAACATGGACCCCCGCCACCGCGACCGAATTGCCTTTGTGCGGATTTGCTCGGGCCGCTATCGACCGGGTGCCCGGGTGGTGCACCAGCGAACCGGCCGTGAACTCAAGATCGCTCATGCGCTCTCTTTCATGGCAAACGAGCGGGTGGCCAGCGAAGAAGCGGTGGCGGGCGACATCATCGGACTGCACAACCACGGTCAGCTTCAGATCGGCGATACCCTCACCGAGGGCGAGAAGCTCGCCTTCCTGGGCATCCCGTATTTCGCGCCCGAACTGTTCCGGATCGCGCGCGCCCGCGACCCCTTCAAATCGAAGCAGCTCGGCAAGGGCCTGAAGGAACTGGGCGAGGAGGGTGCGATCCAGGTCTTTGAGAACGCGCTCGGTCACACGCTTCTGGGCGCGGTGGGTCCGCTGCAGTTTGAAATCGTCGCGCATCGGCTGCAAACCGAATATCAGGTCGATGCGGTCTACGACCCCAGCGAGATTCAGCTGGCCCGCTGGCTGGTGTTTCCCGATGATGCGGCACGAAAAAAATTCGAGCGTGAGCAGGCTGTGCGGCTTGCGCTCGATGTCGATGCCAATCCGGTTTATCTGGCGCCCAACCGGTACAACCTGCAGGTGACCATGGAGGCGTGGCCGTCGGTGCGCTTTCTCGCCACCCGCGAGCACGGAGAGATTCTCGGATGATCCGATCGCCCGACGACTTCGAGCCCTCGCTCGAGCTCACGCTTCATGATGACGCGCTTGCCTATGTGTTTACCGGCGATGCGCTGGTGCTTGCCGAACGCGAGCCGCGTGCGATGCCCTGGCGGGACTATCGGATGCTGGGTATTGAAGCGGGCCGCGTGCATTCAATCGGGCGACACCGGGGCCGGGATCATGTTGCGGTATCGCTTGAAGCGCAGGCAGCCGGCGCAGTGACGCTGCCCCAAGGGTTGCGTGCAGCAGGTCTTCGCCAGTGGTTTGGCGAGTTGAACGACACCGATCTGGCAATTGCCATGCGCGCAATCCAGCTCCTCGAGTGGGATCGCACGCACCGATTTTGCGGTGCCTGTGGCACGCGGACCGAACACATGCCCGGTGAGCGGGCGAGGCGCTGTCCCTCGTGCAGTCTGTCCACCTATCCGCGGATCGCACCGGCGATGATGGTGATGGTCACACGCGGCCGGCAGATGCTGATGGGTCGGGGTGTGCACTTCCCGCCCGGTCGTTACAGCGCACTGGCCGGGTTCGTCGAGGCCGGCGAGACCATCGAGCAGGCGGTGGTGCGCGAGGTGCGGGAGGAGGCGGGGATCGAAATCCGCGACCTCCGCTATTTCGGCAGCCAGAGCTGGCCGTTTCCGCATTCACTCATGATCGCCTTTCGGGCCGAATGGGCAGGAGGCGAGATCCGGATTGACCCCAACGAGCTTGCCGATGCACAGTGGTTCGATCCCGAGGCGCTGCCCGGCATACCGCCACGGCTCAGCATCGCCCGCGCGCTCATTGACGCAACGCTCGCCGAACTTTCCGGCTCTTCACCGCGCTAGGCGTCTCGACGGCAATCGCGGGCAGCGAGCTGCCCGCATGGTCGAAGATGGCACGCACACAGGGGTGGGTGGTGCGCCGCTGAACCGAGATCGCAAAGAACTCCTGTCTCACCTCATCGGTTGATCCGATCGGGAGAACCGAATACTGCTCGGCAATCTCGTCGGCGAGCGCAGCCGGTGATGAAAACACCCCGAGGCCCGCACGACCAAAGGCCTTCATGAGCGCCGCGTCGTCAAATTCGGCCACCAGTTCCGGGGCCAGGTGGTGGCGCTCAAACCATCGAACCAGCCGCCCGTAAAGCGCGGTGTCCTGCCCGGGCATCAACATGGGCATCCGGTGCAGGCAGCCCGGAAAATCGCCGGTCAGCCGCTCGGCAAGCGCGGGTGCGGCAAGAAAGCAGAGTCCTGTCTCGCCCAGTCGGTGGTTGAATGCGCGTACACCGGTGCCAGGCGGCGTGGGGGTGTCGGCAATCACCATATCGAGCCGGTGAACCGAGAGTTCTGCGAGCAATCCGTCGAGCTTCCACTCGCGCGCGGTGAGGTGCACGGGTTTGCCGATCCTCATGGCGGGTTCGATCAGCCGGTGCGCAACCGCCTTGGGCACCACATCGGCGACCCCAACCCGGAAATGGACCGACTGTGACCCGGCGCTGCCGCGCAGCACCGCCTCGGCTTCGGCGCCCAGCGAAAAAATCCGTTCGGCATAGTCGAAAGCAACCTGCCCGGACTCGGTGAGCTGGAGGCGGCGGCCGCGTCGTTCGAACAGTTGCGCACCCAGCGACGCTTCGAGTTCATGCAGCTGCTCGCTGATGGTCTGTGGCGTGACATGGGCTTCGTCACTCGCGCGTGCCAGGCCGCCGGCGCGTGCAACCCGCCAGAAATATTGCAGGTGCTTGTAGTTGATCATTCGGATAAACCGATAAATAGACGCGGAACAAACGAATATACCGAAATTAAGCGCGTCGGTACGCTCCGTTCTGTCATCTTTCTTCCGCGAAGAGGTTCCCATGAAGGTTTCGACGAAGGCCCGGATCGCCACCGCTGCGCTGGTCGAGCTTGGTGCGCACCGGGCAACCCATCCGGCGAGGCTGGCCGACATAGCCTCGCGGCTCGATGTTTCGCTTTCCCATCTCGAGCATCTGTTTGCGCTGCTGCGCCGTCACGAGCTGGTGGAAGGCTTCCGCGGGCCAGGCGGCGGCTATGTGCTAGCGCGCGCCGCGCGCGACATCAGCGTGGGTGACATCGTCTACTGCGTGGACCAGCTTGACTCGCAGAGTGCCGCCGAGCGCGAGGCCGCGCTTGCCGCGCCAGGCGGACAGGTCTGGGAGCAGCTGCGCACGCAGGCGATGGACTATCTCGATACGGTCTCGCTCCAGCAACTGATCGACAGCTCGCGTCTGCGCGGTGCGTCCGCCGACCCGGCGCCACAGCTCGCCTGATCGCTGCGCGAGGCCCCCGGACGGCCTGCTCATGCAAGGCGGTCCGGCGTTGTGATCGGCGCGACATCGGTGGGCGGTAGCGGGGCTGCCAGGCTATTCACCGGGGTATGCTCGGGGGTCGCGCCTGATCGACGGGTGCCCTGACTCCGGAGGCCCAACACGATGCTGACCCTTATTGCCGGCCTGGCGCTTTTCATTGGCGCGCACGCCGTGCGCCTGGTGTCCGAGACCACCCGCGACGCACTGGTGTCCCGTCTGGGGCCACTCGCCTACAAAGGACTGGTCTCACTGGTGTCGCTCGCGGGTCTGGTGCTCATGGTGAAGGGTTACGGGATGGCGCGCGCTGACCCGGTGGCGCTCTGGTCCCCATGGAGTGGCGGGCGGCATATCGCAGCCCTTTTCTCGCTGGTTGGGTTTGTGCTCGTGGTCGCGGCCTATGTTCCGCGAAACACCCTGCGGGCCCGACTGGGGCATCCAATGGTCCTGGGCATCAAGATCTGGGCCCTTGGGCACCTGATCGCCAATCACACGCTCGCCGATCTTGTGCTGTTTGGCAGCCTGCTGGTGTGGGCGGTGCTTTCTTTCCGAGCCGCGCGGCGCCGGGACGCGCGTGCGCGCGAGCAGATCGTCCATACCGGGCCTGATGGCCAGGGGCAGGACCGGGCTGTGGTCGCCCCATCGAGGCTGGCCGATCTTGCGGTGATCGTGATCGGCTTGGCGTTATATGGGGCATTCGCGTTTCACCTGCACGCGAGCCTGATCGGGGTGCGCCCCTTCGGCTGAGATTCGCGTCAGCCCTGCGTGCCCACCAGCGCGGCAAACCGGGCCAGATCGACGTTGCCGCCGCTCAGCACAACCCCGATGCGCCGGCCGGCGAGTTCGGGCCGCGGCGTGAGCGCGGCGGCCGCTGCCAGGCAGCCGGTAGGCTCGACGACGAGTTTCAGCTGCTCCGCCATCCAGCGCATGGTGCTCACCAGCGCCATATCGTCGACCGTGGCCACCTCGGCCACCAGCGCGCGCATGACCGCAAAGGTGAGTTCCCCCGGTGACTGTGTCTGTGCGCCATCGGCAAGCGTCTGCGGCACGGCGATTCTGACCCGTTCACCTCGGGCAAGCGACTGGCGCACATCGTCACCGGCCTGCGGCTCGACGCCGATGACCCGACATCCGGGGGACCGCGCGGCGGCGGCCACCGCGCAGCCGGAAATGAGACCACCTCCGCCCACGCATACAAACAGCGCATCGAGGGGTCCGACCTCTTCGATCAGTTCGAGTGCAGCCGTGCCCTGGCCAGCCATGACGTCGGCATGGTCGTAGGGCGGGATCAGCGTCATCTGACGCTCGGCGGCAAGCCGGCTGCCGAGCGCCTCGCGATCTTCGGTGTAGCGGTCGTAAAACACGATCTCCGCGCCGTGCGATCGGGTGGCCGCCACCTTGATGGCGGGTGCGTCGGCCGGCATCACGATCAGGGCGGGCATGTGAAGAAGCCGGGCGGCCAGCGCGATGGCCTGTGCATGGTTGCCCGAGGAGTAGGTGATGACGCCGTGGCGGCGGGCTGATTCATCGAATCGACTGAGCGCATTGAAGGCGCCACGAAACTTGAAGGCGCCAATCCGCTGCAGGTTCTCGCACTTGAAGAACACGCGGGCACCGGCCATGGCGTCGGCCGCATCGCTGGTGAGCACGGGCGTGCGCACCGCCACCCCTGCCAGACGGGCCGCTGCGGCCTCAACATCATCAATCGAGATGGGAAGATTCATGGCGCGAGTGTAGAGTGTTTCGGCAGAGCCCGCGCCGCGAGGTCGACGGGATCCGTGGTCAATCGTTGGGGGTCCGATGCAGATGCGTTCCGGTCCGATGCAGTACACCGATCCGCCCGCCATTCTTGCGCTCGATCCAGGGGGCTATCCCAGGCGCTGGATCGGCCTGGAGGAGGCGGCAACCTGCTACGTGCGCGGGGCGGTGGCGTGGGATCTCGGCGACCATGCGTTTGTTCTGCGAGGCGGAATCAGTCGTGCAAGCGGCCATCGCTCGGAGCTCACGCTGCGGTCGATTGTGGCGCTCCGTGGCGAGACGGTGGTGCGTGCCTCTCGCGACCGGGCGCCGGTCGTTGTACGTGAAATGCTGTTTGCCCGCGACCGCCATGTCTGCGCGTATTGCGGGGGGCGGTTCAGGGTGGCGGACCTCACTGCCGAGCATGTGTTGCCTCAAAGCAAGGGCGGTCGCGACACCTGGACCAACCTGGTGAGCGCATGCAAGCCCTGCAATCTCCGAAAGGGCGACCGCACGCCCGAGCAGGCCCGGATGCCGCTGCTCTACGTGCCTTATGTGCCGAGCCAGCACGAGGCCTTCATCCTCCGAAATCGCCGCATCCTGGCCGATCAGATGGAGTTTCTGATGGCTGGGGTTCCTGCCGGATCGCGGTTGCGCGCTGCGGCCGCCCAACCATGAGCCCATCCCGCGAGGACGGGTTGCGACGTCGCGCGTTTCGCCAGGTCGATGTGTTCACCGATCGCCCCTATGCCGGCAATCCCCTGGCGGTGGTGCTCGATGGCGAGGGCCTGAGCAGCGCCCGGATGCAGGCTTTTGCCGACTGGACCAACCTCTCCGAGACGACATTCCTGTTGCCGCCCGAATCCCCCGACGCGGACTACCGGGTCCGGATCTTCAGCCCCGGTCGCGAACTCGCCTTTGCGGGGCATCCGACGCTGGGCACTTGCCACGCGTGGCTCGCCGCGGGTGGTCAGCCTCGCGGCGAGGTGATCGTGCAGCAGTGCGAGGCCGGTCTGATCCCGATTCGTCGCGCAGCCGGCCGGCTCTGGTTTGCCGCCCCGCCGCGGGTGCGGAGCGGCCCGCTGGAGTCCGAGGAGGTGGATCGAATTGCGCGGGGACTTCAGCTCTCGGTTGACGACATCGTCGCGCACGCCTGGTGCGATAACGGGCCGAGGTGGCGCGCAGTGATGTTGCGCTCGGCCGATCAGGTGCTCGCGCTCACCCCCGATCCGGCATGCCTCGCCGGGCTTGACCTTGGGGTGATCGGGGCGCGTGGCAAGGTGGGGGTGGTCGCCCCCGCAGGAGCCGGGATCGACTACGACTTCGAGGTGCGGGCCTTCTTCACCGCGGGTGGCGCGCTGCGGGAAGACCCGGTGACAGGAAGCCTGAACGCGGCGCTTGCACAATGGCTGATTGGCGAGGCCAGAGCACCCGCGCGCTATGTGGCCCGGCAGGGAACGGCACTTGGCCGCGACGGCCGTGTGCACATCGAGCAGGAAGACGCGGGAACCGTCTGGGTGGGTGGCCACTGCACCGACTGCATCAGCGGTGAGGTGATGGTTTGAATGGCCCGAGCCGGCGCTCTTCAGCCAGTGTGCGCGATCGGCGCTGAATCGCCGGGGAGCGGTTCAGTCTCGCCCGCGAGCCTCGCAAGCCGTTCAAGCTTGGGATCGCGCACCCCCCGGTCGCAGAGCGCCTGCCAGGTATTGATCGCGTAATCACGGTTGGGGCCGCGCTGACCCTGCGCTTCACGCAAGGTCTTCAGGATCTCCGCGTCTGGCAGGCGCCGATACCAGCGGCTTTGCCGCTCGGCAATGAAGGCGAGAGCGGCAACCGTCTGGCCATCGGCCAGGCGAACCTGAACGATGGACGGTCGGTAAACGCGCTCTGCCCAGTTGGGGATTTCTCGGTTGAACAGTGCCTCGACCGATGCTGCGCGCGAGTCTCTGGAGAACTGGTAAGCGAGCCCGATGCATGCGCCGCCACGGTCCAGTCCCAGTACTACGCCTGGACGATCGGGTGTGCCGCGGTAGCGGGTCGAGCCAATGCAAAAAGCCCGGTGATAGCCATGGAGCCGCGCGAGCTCCGCACGGCAATAGTCGAACCCCGGGTTCCAGATGAGGGACCCGTAGGCAAACACCCAGTCGGTGCGGATGTCTTCAGGGCGCAGAGGCGGCACGCTGGCCAGCATAACGCGAGGCGCGGCGGCTGGTGAAAAAACCGCCGTCACAGCGGGGCATGCGAGGCGCAGAACGATGCCCGGCCCGCGCTCGCCCGCCGCTAGTCGGTCGCGCGCGTGCGGGGTTTGGCGCTGGCTGCGCGGGCGGCCGCCGGCTTCGCCTTGCCCGCGCGCGTGCTGGGGCTGCGAGGGGCGGGCGCGGTTTTTGATGCCGCGCCGGAAGCTCGCTTGGCAGGGGCTTTGGGTGCCGCTTTGGCGCCGGTTTTGGCTGCCGCACGGGCCTTTGCGGGTGTCGTGGTGCTGTCGTCGGCGCTGTCGTCGGCGATCACTGCGTCATCCGCGGCGCGGCTTCCAGCGCGCCCGCGCCCCGCGCGAGCGGGAGCCGCCTTGCCCGCGGCGTCGCTACCGGGTTTGGCCGGACGCGGGGCGAATTCGAAGCCGATGCGCCCACCCGGTTCCCGGACCAGGAAGGCCTTGAATTTTCGGCGGGTGCGCGACGAGATGAAGCCATCGAGCAGATCGGTGCGCCCCTCGGCAAGGAGCTTGCGCATCTGGGTCTCACCAACTTCCTGCTGGAGAATGATCTTTCCGGAGCGAAAGTCGCAGCTGCGAGCCGGACCCACCGTGCGCTCGCAGATGTAGCTCATGCCGTGCTCATAGACCGAGCCGCCGCACTTCGGGCAGGCCCCCAGCGCCGAGCGGTCACTGAAGTCGACGGCCTCGGCGAGCGCGTCGTCATCGCGGTCGGACTGGCCAAAATCGAACTCGAGGCGATGGTCGGGCGTGAGCTTGAGAATGGCGGCAAACGGACGCCCTATCTTGCTGCGAAACCCTTGCAACGGGCCGATGGTGCCGTCGTTGATGAGGGCCTCGGCCTCGGCCACCTCGAGCTGACGCGCGCCGGGGATCTTGCTGATCGAAAAATCGCAGGCTGTGCACGCATAGCGCCGGTAGTTTTCCTGAACCACCGCGCCGCACCGCGGGCAGGGGGCGCTGAGCGTGGCGTAGTTTCCGGGCACGGTGTCGGCCTGGTAGTTTTTCGCCCGCTCGACGATTTGCCGTGTCATGTCGGCGATTTCGCGCATGAAGGCCTCGCGGCCGAGCCGACCGCGTTCCATCTCGGCGAGCTTGTGCTCCCACTCGCCGGTGAGCTCGGGTGCGGTGAGTTCGGCCACGCCCAGCCCGCGAAGCAAGGTGAGCAGCTGGAACGCCTTGGTCGTGGGGATGAGCTCCTTGCCGTCGCGGATGAGGTAGTTTTCGGCGATCAGCCCCTCGATGATGGAGGCGCGCGTGGCGGGTGTGCCCAGACCTTTGTCGGCCATGGCCGCGCGCAGATCGTCGTCATCGATCAGCTTGCCCGCCCCTTCCATGGCCGACAACAGCGTGGCCTCGTTATAGCGCGGGGGTGGTCGTGTGCTGAGCGCGAGCAGCGCGATGTCGTCGACCGCGACCGGCTCGCCCGCTGCCACCGGCGGCAGCGTGTCGTCGCCGCCCTCCCGGCCGTAAATGGCTTGCCAGCCTGGATTGACCAGCACCCGACCCTCGGTCTTGAAGGCGTGCTCGCCCACCCGGCTGATCCGGGTGGTGACAAGCGACTCGGCGGCCGGGAAAAACACCGCCATGAACCGGCGGGCGACCAGATCGTAGATGCGCTGCTCGGCGTCCGAGAGCGCGCGCGGAGCCTGCAACGTTGGAATGATGGCGAAGTGGTCGCTTACCTTGCTGTTATCGAAGACCCGGCGGTTGGGTCGCACCCAGCCCGCCTCGAGGATCTGGCGGGCGAAGGGCCGATATGCGGCTTGCTCGGTCAGCACATCGACCGTCTGGCGGGCGGTCTCGAGGTAGTCCTCGGGAAGGGCTCGTGAGTCGGTGCGGGGGTAGGTGAGGACCTTGTGGCGTTCGTAGAGCGCCTGGGCGATGGCAAGCGTGGTGCGCGCCGAGAACCCGAACCTCGAGTTGGCCTCGCGCTGGAGCGAGGTGAGGTCAAAGAGCGCCGGCGACAACTGCGTGGCAGGGCGGGATTCGTCGGTAACCGAAGCGGTTTTGCCCTCGCAGGCGGCGACGATGGCCTGGGCGGCGCCTTGGTCCCAGAGGCGCTCGGCGCGGGCTTCGGTGTCGGTATCGTCTTTGCGAAAGGCCGGATTGAACCATTTGCCCTCATAGGCGCCCGCCTGGGCGCCAAAGGTGGCCTTGACCTCGAAGTAATCGCGCGAGACAAAGCTTCGGATGCGTTCCTCGCGCTCGACCACGATGGTGAGCGTGGGGGTCTGGACGCGGCCCACGGTGGTGAGATAGAAGCCGCCGTCCCGCGAATTGAACGCCGTCATGGCGCGGGTGCCGTTGATGCCGACCAGCCAGTCGGCTTCCGAGCGGCAGCGCGCGGCATCGGCAAGCGGCAACATGTCGGGGTCTTCGCGAAGGTGCGCAAAAGCGTCGCGGATGGATGCGGGCGTCATGGACTGCAGCCAAAGCCTGCGGATGGGCTGCTTCGCCTTGGCGTGCTGAACGATGAGACGGAAGATGAGCTCGCCCTCGCGCCCGGCGTCGCAGGCGTTGATGAGCCCGGAGACATCCTTGCGGCGAATGAGTCGCGAGAGCAGCTTCAGGCGGTCTTCGGTCTTGTCGATGGGCTTGAGGTCGAAATGGGGCGGGATGACCGGCAGGTTGGCAAAGGACCACTTGCCGCGCTTGACCTCGAACTGCTCGGGCGCGCCGATTTCCACCAGGTGGCCGATTGCGGAGGAGAGGACGTACTCGTCGCTTTCGAAATACTCACCCTGGCGCGTGAAACCGCCAAGCGCCCGCGCGATATCGGCGGCGACCGACGGCTTTTCCGCGATGATCAGCGCCTTGCTCATGAGGACCGGGTCACCTTGATATGTCGTGGCACGAGGGTTGCCTTTTTGCTCTTTTGAAGGGCTCTTGTGGCGCAGGGCATGCGCTGGGGCGGCCATCATACGGGCCGATCCGCGGGCGAAGCAAGCAAGGAGACCGGATCGGACTGAGGAAATCGGCCCTCAGGCTGACCGACGGCAACCGGATTGGCGAGCCGCTGGAAGCGGCCATCGATCAGCCTTTCGACATGGCCGGCGAGTTCGAGATCAAGGAGCGCCGCTGCCACATCCGAGGCCGATAACCCGGCCGCCCGCGCCAGCGTGTCGGGTGCTGCCGGCGCCCAGCCCAGCAATTTCAGGAGCTGCCGCGTGGAGGGATGCGCCAACGGGACGGCGGGCTGCTGTGCCGGGTTGCCCGCCAGACGGAGGGTTGCCGGCACGAGCCAGCCCGCCCGTTCGAGCGCCCCGCGCACGAGCTCGGCAATGTCGGCAGCGTCTTCGACCAGCGCAGCGCCCTCGCGGATGAGCTGGTGGCAGCCACGGCTCAGGGGAGAGTGGACCGACCCAGGGAAAGCGGCGACCTCGCGGCCCAGCTCGGCGGCGAATCGGGCGGTGATGAGCGAGCCCGAGTGTCTCGCCGCCTGCACCACCACCACCGCGACGGCTTGTGCGGCGATCAGCCGGTTGCGTCGAGGGAAGTGGTGCGCGGCCGCCGGGCTCCCCAGGGGCAGCTCCGAGATCAGTGCGCCGTGCTGGACGACAGACTCGGCCAGCGCGCGGTGCGTTCGCGGGTAGATGAGATCGGCGCCGGTGCCGACAAAGCCGACGGTGAGCCCACCGGCATCGAGCGCCCCGCGGTGGGCCGCGCTGTCGATGCCGGCGGCGAGCCCGCTCACCACGACGAGGCCCGCCTGGGCAAACGCACCTGCGACGGCGCGGGCGATCTCGAGGCCGTCGCGACTGGCGTTGCGGCTTCCGACCACTGATACGGCGGGCTGGGTAAGCGCGGTCGGTGTGCCTCGAACATAAAGCACCATGGGCGGATCGGGCAAGGAGGCGAGCGCCGCCGGGTACCGCGGATCGGCTCGCACCAGAAGATGCTGACCGGGCGCCTGCGACCACGCGATGGCGTGCTCGACGGACCGGGTGCGTTCGTTGTCGCAGGCACGCAGGGCGAGTGCGACCGGGGTTGATATCAGTGTCTGTAACGCGGGATCGGGCGCCGCCAGCACCGCGCAGGCGCAGCCCAGCGCCTCGCCGAGGCGTCGCGCGGAGCCCGCGCCCAGCCCTGGGGTGAGCGCGAGATGAAGGTGGCTTCGCAGACAGAGCGGCGGGCAGGGCGAGGCCAGGGCGCTGCAAGCGGGCGGGGCGCTGCCCGGGGCGGCGGGGTTTCCAAAAAGGGGGGCTTGGCCGGAGGATGGCGCAGCACTTGGGGGCAGGGAGGGATTCATGTCGTGGAGCTCTCGGGACCGGGTGGGGATTGCACCCAGCATGCGCGAGTTCGCGGGTCTCACGCAGAGGGCGCTCGGTGCGCGCGCCTAGGCCAAACGGCGGCGGCGCAGGCCCCGCCCCACCGCGCCCACCGCCCAGCCCAGCCCAACCTGACATGTGGACCCCGCCGCCCCGTCCGCCTGCCATCCGGCCGTGCCGCCTTGCGATGGGCCGGGGCCGGCGGTAGCATTCGCGAATGGCAATCCGGACCATTCTTCGTTATCCCGACCCCCGCCTGCAGCAGGTCGCCGCGCCCGTCGAGCGGGTCGATGACGCCATTCGCGAGCTGGTGGCCGACATGGCGCAGACCATGTACGAGGCCCCCGGAATCGGGTTGGCCGCCACCCAGATCGATGTCCACCTGCGCGTCATCGTGATCGACCTGTCCGAAAAGCGCGATGCGTTGCAGGTCTTCATCAACCCGGAAATCCTGAACGCCGGTGGCGAGGTCACCGTGCACGAGGAAGGGTGTTTGTCGGTTCCGGGCATCTTCGAAAATGTCGAGCGGCCAGGCACCATTACCGTTCGCGCGCTCAACGAGCGAGGCGAAGCCTTCTCGATCGAAGCCGAGGGGCTGCTTGCTGTTTGTCTGCAGCATGAAATCGACCACCTGAATGGCAGGGTCTTCGTGCAGCACCTCTCGCGCCTCAAGCAAAGCCGCATTCGCGCCAAACTCGCCAAGCAAGAGCGCGACGCAGCCTAGCGTGCACACGCCTGGATCACGGAGGCTGTGCTGAGGCTCATCTTTGCCGGAACGCCGGCATTCGCCGCAACCGTGCTTGAGGCGGTGGTCCAGGCGGGCCACGAGGTGGCCCTCGTGCTCTGTCAGCCTGATCGACCCGCAGGACGCGGCCAGCGGCTGGTGGCGCCGCCCGTCAAACGACGCGCGCTCGAGCTGGGACTGGCCGTGGGCCAACCCGCGCGTCTGCGCGACGAGGCCGATCGGGAGCCGCTGCGGGCGGCGGCCGCCGACCTCATGCTGGTGGTCGCCTACGGACTGATCCTGCCCCAGGCGGTGCTCGACCTGCCGCGCCTTGGCTGCATCAACGTTCACGCGTCGCTGCTCCCCCGCTGGCGGGGCGCCGCGCCCATCCAGCGTGCGATCGAGGCGGGCGATCACGAGACCGGCATCACCATCATGCAGATGGAGGCGGGCCTCGATACGGGTCCGATGCTGCTGCGCGAGGCCTTGCCCATCACCGACCTGGATACTGGCGGCAGTCTTCACGACCGGCTGGCGGCGGTGGGTGCGCGGCTTGCGGTCCGGGCGCTCGAGCAGCTGGCTGCAGGACCGCTCGCCGCCACCGCGCAACCCGAAACCGGCGTCTGTTACGCCCGCAAGATCGACCGCGACGACGCAGTGCTCGACTGGCAGCAGGATGCGCAGACGCTCGCCCGGCGCATCCGGGCGTTCGACCCGGTACCGGGTTGCAGCGCTGTGCTTGGCGTTGAAAACGGGCTCACCCTCAAGGTCTGGCGGGCGCATGCGGTGACCGGCGCCAACCCCGAGGGCGCGCTTCCGGGTGCGGTGCTGCGGGCGCCCGAGGGCGTTCTGCGGGTAGCCTGCGGTCAGGGGGCGCTCGAGCTCACCGAGCTGCAACGCCCCGGCGGCACCCGTCAACCGGTTGCGACGTTCCTTCGCGGGCGGCCCATCGCGGCCGGCGAGCGGTTTCAAGTGCCTCCCCGCTGAAGGCCGCCATGTCCACCACCATGCGATCGGCGCTTGCCGATGAGATGCGCGCTGCCGCCCAGGCGCTCGCCGCGCTCGCGGCGGGCGAGCGGCTCGACTTTGCGCTTGAGGAGGCCGAGCGCGTCCATGACCTTGCGCCCGACTCGCGACCGGTGGTCCGTGATCTTGCCTATTCCGCAACCCGGGTGCTGGGTCTCTGCCAGGCGCTTGCCCGAGGCCTGAACGCGCGCGAGCCCGCCGCGCCGGTGGCGGCGCTGCAATGGCTTGCGCTCTCGCAGCTGATTGCTCCGCAGCGTCATCCAGCCACCATCGTCGACCAGGCGGTGCGGGCGGCACGCGCCGATCCGCAGACCGTGGGCGCTGCGGGCTTCATCAACGCGACGCTGCGCGCTTTTCTACGCTCGCCCTCGGCGTGGCTGGATACGGCACGGCGCGACCCCCAGGCGCGCTGGAATCACCCGGAGTGGTGGCTCGAGGTGCTGCGGTCCGATCACCCGAACGCCTGGCAGGCGATCGCCGAGTCGGCGGACCGCCATCCGCCGCTCACGCTCCGAGTCAACCGCCGCCGCATCGCGCTCGCCGACTATGTGGTGCGCCTTGAGGCCCACGGGTACACCTGCCGGGTGGTGGGTGCTGCTGCGGTCATCGTCGAACCCGCCGGGCCTGTGCAAGGGCTTCCGGGCTGGGCCGAGGGACTGGTGTCGGTGCAGGATGAGGGGGCCCAGCGCGCCGCGCTGTGGCTTGATGTCCAGGACGGTCAGCGGGTGCTTGATGCCTGCGCGGCTCCTGGCGGCAAGAGCGCGCACATTCTTGAGGAGGCAGCGGTGCAACTCACCGCGCTCGACCTCAAGCCCAGGCGCCTCGCGCGTGTCCGCGAGG
>Ga0255200_1000096_pt1 | contig 15923 bp, 14 predicted proteins | sample Miss_Atlam_RepB__2_FD_189949 | JGI IMG/M metagenome (GOLD analysis project Ga0255200, IMG submission 189949) | Freshwater microbial communities from Mississippi River, Louisiana, United States - Miss_Atlam_RepB_8h | ecosystem: Environmental > Aquatic > Freshwater > River | place: USA: Louisiana... | reverse complement strand
CCTTGGGCACGATGGTGGCCGGGATGCCGCCGAAGAAGATGGGGGCGTTGTTGGCCGTGCCGCCGAACTGGTCGCCCCACTCGTTCGCGCCGTGGCCCCAGGAGTTGTTCGAGAACTGGTGCAGAAACTCCAGCGCGGAGCCGTCCGCCTTGAAGCGATAGGTGCCCATCGCAAACTGCTTCTTCACGCCGCCGACCTCGCCGTTGAAGCCCGAGTAGCCCACGCAGCCGTAGAGCCAGTTGTCGTGGCCGTAGTGCAGGCTGCTGGCCTGCGCGTGCGTGTCGCCGATGCCCCAGCCGGTGAGGATCTCCTGCCGCACATCGGCGCGGTCGTCGCCGTCGGTGTCCTTCAGAAAGAGGAAGCGCGGCGGCTGGGAAACGATGACGCCGCCGTTGGCGAAGACGAGGCCGGTGGGGATGTTTAGCTTCTCGGCGAAGACGGTGAACTTGTCCGCCCGGCCGTCGCCATCGGTGTCCTCGCAAATCGTGATGCGGTCGTTGCCCAGGCCGTCGGGTTTCACGTCGTGCGGATAATCGCGCGTCTCGGCCACCCAGCAGCGACCGCGCTCGTCCCAGGCGAAGGCGATGGGCTTGCCGATCTGCGGTTCGCTGGCGAAGAGCTGGAGGCGCAAGTCCGCAGGCACCTGCGTGCGCTCCATGCTGCCCTTCACGCTGAAGGGATGCTGGAAGGTAATCGGCTGCGGGCGCTTCTCGTAGTTGGCAACGGTCGGGCTGGCCTCGCGCTTCTCCGGCTCGCGCTGGGCGAGGAATTTTTCCCAGTCCGCCTTTCGCGCGGCGGGGAGGCCGGCCAGGACGGCGGTGCGGATTTGCTCGGGCGTGGACTCGGGCGTGACGTTCAGCACGGGCACGAGGGCGCCGGAGGGAAGCTTGATCGCATTGTTGAGCGCGGGTTGGCCGTCGGCCTTGGGGCGGAGGGCGAGCGCATCATAGCGGGCGAGCGTGGCCGAGTCCGGCGTGGGGCCGGTCGCGTAATCAAACCAGATGGCGTCCCGCCCGAGGTCGCGCATGGCGGCGTGCAACGGGCCGACACTGGTCTGCTCGGCGCCTGCGGCGTCGAAGTAGAGCACCCGCACCGGTCCGGTGGCGGCAGCGGCGGAGGTTGGACAGATCAGGCCGCACACGGCGGCAAGGGTGGCGGCTCCCACGAGGAGGCGGAGGCGGATGTCTGGCATAAGGGCGCAAACCCTAGCGATTCGATCCGCGAAGGCCATTAACTTTCGCGCATTTGAATTGAGGTTTTTGGCTCCGCACCGGCGGCAAATAGCTTAGTTCAAATGCGCGAAACCTCATGGCGTGAGCAGATCGGGGTGGATAGCCTCCTCCCACAGCGCGCAACAGACATGCCGACTCGTCCTGCTATGAAGAAATCCGCCACCACGATCCGGGCTGCCTTCACGCTCATCGAGCTGCTGGTGGTCATCGCCATCATCGCGATCCTCGCCGGGATGCTGCTGCCCGCGCTGTCCAAGGCGAAGGCCAAGGGGGTGCAAGCCCGCTGCATCTCCCAGCTCAAACAGGCCAGCCTGGCGGTGCTGCTTTACGCGGAAGACCATGAGGAGCGGCTGTGTGGCCGGCCCACATCCGGACTATTGCACGGCCAGACCGCCAGCTACACCGCCGCCGGGGGCACGGATCAGTTGATTTACTACATCGCGCCCTACCTGGGATTGCCCCGGCCGCAATTGCTGGCTGCGGGGGTCACGCAGGAGGCAGACATTTTCTTCTGCCCCGGCTTCAAGCGCGCCACCCCGCACACCTTGGGCCTGAACCGGGTGGATTACATCATCACGCCGAGCGTGCCGATCAACGGGACGACGATCGTGATCCCGAGCACCACGATGCCCTTTGGCTATCCCTCCGGCGCGCTGATGGCCCCTCCGTTGCGGCTCTCGCAGGTGAGCAGCCTGGGCAACCTCTCGGACATCTGGATGATCGTGGACGCGGATCGCGTGGGCACCCCCACCGCTGGCTGGGCTGGGCAACTTCCGGTCCGGCCCGCCCACGGCAACCTTCGCAATGCCACCTACTATGACGGGCATGTGGATATGCGAAAAATGCCCGCCCCCGTCAGTCCCGCCGTCAACCCGCACAACTACTAAGCCACTGCCCCTCTCGCCATGCCTCGCTCCCAACCTGTCTTTCGACATGGTGCGGCGAAAGTTGCCGCCGCCTTCACCCTCATCGAACTGCTGGTCGTCATCGCCATCATCGCGATCCTCGCCGGGATGCTGCTGCCCGCGCTCGCCAAGGCCAAGGAGAAGGCCAACCGGGCCAAATGCCTCAGCAACATGCGGCAGACCGGTCTGGCCCTGCAGCTCTACGCCGACGACAACGACAGCAAATACCCGCCGTTCACCTTGGGCGGCTGGCCGTGGGACGTGCCGGTGACGGTGCTGACGGTGCTCTCCAATTTCAACATCACCCGCCCGCTCTACTACTGTCCCTCCAATCCCAATGGCAAAGATCAGGACCAACGATGGAACTACGGCATGCCGAACTTCCGCGTCACCGGCTACACTTGGCTGTCCGCGCTCCAGTTCCCCGCCACGGTCCGCGTGACCAACACCATCTACAGCCCGCGTGGCACCCCCTCCACCACCGAGGTGGTCACGGACGCAGTGGTCCGACAGGGGACCACGTTCCAATTTGTGCAGGGCGGGTTGTGGGCCTCCGCGCAGATTCACGACAGCACCAGCCATCTCAAGACCCCGTCGAGCGCGGCCGGCGGCAATGTCACCTTTCAAGACGGCCATGCGGAATGGCGTGATTTCTCCAAGATGTCCGTCACCGCCACGATGGGCACGGTGGAATTCTTCTTCTGACGCGGTCGCCCGCTCCGCGCTCGACAGCTTCCCCCAGCCTGCGGATGCTGCCGCCGTGCCCGCAGCTTCCACCCCTGTGCCAGTGCGCCCGCGCAAGGTCGCGCTGCTCATCGAGACATCCAACGCCTACGCGCGCGGATTGCTCGAAGGCATCGTGGCCTACCAGCGCGAGCACCGCCCGTGGTCGCTTCATCTCGCCGAACACGGGCGCGGGGACAAGCCGCCCGCCTGGCTCGCAGACTGGGATGGGGACGGAATCATCGCCCGCATTGAGAACGCGGCCATCGCCCGCGCGCTCCGGCCGTTGCGCCTGCCCATCGTGGACATGAGCGCGGCGCGGCTCGTGCCCGCGCTGCCGTGGTTCGAGACGGATGACGCGGCCATCGCGCAGATGGGCTACGAACACTTGCGCGAGCGCGGCTTTCGTAATTTTGCCTTCTGCGGGGATTCCCGGTTCAACTGGTCCAACTGGCGGCAGGAGCACTTTGAACGCGCCGTCCGGGCCGAGGGCGGGACGTGTTTCACCTACGCACCGTCCCCCGCACCGGCGGCGAAAAGCGAGGCGAACGAGACCATCGCCCGGTGGCTGCACCAGCTCCCCAAACCGGTTGCCGTCATGGCCTGCTACGATCTGCTCGGCGTGCAGGTCCTTGATGCCTGCCGCCGGCTGGCGATTCCCGTGCCGGACGAGGTGGCCGTCATCGCCGTGGACAATGACGCGTTGTTGTGCGAGCTGGCCAGCCCGCCGCTCTCCAGCGTCATTCCCAACACCCGCCGCACCGGCTACGAGGCCGCTGCGTTGCTGGACACCTTGATGGCGGGCGGTCAGGCGCGCGGGGAGACACATCTGATTCCACCGCTGGGTGTCGCCACGCGGCAGTCCACCGACGTGCTGGCCATTGAGGACCAGCATGTCTCGCGCGCGGTCCGGTTCATCCGTGAGCACGCGTGCGATGGCATCAACGTGCAGGATGTGCTCCGCGCCGTGCCGCAAGCCCGCCGCCTGCTCGAAGCGCGCTTCCGCAAACTGCTCGGGCGCACCCCGCACGCGGAGATTCTGCGCGTGCAACTGCAACGTGTGAAACAGCTCCTGACGGAAACGGATCTCACCATCGAGGTGATCGCCGAGCGCACCGGCTTCGCGCATTCGGAATACCTGAGCGTCGTCTTCCGCCGGGAAGTGGGCCTGCCCCCGGGCCGTTATCGCGAGCAACACCGCTGAGGCCGGAGCCGCCGAGTGGACGAGTTTGAGCCACTCGGAATTGAATTCCTTACATCGGCAGCAGGGCGTATTCACCAAGCGATGACAAAGGAATTGGGGGCAAAGGAGTGAGCGTTAGGGACGGCGAATCCCTTGCCCTGAATTCCTTTGCCCGCCCATTTGCCGGGAGGACGAAGGGCGTTTTCAATCGTGCAGGTGCTGGTCGCTCGAAGGGCCTGCGCCTGCGGCGGTTCCGGGCTTCCGTGAATTGGATCTGCATCGGCCGCCACCTTTTTTGTGGCCCGTCCCGGCCGCCTTCCGTAGCCTCCGCACCATGAAGTTCACACTGCGATCTGCCCTCCGCGCGACCTTTCTGCTGGCCACCTTTGCCCCGCTGCTGGCGCAAGCCCAGAAAAGTTATTCGTTCGGCATGATTGCCAAGTCGCAGGGCAACATGTTCTTCCTCGCCGCCCGCGCCGGGGCCGAGGACATGGCCAAGGAACTCAGCGCGAAGCATGGCATCAAGATCAAGATCGACTGGCGCACGCCCAACGAGGAGGACGCCCAGCGCCAGGCCGAATACATCGAGCAGCTCCTGCTGGCCGGCACGGACGGCGTGATCATCTCCTGCTCGGATGCCAACAAGCTCACCGACGCCATCAACAAGGCGGACCGCCAGGGCGTGCCCGTCGTGACCTTCTCCGGCGATGCCCCGGCCAGCCGGCGTTTCGTGAGCATCGGCATTGATGACTTCAAGTGCGGCGAGCAGACCTTCATCGAGCTGGCCAAGCTCATGGGCGGCAAGGGCACCGTAGCCGCAATTGACGGCAATCCCAACGCGCAAAACCTCCAGCAGCGCGCCGCCGGTTTCCGCACGGCCGCCAAGCGTTCGCCCGGCATCAAGGTGCTCGACATTTTCTACCACAAGGAGACCCCGCAGGACGCCGTCGCCAAGATCGAGCAGGTGCAGCAGGCCAATCCCGACATCACCGGCTGGGGCTTGCTGGGCGGCTGGCCGCTCTTCACCGACAACGCGCTCAAGTGGCCTGCCGGCACCATCAAGTGCGTCTCCGTGGATGCCCTGCCTCCCCAGCTCGCCTACGTCCGCAGCGGGCATGTCGAAATGCTCCTCGCGCAGGATGTTTATGGCTACGGCCAGCGCTCCGTCCAGCACCTCGTCAACAAGCTCCACCTGAAGAAGAACCCCGCTTCGCCGCAGGACGTCACCCCGCTCATCGCCGTGACCAAGGCCAACGTGGAGGCCTACGCGAAGAACTGGGAAAAGTGGCTTCCCAAGTAACCTGGCCCGGTTGAAGTGCCGTCGCCCCGGCCCCGCCGCACTTTTCCCGTGCAGGTCGTGCCGTCTCCGTGTTTCATCTCCACCCCGACAGCCCCGCTGCCGGACACCTTTATGGACGACACCAATTCGCTCATCGAACAACGCAAGGCCAAGCTCGCCTCCCTGCGCGCCAAGGGCATTGACCCCTTCCAGAACAAGTTCGCCACGGACAGCACCTGCGACAACGCGCGCTCGAAGTTCGACAAGGGCGAAGTGCCCGAGGGCACGCGCTACTCCGTCGCGGGCCGCATCACCGCGCATCGCGACATGGGCAAGTCCATGTTCATCGACGTGCGCGATCAGTCCGGCCGCGTGCAGGTCTATGCGCAGAAGCAGGCGCTGGAAGAAAAGCAGGCGGGTAGCTTCGACATCTTCAAGCACCTCGACCTCGGCGATTTCATTGGCGTGACCGGGACGATGTTCCGCACGAAGACGAACGAGCCGAGCCTCAAGCTCGAAGCCTTCACCATCCTCGCCAAGTCCCTGCGTCCGCCGCCGGCCAAATGGCACGGCATCGAGGACACCGAGATTCGTTACCGCCAGCGTTATCTCGACCTCATCGGCAATCCCGAGGTGAAGGACGTGTTCCTGAAGCGCAGCGCCATCGTGCGCGAGATTCGCTCGTTCTTTCACGGACGCGGCTACGTGGAAGTGGAGACGCCCGTCATGCAGGCCATTCCCGGCGGCGCGGCGGCGGCGCCCTTCATCACGAAGCACAACGCCCTCGGCTGCGACTTCTACCTGCGCATCGCGCTGGAGCTGTATCACAAGCGGCTGCTCGTGGGCGGCATCGACAAGCTGTTCGAGATCGGGAAGAACTTCCGCAACGAAGGCCTCTCGCGCCGGCACAATCCCGAGTTCACGATGCTCGAAGCCTACTGCGCGTTCGGCGACTACGAGTCGATGATGGAGACGGTGGAGTCGTTGATAACGACGGTGGCGGAGAAGGTGTTAAGCAAAACGAAAATCGAGCACCATCGTGCCACTGAAGTTGCAAAGGCTTTGATGGATGCTTGTCGTGCTGTTGGAGCTTGTTGCGGCGTGATTGGAGGCGCCAACAGCCCTCTGAATGCGCTCGCCACCAAGGTTCTGCATGAAATGCATCGTTTGTTGCCGCATGCACATGACCCTGTGCCCGCTTCATTGCGAGCAGCCGAGTCTATTCCAATTCTTCAGGAGGCCTTTTCGGAAATTGCAAAACTTACGGGCACTCACATTCAGGAAGGCGTTCGGAGTTATCCATCCGAACAGGAAGCTTTCGCGGAGTTAACCGAAGTCATAGAAAGGCTACAACTCCTGCGAAAGCCGAAGACAATTGATCTTGCCGGCCCGTGGAAGCGTGTTCGTTACAAAGATATTCTGCGCGAGACAGTCCTCAAGAAGACCCACGGCAAAGTTCAGGATTGGTTTGCACTTTCCCCCGGCGAGCGTCGTCGCGTAGCGATTGAAGATTTGCAACTGGGCGGCGACATCGGAGGTGCATACGAAGACTTCGAAGTCACCGGAGCCGTCTTCGAGAAGCTCATCGAGCCGACGCTCATTCAGCCGACGTTCGTCACGCATCTGCCGAAGGAACTCGTGCCGCTGGCCAAGCTCTCGCCCGACGACCCGACCACGGTGGAAGTCTTCGAGTGCTGCATCAACGGCCAGGAGATTTCGCCCGGCTACACCGAGCAGAACGATCCCATCCAGCAGCGCCAGACGCTGGAGCACCAAGCCGGCGGCGAGCAGCAGAAGCTCGATGAAGATTTCCTCGTCGCCCTCGAACATGGCATGCCCCCGGCGGGCGGCATCGGCATCGGCATCGACCGCCTGTGCATGATGCTCCTCGGCCAGGAAAGCATCCGCGATGTGATCCTCTTCCCGCAGTTGAAGCCGAAGTAAACGCCTTGCGAGACGCAGGGTCGCTCCTTCGGCTGAATTCAGCATTGCATTTCCTGCGCTGGCCCCGCTCAGAATCGGCCATGCGCTCCACCTGCCTTGCCGTCGTCTGGCTGACCCTGCATCTCGCCGCTTCCGCCGCCGCGCTGCCCGAAGGTGTCCGCCGGGTGAAGGTGCTCAACTACCCGGACTGCTTCGAACTCTCGAACGCCGACACCAAGGTCACGCTCTGCCATCACGTCGGCGGGCGCGTGCTGGAGTATTCCTTCAAGGGCAAGAACGCGCTTTACCTCGACCCGCGTGAGGAGAAGTGGGGCACGCCCGGCGGACCGACGGCCCCGTCCAGCGCGGGTCGCTTCGACATCGGACCGGAGTATCTCATTCCCAAGCGCGACAAGCTCTGGTCCGGCGAATGGCAGGCCGAGGCGATTGGCCCGCGCGCGGTGCGGCTCACGAGCCAGCCTGATGACGCGACCGGCGTGCAGCTCATCCGTGAGTTCACGCTGGACCCGAACTCCACGCACCTTGCGTGCAAGCAGATCATCAAGAACGTCTCGGCGGAGACGAAGAACTGGGCGCACTGGAGCCGCACCTTCGCGGTGCATGGCGGCATCGGCGTCATCCCGCAGACACCGGACACACGGCGTTATCCCAACGGCTTCGTGATGTATAATCAGGGCGCGGAGCACAGCATCATCCTCAAGCCCACGGACCCGAATGTGCGGATGCGCGGCAACTTCCTCGAAGTGCTCGGCCCCACGAAGCAGCCCAAGCTGGGCTTCGACTCGAACGCCGGCTGGTTCGCCTACGTGATGCCGCACGACCAGGCGTTCGTGAAGCGCTACCCCTCACCCAAGGACGGCGTGTATCCCGAAATTGCCGGGCTGACGCTGTGCTTCTGGTATCCGCAGGCGAGCTTCGTGCCCGCGTGCGAGCTGGAGCCGCACGGCCCGCGCAAGCCCATCGCGCCCGGTGCGAGCGTGAGTTTCACGGAGGATTGGTATCTGCTGCCGCACAAGTTCCCGGCAGCCGGCGAGCAGATTGACCTGGAGAAGCTCGCGGCGCAGGTGGCGATGGCACTGCGCTGAACGGGCATGTGCCAGTTCTTCCAGACCGAGTGGAAGGAGTGCTCCAAACTGCGTCACACCTTGATGGCTCGGGATTGAAATTGGGAGCGAACTGCCGGATTGCGCCTAACGCCGCGGGCTTGCCGCCCCGCCGGGGATTAACCACCATTTGCCCATGAAGACAGCTTGGTCGGTGGTGTTGCTCGTGTTGGTCGCTGCGTTGGGGGTGGGCTGCCAGTCCTTTCCGATGGGACTGAGTGAGGCCCAGTGGAACGCCCTTTCCCCCGAGCAGCAAGCCGACTACACGCGCCGGCAGACTGAGCTCAACGAACAGCGCCGGCGTGAGCGCGAAGCAGCCGAGCAGGCCCGGCAGGCGGAGGAGGCGGCCAAGGCCAGGGAGGAGCGCGCACGCATCCAACTCGCCTACGCCCGCGCCCGGTATGGGGATGTGGTCACCGTGACGATCGAGGGCGGCCACGTGGCGATCAACGGCAAGCATCAGCCTTATGAACCCGTGCGCTTCGACCTCGTGCGCGGCGAACGCCGGGAGGTGGAATTCATCCAGCAGGGCCGGCCGGCCAGCCGCCAGCGGATTGATGTGCGGCTCACCGAGGACGGCCACACTTTCTACTTTGATGAGTCGGCCCGCGACCGCATCGCGCTTATCAGCACGGGGTGGGAACAAGGCAAGACTCATGCGGCCCTCAACGTGCAGGACAAGCGCAGCCGGTCCGAGGCCCGCAATCTGTCCATCACCATCAACTGGAAGGAGCTGCCCGGCGCGCCCCGGCGGCAGGAGTTGCGGAAGCCCTGATGCCTGCCGCGCGTCCGGTTTCGGCTGAATCCGAACGCCGAGACTGAACCACGGAGGGACACGGATAAGACAGGCGTTCCGTGGTGAGCCGTTGAGCGCGTTCTGTGAGGTTCCGAAGAATTCTGAGCCGCTCCTCAGCACTCGCCTTCATCCTAAAGGCCGCAGTTGTGCCCACGAAACACACGAAAGGAGAGGTGGTTGCGAGCGCGGGGCCTTCACCGGGTGGGTGAGCGGGTGGAATCGGCCAACGCCTTTTCATTTCGTGTGTTTGGTGTGTTTCGTGGGCTCCAACTGCTGAATCTAAGCCCGAACGCCGAAGTTGAACCACGGATGGACACGGATAAACACGGATAAGCAAGATCCAGCCCGGTGAACTGTTCAGCGGCTGACTTTGGGGCTGGGCAAATTTCCAACCCCGGCTCGGGGTTCGCTCCCATCCGTGTTCATCGGTGCCCATCCGTGGTTCAACTTCCGGAGCAACGGTTCAGATGAACGGAATCCCGTTGGGATTTGTGGACGGGGCGCGACCGTGTCCGCCGGCCCAGTCGCAGCGGGCGGATGGGCGGCGAGGCGTGGAACAATTCTTGACGCGCCGTGAGTTCGGACGTGCTGCGGGTGGTGCTGCGCACACACCCGCGCCCCAGGGTATCAAGCCACGCCCGACGCGAACCACCTACAGGCGAAACAGCTTCTTCGAGTTCTCGAAGAGGATCTTGCGTTCGACCGCCTTGTTCGCCGCGTATTTGCGGATGGCGGCAATGGTGCCCGCCCCCTGGCAGCCCGGACCACGGCCCAGCGTGTCCGCGCAGTCGCTGCCGTAAAGAATCTTGTCCTGATGCTTCTCCAGGAACCAGCGGGTGTGCTCCTCGTCGCGCAGCAGTGAGTTCAAGCCGGAGCCGGCGGACATGTCGGCGAAGCAGTTCGCGTAGTCGGCGAGATACTGGCTGGTCAGGCCGCCCTTGGCCACCGGACCGGTGGGATAGAGGGACTTCCCGTCGTAGTTCGCATCGATGTTCGCCCAGGTGGACTGCGCGTGCATGATGAAGACCGTCTTGGGAAACTTCCGGAACATCGTCGGCAGCCGCTTGAAGCCGGAGTTGTAAGTGCCCTCCTGCAAGTGCAGCAAGATGGGCACGTCATAATCGGCGGCCAGTTTGTAGAGCCGCTCACTTTCGGGGGAGTCGCACTGCACCCCGAACTTCTGCTCGGCGATGATCTTCGCGCCCAGCTTGAGATACTTCTCAATCTCCACCGCCGCCTCGGGCAGATCCGTGACCTCGTTCGCGCCGAACAGGAACTCGCCGGGATGCGCCTTTGCGTAAGCCATCACCGCTTCATTGCCCGTGCAGTTGGCGGCGAGGCCATTGGAACGGCCGCCGTGGGTGGCGGGCCGCACGGTCGGTCGGCCGGCCGGCAGGAGAATCGAAGTGGTCACCCCCATCGCCCGCTGATGCGCGAGCATCTGCTGGTCACTGCGCCCGTGGTAGTGCGTGTGCTGGTGGATGTCGATGATGGGGTCCGGCGGGGGATTGGGCTGGGACGGAGCGGCCGCGTGACCGGCGAGGCAGCCACCGCCGAGCGCGACGCCCGCAGTGAGGAAGGCCCGCCGGGAACAAGGGCTGGCCAAGTTGGTGAAAGGATGATGAGGCATCGTGTGGTTGTCGCTGAGGCTGGCGGAGGTGCGGTGTCTGCTCAAAGGCGAAATTATAGGCTGTCCGCAGGATTCAGAGCTTCCGCACGTGGAGGTTGCCGAAGTCCATGCCTGCCCCGGTGTCTTTCAGCCCAAGCGCGCCTTTGCCTGCCGGCACGGCCACGCGCGCGGTTTCCTTGTCGTTCAGGAAGACAACTGCCTCAGTGCCCTTCACCTGCACGCGGACCCGGGCTCCCTTGCCCGCCTCCACGCCGGTCTTGATCTCAGTGCCCTTGCCGTCGCGACCCCGCACGAGCAGGGCAGGGGAGGCGTCGCCCGTGGCGCTCTTGCCGGCACGGATGTCCATGGTGAACTCCACGTCGCCGAACTCAGCCTCGGTCCAGAGGGTTTGTTTCTCGGCGGCTGCGTTTTCCTTGAGCGCAAGTTGCCAGCCGTTCGCCTGCCAGCGGGCCTTGGCGTCGCCGGCGCTCTTCCAGCCGCGCAGGTCAGTGCCGGTGTAAAGCGGAGCCCAGCCGGGGTCGAGGGGTGCGATATGCGACGCGGGCGGGTTGCTGGAGGGAAGTTCCTTGATGCGGATGTTCCGGAACTCGACGGGCGCGCCTTCGCTCTCCAGCGCGAGGTAGCCCTTGCGGTAGTTGCACTCTTCACCGCCCGAGACTTCCTTGCCGTTGACGTGGAGGCGGATGACGCCGTTGGTCGCCACGATGCGGTAATGGTTCCACTCGGGGGAGGGTTTGCTGCGCTCCTCGGTGGGAAAGCTACGCGAGCCTTTGTGCGGACCGAAGGGCTTCATTGTCGCGCCGTGGATGGGGAAGACATCGCCGTGCGTGGTGAACCAGTCGGATTTCTTGCCGGTCTGCTTCTCGTAGTTCGTCGCGTAGCCGTGGTCGAGCACCTGCACCTCGATGCCGCGCAGGAAGGGCACGCCCGGCGCGCTGATGGGCGAGCCCCACATGAAGACGCCGGAGTTGCCGCCGCTGCTGAGGTGCCGCCACTCGACCTCCATGATGAAGTTCTCGTAGTGCCGCAATGTGCGGAGCGCCCCGACGGGCCGGCCGGTGCAATGGATGTTGCCGTCCTTCACGGTCCAGGTTTCCGGCGCGCAGTTGATGTTCGTCCAGCCGGTGAGGTCACGGCCGTTGAACATGGAGACGAAGCCGTCGGAGTCGGCGGCTAACAGGGGCATGGCGAGCGCAGTGAGCGCGAGGGAGAAGAGGCGTTTCATGGTGCGAAGCGTAGCAACCCCGGCGTATCTGTCCAATGCGGCGATGAACCAAATGCTGCTGAACCAAGGGCGAACTGCGGAGCACGCACGATGGCGGCGCGCGTTATGGAGTGCGGTGACTCGTCACCGCTTTCTACAGGCGACTTGTCGCCGTCGAAGTTCCAAAGCGCAATGCATCAAGTGGCGGCTTCGGCTTGCGCCAGCCCGATGACACTGCTGCAAACTGCGCGCCGAGACTCCGACGGCGACAAGTCGCCTGCGCAAAGCGGCGAGAACTCGCCGCACTCCCAAGGTTGTGCCCCCAGTCGCCTCCTCCTTTCGCTCCGCGAAGGGAGAAGGCTCAACGCGGGTATCCGCCCATCGGCGTCGGAAAGAGGAGCGCGTGGCTCGGGATGCTGCATCTGGGCACGTCACCGTGATTGGTTCCGGGAGAGTAGACGCCACCAAGCGGGCAGACCGGAAGCATCGAACCTTTCATGCAGGCGAGGATTGCCGTGTCAGAGAGCGAGTAAGTGTCAGTCAAAGCCTTCCAATTGTCCAAGGCCCACGCTTGAGCGGTCGAGTCAATTTGTTTCAGGTTCCCAACGCACTTCATCTGTGCTCGGTTCTTCCTTGTTTCCTCCAACGACAGCGCGCCGATGATGAGAGCCACGCCGATGGCCAACACTATGCCGACCTTCACGAAAGGAAACTTCCCCGGCGCGGCTACTTCCTCACACGGCGTGCGTTTGGAACTCATCGCTCACGCCACGATGTTCCTCATCAAATGCTCATGCACGTCCGTCAGCCGGAAGTCGCGGACGCCTAACCCGAATGGATTGTGTCCTTCCGCCAAACTCGCGTTACCTCGGGTGCGCGTCACGGCCTGTCCTTCGGCAGTTTCGCCGGGGACAGCCGACGCTCCAGCTTGAGGAAAGCATTTTCCAACTGAAGGCACTGTTTCTCGCGCTCCAAGCGCTCACGGTCGCCGATGTGCCTGACTTCGGCTGAAAGGGCCTCCACCAATCCGGCCAGCTCATGCATCTCCCGGCGCACTTCCGCAAGGCCGGCTTTGTTTTCCCGCGTGTCCTTTATCACGGACACCAGGCCGACCAGCACTTCAGCGAGTTGCTTCCACATGGCGGAGGTTCTCCCGGATGCGGTCCAACTTCTTGCGGGTCGCGGCGCGAAGTTGCCGGATTTCAATGTCGGTCACCCGGTTGGCCTTGCGGACAAGGGCGAGTTCGTCGAGGCAATTCCGAAGCTGCGCAGCGAATCGAGCCTCAGCGCGCTGCTCGTCCCGGGGGAGGGTCGTGGCTTCTTTCATGGGCACAGGCTAACGGCGCAGATAAAGTGGTGCAAGTTGGGTTTCACGCCACAATGTCCCTCAGCACATGCCCATGCACATCCGTCAGCCGAAAATCCCGGCCTGCGTAGCGATAGGTGAGCCGCTCGTGGTCGAAGCCGAGGCGGTCGAGGAGCGTGGCGTGTAGGTCGTGGACGGACGTGCGGTCTTGCACGGCCTTGAAGCCGAACTCGTCCGTCGCGCCGTGGACGGTGCCGCCTTTGATTCCGCCGCCGGCCATCCACACGCTGAAGCCGTAGTGGTTGTGGTCGCGGCCGAGCTTGGACTTGCCGGCGTCGGTCAGTTCCACCGTCGGCGTGCGACCAAACTCGCCGCCCCAGAGAATGAGCGTGTCCTCGAACAGCCCGCGCTGCTTGAGGTCGGCGATGAGCGCGGCGATGGGCTGGTCAATCTGGGCGGCAAGCTTGCGGACGTTGCCCTCGATGTTGTCGTGGTTGTCCCACGGCTGGCCCGCGCCGTGCCAGAGCTGCACGAAGCGCACACCTCGCTCCAGCAGCCGCCGCGCGATGAGCGTCTGCCGCCCGTGGACGTGTTCGCCGTAGAGCGACCGGAGATGCTCCGGTTCCTTGCTGAGGTCAAACGCATCGCTCGCCTCCATCTGCATACGGAAGGCGAGTTCGAAGGACTGGATGCGCGCGTCGAGCCGCGAGTCGTTCGCCCGCGCGGCTTGATGCTCGGCGTTCAACTGCCGGAGCAAACTGAGCTGCCGCTGCTGCATCTCAGCGGTCGCGTGCGGGCTGCGGATGTTCTCGATGAGCTTCTCCAACTGCGTGTGCTGCGGGTCAATGAACGTCCCCTGATACACGCCGGGCAGGAAGCCGTTCTGCCAGTTCTGCGTGTCCTTGATGGGATAGCCGCCGGGGCTCATCGCGATGAAGCCGGGCAGGTTTTGGTTCTCCGAGCCGAGGCCGTAGAGCAGCCACGAGCCGAAGCTGGGCCGGGCCTGCACGGAGTCGCCGCAGTTCATCAGCATGAGCGAAGGCTCGTGGTTCGGCACCTGCGCATACATTGAGCGCACCACCGCGATGTCGTCGGCGAACTGCGCGGTGCGGGAAAAGACCTCGCTGATTTCGAGGCCGCTCTGGCCGTAGGGCTGGAACTTGAAGGGCGAGGGAAACGCCGCGCCGGTCTTGCGCTCGGTGCGGAGGTTTTCGTTGGGGAGCTGCTGGCCGGCGTATTTGGCGAGCGCGGGCTTGGGGTCGAACGTGTCCACATGGGACGGCCCGCCATTGAGGAAAAAGTGGATGACGCGCTTGGCGCGCGGGCGGAAGTGCGGAGCCTTCGGCGCGAGCGGGCTGACCGATTCCGCTGCCCCCGCCGACGGCAGCAAGCCCGCGAGGCCCACCGTGCCCATGCCCATGCCGCAGCGCGCGAGGAAGTCGCGACGATCGAGCATGGGACTCGGCTGGCCAAGGACAGGGAATTTCATGCCCGAACTATATCCAAGCGTGTGAACGCGACAACGGGTTTCCTTCGACAGGTCGGGCTAGCGCAGCGCTCCGAGCCGCCTCGCTGGGATCACGTTCGTTTGAACGCAATTTTGGCACCTGCGATGATGCCCGCGAGCGCGCACAGGAGGCCGACGATGCCAATGGCGGCGTCCCACGCCTCATCCAGGGGATAATTCGAGCGATACTTGGCGAGCTCCCGCGACTCAAACTGATCCTTGCTGATCTTGCCGGCCGCCATGTCCCGCAAGAAAGGCAGCCGCTGCTCCTTGAACGCCTTCAAATCCGCCTCGCTGACCAGGATCATGGTCGGATCGGCGGCGGGCACGGAGCGGGCCACGACACGCTTCAAGTCCACATCACTCTTGGCCTCCATCGCCTCCTTGGCCTCCGCCATGATGAACTCATAGCGGCCCTTGAGGAACGGCTGGGCGATCTGGTTGATGTGATGGCCGATGGTAATCCAGGACATCACGCCGATGAAAACCACTGCCATCAGGCAGGCGACCGCACCCAGGACTTGCGAGGTCCCGCGGCCAAGCAGGCGCGCGCCCAGTCCAGCCAGCACCCCCACCAGCAAGGCCATATAGGCACCGGCCGCTGGAACGAATTGCAAGACAGCGAACCAGAGGCCAGCCCCCGCCAAGGCTCCCGCGAATGCTCCGGCCGCCCCCAGCGGGACATTCACATCGCGCATCACCTCCACTTTCACAACCGGCTTGGCCGCAGGTTTGGCCGGAGCAGGTTTCGCATCGGCTTTGGCAGCCGGACTGGTGTCCGGCTTGGGCTGGCCGGGAGCGCTGGCCGGCGCAGCGCCGGATGCAGCGCCCGGAGGCTTGGCAGCGGGCGGGGTGCTCCCGGCGGGGCGGGCGGGCCGCTCCATGCGGGGAACTTCCAACGGCTTCAAGTTCGGCATGCCTTTGCGGGGCGGCTTGGAGGATTCCGCCGACGGGAAAAGCGGGCCGTATTCGGGGATGACTCCAGCAGCGGCGACCGCCGGAGCGCCGAGGGGTGCGGCTGGCGCGGGGGCTTGGGTTGCACTCGGGGCAGAGGGGAGATCAGCTGTGGACGCGGGGACGGACGCTGGTTGGGCGGATGGTGTTTCCGGGG
>Ga0255200_1000080_pt1 | contig 20176 bp, 26 predicted proteins | sample Miss_Atlam_RepB__2_FD_189949 | JGI IMG/M metagenome (GOLD analysis project Ga0255200, IMG submission 189949) | Freshwater microbial communities from Mississippi River, Louisiana, United States - Miss_Atlam_RepB_8h | ecosystem: Environmental > Aquatic > Freshwater > River | place: USA: Louisiana... | reverse complement strand
TCGGCATCGAGCTCGATCGGCCTTGCTCCGAGCTGGTTGGCCAGGCGCGCGAGGCGGGTCTGCTCATCAATGTCACAGCGGAGAGTGTGATTCGGCTACTGCCGGCATTGATTCTCAATTCGGCAGAAGCCCAGCAGATTGTCGGAATCCTGGTGCCCATCATTCGGCAGTTTCTCGGGGCGCGGTCGGCATGAATAAGCTGCGCCACTTTCTGCAATTCAATGATCTCTCGCGCGATGACATCGACTATCTGTTTGCGCGCACACGCATCATTAAGGATCGGTTCAAACGCTATGTACGGCATATGCCGCTGCTGGACCGTACGCTGGTGATGATCTTCGAGAAGGCCTCGACCCGCACACGGCTCTCCTTTGAGGCCGGCATGCATCAGCTCGGCGGGGCCGCAATTTATCTCAACACGCGCGACACCCAGCTTGGCCGCGGCGAACCCGTCGAGGATGCCGCCCAGGTCATCTCAAGGATGTGTGATCTGGTGATGATCCGAACCTTCGAGCAGACGATTGTGGAGCGCTTTGCGGCGAACTCCCGCGTGCCCGTTATCAACGGCCTGACCAACGAATACCATCCCTGCCAAATCCTGGCGGACATCTTCACGTTTATCGAGCATCGCAGTTCCATTCGCGGAAAAACAGTGGCCTGGATTGGCGACTCCAATAACGTCTGCAATACCTGGCTGCAGGCGGCCGAGGTCTTGGACTTTCAGGTCCGGGTCTCCACTCCGCCGGGCTATGAGGTCGAGCCGGAGCGGGCTGGCCTGCACTCGCAAGGCCATTTTGAGCAATTCGCCGATCCGATGCAGGCCGCGAAGGGTGCAGATCTCGTCACGACTGATGTCTGGACCTCGATGGGATTTGAGGCCGAAAACGAGGCCCGTGCCAAGGCCTTTGCCGACTGGATGGTCGATGAAGACATGATGCGGCAGGCCAACCCCAAGGCACTGTTCATGCATTGCCTGCCGGCCCATCGGGGCGAAGAGGTCTCTGCCGGCGTGATTGATGGGCCGCAGAGCGTCGTCTGGGATGAGGCCGAAAATCGGCTCCATGCCCAGAAGGCCCTGATGGAATTTCTCTTACTCGGCCGGCTGAAGGACTAATCCCTTAGACTTTGTGACTCAGCAACTGGCGGGAAAATTGTTTCCGCCTGCCGACCCACTCCTGATCTTGAACTGGCATGAAGAAAACCGCTTCCTCTAAACCCAAAATCAAAAAAGTCGTGCTGGCCTACTCGGGCGGGCTAGATACCTCGGTCATCTTGAAATGGCTGCAGGATGAATACGACTGCGAAGTGATCACCTTCACCGCGGATATTGGCCAAGGCGAAGAGCTCGAGCCTGCACGAAAAAAGGCCCAGCAATTCGGCATCAAAAAAATCTATATCCAGGATCTTCGTGAAGAGTTTGTGCGGGACTTTGTGTTCCCCATGTTTCGCGCCAATACCGTCTATGAGGGTGAATACCTGCTGGGCACCTCGATTGCCCGGCCCTTAATCGCCAAGCAGCTCATTGAGATCGCCAAGAAAGAAAAGGCGGATGCGATTTCACATGGCGCTACCGGCAAGGGCAATGACCAGGTCCGATTTGAGCTGGGGGCCTACGCCTTGATGCCCAATATCAAGATCATCGCCCCCTGGCGCGAGTGGGACCTGCTGTCGCGGGATAAGCTGCTGGCCTATGCCGATCGTCATGGCATCCCGGTCGATTACAAAAAACGCAAAGGTGAGGCGCCTTTTTCGATGGATGCCAATCTGCTGCATATTTCGTACGAAGGTGGCGTGCTCGAGGATCCGGACCGCGAGCCGCCCGCACAAGGCATGTGGCGCCTCACGGTGCCACTGGAGAAAGCGCCCAATAAGCCTGAGGTGATCGAGCTGGATTTCGAACGCGGCGATCTGGTGGCGATCAACGGTAAAAAGATGAAGGCCCATGAGCTGCTCGCCACCTTAAACACCATGGGCGGCCGTCATGGCATTGGCCGGCTGGATCTGGTCGAGAACCGTTATGTCGGCATGAAAAGCCGTGGCTGCTACGAAACACCCGGCGGCACGATTCTGCTGCGGGCCCATCGGGCCATCGAATCGCTGACCCTAGATCGCGAAGTCGCCCACCTCAAAGATGACCTGATGCCGCGCTATGCCAGTCTGGTCTACAACGGCTACTGGTGGTCACCCGAGCGCATTGCACTGCAGACCCTGATTGATCACACTCAGGCCCAGGTCCACGGCCGGGTTCGGCTCAAGCTCTACAAAGGCACCGTCACCGTGATTGGACGCCAATCCAAGCATTCACTTTTTGATGCACGGATCTCCACCTTCGATGATGACGGCGGCGCCTACAACCAGGCCGATGCCGGCGGCTTCATTAAGCTCAATGCCCTGCGCATGCGCATCGCTGCAACCAAGAGGAAGTGATATGCCATCGTTTGACGCTACGCTGGAGGCCAATATGACCGAGCTGCGCAATGCAGTGGACCAGGCCTCAAAAGAAATTGCGACCCGCTTCGACTTTAAGGGCACAAGTGCCAAGGTCGAGCAAAAAGATCGGGAGCTAACGGTTTATGCCGATAGCGAATTTCAAATCGGACAGGTCCGCGATGTGCTGATCGGAAAATGTGCCAAACGCGGTGTTGATGTGCGCTTTCTTGATATGGGAAGCCCTGAAAAAATCGGTGGCGATAAAATCAAGCAGCTCATCAAGGTCCGCCACGGCGTTGCTGGCGATGACGCTAAAAAAATTGTCCGCATCATCAAAGACAGCAAGATGAAAGTCCAGGCAGCCATTCAGGGTGATGCGGTCCGCATCACTGGAGCAAAACGGGATGACCTTCAGGCGGCCATTGCGCTGCTCAAAAAAGACATCACCGAGCTGCCGTTAACGTTCGGCAACTTTCGCGACTAGCCGACGATTCTGGCCCAGGCCGAGTGGTTGTGGATGGACTCGAAGTTTTCGGCCTCCACAGCGTAGCTCTGCACACCCGGCAGACTGCGGACCGAGACGGCAACGTCACGCACAAGGTCCTCGACAAACTTGGGGTTGTCATAAGCCCGCTCGGTGACATATTTTTCATCGGGCCGCTTCAGTAAGCCCCAGAGCTCGCATGAAGCCTGGGCTTCGATGGCGCGCACCAGATCCTCAACAGAGAGATCCGCGGATACGCCAAGCGTGACTTTCACCGTCACCTCAGAGCGCTGATTGTGGGCGCCATATTCCGAGATCTCTTTGGAACAAGGGCATAAGCTTTTCACGGGCACTTTCACCTCGCAGCTCAGCTGCTGCGCCAGGCCCGAAGATGTCCGCGTCTGTTCGATGGTCCACTGGCAGCGGTAGTCCATCAGGCTTTGCACACCGCTGACGGGCGCGGCCTTCATGATGAAAAACGGCAGAGCAACGTCGATGCGGCCGGTCTCGGCTGATAACCGGCCCAACATATCGGCCAGCGTCGTGCGTAACGACGCCGCCGAAAGTGCAATACCCTGCTGATTAAGCGACTCCAGCAACTCCACAAAGCGCGACATGTGGGTGCCCTTTTGCTCTGCCGGCAGGCCCACACTTAAGCTGAAATCGCCCACCGAGGGCTGGCTGCTGCCATCTTGCAGTTTGAGCAGCACCGGATAGCGCACGCCACGGACGCCCACCTGATCAATCGGCAGCTCGCGATGATCGCGCGTGCCTTGAATGTCCGGCATCAGCCCACGTTGGGCGACAGATTGGATATCAGGAAAATTCATAGCGGCTGCTTTCTCATCAAGAGACGGCCTTCAGCGGGAGCGGGAGCGTCATTTTGCCGCGAATAAAGGCCTCAATCCCCTTCGCATCGAGCCCCTCAAGGGCCAAGAGTTTCTGATGATCGCCCTGATCAATAAACCGATCCGGTAGCCCCAAGTGGACAATCGGCACCATGGGGATACGGTCCCCAAGCGCGACGAGGGCCTCCGCACAGGCCGAGCCGGCCCCGCCGGAGACCACGTGTTCCTCGACCGTGACGATCATGTCGTGACTGTTGGCGATTCTCTCGATCATCGCCATATCCAGCGGCTTTATAAAACGCATATTGACCACGGTGGCATCGAGCCCCTCCGCCGCCGCCAGAGCGGGAGTGACCATCGAGCCGAAAGCAAGGATGGCAATGCGTGCGCCGGCCACTGGCTTTCGAATGTCGCGAAGGCATTCCGCCTTGCCCACTTCCAGCGCATCAAAGCAGCCCGATGCATCGACTCCGGATCCCGCCCCGCGCGGATAACGGACTGCGCTCGGGCCTTCAATCGCCAAGCCCGTATTCAGCATCTGGCGGCACTCACGCTCATCCTTGGGTGCCATGACCACCATATTGGGCACACAGCGCAGATAGGCGTAATCGAATACACCTGCATGGGTGGCGCCATCGGCACCGACTAAACCTGCGCGGTCGATTGCAAACAACACCGGCAGATTCTGTAGGGCAACATCGTGAATGAGCTGGTCATAGCCCCGCTGCAAAAAAGTCGAATAGATCGCCAGCACAGGACGCTGGCCTTCGCAGGCAATGCCGGCCGCAAATGTCACTGCATGCTGCTCCGCGATTCCCACATCGAAATAACGCTCTGGAAAACGCTGAGCGAATTCCTGCATGCCCGAGCCTTCACACATTGCGGGCGTCACTGCCATCAGCCGCGGATCGCGCTCAGCAAGATCGCATAACCAGCGGCCGAAGACCTGCGAATAGGTGGGCTTGGTCACCGCTGTGCCCGGTGTGATGCCCACCTGGGGATCGAACTTTCCTGGGCCGTGATACAGAATCGGGTCGGCCTCGGCCTGCTGATAGCCCTGGCCCTTGCGGGTAATCACATGTAAGAAATGGGCCCCTTTGAGCTCCCGCAGATTGTGCAGCGTCGGCACCAGGGCATCGAGATCATGGCCGTCAATCGGGCCTACATAATTAAAGCCGAGCTCTTCAAACAAGGTGCTCGGCATGATCATGCCCTTGGCATGGCCCTCAAAGCGTTTTGCAAACTCCCGCACCGGCGGAATGGCACCCAAGACCTGCTTGCTGAACTCGCGGGCAGAACGATAAAAACGGCCCGATAACAGCCGTGTCAAGTAATTCGATAGGGCACCAACCGGCCGCGAGATCGACATGTCGTTGTCGTTGAGAATCACCAGTAGATCAAGCTCGGTGTCGATGCCGCCGTTGTTCAATGCTTCAAAGGCCATGCCGCCGGAGAGTGCGCCATCACCAATCACTGCGATATGACGGCGCCGCTGGGGTCCGATGTGCTCACCTTTGACCTTGGTGGCCACGGCCATGCCAAGGGCTGCAGAAATCGAAGTCGATGAGTGGGCAGTACCAAAGGCATCGAACTCACTTTCTGCACGCTTCGGAAAGCCCGACAGACCATTGAGTTGACGCAGCGTTGGCATCTGCACGCGCCGGCCGGTCAGAATTTTGTGGGGATAGCTCTGGTGGCCGACATCCCAGATGAGTCGGTCATAAGGCAGCTGAAAGACATGATGAAGCGCAATCGTTAATTCAACCGTGCCAAGATTGGAAGACAGATGGCCGCCGGTTGCCGAGACGGAATCCAACAAAAACTGGCGTAGCTCATCGGCAAGCTGATGCAGTTGTCGGCGACTCAGCGCTCGAACATCGGCTGGTGCATTGACGGATTCCAGCAGTCGGCCCACTGACTCCGTATTGACTGTTTCTCGCAAAACCGCTTCTCCCTCGACATCCTTTATTTAATGGGTGCGCCCAAGCAGGGCCTGGGCCACCTCACGCAGCCGATCTGCCTGCGGCCCGAAGGCAGCCAACTCAGCAATCGCGCTTTGATGCAGCCCTCTAGCGTAGTCCTGTGCGCCCGCTAAGCCAAGCAAGGCCACAAAGGTGGGTTTGCCCGCAGCAGCATCCTTGCCTGGCGTCTTGCCCAGCGTTTGGGCATCGGCCGAGACATCCAGGACATCATCGGCGACCTGAAATCCAAGGCCAACACTGGCCGCAAAACGGCCCAGGGCGCTCCGTTCCTGCTCGGAAATCGATCCGCAAAGGGCGCCCATTTCAACTGCGGCAGAGATCAGCGCGCCAGTCTTTAGCGCATGCATCGCCTGTAGGGCCTCCTGCGACATCTCCTGGCCAACCGCCTCAATGTCGACCGCCTGGCCGCCCGCCATTCCCTGTAAGCCCGTAGCCCGGGCCATCACCCGGACCAGATCAATGGCCTGCTCAGCCGATACGGAGAGTGAGGTCAATAACTCGAATCCCAGCGTCTGTAATGCATCGCCCACCAAAAGCGCCTGGGCCTGGCCAAATTTCACATGCACGGTTGGCTGTCCACGCCGAAGGGCATCGTCATCCATGCAGGGCATATCGTCATGGACCAAGGAAAACGCGTGAATACACTCAATGGCGGCACCCACGGCAATGCAATCCTGTCGGCTTGCTGCAGCCGCCTCTCCCGCTGCGAGGGCCAGGAGCGCCCGAATGCGCTTGCCGCCCCCCAGTACGCCATAGGCCATGGCCTCATGTAATCGCTGATCACCGCGCATGCGAATGGCTGGGGCGCGACTCTCCAAGGCCTGGCGCAGTGTCGCTTCAACATCTTGTCGGGCCGCAAGCGCCCACTGGGAAAATTCCAAGGAGCTTATTCCTTGATTGGTGAGATCAGAGCAGAACGATCAGCGCGACGCTCCTGGCCGGCTTCAATGACTTCAATCTCGGTCTGAACATGATTGAGGATTGACTGGGCATGCCGCATCAGGGACGCCCCGCGCTGATAGGCCGCTAAGGCCTCGGCAATCGGAACATCGCCCTGCTCTAAACGCCGCGTGACCTCTTCTAGTTCGGCCATCGCCTGCTCAAAGTTCAGAGCCACAATATCAGCCGGCAGGGCGCCAGGGCCGGCCGTGGCGGCGTCCTGTGGCGGGCTGCCCCCCACCCCGGCCGAGGCCCCCGCAGCAGATGCTGCCTTGGCCGTGTGCTTTTTTTCCATTGGCCGATTTTAATTGAAACGAATCAAGAACTTAGCCTCTTCGGCGGGGGTATACTCGCCCTTCTTTTTTGGCCAGTGTTTTTCGGGGGGTCCTCGATGTCGGATGTCGGAAACCTTTCTCGGCTCGCCCCTAGCGCGGCGCAGTTGCCGGTTCATTCGTATTTTGAGCCTGCGGTCTTAGAGCAGGAAATCGCCAGCCTGTTTCGCCTGGGCGCAGGCTACGTTGGCCATGAGGCCATGGTGCCGGAGGTGGGCCATTATGCGACGCTGGCCCACGAGGACCATGGCCGGGTGCTGGTGCGCAATCCCCGAGGAATTGAATTGCTCTCGAACATTTGCCGCCACCGCCAGGCCGTCATGCTGGAGGGCCAGGGCCAGGCCGATTCGATTGTCTGTCCGCTGCACCGCTGGACCTACGACCTCAACGGCGCATTGATTGGTGCGCCCCACTTCCCCGAGGATCCCTGCCGGCACTTAAAGTCGACGGCCTTGTCGCGATGGAATGGACTGCTCTTTGAGGGGCCCGCCGAAATTGTTCGGGACCTGCACACCACGCCATTTATGGAGCAGCTTGACTTTTCAGGCTACGTGCTCAACCGCATTGAAGAGCACGCCTGCGACTACAACTGGAAGAGCTTTATCGAGGTCTACCTGGATGACTATCACGTGGTGCCATTTCATCCGGGCCTGGGCCATTTCGTTGACTGCACCAAACTCCACTGGCACTACGGCGAACATTTTTCGATACAGGCAGTTGGCATCACCGATCTCAAGCAGCCATCAACACCGGTCTATCAGCGCTGGCATGAGCAGGTCTTGCGCATGCATCCCGAAGGCCTGCCGCCTTACGGCGCGATCTGGATGACGATTTATCCCAACACCATGGTGGAGTGGTATCCCAAGGTGCTGGTGGTCAGCACCTTGCATCCCCGGGGGCCGCAATCCACCAACAATGTGATTGAGTTTTACTACCCCGAGGAAATCGCTCTTTTTGAGCCTGAGTTTGTCGAGGCTCACCAGGCGGCCTATCGCGAGACCATGATTGAAGATGACGAGATTGCAAAGCGGATGGACCGTGGACGCAATGCCCTGATGGTCCGTGGCGATAACGAAGTCGGCCCCTATCAGTCGCCGATGGAGGATGGCATGCTGCACTTTCACGAATATCTTCGTCGGCAGGTCCACTATTAATCCAATTGTTTCCGTCAAAGAGTTGGTCGGGCTTCGCGAGCCCGTCTTGCTCGTCGACTGCCGGCATGATCTGATGAATCCGGATGCGGGCGCACAGGCCTACCGCGAGGGGCATCTGCCGGGGGCAGCGTTTCTGAGCATCGATCACGATCTCGCGGCATCAAAAAACGGTTCTAATGGCCGGCATCCGCTGCCTTCGCCCGAAACATTCGCGGCCTGTCTGGCATCGCTTGGTGCCAACGAAAACACCTTGATCATTGCTTACGATGCGTCCGGCGGGATGTTCGCTTCCCGGCTCTGGTGGATGTGCCGATGGATCGGCCACCTCAAGTGCGGCGTACTCGATGGCGGTCTTCAGCACTGGATCGCGAATGATGGCCCGCTGTCCACCGAGACCTTTAAAGCAAAATCCAAAGGCCGAATTTCAGTGCGGCCCTCGCTTGCGCCGCTCTGGACTCTCGAACATGTTCAGGCCTGGGTCGACGCGGGCGCAACCCGCGCGATTGCGACACTGCTTGATGCCCGGGCGCCCGAGCGGTTTCGTGGTGAAACCGAGCCGTTGGATCCGGTCGCCGGCCATATCCCGGGCGCAACGAACCGCGCCTTTGCCGAAAATCTCGACAGCAAAGGCTGCTTTAAATCGGCCCAGCAATTGCGCGATGAATTTCTCACCTTGATTGGCGAGCAGGATCCGATGGATGTCGTTCATATGTGCGGATCCGGCGTGACAGGCTGCCACAATATTCTGGCAATGGAAATCGCAGGCCTTGCCGGAAGTGCGCTGTATGCGGGCTCATGGAGCGAATGGTGCAGCGACCCCAAACGGCCTGTTGGGCTCGGCGCCTAAGCCGCACGGTGTCACGGCGCTACTGAGATCTTCGGATCTTTTTTCTTGACCGCAAAAGACCGCTGGCCCTTCGTTGTGACCAGCACGGCGCGGACCTCAGAGAGCCTGCGAAACTGATTCAGGGCAACCACTTCGAGGCTGGCCAATCGATCCGGCATACCGCATTCAAAAGAGAACCGAAACTCAAGATCACTGTGCTCGCCTTTGGCCATGCCGGTAAACAGCGAAGAGGTCGCCTCTGCCATCCGCGGCTGACACGCCGCCTCGGCATTGGGCAGCACCACTGCAGATGCCAAGGCCAGCTGTTGACGAAGGCCCTCCAGGGCCTTGCGCTGCGCGTCATTTTTCGGCAAGTGCTCAAAACCCAGCAGGCTTTCCATCGGGGTGCGAAAGGCGCCCCGAATCGCAGCACCTTGAATGGTGATTTCGAGCTCGCCCTTGCCATGCACATGGGGCCCATGGGCAACGGCACCGGCCGAAAAGAGCAGCAAAAAAATTGGGGTGGCAGCAAGCATTCTCATCTTAGTGGTGATGATGATGCCGCGCGCTCCCAAAGCCAAGCACAAGCTGCAGCATCAGGACCTCGCGAACCGGACGTGGAAAAACATCTGCGACATCAGGGCCCGAGGCCTGCTGACGGCTATATTGAAGTCGAAGGGTTCGGCCGTGATCGGGTCGATAAGCAATCATCAGCGCCTGTTCACGTAGTCGCGCCGCGCCAAATTCGAGTGTGGCCACGGTCGCGGGATTGTCATCGTCATCATGCAAGCCAGGCTGATGCACACGCAGCCAGTCCGCTTTGGCCCCCATCTCCCAGCCCCGCCGAAACCGCCAGACGGCTGCCATCGCAGAGGCGGCGTGCGTCAAAGCACCCGCATCCGGATGGATTCGGCGCGCGCTTGCGTACTCCCAGGTCAGCTTGAGCTCCTGATCCTCAGGGTGGCCTTGTGGCGCCCAACGCAGCGTCAAGTCACTCATCCAGAGTTGTCGGCCGCTAAAACGAGCACCATGCATATGGGAGTGCGTGTTACTTGCTGCATGGTCGTGGGGCGCGGCCTGACGCCGATTGTTCAGCACGGACAAGCCAAATGCCCAGCTGCGGTTTGGATCGAAATCGGCGCCTGTCTTCATCGAAAGCGTGCTGGCACCAATGACAGGTGCCACCTGGGGCTCTTCCATCAGCTGTCGGCCTGAAAAAACCTCTGCGCCAACGCGCAGAACAAACGGTGTGGGCGCTACCCAATTCAGCCGCAGTCCATCATCAAACCAGTGATTTCCCAAAAAACCGCGATAGAGCAGCGGCCGCTCGGAAAAATCATCCTCGTGAGGATGCTGCGCATTCATTGCGCCCACCTGAGAAGCAAATCGGCCCAGCCCCAGGCTCAACCCACGATCTTGCCGATCATGGGTCAGCAATAAACGCTCGATATGCGTCAGCAGCCGCCCATCTGCCGTATGGCCGGAGAGAATCGCCTCTAAACCAAGTTCTCGACCAAGTGGTCCCGCGATCAGGATGTCGCCATGGCCCAGCTGAAGGTTCCGATCCCGATACCCGAGCTCCATCGCCCCCCGGCTGTACGCAGTATCCAACACAAGGCCAAACTCCCAATGGCCATGATCATCGCCAGCGAAAGCGTTCTGAAGAATCAGCGCGGTGAATGTCAAAGCCAGCGCCGCTTTAAGGCCCGCTGCGGAGGCAACATGGTGTGGCTGCGGGCGTGGCTGCGGGTGCGGGTGAATCATCTTGCTGAACTGTGTCGTCGGGGGAGGCTGTGATCAGAAGCACGCTGAACTTTGAGCATGCTATCTTATTGCAAATGCATTCGCAATTGCAAGCAATCTCGGGGCCCCCTACACTCTCGGTATGGCCCGATCCACCAAACAGCGCACCGCGATTGCCGAGGCCCTGCGCCGGGCGGCCCGGCCGCTATTGCCGCTGGAAATCCTCTCGGATGCCCAGCAATCCGTACCCAACCTGAATCTGGCCACCATCTACCGCAATCTGAATCTATTGATTCAAGAACAACTCGTCGCCGCGGTTCAGCTGCCGGGACAGCCGACCCGATTTGAAATCGCCGGCCACCACCATCACCACTTTCACTGTCGAGAATGCGACAAGGTCTTCGACATTCATGCCTGCTCAAGCGCCATTTCGCAGCTCGCCCCGAAGGGCTTCGCGGTCGATGATCACGAGGTCATTCTGTATGGCCGCTGCCCAAGCTGCCGCCCAGCGCGTCAGACGCGCCCCGCACAGCCGCGCCGATCCATGCGGTGATGAATCACAATTCCATCGTTCACTGAAAAGGAGCCTTGCTTTTGAATCCGTTCTCCGTCTCCCACATGCGCCGCAAAGTGCTTGCGGCACTCAGCCTCGCCGCTGCGGTGGTACTTGGCCACCATGGGTCAGCCGCCCTTGCCCACGGAAAAGAATTTCGAAAAGCTGGGCTTGAAATCGAACACATCTATGCCATAGCAACCGCACCCGGGCAGCCTCACGGTGCGGTGTTCATCAAAAAGATAAAAAACAAAGCAGGCGCCTTAGACCGCCTGATCGGCGGTCAAGCTGCCGTCTCCAAATCGGTTGAGGTCCACCAGATGGTGATGGATCAAAATGTCATGAAGATGCGCGAGATTCCCGGCATCGAGATTCCGGCGAAGGGCTATGTCTCCATGGATCGCGGCGCCAAAGAAGGCTACCACCTGATGCTGATGAATCTGACTCGGCCGCTGGCCGACGGAGAACGTTTTCCAATGACCTTGACTTTTCAGCAGGCCGGAGCGCTCGAAGTCGAGGTGGAGGTCGTAAAACCCCGTGCTGGACACGGCCATAAACACTAAGGGGTGCTTACTTAGTCGGCAGGTCCGTCACGAAGGCCAGCTGACTTAAGCCCAGCCGATTGGCCATTGCCATCACCTCGACGACTGACTCATAGCGGGTATCGCGCTCGGCCCGCAGATGAATTGGGGTCTGGCGCGATCGACCGGCTGCCTGCTCAAGCGCGGCAGTGAGCGCCTCACGTGTAATCGGCTTGCGATCAAGGAAAAGTTCACCTTTTGCAGTGATGCTGATGTTCAAGGTGTCTTTCGGGCTGCTGACTGCCGGCGCATCGGACTTTGGCAGGTCTAAATCAATCGCCCGGGTCATGAGTGGCGCGGTAATAATGAAAATCACCAAGAGCACCAGCATCACATCCACCAACGGCGTTGTATTGATCTCGGAGAGTGGCTGACCGCTTCCTGGCGGCTCAAAATTTCCCATCGCCATACGAGCGCTCCTTATGCCGGACGGCCCTGCCGTTTGACTAAATAAGCCCGCAGATCATTGGCAAAGGCATCCAACTCCGCCAGGGTGATGCGGTTGCTTCGGGTAAGCGCGTTGTACGCAAGCACTGCCGGAATCGCGACCGCCAGGCCGAAAGCGGTCATGATCAGGGCCTCGCCCACCGGGCCTGCGACCTGCTCAATCATGATCTGCCCGCTTCCGGAAATACCGATCAAGGCCTGATAAATACTCCAGACGGTGCCAAACAATCCCACAAAGGGTGATGTGGCACCGATTGAAGCCAGTGTCACAAGGCCGGTCTCGAGTCGGCCTGTGCAGGCATGCAAGGCCGACCGCAGTCGACGCGTCACGCGATCCTCCCAGTCGGACTGGCCATCTAGGCTCGCCGCCTGTCCTGCACGCTGCATCTCCGCTGCTGCATGCGCCATTGGAGCCAACACGGCCGCGCTCTCAGATGACTGCAGCTGCTGCAGGCCAGTCTCCAGCGAGGATGCCTGCCAAAACCGCTCTGCATCCGCAGCAATCTGTTGGCGCAGTCGCTGCGATGCCCGGCCCTTGGCGATGATCAGCGTCCATGAAATCACCGACATCACCAGCAGCACAATGGCAGTCAGCCAAATCACCGCATCGGCATTGGACAGCATGTGGGCTAAGCCCAATGTCGGGTTCGAAGTGGCATTCATGGTGAGATCATCCTCTAGGCTTGCCGAATTATGTGGCAAAAATCCGCTCAGTTTTCGAGCCGAAACTCCCAGCGCCACTCATACCAGGCGGCAACCGGCCGGCCGCCTTTCGAGGCGGGGATAAATCGCCACTCACGTACCGCTTCCATCGCAGCACGATCCAGCCGGGCATAGCCGCTGCCTTTGACGAGCTGAATCTCTCCAGCCCGGCCATCTGGCGAAATCATGACCCGCAGCACGACCGCCCCCTGCTCACCGAGTCGTCGCGATAGCGGCGGATAGTCAGGAACTCGGTTGCCACGAAAACTTGCATCTACTGTCGGCTGACGCTCCTCGGTTGCCGATGATCGTACGGGATCAGCTGCCGAGCCGGCTGCGCTTGATGGCGTTGATGCCGTACTCGTTGGGGCCGATGCTGCCGTGACTGTAGGCGCAGCAATTGTGGATGGCGGCGTATCCTTTGGCTGCTGGGCCAGCAGATCGCGCTGCGGCTGCGATGTGGCTGGATCCACGGCCCGCTGTCTCGGTGCAGCCAACTTAGCCGCACTGGCCTGAACCGCCGATGATTGCAGCTGCAGCTGTATCGGTAATGGCCGGGGTGGCATATCCACGCCATGCTGAACCGCCTGCAGCAGCGCGGCGATCACCAGGCCATGGGCCAATGCGACCCAGAGGGCAACACGCTTCAACTACACAACGTTGACCGAAAAACTGCCAACGCCTTCTGCTGAAACCTGCATCACATCGCCGCGACGCACTTGGCCAACGCCTGCAGGGGTTCCTGTGAAGATTAAATCTCCAGCTTTGAGCTCCCAGGCCTGCGAGATGTGGGCGATGACCTCGCGGACATTCCAAATCATGTGAGAAAAATCGCCGCGCTGGCGAATTTCACCATTGACGGCAAGCGTGATTTCACCCGCGGACAGCTCTCCCGTCGTCTCGATCGGAACGATGGGCCCAATCGGCGCACTCCAGTCAAAGCCCTTGCCAATACACCAGGGCTTCGACTCCTTTTTCATCGTGGCCTGCAGGTCGCGGCGCGTCATATCGAGGCCTACGGCATATCCCCAGATATGCTGTGCGGCCTGATCCAGCGCGATGTTTTTTCCACCTCGGCCGATGGCCACGACCAGCTCGACTTCGTAGTGCAGATCCTGGGTCAGACTCGGATAGGGCCAGTCACGGCTTGCAGCCTGACCCACCTCAAAGAGCGCATCCGAAGGCTTGAAGAAAAAAAACGGCGGCTCACGGCCTGAGGCGCCCATCTCCTTGGCATGGTCGGCATAGTTGCGGCCAACGCAATACACGCGGTGAACCGCAAAACGTTGATCGGCGCCCTGAATGGGAAGGGTAACAGGCGCAACAATCGGCAAAGGCTGCATATCTAGTACTCCGATGAAAAACCGGTGGGGGCAGGTGCTGCAAAGTTTTCAAATTTGGTGAACTGGCCCAGGAAAGTCAGCCGCACGGTGCCAATCGGACCATTACGCTGCTTGGCAATAATAATCTCCGCCACACCCTTATCGGGCGTGTCAGGACGATAGACCTCGTCGCGATAGATAAACAGAATCAGATCGGCATCTTGTTCGATTGCGCCGGATTCACGAAGATCACTCATCACCGGCCGCTTATCCGTGCGCTGCTCGACCGTTCGGTTCAGCTGCGACAAGGCCAGCACGGGGCATCCGAGTTCTTTCGCTAAGCCCTTGAGTGATCGTGTGATTTCGGAGATCTCGGTTGTCCGATTCTCTCCGGTGCTGGATGCACTCATCAGCTGAAGATAGTCCACCACGATCAGCCCAAGCTTGCCGTATTGACGCGATAGTCGACGGGCACGCGAGCGCAGCTCCAAGGGATTGAGAGCCGGTGTTTCATCAATATGAATCTGGGCTTCCTTGGTCAGCGCCATAGCCTGAGTCAGTCGGCCCCAGTCGTCTTCGTTCAGGCGGCCCGTCCGGACCCGCTGCGCATCGAGGCGGCCCACTGAGCAAAGCACCCGCATTGCAAGCTGTTCTGCGCCCATCTCCATACTGAAAATGGCGACCGGCAATCTCTCGGTGATCGCAACGTACTCCGCGATGTTGAGCGCTAAAGAGGTCTTGCCCATGCTGGGCCGGCCCGCGATGATGAGGAGGTCGCCCGCATGCATGCCGGCCGTCTTCTGATCAAGATCAAAAAATCCCGAAGGCACACCAGTGACATCAGAGGGATTCGGATTCTGATAAAGGTCATCCACCCGCTCCACCACACGGGCCAAGACATCATGAAAGTTTTGAAAGCCTGCCGAGCGGCGGGCCCCCTGCTCGCCAATCTGAAAGATCTGGCTTTCGGCCTCATCCAGAATCTGGCGGGTTTCCTTGCCTGCGGGATTGAGGGCCTGGGTCGCGATCTGATCACTCACCGACACCAGGAACCGCAGAATTGCGCGATCCCGCACGATCTCGGCATAGCGCACGATATTGGCCGCCGAAGGAGTCTCCTGGGCCAAGGTATTCAGATAGGCAAGGCCGCCCACCTCATTGGCCCGGCCAAGGCCTTCTAGGGCCTCGAATACCGTCACCACATCGGCTGGCTTACTGGCATCGATGAGCCGTGCGATGACATCAAAGACGATGCGATGGTCCGCCCGATAAAAATCTTCCGCACGGACCACATCGGCAATGCGCTCCCATGCAGCGTTATCAAGCAAAAGGCCTCCGAGAATGGAGGCCTCTGCTTCGACCGAGTGCGGTGGCACACGCAATGCAAGGGCCTGGTTCTCCGCCGGCTTATTCATGGACGGTGCTCCACTGGCCCCGAGGCATTACGCGCTGGCCATCATCACGATGCTGAGCATCGTATTAGGCGGCCTCGCCGATCACGCGCACCGAAACATCCACCACCACATCGGTATGCGGCGCAACCTGAATCGAATGATCACCCACGGTCTTTAATGGCCCGTTGGGCATGCGAACGCAGGATTTGGCGACTTCGAGGCCCTTGGTTTTGAGGGCTTCGGCCACATCAAAATTGGTGACCGAACCAAACAGCCTGCCATCCACACCCGCCTTTTGGGTGATCTCCAGCACCAGGCCCGACATCTTCTGGCCAAGCGCTTGGGCAGCAGCCAGTTTTTCCGCCTGCACCTTCTCCAACTCGGCACGCCGGGCCTCGAAATCGGCAATCGCAGTGTCCGTAGCGCGGCGAGCCATGCCCTGGGGGATCAGAAAATTACGCGCAAAACCGTCTTTCACTCGGACCACGTCGCCGAGCTTGCCCAGGTTGACGACTTTCTCTAACAAAATGACTTGCATAGGGAGTTCCTTTGATCAGTGTCGGTCGTTTAATGGTTATCGGTAAACGTCAGCAAGGCGAGAAAGCGGGCACGCTTAATCGCCGTGGTGAGCTGACGCTGATAGCGGGCATTGGTGCCCGTGATGCGGGCCGGAATGATCTTGCCCGTCTCGGTGACGAAATCACGCAGGGTGTCGATGTCTTTGTAATCAATCTGCTCAACGCCTTCAGCAGTAAAGCGGCAGACCCGCTTACGCTTGAAAAGGGCCGATTGGGTCGGGCGGCGGGGCCGCTTGTTTTTATCAAATTTCTTGTTAAACGCCATGTTATTGCTCCAGTTCGAAATCCGTAATGTGAAAAATAAGCTGTCTGCTGTTGAGTCGGGCGGGGGCCAGAAAGCCTAATGCGCAGAGTTCAGTTCCCAGCGGGATTGCATCGATGCGCTCGGCGACCTGGCCTACTGCCTTGGCCTTTGCTGTCAACTGAATCTGTCGTCCGCCTCCTGCCTCTTGGACCTCGCCGCTATACGACACAGCCACCTCGAGCACCGGCAGACCGCCGGGAGTGAAACGCTTGGCTTTTTTTTCGCTCAGCGTTACGGAAAGACGAACCTGATTCAGTCGATCAGCCGGGCCAGCCATCAGGCGGCTGCGGGCATCTCGGCCGCGGCTTTGCGGGCCTCCTCGCGCTGAATCACCTTGATCATGGGCGATGGGCCCGTCTCGGCTTTTTTCATCGCAACCACCAGATGACGTAATACCGCGTCATTGAAACGGAACGCATGGTCAAGCTCATCCATTTCCGACTGGCCGCACTCGATGTTCATGAGGACGTAGTGGGCCTTGGCGACTTTTTCAATTGGATAGGCCAGCTGACGACGGCCCCAGTCTTCGGTCCGATGGACCTTGCCGCCTTTGGCGGTGACGATGCTGCTGTAACGCTCGACCATCGCAGGAACCTGCTCGCTCTGGTCGGGATGGACGATGAAAACGATCTCGTAATGACGCACGATTTCTCCTTCTGGTTAAAGCCACCGCCCAAAAGTTGGGCCAGCACCCGCTGGCAGAGCCCTCTTTCTCGGGCTTAAGGCGTGTGGCAAGGGAACCGAAATACTAACAGAAACAAGGACTTACGGCAAGAGCCGGGCCTAGGCCACCGGGGTCAGCAGGGGCAGGCCCCGGGCATGGGCCAGCAGGTTGTCTGCGGCCAGCTGCATCATCGCGCCCCGGGTCGCCCGGGAGGAGCTTGCAATATGAGGGGTGATGACCACGTTTTCGAACTGCAAAAATGCCGGATCAAATTTCGGCTCATTTTCAAAGACATCCAATCCGGCCGCTGCAATCCGCTTTTCTTTTAAGGCGGCAACTAGGGCCTGATCGTCCACAACGCCGCCGCGTGCAATGTTGATCAAGATCGCCGAGGGCTTCATCAGGGCAAGCTCAGCAGCACCGATCAGATGGTGTGTCGCGGACGAGTATGGCACCACCAGCATCACGAAATCAGATTCCTGAAGCAGTTGCGCCCTTTCAACCCAGGTGGCCGCAATCGGCTCCTGACTTGGCGTGCGATTGTGATAAAGCACCCGCATCTCAAAGCCTGCGGCGCGGCGGGCGATCGCACTTCCAATTCGGCCCATGCCGATAATGCCTAAGGTCGCATGATGCAGATCGCGGCCCGCAAACTGATCAAAGGCCCAGCCGCTCCACTGGCCTGCACGCGCGTAGCGCTCCGACTCCGATATCCGACGCGCCGTGGCCATCATGAGCGCAAAGCCGAAATCGGCCGTGGTCTGTGTCAGCACATCAGGAGTGTTGGTCAGGCGAATGCCCCGCGCTTTGCAGGCCGCCGCATCAATATTGTTAAAGCCGACTGCGCCGGTGGCGATCACCTTCAGCCGAGCGGCTGCCGCAATCACGGATGCATCAATTTTGTCGGCAACCGAGCAAAGCATGTAGTCCGCCTGCGCTATGCGTTGCTGCAAGGCCTGCTGATCCCAAGGCTGATCGGTGGCTTGATTGTCGGCAAGGATGTCGAACTCCGTCTGCAGCGACGCAACCACCTCTTGATAGATTCGGCGAGTAATCACCAGTCGGGGTCGTGCCATCGCTTTTAGACTCCTTCCACAATCACCAGATGAACGCGATACGGGCCGTGGGCCCCCAACACAATCGTCTGCTCAATATCACCAGTGCGTGATGGCCCTGAAATAAAGTTCAGCGCCCGGGGTGGCCCGCCGCGCTCGTGACGCATCAACGCAAATACATCTTCCATGTGGGCAACGATTCTCGAGCGCGGCACCACAGCGATGTGGGTTTCAGGAAGAAGTGCCATTGAGGCGGGTGTCTCAGGGCCGGAGAGTAAAGCCAGCGTGCCCGTCTCGGCGATCGCCGCAAAGCAGCCAGTAATGCCTACAAGATCTGGCGCGGGGTCGTCGCGGACTGGCGCGCGGGCCTCGACCTTCAGGCCTGCGGCCTTCCACTTCAGATCAGCCAGCGCGGGCCAGAGTACGGCCTGCATCTCAATGCCGCGGGCCTGCAGATAACGCGCAACGGCCGCAGGCACATCGGACATCTTTGCAACCGTATCAACCGATGACTGAAGCTTTTCCGACTGGGCAATAAAACGCGCCAGCAGATCGCTGCCCACCTCGGGCTGTGGCCCGATCGGCTTCTGGGCCACGTAGTTGATATTCAGTTCCTCCTCGCGGTCTTTGGCCTGGGCAGGCCGGCCTTGGGCCGCACGGATTCTGGAGAGAATTCTCTTGCGCGATGCCTGGGTATCCAGGCCCTCTAAAGGCAATTTATCCGACATGGAAATGGCGTCCTTTTGACCTAAAACAAGGGCTTACCCTGAATGAACTTCGCTAGAATGCAAAGTGTAACGTTCAAACGATTGAATCACCATGACCCACGTTGTCACCGAATCCTGCATCAAGTGCCGCTACACCGACTGCGTCGATGTCTGCCCGGTCGACTGCTTCCGCAAGGGCCCAAATTTTCTGGTCATCGATCCTGATGAGTGCATTGACTGTGCGGTCTGCATCCCGGAGTGCCCCGTCAATGCCATCTACGCCGAAGAAGACGTGCCAGATGAACAGCGGGAGTTTATCGCGCTCAATGCCGAACTCTGCCACAACTGGCCCACCATCACCCGTATGGAGCCGCACTTTCCCGATGCTGACCAATGGGCTGACGTAAAGGATAAGCGCGGACTACTTGAGCGGTGAGCAGTCCCGCTGAGGAAAAGTTCACGTGCGAGTCCATCACTTGGATCCATCCTTGGACGCCGCATCTTTTTTCGTTTAAGACATCCCGGCCCCGCGGCTTCCGTTTCACCGCAGGACAATTCGCGCGCCTCGGTGTAAAGAAGGCCAATGGCACCGTTGCCTGGCGGGCCTACTCAATGGTCTCGGGCCCTTATGATGACCATCTCGAGTTTTATTCCATCGTCGTTCCGGGCGGCGAATTCACCACCGAACTCGCGCGGCTTCGCGTTGGGGATCCCCTTTTTATTGATAAACAAAACCACGGCTTTCTCACGCTGTCGCGATTTTCGGGCGGAACCGATCTCTGGCTCCTCTCAACCGGCACGGGCATCGCGCCATTTTTATCGATGCTTCGCGATCCCGATGCATGGCAGGCCTATGGCCACATTGTGCTGGTCCATAGCGTTCGGACACCCGATGAGCTGGCCTACGAAGCAACCATTCGCAGCCTTCCCAGCCATGAGATCTTCGGCCCTCTGGCCCACCGGCTCACCTATATCCCCGTGGTTACGCGGCAGCAGGTTCCAGGGCTTCTGAATACGCGCATCACCACACTGATTGAAAACGGCGCGCTCGAGCAGGCCGCCGGACTCAAGCTTGACTTGGACAACTCCCGCATCATGCTCTGTGGCAATCCGGAGATGGTGGACCAGACC
>Ga0255200_1000060_pt1 | contig 27147 bp, 26 predicted proteins | sample Miss_Atlam_RepB__2_FD_189949 | JGI IMG/M metagenome (GOLD analysis project Ga0255200, IMG submission 189949) | Freshwater microbial communities from Mississippi River, Louisiana, United States - Miss_Atlam_RepB_8h | ecosystem: Environmental > Aquatic > Freshwater > River | place: USA: Louisiana... | reverse complement strand
ACCACTGGATGATGCCTTTGGCCACAAAACCTACCATGCCAAAAGCCAAGCCGATAAAGATGATGAAAGTTCCGAACTTTCCGGCCTTCGATTCCCAAGCCAGTTGAAAAATGATGAAAACCATGTAGAGCATGAACGCGCCGACCCCAATGGTCAGCCCAAACCATGCAAATTGCTCTTCCGTGAAGTTCATGGCTGCTCTTGCCCTTGCATACGATCAGGCCAGCCTTCTACATCCACCAGATCCCGATAAGCGTGCCAGCTAGCATGACCCAGCAAGGGCAATATGAAAATCAGTCCAATGAAAATGGACAGTACGCCCACAGTCCACAACCCCATGATCAGGCAAGACCAGATGGCCATGGTGGCAGGATTGCGCAAAACAGCCTTCCAGCTGGTCAAGACAGCTTGAAGTACGCTGATGCGACGATCCAGCAACAGAGGGATAGTCACAACGCTGGATGCAAAAACGGGAGCAGCCATCATGCCACCCAGACCAAGCCAGACTTCAAACAGGTAATGTTCACGATCAAGCACCACGTAGCGGATGAAATCCATGGGGGTGTGGACTGGAGAAGCGGAAAAAAGCGTGATCAGGGCTGAAGAAATCAAAACCCATCCCGTTGCAGCGATCGAAAGCAATAAGCCGAAACGGATCAGGCTCCAATAGCTGTCTGGCTGGTGCTTAAATTGAAATTGCCACTGGGTCCAGACGCGGATGAGTAAATCGAAATTGACAAGCCTCTTTTTCTCTATGGCACAACTCATGGCGTACAAACTGGTAGCCAATAAGGGAGCAATGACCAGAAAAACAGAAATCGTGCTGGCTAGCAACCAAAACTTGTCATGTGAAATAACGGCAATCACATAGCCAAAAATCGCGACGGCGTAGCCATGAAAGAGACTCAGCAAAGGCGCGTAAAGCATGTCTGCCCAACCTTTTTTTAGCCATGTCAGAGGTTGTGTGAACGCAATGTCCCTGACTTCAGGAAGTAAAGCAGGCGAGGCAGGTGATTTGAAGGACTTCATGGACTGCAAGCTTAGGGCTTTATGTGCCAATGAAATTGACCAATGTCAAATAAGAAAGGGCCTCGTTGAGGCCCTTGGTACCGAAAACGGTCTATTCAGTGCTGATGATTACTTTTACCCATGTGTTTACCCCCTTTTGCGTGGTGATTCATGAGTGAGGAAGTTTCCTGATCGAAGATCTTTTTCTGTTCAGCTGAGAGGGTTCCATAAAAAGCCAGCGTGGCTTGCTGACGCTTCTCCATCTGGGCGTCATGCTGAGCTTTCATTTTGGACATGGCTTCAAGACGCTCGGGTGTACTCATTTTGGCAATTGCCTGGTGGTCTGGCCGCTGCATGGCAGGTGACTGCATAGAGCCTTGAAAAGCAGCCCAGGCCTGGTCTTGTTCTGCACTCAATTTCAAGGATTGCTTGAGTTTGTCCATACGGTGCTGCTGTCGCTTGTGCCCGCGTTCAGCTTCGTGCTGATGGCCATGGCTTTGTCCGTGTTTTTGCATTCCACTGCCTTCGCCAGACATGTGAGAACCCATTTGCGCCTGGACTGCACCTGCAGTCAACAAAACAGCACCGATGGCCAAACTCACCAGAGATTTTTTGATCATCATTTCACTTCCCTTTCGTGGAAACCGACTCAAAACGTTCGGTATGGAGAGAAGTATTTGCCAGGCGTGTTGCTGCTTCGTGCGTGGATGTATGGCTGCGGTAAAGAAAAATAAAACTTTTCGAGTGGCTCAAACCAATCGGCCAGTCTGAAAATCATGAACAGCCTGCTGCAGCTCCTGCGTGGTGTTCATCACAAAAGGGCCATATTGCGCAATCGGCTCATTCAAAGGTTGGCCTGCAATGACCAACACTCTGGAACCCGCTTCGGCATGAAGACGCAAGCCATCCCCGTCGTTGGACAAAATCCCCATCTGATGAAGATCGACAACCTGAGCACCCGAATCACCAACACGGGCTTGACCACGGTAGGTGTAGACAAATGCGTTGTGCCCGTTCGGCAAGGGAATATCCAGAAAGGTTTCGCGCTCGAAGTGAACATCCAGATACAACACCTGCGTAGGATGTGACTGCGCAGGACGATCCACAGCGCCACTTGTGTTCAGAACATGACCCGCGATCAGCCTGACCAAGACTCCCTCGACGGGGCGTATTTCCGGAATATCAGCGCTTTGAATGTCCTTGTAAGACGCAGCGCACATTTTGTCCTTGCCAGGCAGATTCAGCCACAGCTGAAAGCCTTCCATGCGACCTTCTTCCTGTTCTGGCATTTCGCTGTGAATAACACCGCGCCCCGCGGTCATCCATTGCACACCGCCGTTTTGCAGCAGCCCTTCGCCGCCGGTGCTGTCCTTGTGCCGCATGCGACCGGCAATCATGTAAGTCACCGTTTCGAACCCACGATGGGGATGACTGGGAAAACCAGCGCCGTAATCTTTCGGATCATCAGAACCGAACTGATCGAGCATCAGAAAGGGGTCCAGGCGTTGCTGGAGGTCGGAGGTCAGCACACGCGTCAGGCGCACTCCTGCTCCATCACGTGTTGGGCGACCGGTCACACAACGCTCCAGCGAGCGCGGCTGTTGCAGGAAAGGCATGGATGTGTTCATGTCCACATCATGCCTAAAAGAAAAAAGGCCTGTGGTTCACAAGCCCTTGCACGCTTACTGACGCGTCTTGCAGGTGTTGATGCCCAACAAACTGTAAGGCGGGCACCAACCCAAGGCACCGGTGGCCAAAGGCACAATACCGATCCAGCCCCAGGCGCCAATTTGGCCAGCCAGGGTCAGGCCGATCAGAACCAGGCCCACGACGATACGTACGATGCGGTCCATACCGCCGACATTGCTTTTCATGATGCGTCCTTTCAGAACAATCAGTTAACAACTTTGTAGCCTTCGTCTGCGATGGCATTGGCCAAGGCATCGCGGCTTTGTGCAGAGACCACTTCCACCTTGTTTTGCGTGCGGTCAACCGCAACTTTGGCTTGTGGGTCGAGTTGCATCAGGGCCTTGATCACGGCTTTTTCGCAGTGGCCACAGGTCATGCCTTCAACAGTAAAGACTTGGTTCATGGAGGTACTCCTATAACTGCCAGTGGCGTAGGATAGCCCTGTTCGGAAAGAAAAGAAATGACACATATCAATTCGGATACGGTGCAGCTGGACGTTGGCATCGAAGGCATGACCTGCGCATCGTGCGTGGCCCGTGTGGAGCGAGCGCTGAAAAAAGTGCCGGGGGTTGAGCAAGCCACAGTTAACCTGGCCACTGAAAGCGCTCGCGTAACCATGGCTCAAGAGCCTCAGGCCATGGCTCGCGTCCTGCGGGCTGTACGCGATGCTGGCTATGAGCCACGCGAAATCGACAATAACTCCCAAAACCACAAATCAAGCGGGGCCAGCTTCGTGCCGGTAGGTCTTGGTTTGCTGCTTTCGGCGCCATTGGTGCTTCCCATGCTGGCCAGCCTTTGGGGCGCGCACTGGATGCTGCCAGCCTGGGTGCAGTTTGCGCTGGCAACGCCGGTGCAGTTTGTGCTGGGCGCCCGTTTTTACAAAGCGGGCTGGCACGCGCTCAAAGCCTTGACTGGGAATATGGACCTGCTGGTTGCCTTGGGCACCACCGCAGGCTGGTTGCTGTCGGTGTGGTTGTGGTGGAGCGCAGAGCCCGGGGAGATGCCGCATTTGTATTTTGAAGGTTCGGCTGTAGTGATCACCCTGGTCATGCTGGGCAAATGGCTGGAAGCACGCGCCAAGCAACAAACCACCGAAGCCATTCGCGCCTTGCATGCCTTACGCCCGGACAAGGCCCACTGGTTGGGGCCTGAAGGTGAAGTCGACGTGGCGTTGACAGAAGTCATGGTCGACGACTATCTGGTGGTCAGACCCGGTGAGCGTTATCCCGCCGATGGCCGCTTGATCGAAGGTCAAACCCAGGCCGATGAATCCATGTTAACGGGCGAGTCCATGCCTGTACACAAACATGTGGGAGATACCGTCACTGGCGGGGCCATCAACGGGCAAGGTCGTGTGGTCATGCTGGTGCAGGCTGTGGGCAGCGAAACGGTGCTCGCGCGCATCATTCGTCTGGTCGAAGATGCACAGGCAGCCAAGGCCCCCATTCAGCGTCTGGTCGATAAAGTCGCCGAAGTGTTTGTGCCTGCGGTGTTGGTGATTGCGATCACGACGCTGTTGGTCTGGGTGTGGTTGGGCGCAGGCTGGGAAGTGGCCATCATCCACGCGGTGGCTGTGCTGGTGATTGCTTGCCCCTGTGCACTGGGTTTGGCCACGCCAGCGGCCATCATGGCCGGTACTGGGGTGGCTGCGCGTCAAGGCATATTGATCAAGGATGCACAGGCGCTGGAACTGACGCACAAAGTGCAGGTGGTGGCGTTTGACAAAACAGGCACCCTCACAGTGGGCAAGCCACGTGTGCGCGAGGCGATGGTTTTGTCGTCGTCCCATACCCGTGAGCATGCTTTGGCGCATGCCGGTGCGTTGCAAGCCGGCAGTGAACATCCTCTGGCCCGCGCCGTGATGGAGCTGCTGCAGGCGCAAGGTCTGCAGGCGGGGACGGCACAGAATGTGCAAGCCATCATGGGCAAAGGCATTGAAGGGCAGATTGATCAGCACACCTGGTTGCTCGGCAGCCTGCGCTGGATGCAGGAGTTAGGCGTTGACTTGGGCGCTTGGCGCTCGGCGATTGACATGCAAGAGCGTCAAGGCAGCAGCTTGTCGATTCTCGCTTGTCGACAAGAAGGCATTTTGCAGCCCGTGCTGTTGCTGGCCTTTGGCGACGAGCCCAAGCCCGAGGCCGAGCAAGCCCTGCGCGCCCTGCGTTCGCGGGGCATTCGCGTGGTCATGATCTCGGGGGACAACGCTGCCGCTGCCAACCACATGGGGCGCCAATTGGGGCTGGACCCGGATGCTGGCGAAGTGCTCTCGCAAGTCTTGCCGCAAGACAAAGCCCAGGCCGTGGCGCGCTTGCGTGAAGGCGGGCATGTGGTCGCCATGGTCGGCGATGGCATCAACGATGCGCCCGCGCTGGCGGCTGCAGATGTCGGCATGGCCATGGGCAACGGTACCGATGTGGCCATGCATGCCGCAGCCATCACTTTGATGCGTGGCGATGTGGGCTTGATCGAAGCAGCCATCGATATTTCAGGCCGCACGGTCAGCAAGATCCGGCAAAACCTGTTCTGGGCATTCATCTACAACATTGCCGGGATTCCCCTGGCCGCCATGGGCTACCTGAATCCGGTGCTCGCTGGTGCCGCCATGGCCATGAGCTCGGTCAGCGTCATGACCAATGCGCTCCTGCTCAAGCGTTGGCGGCCTGGTGTCAGGCTGAATTCATGATGTGCATCAAGGCGACGCGGCCTTAAATTGGTGACACTGGCTGGCATTGGAGAACACATCATGCAAGCCACCAGTCTGAACATCATTCGCGACGAACACGCGTCATTGGCCGCCATGCTCGGCGTCATGAGCGACATGGTCGCTCAAGGCCCTGGCGAGACCCGCCGTGGCTTTTTCGAGGTGCTGCGCAGCATGCTGTTCTACATTGACGAATACCCTGAGCGCCTGCACCATCCCAAAGAGTCGAATCTGCTGTTTCCCATGGTGCTCAAACACTCCAAAACCGTGATGGGTGCGATCGACAAGCTCGAACGTGACCATGCGCATTCCGAACGCGCTGCGCGCGATCTGCAACATCTCTTGCTGTCGTGGGAGCTTCTGGGTAACAGCCGCCGCGCCGCGTTTGAACACGCTTTTGAGCAATATGTCCGCTTTTACCGCGAACACATGGCGCTCGAAGAAGAAGTGATCTTGCCCGAAGCACAAAAGGTGCTGAGCGCCGAAGACTGGGCACAACTGGATGCGGCCTTTGCCGAAAACGAAGACCCCCTGACGGGTCGTTACCGCGCACGCCCTGAATATGAGGCCTTGTTCTCGAGCATCATCTCGCGGATGCCAGTAGCCGCTGCATGATTCACCGGGGCCACAGGGCCCACAGTTGCAGATTTTGTTTCAGTCGGCCTGCCAGCTCGCCAGCTTCTTGACCCGGGCCGATAAAATAGTCCGCCCGCACCGCGCCAACAATGGCGGCGCCGGTATCCTGAGCCAACACCAGGCGCTGCAGTCTGGTGGTTGGGCCGTCTGACACCAACCACACAGGCGTTCCGTACGGAATGCTTTGCCTGTCGACGGCGATCGAACGTCCGGCGCTCAAGGGCACGCCTTGAGCACCAGTGGGGCCGGGGGGCTCCACGCCGGAGGGCAGCCCTTGCTCCTTGAAAAAAACCACTCTCGGGTTGCTCCACAACAACTCCTGCGTGCGTTGCGGGTTTTGGGCGATCCAGGCCTTGATGCCTGGCCAACTGGCATCACGTACCAGTTTGCGATCCAGAAGCCATTTGCCAATGCTGCGGTAGGGCTGCTCGTTGGTGCCAGCAAAAGCCAGCCGCACATCACGCACCAGGCCATCGGGCTCCGTCACCTGCAACAGCCCTGAACCCTGGATGTGCAGGATCATGGCGTCGATCGGGTCGCGCAAATACATCAGAGTCCGCCCCTGCAAGGCGCGTTGTGCCTGGGGCAAAGTGTCCATTTCCTGGCGGGAGTACCAGGGCGTGCCTGATCGCAATCCTGCCGGCGGGGCATAAAGCGGCACATTGAAATCGCTGGTCGCTCGGCGAGAGGCTTGCAGCACAGGTTCGTAATAAGCGGTCAGCAAACCTTGTGCTTGTCCGTCGGGCGCGGTGACCCGATAGGGTTGCAGCGCACGCATGGCCCAGTCACGTTGGGTTTGCGCGTCGGCCGAGGCCAACGCACGGATGTTTTGGCAGGTCTGGACCCAGGCCTGCGATGGCTTGCCACAGCTGCGTACCCAGGCCGGCCAAGCCTGGCCGATATCATCCTGCGACCAGCCCGGCAGCTCCGACCAGGCTACAGGCGTCCACAAGCTGCGGGCCTGCTTGATGGCTTCTCCAGCGGGTGGCGCAAGCGGTTCTTTTTCGTAAACCGGGCTTGCGGTGGGTCCCGGCTCAGGCCATGGCGGCGCGCTCGAGCACGCGCCCAGCAGCATGCCTACAATGCTTGGCAACAACCACGGCAATGCGCGCGTTGCGGTGGTCCAGCGGGAGAAAGTGCTCATGTGGTTATTGGTGGTCGAGGCGTTAGCCGCTTTGGTGATTTTGGTGTTGATTGTCTGGTGGACCATGTTCTCGGGCCGCAAAGGCGGGGAACTCGAAGACACTGACAAGCACAACGACACCCAAGCTTAATCGAGCAAACTGCGAGCGCCTTCAAAACGTTTGGCGTAGTAACTGTTGCTCAGCTTGTCGACACGCACCCCCGTGCGCTCGTTGCTGGCGTGTACGAACTTGCCTGAACCCACATAAACCCCGACATGGGAAAACGCCGGGCCTAGCGTGTTGAAGAAGACCAGGTCGCCAGGCTGCAAGTCCTGGGTGTCCACTGGTGTGGCTTGTGCTGCAAGCTGGGCGGAGTTGCCCGAAACCTTGCGCCCTGTGCCCTCGGCAAACACGTGGCGCACCAGACCAGAGCAGTCAAAGCCGGTGGCCGGCCCCCTGCCTCCCCATTTGTAGCGCACATCGAGCAAGGACATGGCCGCCAACGCAATTTCGCTGCGCTCGCGTGCACTGCTTTCGGAAATTTGGCGGGTCTGTACCGGGGCGGGCGCAAAGCGCGATGAGCTGGCGCACCCCCCCAGCAGCAATACCGTCGCCAGCAAGCCCGAAAACAAGCCTGTCGAGATGCCGCGATGAAAGCGTGAAAACACCATGCCTGAACTTTAACGTGATGGCGTCGTGGATGTCGAGCCCGCCGGCGGCGTTTCCACTTTGGTCACCACAGGGTTCGACCAGGGACCTTCGATCAGAAACTCCTGACTGGTGGCTTTGGCCAAGGGGTTTTGCAGGAACAGTTGTGCCAGAAACGAGGTCAAACCCACGACAGGGTTGACGGCAATACCCGCCACCAAAGAAGCTGTGCCGGCATCCAGCTCGGGCAGCACCAACACCCGCAGGCGTTGGGTTTCCTGTTCGATATCGGCGCTGCCGTCCATCTGCAGCAAGGCGTTGACACCCTGGATTTGCAGGTTTCTCGTTTGTGCCATGCCTCGCTGGATGCTCACATCGCCACGTACCGTGTCAAAAACAAAACCCTGATAAAACACATCGCGGAAATCGAGCAGCAAGCGCCGCGGCAGAGCCTGCAGACTCAACACCCCAAGCAGCTTGGCTGCACCGGGATCGGCCTTGAGGAATTGCCCGCGACCCAGGGCGATGTTGAACTGTCCATCCATGCTGGGGTAATGCGGTTGCAGCGGAGAGCCCAGCCAGCTGATGCGCCCGGCCAGCACGCCTGGTCCATCGCGCAAGGCATCAGGGGTGCCCAGTCGGCTCAACAAGGCGCCGGAGTCTTTGGACTCGAGTTTGAAATCCAGGCTTGTGCGCTGACCGGGCTGCCAGCGGCCCGAGGCCAACAAGCGCGCTTCAGGAAGTGTGATGTTGAAGGTGTCCAGCTGCCATTCACGTGCAAAGCTGCGGTCGCTGCGTTGAACCTCGCGGTTGATCGCCTGAATGTCCACTTGACCCACATCCTTGCCGCGCAGCCGCATTTTCTGAATCACGATGTCCAGGGCCGGCATGGAGCTTGGCGGAGATGCCAGCAAACTGTCATTGCTGGCAGGGTTGGCCGCCGGCAGGTCCAGGCGGGACAGGCGTGCAAACACACGGCCTGCTTGTGCGCCTTGGGCGGCGCGGTACTGCAGCTGCCCATTCATTTCCCGCGCATCGACGATGGCGCTCCACAGCCCGCCTTCCCGAGAGGCGGTGACGACGAGGTCGTGAAAGTCCCGACCCTCCACGCGCAGCATTTGTGCGCGCAACCCGGCACGCGTGGGCAGGTAGCCCATGCTGGCCTCGGACAAGCCTTCGCTACCCGATGACGTCTGCAACAGCGACAACCAGGCATCGGTATCCAGGTTTTCGAACTGGAAAGATCCAACGACACCCTGATCGGGCAGCGGCGCTGTCAGCGTCCTTGAGCCACCCAAGCCCAGGCTGCCCCGCACCACCACGGGCGTGCCGTCCGAGACTCGCCTGACGTAGTGGGCCCCAAAAGCCGAACCCAAGCTCACCAGCACCTGATCGTGTGTGCCGGCACTGCCCTTGAGCGCCTGGTTGCTGATGGACAAAGCCATGGCCCCCGAAGCGGGTTTGTTCAAAGGCGCCGGCAGGTCCAGGGCCAGCCCCTGCAGCTGGCTGCGTACCTCCAGTACAGGCAGACCATCGCGCCATCCCAGCTCGGCCGTGTAGGCGCTGCTGCCGGTCATGCGCCTGGCCAACACATTCAAAGGTGCCAGCTCGCGGGCCGCCTGCAAGCCCGCAGCCGTGGCCTGACCTTGAAGTCGAATGTTCAGCACGGGCTGTTTCCCCTGGGTCTTCATGCCCCCTTCCAGTCGAACCGGACCGCCCAGCAACTGGCCCTGAAGCTGACGCAAACTGAAGCCCTCGTGGCTGAAAGTCACACTGCCTTTGGCCTTTTGCAATGCGGGCAGATAAGCCGCCATGCGCACATCGTTGCCTTGCAGCTGTACCTGACCTTGAAGGCGTTCGCGTCCATCCCCATGCAAGGGCACATCAAGAGCGAAACTTCCCTGAATATTGCCGCTGGCCTGTGCGTTGTGGAGGGCGCCTTCGAGCAAGTCATCGAGGGCGGTGTCGCGCATCGCTTGCAGGGTGGCTTGTGCTCCCCCTTTGGCTTTGGCCGATACATGCAGTTGTGGCTGCTCGTCCATGTGAGGAATGCGCACATCGATATCGCTGAACCTCAGGGCCTGTGGCCCGCTGCCCGCGACCGCACTTTTGCCCTTGAACTGCATGCTCCAGCGGTCGAACACCAGCTCCCCTTCCAGATCACCCAGCATGGGCCAGGCCCGCTTGCCGCTGCCGCGCACCACCGGGGGCATGTAGTCCAGCGCCAAGCGCTGCACTTGCCCTGCAAAACGGAAATCCCCCTCTTTGGCGTTTTGAAACGGCAGTTTGTCCAAAGGCCCCTTGATGCGCACTTGCACATTCGAAACACGCCCGCCGCGAACGGCCTGCTCCACATATTGACGGACATCGGCCGGCAAGCTGGCAGGCAGGTAGCGCGCCACGCGTTGGGCCTCGGCCTGCGCAATCGTGCCCTTCAGATCCAGCGTGCCCAGTGTGCCGGCACCCGGTTTCCAGCTCCCGCTGGCTTGCGCCTGGACATCAGCGTTGCGCAGCTTCACGCTCCATTGGGGCAGCTCGACTTGGCCCTTGGTCACCTTCCATTGCGCCTGCGCCTGCAACTCCTGCAGCGTCACCAAAGGCTCTTGCAACCAGCCAGGGGCATCAAGAAGTCCGCCCGCGGGCATGGCCAGGACAGCCTGCCCACCATCCTGGTTGAAGTTCAGCTCCAGCTGTGCACCCTCGATGCCCGGGCGTTGTACGGGCTGGGTTTGCGCACTCCACCCCAGCTTGCTGGCCTTGGCCTTGACGCTGTAGTGTTTCAACTCAGGCCAGCTGCCCTGCCATTGAGCGTCAAGCTCTTGCACCACCCCTTGCACGCTCGTACGTTCCAGCTCCTCTTGCCAATTCGGTGGCAATGGCAAGCGGCGAGCGAGTTGCCGCAGCTGGGCCAGGTCCAGCTGTTGACCTTGAACCTGGCCTTGGGCCGGTTGTGCACGCCGGGGCTGGGTATAGCGCACGGTGACATCACCGCCGCGCCAGCTGTGTTGCTCGGGTGTGTCAAAACTCAACTGACGGGTGCTGAGCGAAAAGCCCTCGGGCGAATAAGTGCCCGATATCTGCCCCGCCAGTCGGTCAAACGCCAGCGCAGGCAAGTCCTTGCCCAACTGAACGCGCACGTTTTGCAGCTGGACGTCGGCGCTGGCCCCTTGCCATTGCCCTTGGTCCAGGTCCGACCACAGTCGAAGCCGGCCCTCGCCTTGTTGCACCTCCAGGCCCAGACTCAGGTGCGGACGCAGCTGGGCTGCATCGATGTGAGGAAATTCGGCAAACACCTGACCCGACCAGTTCTGAAGCTGGCCCGGGTGGGCGGACAGCAGGGGGCTGTTCATCTGTGCCATGAGGGTGAACCGCCGGCCCCAGACAGAAGGCGGTGTGGCATCCAGCCGCAGCTTGTGCGAACGCAAGGCATTGCGAATCACAAGGTCCACATCGGTCAGCACCACGGGGGCGCCTGGGTTGTCAGGCTGCGGCGCGGCTTTTTCGTGGGTCCAGCGCAAGGTGCCGCCGCGCACCACCACTTCTTTTTGCGCAAACAGCCAATCCGCCATGGCAGAGGGCTGACCATCTTGAGGGCCCAGCGCCAGCCCGGCCACCGTCCATTGCCCGCTTGCATCCAGACGCACGTCCAGGTCAGGCCGCTCCAGCGCCAGCTGTTCGACTTGCAAACGCAACAAGGAACGAACACTGACCGCGACCCACACCTTGGGCAGAGCCAGGGCGGTGCGATCGAGAGCGTCACGCACCTCAATGTCCTCTAGCTCGAAAGAGGGCACCCAGCCATTGGAGAGCACACGCAACTGGCCAATGCGCACCGGAGCCCCAATCGCGCGGCCAGCCCATTGCTCCAGGTCAGGGCGAAATTCCTGGATTCGCGGCACAATCCACAAATGAAGCGTGCCCCAGGCCATGCCCAGCAACAAGCCCAGGACCAGCACTGTCCAGCTCAAAAAGCCAAACAGTCGGCCCAGCCAGCGAAACATCAGGCGAAACAGCGGCACGGTGCAGTCGTGGTTTGAATTCAAAAGTAGCAGACATTATCGCCGCCCAGACCGTTTTCTCTCAGCAATTGTCCATGGCCATTTCCCCGTCCATCAGCCATTCGCGTTTTGCCCAACGCCTGCTTCGCCGCTACGAACAAGACCAGCTGTCCCTGCCCGAAGGGCCGCCCACCCGCCAGAGCCTGCAACAGGCCTATGCGGTGTTGCTGCAGCAGTACCAGGATGTGGGTGCAGCCCTGCGCGTCTTGCGTCAACTGTGCATGTTGCGCCTCATGCGCCTGGACTGTGAACAAGCAGCCGACCTGCAGATCATCACCCGCGCTGTCACGGCACTGGCAGAGGTGACGCTGGACATCGCTTGTGAGCACAGCTTTGCCGAACTTGACGCTTTGCATGGTGCGCCGCTGCGACCCGACGGCCAACGCGCCCAAATGTGGATCGTGGGCATGGGCAAGCTCGGTGCACGTGAGCTCAATGTGTCCAGTGACATTGACCTGATCTATGTGTACGACGAAGACGGCGAAACCGCAGGCAACGAGGTCGGGCGCAACCGCATCTCCTGCCAGGAATACTTTGCCAAGGTGGTCAAGCGTGTGTATGCCCTCATTGGCGATGTGACCGAGCACGGCTTTGTCTTCCGTGTGGACCTGGCCCTGCGGCCCAATGGCAACTCGGGGCCGAGCGTGGTGTCGCTCGACGCGCTCGAACAGTACCTGATGGTGCAAGGCCGTGAATGGGAGCGCTTTGCCTGGATGAAGAGCCGTGTGGTGGCGCCGCGTCGCGCCATTGACGATGGCTCGGCTTCAGCCATGCGATCGGTGGTCTTGCCTTTTGTGTTCCGGCGCTATCTCGACTACCGCGTGTTCGAGGCTCTGAGAACGCTGCACCAGCAAATTCGCGACCATGCTGCCAAGCGCAGTGCAGGCCACCCCGAACGTGCCAACGACGTCAAGCTCTCGCGCGGGGGCATACGCGAAATCGAATTCACCGTGCAACTCTTGCAGGTGGTGCGTGGTGGGCAGTTTCCGGAATTGCGCATGCGCCCCACGCTCGATGCTCTTGAACGCGTGGCCCGTGCAGGCCTGATGCCTCAGGCCACCGCCCAGGCTCTGGCACAAGCGTATGTTTTCCTGCGTCAGGTGGAACATCGTATTCAGTACCTGGATGACCAGCAAACCCACGTGCTCCCCACCTCGGACGAGGACCTGGAGTGGATCGCCCGCACCCTGGGCTTACCCGACGTTTGCAGCTTTTTCAAAACACTCGACACCCACCGCGAATTGGTGGCGCAGGAGTTTGATGTCTTGCTGGGCGGAGACCGCCCCTGCAAATCCTGCAATGGCAACGGCAAGTCCGCACAGACGGCGCAACCTGAGTGGGAAGCAGTGTTCGAAGCCTTCCCGCCAGACGTGCGGGAGCACCTCGCCTCCTGGCCAAACAACCCTCGTGTTCAGGCCTTGCGCGAAGATGCGCGTGCCCGTCTGCTGCGTCTGCTGCAGCGAACCGCCCAATGGCTCAAAGAACAAAGGGTCGACGCCCAGGCCGTGCTGCGCATGACCGATTGGCTCGAGCCCCTGCTGCGGCGCGAAAGCTATCTGGCCCTGATGCTGGAGCGTCCCGGTATTCACGAACGCTTGCTGCGGCTCTTGGGCGCCGCGAAATGGCCAGCCAAATATTTGCTCAAGCACCCGGGCGTGATCGACGAGCTCGCCGGCGGCGACCTCTTTACCACGCGCTTCGACCCCGCGCAGTTTGTGGCCGAGCTGGACGCACGAAAACGCGCCCTGGAGCGTACGGGCGAAGACGATGAGGAAAGCCTGCTCAACCTTCTGCGCCGCGCCGGCCATGCCGAGCAATTCCGCACCCTGGCCCGCGATGTGGAAGGTGTGCTCACGGTCGAGCAAGTCGCTGATGACCTCAGCGCCCTGGCCGATGCCGTTTTGCAGGTGGCAGCCATCTGGTGCTGGCAGCGGTTGCGCCAGCGCCACCTGGAGGCGCCACAACTGGCCGTCATCGCCTACGGCAAATTGGGTGGCAAAGAACTCGGTTACGGCAGCGATCTGGACATCGTGTTTGTGTATGAAGACCCGCACGAGCAAGCCCAGGAAATTTACGCTGCTTACGCCCGCAAACTCATCAACTGGATGACCGTCAAAACCGGCGAAGGCGACCTCTACGAAATCGACACCGCATTGCGCCCCAACGGCAATGCCGGCATGCTGGTCACCCCCTTCGAGGCCTATGCCGATTACCAGCAGCAACGCGGCAGCAACACCGCCTGGACCTGGGAACACCAGGCCATGACCCGTGCCCGCTTTGTGCTGGGCCAGGACGGTTTGCGATCGGCCTTTGACCAGGTGCGCGAAGCGGTCATTTGTGCGCCGCGCGATGCCGCTGCTTTGCGCAGCGAAATCGTGTCCATGCGCCAAAGGGTGCAACAAGCCCACACCGTGCCCACCGACCGCTTTGACGTCAAACACAGTCCCGGCGGCATGGTCGATGCGGAGTTTGTCGTGCAGTACCTGGTGCTTTTGCACGCCGCCAAGCACCCCGAGTTGCGCCCCAACGTGGGCAACATCGCATTGCTCCAACGCGCCGAGCAAGCGGGGCTTTTGCAGCCCGGCATGGGGCAGCGTGCTGCCGACGCCTACCGCCGATTACGCCAGCTGCAGCACACCAGCCGACTCAACGAAGACTCAACGCAACTGGGTTTGGAAGAGGTGCAAGATCAACAACAGGCCATCAGCCAGTTGTGGGCGCACGTGCTGGGCGAACGCTAAAGAAGCTGTGCAGGCTCAGGCGTAGGCTCAAGGGCTGGGCGGCGCCGTATCGATGAAGCTTTGGCGCTGCATCAGCTTGTCCATCAGCTTGTGCAGGTTGGGGTGACGGTTGCGCCAATCCAGTTGAGGAAAGCGGAAGTCCAGATACCCCAAGGCACAGCCCACGGCAATGTCCGACAGGCTCAGGTAAATGCCCGAGCAAAACGCCTTGTCGCCCAAGCCACGCGACATGGCGGCCAGCGCCTCATCGATCTTGCCCATTTGCCGGTCAATCCAGGCAGGGCTGCGTTGGCTGTCGGTGCGCCCTGGCCATGTGGCCTCCAGTCGCGCAAGAATGGCGGCGTCCAGCAAACCGTCGGCCAGCGCCTCCCAGGTCTTGACTTCGGCGCGGGGGCGGCCGGAGGGGGCAATCAACTTGCCCACCGGCGAAAGCGTGTCCAGGTATTCCACGATCACGCGCGAATCGAACATGGCCTCCTGGCCGTCCATGATCAAGCACGGTACCTTGCCCAAAGGGTTGGACTCGGCAATGCGCGTGTCGGCAGACCAGACGTCTTCCGTGACAAATTCGTAGTCCAGTTTTTTCTCAGCCAGCACCACGCGCACTTTGCGCACGTAGGGGCTGGTGACGGCACCAATCAATTTCATTACATTTGTGGAAAGCAAATATTGAAAACCATTCTAGGTGAATTCGCCTTACACAAGCTGTCAGTCAGTCGGCAGGGTTTGCAGGGGGGTGCCCGTAAAATACCTGGATGAACTTCTCCCCGATTTCCGCCCTCTCGCCGCTGGATGGCCGCTACGCCAGCAAAGTCAACATCCTGCGACCCCTGGTCAGCGAGCTGGGCTATATGCACCGCCGCGTGCAGGTCGAAATCGCCTGGTTCATCGCCTTGTCCGATGCCGGTTTTGATGAGTTCAAGCCACTTTCCAGCGAAGCACGCGCTTACCTCGCTGGTCTGGTTCAGAACTTTTCAGAGGTCGATGGCGTGGCCATCAAAGAGTTTGAAAAAACCACCAACCACGACGTCAAGGCCGTCGAATACTGGATCAAGGCCAAATTCAAAGGCCATGCCGAGCTGGAGAAAAACGCCGAGTTCGTGCACTTTGCCTGCACCAGCGAAGACATCAACAACACCAGCCACGCCCTGCAGATCAAGCACGCGCGAGCCGAAGTCATGCTGCCGGGCCTGGACGGCATCATTGCCAAGCTGCGCGAGATGGCCCATCAGTTTGCCGATGTGCCCATGCTCAGCCGCACGCACGGCCAGACCGCCAGCCCCACCACCGTGGGCAAGGAGCTGGCCAACGTGGTGGTGCGCTTGTCGGGCTGCCGCGACAAGATCGCCCAAGTGAAACTCATGGGCAAGATGAACGGCGCCGTGGGCAACTACAACGCCCACCTGTCGGCCTGGCCCGACTTCGACTGGGAAGCCTTTGCCCGCAAGGTGGTGGAAACGCCAGAACTGGGCGAGACCCAGAGCAGCGACTGGGGCCTGGGTCTGACCTTCCAGCCCTTCAGCATCCAGATCGAGCCGCACGACTACATGGCCGAGCTGTTTGACGCCACCGCCCGCGCCAACACCATCCTGATCGACCTGGCGCGCGACATCTGGGGCTATGTGAGCCTGGGCTACTTCAAGCAAAAGCTCAAGGCCGGCGAGATCGGCTCGTCGACCATGCCGCACAAGGTCAACCCCATTGACTTCGAGAACGCCGAAGGCAACCTGGGCCTGGCCAATGCCGTGCTCAAGCACCTGAGCGAAAAACTGCCCGTCAGCCGCTGGCAGCGTGACCTGACCGACTCGACCGTGCTGCGCAACATCGGCGTGGGCCTGGGCTACACCGCGCTGGCCTACGCTTCGCTCATGACCGGCCTGAACAAACTGGAGCTGAACGAAGAAGCGCTGGCTGCCGACCTGGACGCCTCGTGGGAAGTGCTGGCCGAGCCGATCCAGACCGTGATGCGCCGCTACGGTGTGCAAGGCGCCTACGAAAAGCTCAAGGAAGTCACGCGCGGCAAGACCGTGACCGCGGCTGACCTGCACAAACTGATTGCCAGCCTGGAGATCCCGCAGGCCGACAAGGACCGCCTGCTGGCCATGACGCCTGCCACCTACGTGGGCAAGGCCGCCGAGCTGGCGCGCCGCGTCTGAACCTCGATTTATACAAATTGAAGATTATTTCTTCAATTTGTATAAAATTGCCGAATGATCGAAAGACAACTTTCAGCAACGCTGACGCGTTTGGCGCAGTCGTTTCCTGTGCTGGCCATCACCGGGCCACGTCAGTCCGGCAAGACCACCTTGTCGCGAAACCTGTTTCCGGACAAGCCCTATGTGTCGCTGGAAGACCCCACCGAACGCGCTTTTGCCCAAGAAGACCCGCGCGGTTTTCTGGCGCGTTTCAGGCAGGGTGCCGTGTTCGATGAAGCGCAGCGCTGGCCGGACTTGTTTTCCTATCTCCAAGGCATGGTGGACGAGGATCGCACCCCAGGCCGTTTTATCTTGACCGGGTCGCAACAGTTCGGCCTGCTTGCTGGTGTAACACAGTCCCTGGCGGGTCGTGTAGCCATGTGTCGCTTGCTGCCCCTAAGTGCTGCTGAAATCGGGAATATTGGCAACGGACAATCCACCTTGGATGAAGCCATGTGGCGTGGCGCCTATCCTGCACTCCACGCGGACTCCCGCCTGGCCCCGGGCGATTGGTATGCCAGCTACATCACCACCTATATCGAGCGCGATGTACGGCAAGTTCTACAGGTGCAAGACCTGGCGACTTTCCAGCGCTTTGTGCGCCTGTGCGCAGGGCGCACGGGCCAGCTGCTCAATCTGAGCGCGTTGGCCAGCGAAACTGGCATCACCCACACGACGGCACGCGCCTGGTTGTCTGTGCTCGAATCCAGCGATGTGCTCTTTTTGCTCACGCCATACCACCGCAACTTTGGTAAACGCTTGGTGAAAGCGCCCAAGCTGTATTTCGTAGATACAGGGCTCGCGTGCTGGTTGCTGGGTATCCGCAAACCCGAGCAACTGAGCCTGCACCCCGCGCGTGGAGCGTTGTTCGAGAACTGGGTCATCACCGAATTCCTCAAGCACCGCACCAACCAAGGGCAACCCTCTGACCTGCATTTCTGGCGCGATAACAACGGTCTCGAAGCAGACTTGCTTTATGAAGCCGAGATGGGCCAACTGCAAACTGTCGAAATCAAATCCGGGCAAACGCCCACCAGCGACTACGTGCGCGCAGGTTTGCGCTCTGCCAGCATGGCCAGCGCCGAAGCCAGCACCCCTTTACTCATTTACGGCGGCGAAACATCTGTTCTGCGCGGTGGCGTCCAGCTGCTGAGCTGGCGAATGCTGGCACGCAAAGATTGACCCCCATGGCCCTCAAATCCACCATCTACAAAGCTCAGCTGTCGATCGCCGACATCGACCACGGCTACTACGCTGACCATTCGCTCACCCTCGCTCGCCACCCCAGCGAGACCGACGAGCGCATGATGATCCGCCTGCTGGCGCTGGCCCTCAACGCCCACGAGCTGCAGGACACCTGCGGCGGTGACGGCACGCTGGCTTTTGGCGCCGGCCTGTCCGACCCGGACGATCCGGACCTCTGGCTCAAAGACTTTACCGGCCAGACCCGCCTGTGGGTCGAAGTGGGGCAGCCCGAAGACAAACCCCTGACCAAAGCCTGCCAGAAGGCCGATGCCGTACGCTTGTACTGTTTCAGCCATTCCGCTGACGTCTGGTGGAAAGGCATCGAAAACAAGCTCACGCGACTGGACAAACTTCAGGTGTTTCGCGTCCCGACAGAGGCCTCGCAAGAACTGGGCAAGATGGCCGAGCGCAGCATGCAGCTGCAAGCCACCGTACAAGACGGCGCCGTCACCCTCAGCGGCGACAAGGGCAGCGTGCACATCGAGCCGACACGCTGGAAATGATCAGCCGCAGCTGATCAGGGCGTCAGGTCCAGCAAGGCCTGAGCCTGGGCCGCAGCACGCGCCATTTGGCGGTCTTCCGCCGCTCGCTCAGCGTACTTGTTGAAGCGCCACGACGTGCCTTCCATGGTGATGCGTCGCCAGACCTGGCGCTTCTCTCCAGCGCTCATTTCGGGCCACAGTTGCACCTCTTCAAACGTGCGGCCACAACCCTTGCACATCTCGTCGCCCTGGCTGGTCGAGCAAATGGCAATGCAGGGCGTGTCGGGCGTGGTGGCGTACCAGTCCTGGAAGGCCTCGGCCGCTGCCACAGGCAAGCTGAACTCATCGGCCAGATCCTCGTGATGGAAGACCATCAAGGCATACACCTCCGCCAGCGCCTGCAACTCGTGCGCAAGCGCCGCCCCTTCCGTGGTGGGGCGTTTGGCTCGCCAATGGTTGATGGCGGCCTCAATGTCGGTGATGTGAATTCCAGCCATGGCTCAAACGAAGCAAGGGGCCGATCATAACGGCACACAGCATTTCACTCAGTTGCGATGACTGCTTGAGCGCACACTCAGCCACATCGTCAGGGCCAAAATACCGACCACTGTGCCCAGCGACACCAGCACCGGAATCTTGATCACATCGATCAGGACCATCTTGCTGCCAATGAACAGCAAAATAATGGCCAGGCCGTAACTGAGCAAGTGAAAACGCGCCGCCACAGCCGCCAGCAAAAAGTACATTGCGCGCAGGCCCAGAATGGCAAACACATTGCTGCTGAGCACGATAAACGGGTCTTCCGTGATGGCAAAGATCGCCGGAATCGAGTCCACTGCAAAAATCACATCGGTCAACGCGATCAGGCAAATCACCATGAACAGCGGCGTCGCGATCTTGCGGCCGTTTTCCACAGTGAAGAACTTCTCACCGTCGTACTGCTGGCTCACGGGCAAGACCTTGCGCAGCAACTTCAGGGCCGGGTTGCTGTCCAACGTTTGTTCCTGGCCGGCCGCGATCCACATCTTCACCCCGGTCAGGATCAGGAAGGCGCCAAACAGATAAAGCATCCAGTGAAACTCGGCCAGCAGCCAGCCGCCCACCAGAATCATCAAGGCGCGCAGCACAATGGCGCCCACAATGCCAATCATCAACACCCGTTTCTGAAACGCTGGCGGCACCGCAAAGTAGGTGAACACCATCAGAAACACAAAGATGTTGTCCACCGCCAGGCTCTTCTCGATCAAGTAGCCGGTCAGAAACTCCAGCGCACGGGTGTTGGCTTCGGCAACCGAGCCGGTGCTGTCGCGCACCGCCCACCAAAACAAAGCGTTAAACGCCAGACTGAGCAAGACCCACACAATCGACCAGTTCAGGGCCTGCCGGAAATTGACAGTGTGCGAGCCCTTGCGATTGAGCAACACAAAATCGGTGAACAGGGCGAACAACACAATCGCCACAAAAGTCGCCCACAGCCAGGCAGGCGCAACAGTTTGGAAAATGGATTCCATGAAACAAGACCTTTCAGTTGAACATCTCAAAAGGTCTTGCGGGAGGATGATGGAACATCTCTGCGGGCCCGGTGTCGGTCAGACACGTATTGACGGGCGGCTCGCATCACGGCACAAACCATGAGTCGCTACTCCCCTTTTGATGGGCAAATTATGCGAAAGATGCCCTCAGTCCAGCCCGATAGGCAGGCAAACCCCTAAAAAAAGTGGGTGTTTGGGGGGCTGCTCGCGATGACGCAATCTCTTCGCCACAGCTCCATTCTCACAACACTTAATATATACAAATCTAATAATCAAGATATACAATAATCAATCCAAAACTCACCCCAAAAGATACAAATGCTGGACTTCAACGATGCAATCATCCTGGCCTGTGCTGCCCAAGGCGGTGCGTTGGCCAGCGTGGCGACCGAGCAAACCGGCCTGACTCGGGTAGCCGTTTCGCGTCGCATCAAGAAGTTGGCCGATAGCGGCTATTTGCTGCGCCACGGCACGGGAACGCGGCAGACCTATTCCTTGGGCGAGCAACGGTTCTGGCTGGGGATGCAGCCGCGCGAGGCCATCCTTCAGCGCGGTGGCGAAATGGCGGTGTGGGAGCGGTATGTGGCGCCGTTGCTGGCGGATCTGCAGCCCAACGTCCGTAGTTTGGCCAATACGGCGTTTACCGAAATGCTGAACAATGCCTTGGACCATTCGGAAGCGCAGCGTGTGTTGATGGGGCTGCATGTACAGGGCGGCCAGTTGCAACTGGTGGTGGCCGATGATGGAGATGGGATTTTCAACAAGATTGCCCAGTCGGCCGATCTGTTTGACACCCGCCTGGCGATTCTGGAATTGGCCAAGGGCAAATACACCACGGCGGCAGCTGGACATTCGGGCATGGGTATTTTTGTGTCCTCGCGCATGATGGATGGTTTCGCCATCGAGTCGTGCGGCTTGCGCTTTGACCCGCACGAGGCCAGCATGCCCCTGCCGCGGTTTGACTGGGTGGATGTGCAGGCCCAGTTCAAGCCCATACCGGTCCGAACGGTGGTGCGCATGACGCTGGCGCTGGACAGCACCCGCACCAGCAACGATGTGTATTTCAAGTACTTCGAGGCCACCAATGTGGGCGACGCCGAGCCGGGCGATGCGTTTCACACCACCGAGATTCCGGTGCGCCTGGCGCAGCTGAGCAGCGAGCTGGTCTCGCGTTCGCAGGCCAAGTGGGTGTTGAACCGGGCAACGCAGTTCAAAACGGTCATTCTCGATTTTGAAGGTGTGGTCACCGTTGGCCAGGCCTTTGTCGATGAGGTGTTTCGGGTGTTCGCGACGGCGCACCCGCACATTCGCCTGCGCACCATGGGCATGATGCCCGAGGTGCAAAAAATGGTCGCCCTGTTTGGCGGCTGACAGATCGCCACGCATAGCCCGTGATGACGGCTGGCGCAGGACAGCGACGACCTGTAACCGCGCGTTTATCCGCGTTTGGCGTCTTCGAGTTGCTGCGCACGCAGCAGGTTCTGGATTTCGCGCAGCCGGCTGTCGATGATGGCCGCTTCAATCTGGTCCGCTGCCTGCAAAGGGGTTTTGCGGGCCAGGTCTTGCGCGGCGCGAAAACGGTCAATGGCACCTGTCCAGTCCAGCAAGGCGGCTTGGGCTTCGCCTTCGGCGCGCAACGCGGCCAGGGGGGCGTTCTGGGCGGCATAGAGTTGGCCCAGGGTGTTCCAGGTCTGGGCGTCGTGCGGCGCCAGTTGCACGTACTGGCGTAGCGTTTGTGTGAGCGCGGGTGTCATGGCGTGGCCCGGCAGGTGCAGCAGGGCTTGGGCCAGGGCCAGGCGTTCTGGCCGCTCGGCGGGAATGGTTTTGCCGTCTGCGCTGAGCAGGGACAGGGCTGCAGCGTATTGCCTTTGTGCCAGGCGGATGTCGGCCTGCAACAAGCGGGTCAGTCGCTGCGCACTCGATGTGGCTGCGGTGGGCGTTTGCAGCAGTTGCATCAGCCGTTCGGATTGGGCCCAGGCTTGGGCAAAGTCTTTGAGTCGCAAGTGAGCCAGGGCGCTGGCGTACAGGCTGCCTGCTTGCGTGACGGGGGTGGCTTGCGGTGCGGCGGGCGACGCGGCCAGGGCACGCAGCGCATCGACCTGGTTGGGTGCGAGTACGCGTGCGCGTGCAGCCAGCAGCGCCTGGTCCCAGCGCACGGCCACGGGGGGCAGGTTGCGCAGCAAGGACTGGCGCGCCTGCATGTCGGCGATGCGCTCGGTGGTCAGCGGGTGGCTGCGCAAGTAGGGGTAGTCGCCGTTGTCATTGAGTGTGGCGGCTTGCTGCAACTTGCCAAACATGCCAACGAAACCGCGCGGGTCGTAGCCCGCGTCGCGCATGACGCCAAAGCCCACGCGGTCGGCCTCGCGCTCCATGTCACGCGAATAGCTCAGCTGGGCTTGCGCAGCGGCAGCCTGCCCGCCGACGATCAGGGCTTGTGCGCCCTGGGCCGAGTGGCTGGCCGCAATGGCGCCCAAAATGAGCGAGCCAATCACCCAAGGCGTCATGCGGGCTTGCTCGTCTATGGAGCGGGCAATGTGGCGTTGCGTGACGTGGCTGAGCTCGTGTGCCAGGACAGAGGCCAGTTCGTCATCAGAGCTGACGGTGGCAATCAAGCCCAGGTTCACGCCCAGGTAGCCGCCTGGCAAGGCAAAGGCGTTGATGCTGCGTTCGTTGTTGAGCAGGATGCGCCAGGCAAAGCGGCTTTGAAGACTTTCGTCAAGCTCGCCGCGTTTTTGGGCAGCGGCAATCAGCGGCGCCCACAGGCGGGCAATGTATTCGTCGAGCACCGCGTCCTGCAAATAGTCCGGGTCGCGGTAGAGCACGCGGGCGATGCGGTCGCCCCACTGTCGCTCGGCACTGGCCGACAGGCCCTCGGGCCCGCCCAGATTGGGCAGCTCGTTGCGTTGGGCCAGCGCGGGCGTCACGGCCAAAGCGGCGCTGAGCAGGGCGCAGCCCAGACGTTGCCAGTGGGGGCGGGAGAAGTGCTTCATGCGTGTGCGTGGTGTTGACGCCATCATAGGACCGTTATCATGCAGGCAACACGTCAAGCCCTTGTAAACACATGTCTTCTTCTAGCAATTCAGGTGAGTTGACCCATTTTGATGCCCAGGGTCAGGCGCACATGGTCGATGTCGGGGCCAAGGCCAGCACGCACCGCGTGGCCGTGGCGCGCGGGCGCATCAGCATGCTGCCCGCCACGCTGGCGCTGGTGCAGTCCGGCACCGCCAAAAAAGGCGATGTGCTGGGTATTGCCCGCCTGGCCGGCATCATGGGCGCCAAGAAAACCAGCGACCTGATTCCGCTGTGTCACCCCATTGCCCTGACCCGAGTGGCGGTGGAGTTTGAAGTGGACGCTGCTGCCAACGCGATTGAATGCACCGCCACGGCAGAATGTTCAGGGCAGACCGGGGTGGAGATGGAAGCCTTGACCGCCGTGCAGGTGGCGTTGCTGACCGTGTACGACATGTGTAAAGCCGTGGACCGCGGCATGACCATTTCAGATGTGCGCCTGCTGGAGAAGAAAGGCGGCAAGTCGGGGCATTGGGTGGCTTAACCAGCTTTCGGTGTCAGCGCAATGGCGTTGTCCATGCTCATGAAGATGGGGCGGCCGTCAGGCGTGTTCAGGGGCACCACTTTGGCGGTATCGCCCTCGCCGACCAGGGCACACAGGGTCGGGCTGGATCGGAGTTCTTTGCCCAAGGGCACTTCCAGGTCGGCAATGACGAGTTTGACTTCGGACAGAATGCTTTTAACGCGCATGGACAGTTTCAACCGTTGGTGATGTAGGACTCCAGCTGCTCGATCTGAAAGCGCTGGTCTTCAATGACGGCTTTGACCATATCGCCAATCGAGACGATGCCGACCAATTCACCATTGTCCAGTACGGGCAAGTGGCGAATGCGTTTGTCGGACATCAGGCTCATGCACTCGGCCACGCTTTGGTGCAGGTCGGCGCAGTGCACGCCAGGGGTCATGACGTCGGCAATTTCGGTGGTGGTGGATGTCAGGCCCTTGAGGGCCACCTTGCGGGCATAGTCGCGCTCGGAAAAGATGCCCACCAGTTTGTTGCCGTCCATGACCGGCAGGGCGCCGATGTTGTAGGTGGCCAGCACTTCAAGCGCCACCAGCACGGAGTCTTGCGGGCGGATGGTCAAAAGCTCGGTGGGCTTGGCATCCAGGATTTGGGACAGGGTTTTCATGACACGCGCTCCTGCAAATGGGTCATGAATCCATCCTAGGCCGTGCACCCGGGCACGACCATCGGAGTTTCCCTATCAAACGCCTTTGCAGGAAGAGGGCAAATATTTGGCGGGCATGGGGTTGCTGTCGGCGGGGCCGCAGCGCCAGCCGGCGATGGCTTTGCCGCCGTCGGTGCTGCCGCTCAGAACAGCATCACCTGTCAGCAGCGGCGTGAGGGCAATCGCGTTGGCACTGGCACTGGTGCTGCCGCGCAGGGCGTCGTGGTTGCCAGTGACGGTGATCACGCCGTTGGCCGTCACGGTCACACTGGTCACGTATTTGCTGCTCTGGCTTTCGCAGGCGCGGGGCAGGTCGGCAGAGATGTCGGCCTGCGAAGATGAGCTGACCATTTCGGTCACTGCGGTTTTGCAGCCGTCAGCGGCCAGCACGATTTCAGCCACTTTGGCGCGGATGGTGAAGTCCTGGTACGCCGGCAGCGCCAGCGCGCCCAGAATGCCAATGACGGCAATGACCACCATCAGCTCGATGAGCGTGAGGCCTTGTTGTTTGTTCATGATGAAGCTCCCTGTCTCAGTTGTTGTCGTTGGTGCTGCGCTTTTTCAGGATCGTTCCCAAGGCCAGCACGAGCAGTGCACCCAGCACGCCTGCGGTGTAGTGCCATGATTTGTCTTGAGGCAGGTAGTCGACCACGGCGGGGTCACTGTGGCTCATGGTGCCCGCAATCCAGCCCAGCAGCATGCCGCCCAGGGTGATGATGAACGGAAAGCGGTCCATGAGTTTGAGGACCAGCTGGCTACCCCAGACGATGATGGGAATGCTCACCAGCAGGCCAAAGATGACCAGGGACAGTTGGTGCTCTTCGCCCGCGCCTTGGGCGGCGCCGGCGATGGCAATGACGTTGTCGATGGACATGACCAGGTCGGCCACGATCACCGTTTTGACAGCGCCCCAGAGCTTGTCGCTGCCTTCAATGTTGCCGTGCTCGTCGTCGTCATCGGGGGCCAGGAGCTTCACGCCAATCCAGATCAGCAGCGCGCCGCCTACCAGCTTGAGAAAAGGCACTTGCAGCAGTGTGAGGGCGAATGCAATCAGGATCACACGCAACACGATGGCGCCAACCGTACCCCACAAGATGCCTTGTGTGCGTTGGGCTGCGGGCAGTTTGCGGCAGGCCAGGGCAATGACCACAGCGTTGTCACCACCCAGCAGGATGTCGATCAGAATGATCTGGCCTACAGCGACCCAGAAGTGAGCGGTCAGGAATGCGTCCACGAGAAATCTCCACAACGAACAAAGACAAAGGCCGGAGCCTGTGAGGGCGTCCGGCCTGTGGATTGTGCCCTAAGGCACAAACAGCATCACTTGAGCTGAGCTTTGAGCAGCTTGCCCAGTTCAGACGGGTTGCGTGTGACCACGAAACCGCACTCTTCCATGATGGCCAGCTTGGCATCGGCCGTGTCGGCACCACCGGAGATCAGGGCACCTGCGTGGCCCATGCGCTTGCCGGGAGGGGCGGTCACGCCAGCGATGAAGCCCACAACAGGCTTCTTCATGTTGGCCTTGCACCACTGAGCGGCTTCGGCTTCGTCCGGGCCACCGATTTCACCGATCATGATCACGGCGTCGGTGTCGGGATCGTCGTTGAAAGCCTTCATCACGTCGATGTGCTTGAGGCCGTTGATCGGGTCGCCGCCGATGCCCACAGCGCTGGACTGGCCCAGGCCGACTTCGGTCAGCATGGCCACGGCTTCATAGGTCAGCGTGCCCGAACGGGACACGACGCCGATGCGGCCTTTGCGGTGGATGTGACCGGGCATGATGCCGATCTTGATTTCGTCGGGCGTGATCAGGCCAGGGCAGTTGGGGCCCAGCAGCAGCGTGCGCTTGCCGCCAGCGGCCTCCTTGGCCTTCATCTTGTTGCGCACTTCGAGCATGTCCTTGACCGGAATGCCTTCGGTGATGCAGATCGCCAGGTCCAGGTCGGCTTCAACGGCTTCCCAGATGGCGGCAGCAGCGCCTGCGGGCGGCACGTAGATCACGGAGACGGTGGCGCCGGTTTCCTTGGCGGCGTCCTTGACGGACGAGAAGATCGGCACGCCGAAGATGGACTCACCGGCTTTCTTGGGGTTCACGCCAGCCACAAAGCAGTTCTTGCCGTTCGCGTACTCGATGCACTTTTCGGTGTGGAACTGACCGGTCTTGCCGGTGATGCCCTGGGTGATGACTTTGGTGTCTTTGTTGATGTAGATCGACATTTTGTTTGTCCTAATCAGTCGGGGACAGGGCTAAAGATCTGTCCCCAAAGTCATTTATTTAACGGCTGCAACGATCTTCGTTGCGGCTTCGGCCATGGTGTCGGCAGCGATGATCGGCAGGCCGGATTCGGCCAGCATCTTCTTGCCCAGCTCTTCGTTGGTGCCCTTCATGCGCACGACCAGCGGCACGTTCAGGTTGACGGCTTTACATGCGGTGATCACGCCGGTGGCGATGGTGTCGCACTTCATGATGCCGCCGAAGATGTTGACCAGAATGCCTTTGACCTTGGGGTTCTTGAGCATGATCTTGAAGGCTTCGGTGACCTTCTCGGGGGTGGCACCGCCGCCCACGTCCAGGAAGTTGGCCGGCTCGCCGCCGAACAGCTTGATGGTGTCCATGGTGGCCATGGCCAGACCGGCACCGTTGACCAGGCAGCCGATGTTGCCGTCCAGGGAGATGTAGGCCAGGTCGAACTTGGAAGCTTCCACTTCGGCCGGATCTTCTTCGTCCAGGTCGCGCAGGGCCACGATTTCGGGGTGGCGGAACAGGGCGTTGGCGTCAAAGTTGAACTTGGAGTCCAGGGCGATGATGTTGCCCTTGCTGTCGCAGTTCAGGGGGTTGATTTCCACCAG
>Ga0255200_1000017_pt1 | contig 68368 bp, 69 predicted proteins | sample Miss_Atlam_RepB__2_FD_189949 | JGI IMG/M metagenome (GOLD analysis project Ga0255200, IMG submission 189949) | Freshwater microbial communities from Mississippi River, Louisiana, United States - Miss_Atlam_RepB_8h | ecosystem: Environmental > Aquatic > Freshwater > River | place: USA: Louisiana... | reverse complement strand
GTAAAGATTTGCTGCGATTGCGGCTCAGGCAAATGCGCCTGGACAAAGGGGTGCGTCAGGTTGACCTGGCAGAGGCTTTAGGCCGTCAACAGTCCTATGTGGCCAAGTTTGAGTCTGGGGAGAAGACTCTGGGCTTTATTGAAGTGCTCGATATTTGCCAAGCCCTCAAATGCAACCCTGCTACCTTGCTGCGGGAATTGATGAAATAAAAAAGGGCTGCCGAAGCAGCCCTTGTTCAGACGCTCAGAGGCAGATCACTTGCCGCTGGGGATCTTGCCTTCAACGCCCTTGACGTAGAAGTTGATGCCGCCGAGGAACTTGTCATCAGCCACAGCGTCCTTGGCCAACACTTCCTTGCCGTCCTGACCGACGATCGGGCCTTTCCAGATTTCGAAGCTGCCGTCTTTCAGGCCAGCCTTGACTTCGTCGAGTTTGGCCTTGGCGTCAGCGGGCACATCGGCAGCGACGGACACGAAGTCGATCGCACCCTCTTTGACGCCCCACCAGGCGGCCTGGTTACCTGCCCACTTGCCTTCAAGCGCTTCACGCACGGCCTTGACGTAATAAGGACCCCAGTTGATCACAGCAGAGCCCAGGTGGGCTTTGGGACCGTAGGCGCTCATGTCGCTGTCCCAGCCGAAGGCACGCTTGCCCATTTTTTCGGCGGTTTGCAGCACGGCGCTGGAGTCGGTGTTTTGCATCAGCACGTCAGCGCCGCCGTTGATCAGAGCGGTAGCGGCTTCGGTTTCTTTTGGTGGGTTGAACCACTCGTTGACCCACACCACTTTGGTCTTGACCTTGGGGTTGACCGACTGGGCACCCAGGGTGAAGGAGTTGATGTTACGGATCACCTCGGGAATTGGGATGGAAGCAACCACGCCCAGAGTATTGGATTTGGTCATCTTGCCAGCCACGACGCCAGCCATGTAGGCGCCCTGGTAGGTGCGGCTGTCGTAGGTGTTCATGTTGGCGGCTTGCTTGTAGCCGGTGGCGTGCTCGAACTTGACGTCAGCGGTATCGGCTGCGACTTTGAGCATCGGCTCCATGTAACCAAAGGTGGTGCCAAAGATCAGCTTGTTGCCTTGGGAGGCCATGTCGCGGATCACACGCTCGGCATCAGCGCTCTCGGGGACGTTTTCCACAAAGCTGGTGACCACTTTGTCACCAAATTCTTTTTCCACGGCTTTGCGGCCGTTGTCGTGTGCAAAGGTCCAGCCACCGTCACCCACAGGGCCCACATAGGCGAAGGCCACTTTCAGGGGCTCGGCCTTGGCGGGCGCTGCAGCAGCAGGCGCCTCTTCTTTTTTGCCACAGGCCACCAAGGCTGCAGCAGTCACAGCTGTCAGGGCCACCATCTTGATGATGGAACGCTTGGAAAAGTCAGTCATGTCAAGTTCCTTTTAGGACAACGAAAAAATCAGACAACCGGCGCATTATGAACCGGGATGGAACGGTTTCCCCAGGGAGGCCGGCATGTTGATCCGGATCCAGGTGGGGTTACGCGAGATCAGCGCCAGCACCACAATGGTGGCCACATAAGGCATGGCCGTCAATGCCTGGCTGGGAATGTCCACCCCCATGCCCTGCAAGTGAAACTGAAGCATGGTCACGCCGCCAAACAAGTAGGCACCAAGCAAGACCCGTGCCGGTCGCCAGGTGGCAAAGGTGGTCAGCGCCAGGGCAATCCAGCCTTTGCCGGCCACCATGCCTTCAACCCACAAGGGCGTGTAGATCACCGAGATATAGGCGCCGGACAGACCACACAGCGCCCCCCCCAGGACCACGGCCAACAGCCTGATGCGGCGCACTGGATAGCCTAGTGCATGCGCCGATTCGGGCGATTCGCCCACCGCACGCAGGACCAGGCCTGCACGACTCCTGTACAAAAACCAGATCAACCCCAAAGCCAAGGCCATGGCCACGTACACCATCGGATGCTGCTTGAACACGGCCGTCCCGATCCACGGCAGATCACCCAGAACAGGGATGGAAAAATGGGAGCGCTCAGGCAGTTTTTCCTGCACATAAGCAATACCTGCAAAAGCCGAGAAGCCAACACCAAACAAACTCAGGGCCAGGCCCGTGGCGTACTGGTTGGTGCCCAGCCAAATGACCAGCGCAGCAAAAATGGCAGCCATGAAAGCGCCCGCCCCCATGCCTGCGGCAAAGCCCAGCCAGTCGTTGCCGGTGTGCACCACGGTGGCAAAACCGGCAATGGCGGCGCACAGCATCATGCCCTCGGCTCCGAGGTTGACGATGCCCGCTTTTTCATTGATCAACAGGCCCAGGGCCGCCAGCGCCAGCACAGTGCCGGCGTTGAGGGTTGAAGCCATCAGGAGTGCGTAGGTTTCCATCTCACTGTGCTCCTTGCTTGCGCACCCAGCGCAGACGGTACATCACCAAGGTGTCGCAGGCGAGCAGGCAAAACAGCAACAAGCCCTGGAACACACCAGTGATGGATTTGGGCAAGCCAATACGCGATTGCGCCAGCTCACCGCCGATATAAAACATGCTGAGCAAGATGGCCGAGAACACCATGCCCACCGGATGCAAACGCCCGACAAAAGCCACGATGATGGCGGCAAAGCCATAGCCTGCAGGCACATAGGGCGTGAGCTGCCCTATGGGCCCGGCCACTTCCAGCGCGCCAGCCAGACCCGCCGCACCGCCAGACACCAGCAGCGCCGTCCACAAGGCTTTGCGCGAAGAGAAGCCCGCGTAGCGCGCGGCATCGGGCGCCAGCCCGCCCACCTGCTGGGCAAAACCGGCACGGGTTTTGAACAAAAACACCCACAGCAGGCCGACACCTGCAAGTGCGAGCAAGAGGCCCATGCTGACACGGGAGCCACTCATGAGGCGGGGCACCAGCGTCACGGCCTCGAAGGTCTTGGTTTGAGGAAAGTTGTAGCCGGCAGGATCTTTCCAGGGGCCATAAACCAGGTAACCCAGGACCATCTGCGCGACGTAAACCAGCATCAGGCTGACCAGGATTTCGCTGGCATGAAAGCGGTCACGCAACAAGGCCACCAGGCCAGACCAGAGCATGCCGCCAGCTGTGCCCGCGAGCAAAACAGCAAGCACAATGAACCGACTGGACTGCGGATCGGCCATCAGCGCCACGCCCGAAGCGAAGATGGCGCCCATGACGAATTGCCCTTCGGCACCAATGTTCCAGACGTTGGAGCGAAAACACACCGCCAGCCCCAATGCAATGATCAACAGCGGCGTGGCCTTGACCATCAGTTCACCCAGGGCGTACGAACTTTTGACGGGCTCCCAGAAAAACATTTGCAACCCGCGCACCGGGTCCTTGCCCAATGCAGCAAACAAAATCATGCCCACAACGACGGTCAGTGCCAGCGCCAACAGGGGCGATGCCCAGGTCCACAAACGTGAGCGCTCAGCGCGTGGTTCAAACCGCAACATGATCACCCTCCCACAAACCGCTCATCCACTCTCCAATCGTTTCGGTGCTGGCCTGACTGCGCGGCAAACTGGGGGACAAGCGACCCTTGGCAATCACATGCAGACGATCCGCAATTTCAAACAACTCATCCAGCTCTTCGCTGACCACCAGCACAGCACAGCCGGCATCGCGCAGCGCCAGAATTTCGGCCCGAATCTGCGACGCTGCGCCCACGTCCACCCCCCAGGTGGGCTGCGAAACAATCAACAACCGGGGTTGAGCACTGATCTCGCGGCCCACGATGAATTTCTGCAAATTTCCACCAGACAAAGATCGGGCGGGGGCATGTGCTCCAGCGGCCTTGACCTTGAAGCGGGCAATGATGTCCTGCGCCTGCGCCTGCAACTTGCCGCCCTGGATCCATCCGCTTTTGCTGACCGACTCGGTCCGGGTGAGCAGCAGGTTCTCCGCCAGGCTCATGCTGGGCACAGCGCCACGCCCCAGACGCTCTTCGGGCACAAAGTGCAAGCCCAGTTTGCGACGGTGCGCAGGTCCCATGTCGGCAACGTTTTGGGCATCCATGCGAATGCTGCCTTGCGGTGCTCGGGTGTCCTCGCCCGATAAAGCCCACATCAACTCTCGCTGCCCGTTGCCAGACACACCGGCCAGGCCCACCACTTCGCCGCTGCGCACCTGCAGGTCGATGCCATTGAGGTTCACGCCAAAAGGATCATCGGTTTGCAGGCTCAGCGCTTTCACATCCAGCACCACAGCTCCCGCATCGCGCGGCACCGGGGCCAGCGCGGGTGGCTCTGCGCCAATCATCAGTCGACTCAGACTGGCGTTGGACTCTTCACGTGGATCACATGTTCCTGTCACTTGCCCGGCCCGCATGACGGTGCAGGCACTGCACAACGCACGAATTTCGTGCAGCTTGTGGCTGATGTAGAGCAAGCTGCAGCCCTGCTCAACCAGTCTATGGAGCACCACAAACAACTTCTCAACAGCTTGCGGCGTCAGCACCGAAGTGGGCTCATCGAGGATCAACAGCTTGGGGTCCGTCAACAAAGCGCGAATGATTTCGACGCGTTGCATTTCACCCACGCTCAGGGTATGCACCGGACGCGCCGGATCAATATCCAAACCGTACTCGCCCGCCTTGGCTTCGATGCGCCGCGTGACCTCGGCCAAAGCCATGGACTTGTCCAGGCCCAGCCACACGTTTTCGGCCACGGTCAACGTGTCAAACAGGCTGAAGTGCTGGAACACCATGCTGATGCCCAATTTACGCGCCTGTTGTGGATTGCGTATGTGCACCGGCTGGCCATTGAACAGCACCTGCCCCTCGTCGGGCTTGACCGAGCCGTAGATGATTTTCATCAAGGTGGACTTGCCCGCACCGTTTTCGCCCAGCACGGCATGGGCCTGCCCTGGCAATACGGTCAGCGACACATCACGGTTGGCCACCACGCCGGGGTAGCGCTTGGTGACATGGGCTAGCGACAGGCGCGGCGTGGGGTTGGCTAACATCGGACTCCTTGGCAGGGCCTGCACAGGCGGCCCAACAACTGACTAGCAAGTTCACTGCCAGATTTTAGACCGGTCAACCCTGCCATCACCGACAATATGGCATGACTTCGTCTTCCGTCACGGGCCTCATTCACGACCCTGCTGCCAGCCAGCGCGAGTCGGTACGCAAGGCCATTGCCCAGTTCCAGCAACGCCTGCAGGAGGCGGGACTCGATTTTCGCGACCCGCCTGAAGAACCCACTTCGTGCTGCGGCCGCGGCTGCCATGGCTGCGTCTGGGAAGGCTACGAAGCCGCTTTGACCTGGTGGTATGAAGAAGGTGGAGAACTGCTTGCGTGAGCTCCGCTCAGGCGCCCGCGAGTGAGCGCAGTGCGTCCGGATTGGTCAGCTGCAGGATGCGGCCTCGGCCGCTGATGAGTTCGCTCTCACGCAACTGGCGAAGGATGCGCGAAAAGGTTTCGGGAGCGATGCCCAATTGCGTTGCAATGATGCGTTTGCGCTCGTTCAAGTAAACCTGCAAACGCTTGGTCGCCGGATCCTGCTCGGCATGGCGCAGCAACCATTCAGCGCAACGGGCATCGGCATCCTTGGCCAGGCGGCTGACGGCAAGTTCCACCTGTTGGCGCTGGGAGCGGGCCAGATCTCGCATCAGTTCCCGCGAAGCTGCAGGCCAGGTTTTGCAGCGGGACTGAAAATCCTTGAGGGTAATTTTTTCGACCTTCACATCGGTATCTGCGACCACATCCACCAAATAGGGCTCATCGAGCACCACAGAAGCGGCCTCGATCCACAGCGGGCCTTCTTGCTGGCCCAACTGGTGCACCATGCCAGTCTCATCCATCAGCCCCAGGCGAATTTGGCCTTCTTGCAGGTGCCAGACCCCATCGGCCGTTTGGCCACGGTGAATCAGCACCGTGCCCGCCGGCAGGATGAGCGCTGTGTCGGCTTGTGGGGATGTTGCAAGTCGTGCCATGCGACTGAATGTGCCACGCCAGACCCCTCGCAGTTTTGATGCACATCAACCCATGGGCAACCGCCGCAGTGACGTACCATGGCGCCCATGAGCACTTTGTTGATCCACCGCGCCCGCTGCATTGCCACCCAGGACGATGCCCAGACCGAACTGCAAGACGCCTCCATCCTGATCCGGGATGGGCTGATCGAACGCATCTTCAAAGCGGACGAGCCGCTCGACGCCTGGCTGGCCCCGGGCGCAGCAGACGAAGTGATTGATGCCCGCAAGCACGTCGTGATTCCGGGCATGGTCAACACGCACCACCACATGGTGCAATGCCTGACGCGGGCCATTCCCGGTGTACAAAACGCGGAACTGTTTTCCTGGCTGCAGGGGCTCTACCCCATCTGGGCAGGGCTGACGCCGGAGATGGTGCTGGTGTCCAACCAGATTGCCATGGCCGAGCTGCTGCTCAGCGGATGCACCACCAGCAGCGACCACCTCTACATCTACCCCAACGGCATCCGTCTGGACGACAGCATTGAAGCGGCCCACACGATTGGCATGCGTTTTACGGCCACCCGCGGCAGCATGAGCGTAGGCGAAAGCCAGGGCGGCCTGCCACCGGACCGCGTGGTGGAAAAGGAAGACTTCATCCTGCAGGAATCGCGCCGTTTGGTCGAGACCTACCACGACGCCAGCCATGGCGCGATGCTGCAGGTAGCGCTGTCGCCATGTTCACCCTTTAGCGTGAGCCAGGATTTGATGCGCGAGTCGGCCAAGCTGGCACGCGCGTACAAGGTGCGATTGCACACGCACCTGGCCGAGAACGACCATGACATTGCCTACACCCGCGAAAAGTTCAACTGCACCCCAGCCCAATATGCACAGGACCTGGGCTGGGTGGGTGACGATGTGTGGCACGCCCACTGCGTCAAGCTCGACGACGAAGGCACCTATCTGTTCGCCAAAACCCGCACCGGCATTGCGCATTGCCCGTGCAGCAATATGCGCTTGTCCAGCGGGATCTTGCCGCTGCGCAAGATGCTCGATGCCGGCGTGCCGATTGGCCTCGGTGTGGACGGCAGCGCCAGCAACGACGCCGCGCACATGCTCAATGAGGCTCGCCAGGCCATGCTTCTGGCTCGCGTGGGCCGCGCGCTGGACGATTTTGGCTGCAACCACGGCCCCGCCGAAATGACCCCGCGCGACAGCTTGCGTGTGGCCACCCGTGGCGGCGCACAGGTGCTGGGTCGTGCGCACGACATTGGGCAGATTCGCGTGGGTTACTGCGCCGACCTGGCCCTGTTCCGTACCGACACCCTGGCCATGGCGGGCGGTGCCATCCACGACCCCGTGGGCGCACTCATGCTGTGCGCCAGCCAGAACGCAGACTACACCGTCGTCAACGGCCGTGTGGTGGTGCGCGAAGGGCAGCTGACCACGGTGGACCTGGGCCCCTTGATCGAGCGCCACAACCAGCTGGCCTTGCAACTGGCGCTGGCGGCGCGCTGACAATCGTTGCGCAGGGATTGCCCCACCCTGCGTCAAAACTGCTTGCACTGGCCAGACACAGCGGCTGTGCCTACACTGGGGCCATGATTCAAGGTCTCGTACAACTGTTCATTTTCCAGGCGCTGGGCGAATTGCTTTCGCGCTTTGCCCTGCCTTTCATTCCCGGCCCGGTGCTGGGCCTGGTGGCATTGCTGGTCTTTTTGGCTGTTCGCGGCCGTGTGCCGGTTCATATTGACACGGTGGGCAGCACCATCTTGCAGCACCTGGGTTTGCTGTTCATCCCTGCCTCGGTCGGCGTGGTGCTGTATCTGCCGCTGTTGCAGGCCAATGCCTGGGCCATCAGCGCGGCCTTGGTCATCAGCGTGGTGGCGACGGTGGCGGTGACGGCGGGTTTGCTGAAGGCGCTGAGCCCGAAGGACTGAGCCATGCAGACCAGTTTGCCCCCTATTTCCGAGATTTGGGTTTATCTCTCGGGCAGTCCCCTGCTGGCCCTCGTGCTCACCCTCAGCGCTTACTGGTTGGGCTTGACGGTGTATGAGCGCAGCGAGCGCAACCCCTTGGCCAACCCGGTGTTGATTGCGGTGGTGCTGGTCACCGTGAGCATTGGGTTGCTGGACATGCCTTATGCCAAGTACTTTGAGGGCGCGCAGTTTGTGCATTTCCTGCTGGGCACGGCCACAGTGGCGCTGGCGATTCCGATTTACAAGGGTTTTGCCTCACTCAAAAGTCGCATGGGTGTGTTGATGCTGGCGCTGATGGCGGGTGGCGTCACCTCGGTCCTGACGGCTGTGGGCGTGGCGCGCGCCCTGGGGGTGGATGATTCGCTGGTGCGCGGGCTGGTGGCCAAATCGGTCACCGCACCGATTGCGATGGGCATCGCCGAACGGGTACAGGCCTCGCCCACGCTGACAGCGATTTTTGCGGTAAGTACCGGTATTTTGGGCGCGGTGCTCGGCCGTTATGTGCTCAACGCGCTGAAGGTCACGGCCTGGTGGCAACGCGGTTTCGCCTTGGGTGTGGCCGCGCACGGCATTGGGACGTCTCGCGCTTTTAGCGTGCACCCGGAGGCAGGGGCTTACGCCAGCTTGGGCATGGGCCTGCACGGCATTGTGGGTGCCGTGCTGATTCCATACCTGGCAGGATTGTGGGGCTGAGCGCGGGCCTGGGCCCGCGTGTTTTTATTGCAGCGGTGCGCCACCTTCAAACCAGCGTTTGATGAGCTGGCGCTCGTCTTCGGTGATTTGTGTAGCGTTGTTGAGCGGCATCTGCCGGGTCACAGCGACTTGTTGGTAAATGCCTTGTGCATGCAACTTCACAGCATCGAGCTGATCCAGGCGGACCCCCTTCATTTGCGCTGCCTCGCCATGACACATGTAGCAGCGTTGAGCGAGCACGTTTTGCACTTGGGCAAAACTCACAGGCGCTTGGCTGGCTGCAGTTTGCGGCTGTGCAGCGGGCTTGAGTGCAACAATCACGCTCACCAACAACAGCACGCCCACCACAGCGAAAGGCAGCGGGTTCTTGGCTCGGCCCAGGTGGTAGCCGTGGCGTTGCACGAAAAACTGACGGATCAGGGCGCCAGCAAACATCATCACGAACAGCAGCACCCACCGGTGTTCATGCGTGTACAGGAAACTGTAGTGGTTGCTCAGCATCGCGAAGATGACGGGCAGCGTGAAGTAGGTGTTGTGCACGCTGCGCTGCTTGCCGCGCTTGCCATGAATGGCGAGGGCCGCCGCATCGTATTTCTCGCCGCTGGTCATGGCCGCCACAACTTTGCGCTGGCCGGGGATGATCCAGAAGAACACATTGGCGCTCATGGCGGTGGCGATCATGGCACCGACCAGCAAGAAGGCGGCGCGGCCTGCAAACAGCTGGTTGGCAGCCCATGAAGCAAAGGCCACGACCACAATCATCAGGCCGGCGACGATGAGTTCGCCATTTTTCTTGAAGCCAAAGACGCGGCAGACGGTGTCGTAAATGAACCAGAAGGCGACCAGAAAGCCCACGGCGGCAAAGCCTGCAGTGGCAGGCGCCCAGTCCATGAGTGATTTGTCAATCAGGAAGGTGCCGGCGTTCCAGAGATAGAGCACGGTAAAGAGCGCAAAGCCTGACAGCCAGGTGGAGTAGCTTTCCCAGTAGAACCAGTGCAGTTTGGTGTGGATCTTCTTGGGCGCGACCATGTACTTTTGGGGGTTGTAGAACCCCCCGCCGTGCACCGCCCACATGGCCCCGTCCACGCCTTTTTCGAGCAAGTCGGGCGAGGTGGGTTTTTGCAGGTTGTTGTCCAGAAAGACAAAGTAAAACGACGAGCCGATCCAGGCAATCGCCGTGATCACATGCAGCCACCTGAGCAGCAGGTTGGCCCAGTCAAGCAAATAAGCTTCCATGAGGGGTCTCCAACCTGCTCACCACCGCGGGCTCTGTGAGCAGTTTCATGGGCCGCGAACAAGGTGTTGGACTCAACACACCTGCGCCGCTGCGGCCAGTGCACCGAAGTGTATACAGTTTTTGTCTACTCTACCAGTGCCCTACCCCCGGATAAACCCGGGATGTTCAGCCCAGAGTTTGCAAGATTTGTGCCGCCACGGATGCGGCGATGACTTCGGGCTCCTTGCCTTTGATGCCGGGCAGGCCAATGGGACAAGTGATGCGGTCGATTTCGTCTTGCGTGAAACCGCGCTCGAGCAGGCGGTGGCTGAAGCTGGCCCATTTGGTCTTGCTGCCGATCAGGCCCACAAAGGGCAAGTCGTTGCGTTCGCGCAGGCGCTTGAGGCAGGCCACGACAATGTCCAGATCCTCAGCATGGCTGAAACTCATGATCAGCACCCGCGACTGGGGCGAGACATCCTGCACCGCTGCTTGCACCGGATTGGAGTGTTCGCACAAAACCTGTGCAGGAACATCGACCGGAAACACCTCATCGCGGCTGTCAATCCAGTGCACTGCAAAAGGCAAAGGGGCCAGCGCCCGCACCAGCGCATGCCCCACATGCCCACCGCCAAACAATGCCACCGGTATTCGGGTTTGCTGCAGTTGTTGTTGCATAGCGGTCACATCCGCTGCATGGACAAGGGCGTACCCCAGCTCCACCACGCCGCCACAGCATTGGCCCAGACTGGGCCCTAAAACGTGTCGCTCGGGCTGTTCAGGGGTGACTCCAGATTGCAGCAACTGCCGGGCACGGGCAATGGCGACAAACTCCAGATGGCCGCCGCCAATGGTGCCTGCGAAGCCATCGGCGAATACCAGCATGTGCGTGCCCGTCTCGCGCGGCACCGAGCCACGCGTGCCCACCACACTGACGCAAACGGCTGGCTCATTGGCCAAGCGCATCAAACCCCGCTCGAGATCGTCCACAAATCCTCTTTTTGATTCAACGGCTGTGCAAAAACCTTTGCCAATGCCACAATCCGTATTATGAATACGCCAACGCACTTTCCAATTTGGGCTGCGCCTGCTGCATGGCGACGACTGGTCCAGTTGCTGCTCATTGCCGTTGCCCTGGGACTGGCGGGTTGCGCCACAGGCCCGGGCAAAGAACAGGCCATGCAATGGCCCGATCTTCCGGTGCAGGAAGCAGTGCCGAAAGTCACATCCAACGCCAACACCCCCAAACAATACCGGGGTGATGCGGCACGCCATCTCTACGAGCAAAACGGCCAGCGCATTTTCAAAGGCAAGATGCCGCCTTTGCTCTACGCGGTGGGCGTGCTCAATGTAGACATCGACAAGCAGGGCCAGGTTTCGCACCTGCACTGGACACGCGCCCCCAGACATGCCCCGGAAGTGATTGCAGAGATCGAGCGCACCGTGCTCGCTGCTGCCCCCTACCCAGCGCCCCAGAAAATGGGCCACGTGACGTACACCGACGTGTGGCTGTGGGACAAGAGCGGACGTTTTCAGCTCGACACGCTGACCGAAGGGCAGCGTTGAATCAAGCGCTCACAAAATGAAAAAAGGGCCCTGAGTCATCAGGGCCCTTTTGATTGCCGACATAGAGATTGCTTCACTGCGTTCGCAATGACGGAGGCACGCAGGAGCCCCCTACCCTTGTTCAGGCTACCGCTGCGTCGGCCTTGGCCTTCTCGCAAGCCAGCAGGATGCGCTCGGGCGTGGCCGGGGCTTCCATGCGCACCACGGCCTTGTGGCCGGCACTGGCCGCCACCGCGTCCTTGAGCGCAAAGAAAGCCGACAGACCCAGCATCAGCGGCGGCTCGCCGGTGGCTTTGCTGTTGAACGGCGTGGGCTTGAGGTTGGCGTTGTCAAACAGGCTCACATTGAAGTGTTCGGGCACATCGCCAGCCACCGGGATCTTGTAGGTCGACGGCCCGTGCGTGAGCAGCTTGCCCTTCTTGTCCCAGATGCACTCTTCCATGGTCAGCCAGCCCATGCCCTGGATGTAGGCGCCTTCGATCTGGCCCTTGTCCAGTGCCGGGTTGATGCTGCGGCCCACGTCGTGCACGATGTCCACGGCCTTGAGCCACCACTCGCCGGTGCGGGTGTCGATCTCGACTTCGCTCACCGCGGCGCCGTAGCAGTAGTAGTAGAAGGCACGGCCGTTGAGCGTGGTGAAGTCGTACTTGATCTCGGGGGTCATGTAGAAACCTGTGACCGACAGGCCCACGCGGTCCAGCCAGGCCTGTTTGGTCACATCCGACCAGTTGACCGACTTGCCGCCACCATGCAGCTGGTTGTTGGCAAAGGTCACATCACCCTCTGCGCAGCCCAGCATGCGGGCGGCCACGGGTTTGAGGCGCTCGCGCATCTGCGCGGTGGCGTTCATGATGGCCGCGCCGTTGATGTCGGCGCCGCTCGAAGCCGAAGTGGCCGAAGCGTTGGGCACCTTTTGTGAATCGGTGGCGGTGATGCGCACCTTGTCGACGCTGATGCCCAGGCCGTCGGCGCAGACCTGCGCCATCTTGGTGTTCAGGCCCTGGCCCATTTCGGTGCCGCCGTGGTTGCAGCTGACCGAACCGTCCATGTAGACCACCAGCAGCGCGCCACCCTGGTTGAGGTGCGTGGCGGTGAAGCTGATGCCGAACTTGAGCGGCACCAGCGCGATGCCGCGCTTGCGGGTCTTGCTCTTGGCGTTGAAGGCCTGCACCGCGGCGCGGCGCTCGGCGTATTTCGATTCCTGTTCGACCTGCGCGATCACCTTGTCGCCCACCCAGTCTTCAATCAGCTGGTTGTACTGGGTGGTCATGGTGTCGGGCGTGCCGCTGATGGCGGGGTCCTTGTAGAGGTTGAGCTTGCGCACCTCCAGCGGGTCCTTGCCCAGCGTGGCGGCGATCTCGTCGATCACCGTCTCGATGCCGAACATGCCCTGCGGGCCGCCAAAACCCCGGAAAGCAGTGGCGCTTTGGGTGTGGGTCTTGCAGCGGTGGCTGACCAGCTTGAGCGCGGGGATGTGGTACGCATTGTCGATGTGCAGGCAGGCGCGGTCGTTCACCGGGCCAGAGTAGTCCACGCTGTAGCCGCAACGCGAGGCCAGCATGATGTCGGCGCCCAGGATGCGGCCGTTGTCGTCGAAACCCACCTCGTAGTCGATACGGAAGTCGTGGCGCTTGCCGGTGATGGTCATGTCGTCGTCGCGGTTGACGCGCAGCTTGACCGGCTTTTGCAGCTTGAACGCCGCCAGCGCGGCGCTCTGGCTGAAGATGCTGGCGTTGCCCTCTTTGCCGCCAAAGCCACCGCCCATGCGGCGGCAGATAACCTCGACGTCGTTCGTGTGCAGGTTCAGGGCGTGCGCGGCTTCGCGCTGGTTGCCGTCGGGGTGCTGGGTGGACACGTACAAGGTGAGCTGACCGTCTTCCTTGGGCACCGCGTAGGTGATCTGGCCCTCCAGATAGAACTGTTCTTGCTGGCCTGTGCGCGTTGTGCCCTTGATCTTGCGCGGGGCTGCAGCGATGGCCGCTGCAGCATCGCCGCGCACAATGCCCTTGGCCGGCATCACAAAGCTCTGAGCTTCCAGCGCTTCTTCCACCGTCAGGATGGGCTTGAGTTCCTTGACCAGCACCTTGGCCTTGGCCGCGACTTCGCGGGCGTAGAGCATGCTGCGCGCCACCACCACGGCCACGGCCTGGCCGACAAACTCCACCTTGCCATCGGCGAGGAAGGGGTCGTCGTGGACGATGGGGCCGCAGTTGTTTTCGCCGGGGATGTCCTTGGCGGTGTAGACCGCCACAACACCGTGCTGCGCCAGGATGGCGTCGCGGTCGATCCCGTCACCGATCAGCTCGCCATGCGCCACGGGCGACTTGATGATGGCGGCATACAGCGTACCGGCCACTTCGGGGATGTCGTCGATGTAGGTGGCGCCACCGGTCACATGCAGGTGGGCGGACTCGTGGACGATGTCGGTGCCTTGCTGAACGCCGGTGGCGGGCAGCAGATTCTTGATGGGCGTAGGCGCATTCATTCAGGCCACCTCTTTCTGTTCTTCGATGAATTCAAGCACCAGGTTGCGGGCCACGAGCGAGCGGTAAGCCCAGGTGGCGCGCAGGCCGTCGCGGGCAGTAAAGCTGGCGGCCACGGCGGCATCCAGCGCGGCTTCGGTCACGCTGGCAGGCGTCTGGCCTTCGAGCACGGCTTCGATTTTGGGCGCACGCGCCGGGAAGGGACTCAGGCCGTTGTAGGCCAGCTTGACGCCGCTGAGCTTGCCGTCCTTGAGCGTGTAGCTGATGGCGGCGCAGGTGGCAGAAATGTCCTGCTCGAAACGCTTGCTGACCTTGTGGGCGCGGAAGACCTGACCCGCCACGGGTTTGGGCAACTCGATCGCTTCGATGAATTCACCCGCTTGCAGCACGTTCTGCTTCTGGCCGGTGTAGAACTGGTCGAGTGCGACGGTGCGGGTTTTGTCGCCGCGGCGCAGCACCAACGTGGCGCCCAGCGCCATCAGGCAAGGCATGGAGTCACCAATCGGTGAGCCGTTGGCGATGTTGCCCGCCAGCGTGGCGGTGGAGCGGATCGGCGGCGAACCGAAGCGGCGCAGCACCTCGGCAAAGTCGGGGTAAGCCTGGGCCACCAGGTCTTCCACTTCGGTGATCGACACGACAGCGCCAATGCGCCAGGCCTTGGGCGTCTCGGCAATCTGGCGCAATTCGGCCACATTGCCCAGGTACATGATGTGGTCGGGGCGGCTGAACTGCTTGTTGACCTGCAGACCGATCTCGGTGCTGCCAGCCAGCAGCGTGGTGGTCGGGTTCTTTTGCAGGTAGTCAGCCACTTCGGCGATGGTGGCGGGCGAGACAAACTCGTTGCCCTTGCGCGTGCGCACGACAGGCTGCACGATGATTTCGCCATCCAGGCTCAGCGTGGGCGTCTTGGCACGCTGGATTTCCTTGAGCAGCGGGACATCGGCTTTGTCGTCCACCTTGAGCTCGCTCTGACGCTCGCAGGCCTTGGCGGCGGCATCAATGATCGGCTTGTAGCCGGTGCAGCGGCACAGGTTGCCGCTCAATGAATCGGTGATCTGCTGGCGGCTGGGCTGGGGCAGCACCTGCACCAGGTTGACCAGGCTCATGACGATGCCGGGCGTGCAGAAGCCGCACTGCGAGCCATGGCACTTGACCATCTCGTCTTGCACCGGGTGCAGCGTGCCGTCGGCTTTTTTGAGGCTCTCCACCGTCTTGACCGACTTGCCGTCCAGCGAAGGCAGCAGCTGGATGCAGGCGTTCACCGGCTTGTAGTCGATCGCCGTGCCTGCGGCATTGAGCTCACCCACCATGACCACGCAGGCGCCGCAATCGCCTTCGGCGCAGCCCTCCTTGGTGCCGGTGCGGTGGAGCTGTTCGCGCAGATAGTCGAGAACGGTGGTGGTGCGGCGCTCGCCCTGGGCTTCGACAATTTTGCCGTCGAGCACAAAGCGCACGGTGTTGGTGACTTGGGTCATGGTGCGGGTGGGGTAATAAACGGTAGACCCCGATTTTAAGTAATCAGGACCCCCTGTAGGTGGAATAACTCCAGGGACTGACCAATAAAGGTACGTGGTAGTGCTGATCTTCATGGGCGACGCCAAAGTCCAGCGCTACGCGGTTCAGGAAGTTGGGCTCAGGCAGCTCAACGCCTTTGGCCTGGAAGTACCCGCTCACATCAAACACCAGACGGTAGGTGCCTTTGCGCAGGCTGGCGTTGTCGTACAGCGGGCCGTCCGGGTTGCGGCCATCGGCGTTGAGGGTGAAGCTTTTGACCAAGGTGGCGTGTTCGCCTTGCGTGGTGTACAGGGCGACTTGCATGCCGGCAGCGGGGCAACCGTGCATGGTATCCAGAACGTGTGTGCTCAGTCCCATGATGCGCTTTCAGAGATTGTTTGGAGGATTGGTTTACGCAAGTGTATACAGTTTTGGTTTTTCTGGCTATCATTCACCAAAAGAAGGAGCCGGTATGGAAACCACCGCCACCCACACCATTGTCGAAGCCCTGACCCGCGCCATTGTGGAGCACCGCTTGCTGCCCGGCGCCAAGCTGGCCGAGCAAAAGCTGGCCGATTTGTTTGGCGTTTCGCGCACGCTGGTGCGGCAAGCGCTGTTTCAACTCTCCCAGCATAAGCTGATTCGTCTGGAGCCCGCACGTGGCGCCTTTGTAGCGGCGCCCTCCGTCGAAGAGGCCAAGCAGGTGTTTGCGGTGCGCCGCATGCTGGAGCTGGAGATGACGCGTACTTTCATTGCCCAGTCCACGCCCGAACAGATTGCCGCCTTGCGCGAACATGTGCGCATGGAAGAGCAGGCGCTGAACGCCGAAGACGTGCCGGGCCGCACGGAGCTGTTGGGCGACTTTCACGTGCTCATGGCCAAGCTCATGGGCAACAGTGTTCTGGCGCAAGTGCTGGGCGAACTGATTTCGCGCTGCGCCCTGATCACGCTGATGTACCAGTCCCGCAACGAAGCGCAAACCTCTACCCACGAACATGCAGGTTTGATCGATGCCTTCGAGCGCAAAGACACGGCACTGGCCACCCGTTTGATGCAGGAACACCTGACCCATGTGGAAGAGAGCCTGACGTTTGACCGCAAGATTCCATCGCACGACGTTTCCATCGCTTTGTCCTGATTTCCCATGAGCACCTACGACACCACCCTCCCCTACCCGCGCGACCTCAAGGGCTACGGCCGCCATGTGCCGCACGCGCAGTGGCCAAACGGCGCCCGCGTGGCCGTGCAGTTTGTGCTGAACTACGAAGAAGGCGGCGAGAACTGTGTGCTGCACGGTGACAAGGCCAGCGAGCAGTTTTTGAGTGAAATGTTCAACCCTGCCGCGTTCGAGGCCCGCCACATCAGCATGGAAGGCATCTACGAATACGGCTCGCGTGCGGGCGTGTGGCGCTTGCTGCGCGAGTTTGAAAAACGCGGCCTGCCGCTCACCGTGTTTGGCGTGGCCACCGCGCTGCAAAAGCACGACGATGTGACCGCGGCTTTCAAGGAACTGGGCTACGACATCGCCTGCCACGGCCTCAAGTGGATCCACTACCAAAATGTCAACGAAGCCACCGAGCGCGCCCACATGGCCGAGGCCATGGAGATTTTGCAAAAGCTCACCGGCGAGCGCCCGCTGGGCTGGTACACCGGCCGCGACAGCCCCAACACCCGGCGTCTGGTCGCCGACTACGGTGGCTTTGAATACGACAGCGATTACTACGGCGACGACCTGCCCTTCTGGATGAAGGTGAAGAAGACCGATGGCAGCGTGGTGCCGCAACTGATCGTGCCCTACACGCTGGACTGCAACGACATGCGCTTTGCACTGCCCCAGGGCTACTCGCACGCCGATCCCTTCTTCCAGTACATGAAGGACACTTTTGACGCGCTGTACGCCGAGGGCGATCCGAATGGCGACAACGCGCCCAAGATGATGAGCATCGGCATGCACTGCCGCCTGCTGGGCCGCCCGGGCCGCATCACCGCACTGCAGCGCTTTCTGGACCACATCCAGTCGCACGACAAGGTCTGGGTGGCGCGGCGCATCGACATTGCGCGGCACTGGAAGACCGTGCATCCGTTCAAGGAATAAACATGGCCATCACTCTGGAACAACTCAACAGTGCCAGCCGCGAAGACGCGGCGCAGATGCTCGACGGTCTGTACGAACATTCGCCCTGGATCGCCGAACAGGCTCTGGCGCAGCGCCCCTTCACATCGCTGGCGCATCTCAAGCACGCGATGTGCGAAGTGTTGGCGCACGCCGGGCGTGACGCGCAACTGGGCCTGATCCGCGCCCACCCCGAGTTGGCAGGCAAGGCCATGGTCAGCAAAACGTTGACGGCCGAATCGACGAATGAGCAAACCAAGGCAGGCCTGACCGACTGCACGCCCGAGGAGTTCGCGAAGATCCAGAAGCTCAACGCCGACTACAACGCCAAGTTCGGCTGGCCCTTCATCCTGGCGGTGCGCGGCCCGCGTGGCGTGGGCTACAACAAGCAGCAAATCATTGACGCTTTCGAGCGCCGCCTGCACGGCCACCCCGAATTTGAGTTGCAAGAGTGCCTGCGCAACATCCACCGCATCGTCGAGATCCGCCTGAACGACAAGTTTGGCGTGGAGCCGACACTGGGCCACCGGGTCTGGGACTGGCAGGAAAAACTGGCCGAGCACAGCGACCCCGGCTTTGCCGAACATGGCCAGCTCACCGTCACCTACCTGACCGACGCCCACCGGGCGTGCGCCCAGCGCATCAGCCACTGGATGAAGGAATGCGGCTTTGACGAGATCGAGATCGACGCCGTGGGCAATGTGGTGGGCCGCTACCATCCGGCTGTTTCGGGGTCGAAATACCTTTTGACAGGCTCGCACTACGACACCGTGCGCAACGGTGGCAAGTACGACGGCCGCTTGGGCATCTTCGTGCCCATGGCCTGCGTGCAGCAGCTGCACCAGCAGGGCCAGCGCTTGCCCTTTGGCATTGAAGTGGTGGCCTTTGCCGAAGAAGAAGGCCAGCGCTACAAGGCCACCTTCCTCGGCTCGGGTGCGCTGATCGGTGACTTCAAACCCGAATGGCTGGAGCAGAAAGACGCGGACGGCATCACCATGCGCGCCGCCATGCAGCACGCGGGCCTGTGTGTGGACGACATCCCCAAGATCCAGCGCGACGCCGCCAAGTACCTGGGCTTCATCGAAGTCCACATCGAGCAAGGCCCGGTGCTCAACGCCGCCAACATTCCCCTGGGTGTGGTCACGTCCATCAACGCCAGCGTGCGCTATCAGGGCCAGGTCAAGGGCACTGCCAGCCACGCGGGCACCACCCCCATGAACCTTCGCCGCGACGCCGCCTGCGCGGTGGCCGAACTGGCGCTGTACATGGAGCAGCGCGCTGCCAAGGACGGCGACAGCGTCGCCACCATCGGCCAACTCCATGTTCCCAATGGCTCGATCAATGTGGTGCCCGGCCAGTGCAACTTCAGCCTGGACCTGCGTGCTCCCACCGATGCGCAGCGCGATGCACTGGAGCGCGACATCCTGGCAAAGCTGCAAACCATTTGCGAGCAACGTGGTGTGCATTACCAATTGGAAGAAACCATGCGAGCCGCCGCTGCCCCCAGTGCCCCCGAATGGCAGGCCCGCTGGGAACGCGCCGTGAGCGCCCTGGGCGTGCCGCTGTTCAAACTGCCCAGTGGCGCCGGCCACGATGCGATGAAGCTGCACGAAGTCATGCCGCAGGCCATGCTGTTTGTGCGCGGCGAAAACGCCGGCATCAGCCACAACCCGCTTGAATCGACCACCAGCGACGACATGCAACTGTGTGTTGACGCCTTCACCCACGTTCTGAACCAACTCGCGACGGAGACCGCATGACCGCCACCGCCCAACAATACGCACAGCTCGACGCCTGGATCGACGCCCACTTTGACGAGCAGGTCAAGTTCCTGCAGGCCCTGGTGCAGGTACCCACCGACACCCCACCCGGCAACAACGCCCCTCACGCGGAGCGCACGGCCGAGCTGCTCGCGCCCATGGGCTTTGAGGCCGAGAAACACGCTGTGCCTGCGGCAGACGTCAAGGCGTACGGTCTGGAGTCCATCACCAACCTGATCGTGCGCCGCAAGTACGGCGCAGGCAAAACCATTGCCCTGAACGCCCACGGCGACGTGGTGCCCCCCGGCGAGGGCTGGACGCACGCCCCCTACGGTGGCGAGATCGACAACGGTGCCATGTACGGCCGCGCTACCGCAGTGAGCAAGAGCGACTTCTCCACTTTCACTTTTGCCACGCGTGCCCTCGAATCGCTGGGCCTGCCGCTCAAAGGCGGCGTGGAACTGCACTTCACCTACGACGAAGAGTTTGGCGGCGAGATGGGCCCCGGCTGGCTGCTGGCCAAAGGCCTGACCAAGCCTGACCTGATGATCGCCGCCGGCTTCAGCTACCAGGTGGTCACCGCGCACAACGGCTGCCTGCAAATGGAAGTGACGGTGCAAGGCGAGATGGCCCACGCCGCCATTCCCGACACCGGCACCGACGCGCTGCAGGGTGCGGTGCACATCCTGAACGCGCTGCACGCACTCAACGCCGATTACAAAAAGGTCACCTCCAAGGTCGAGGGCATCACCCACCCTTATCTGAACGTGGGCCAGATCAGTGGCGGCACCAACACCAACGTCATGCCCGGCAAGGTCGTGTTCAAACTCGACCGCCGCATGATCCCCGAAGAGAACCCGGCCGAAGTCGAAGCGTCCATCCGCAAAACGATTGAAGACGCGGCCAGGACCTTCAACCCGCCACGCGGCGGCAAACAGTTGCAGGTCAGCATCCGCCGCATGCTGCTGGCCAACGCCATGGTGCCGCTGGCGGGCAACGTGCCGCTGGTCGATGCCATCCAGAAGCACGGCGGCGACGTCTTTGGCGAACCCATCCCCGCCGTGGGCACGCCGCTCTACACCGATGTGCGCCTGTACGTGGAGCGAGGCATCCCCGGCGTGATTTACGGCGCAGGTCCGCGCACCGTGCTGGAAAGCCACGCCAAGCGCAACGACGAGCGCGTGATGCTGGACGACGTGCGCCGGGCCACCAAAGTGATCGCTCGCACGCTGCTGGATTTGCTCAGCTGAATCTGTTCCCACCCTGCCCGGAGCTGAGGGCAGGGTTTTTCCGAATCGGCAGGCTCTTTTATTTTGTATACAGTTTAGAACACAAGATCGCACACATCTAGCTTTCTTGTCTCATGCACAACCGTTTACAAGGAGCCTCTCCATGAGTTCTACCGTTCATCCGGTCGATGAGCACTTGCCCTCGGGCAAGCTCGCCGCCCTGGGCCTGCAACACGTGCTCGTGATGTATGCCGGCGCTGTGGCCGTCCCCCTGATCATTGGCCGGGCCCTCAAGCTCAGTCCAGAAGACGTCGCCTTCCTGATCTCTGCCGACCTGTTCTGTTGCGGTCTGGTCACCCTGATCCAATCGCTGGGCGCGACCCAGTGGTTTGGCATCCGTCTGCCCGTGATGATGGGCGTGACTTTTGCCGCCGTGGCCCCCATGGTCGCCATGGCCAACGCCAACCCCGGCGGCGCAGGCGCACAGCTGATCTTTGGCTCCATCATTGGCGCAGGGGTCATCTCCATTTTGATCGCGCCATTGGTCAGCCGCATGCTGCGGTTCTTTCCGCCCGTGGTCACCGGCACCATCATTGCGGTCATTGGTATCAGCCTGATGCGCATCGGCATCAACTGGATTTTTGGCAACCCCTTTGGTCCGACAGCTCCCAGCATCGTGTCTCCAGAGCACAAACAATGGCTGGATGCTGCTGCCGCTGCTGCTGCCGCTCCTGGCTCCGTGGTGCCACCCGTGCCGCAAGGCCTTGCACTGCTGCCCAAAATGGCCAACCCCAAATATGCAGACCTGACCGGCGTGGGCATCGCAGCCCTGGTGCTGGTCTCCATCCTGCTGATCTCCCGCTATGCCAAAGGCTTTGTGGCCAATATCTCCGTGCTTCTGGGCATCGTGATTGGTGGTGTGGTGGCCACGGCCATGGGCCTGATGACCTTCGACAAGGTAGGGAAAGCCGCCTGGTTTGATGTGGTCACGCCCTTCCACTTCGGCATGCCGGTGTTCGAGCCTGTGCTGATTCTGACCATGACCCTGGTCATGATCGTGGTGATGATCGAGTCCACCGGCATGTTCCTGGCCTTGGGTGAAATGACCGACAAGAAAGTCGATCAGGCCGCACTGACACGCGGTCTGCGCACCGACGGTCTGGGCACCTTGATCGGCGGCATCTTCAACACCTTCCCTTACACCAGCTTCTCGCAGAACGTGGGCCTGGTTGCCGTCACCGGCGTCAAGAGCCGCTTTGTGTGCGTGGCCGGTGGCCTGATCCTGATCGCCCTGGGCCTGCTGCCCAAAATGGCGGCTCTGGTCGAGTCCCTGCCCACCGTGGTGCTGGGCGGCGCGGGTCTGGTCATGTTCGGCATGGTGGCTGCCACCGGCATCCGCATCCTGGGTGGTGTGGACTTCAAGAACAACCGTTTCAACTCGTTGATCGTGGCCATCTCCATCGGTATCGGCATGATCCCGCTGATCGCTCCCAACTTCAAACAGTGGATGCCACATGGACTGCACCCGCTGATCGAGTCGGGCATTTTGCTGGCCTCCCTCAGCGCAGTGCTGCTGAACCTGTTCTTCAATGGTGCCAGCGGTGACAGCCGCGATGCAATTGAAGCTGCCAAGCAGGCTGAAGCGCACTGAGTGACCTTCCCCACAAAAGGCCAGGCAGTCCCTGGCCTTTTGCTTTTTATGGTGGTAATCCACAGGCTGTTGAGCGTTACAAATCGGTTACGCTAGATCTCCTTCTCTAGACACTTATACGCCTGCTTACCATGTCTGACCAGAATCTCTCCCCCGCCGAACAAGCCCTGCGCGACGCCGCCCGCGACTACCACCGTCTGCCCACACGCGGCAAGATTTCGGTCAACCCCACCAAGCCCATGTCCAACCAGCGCGACCTGTCGCTGGCCTACTCACCCGGCGTGGCCTATCCCTGCCTGGACATTGCGGCCGACCCCAGCAAAGCGTACGACTTCACCAGCCGCGGCAACCTGGTGGCCGTGATCACCAACGGCACCGCTGTGCTGGGCCTGGGCGACATCGGCCCGCTGGCCAGCAAGCCCGTCATGGAAGGCAAAGGCGGTCTGTTCAAGAAATTTGCCGGTATCGACGTATTCGACATCGAGCTGGCCGAGCGCGACCCGGACAAGCTGGTCGAGATCATTGCCTCCATGGAGCCCACCCTTGGCGGCATCAACCTCGAAGACATCAAGGCGCCCGAGTGCTTCTACATCGAGCAAAAACTGCGCGAGCGCATGAACATTCCGGTCTTCCATGACGACCAGCACGGCACCGCCATCATCTCGGCGGCGGCCATGCTCAACGGTCTGGAGCTGGTCGGCAAAGACATTGGCAAGGTCAAAGTGGCCGTCTCGGGTGCAGGCGCTGCCGCCCTGGCGTGTCTGGACGTGATGGTGGGCTTGGGCGTGAACCCCAAGAACGTGTTTGTGTGCGACTCCAAGGGCGTGATTTACGAAGGCCGCCCTGGCGGCTATGACGAGTCCAAAGCCCGTTATGCCCAAAAGACCGAAGCACGCTCGCTGGCCGATGCCGTCAATGGTGCAGATGTGTTTCTGGGCTGCTCGGCCGCTGGCGTACTGACTGCAGCCATGGTCAAGACCATGGCAGACAAACCGATCATCCTGGCCCTGGCCAACCCCGAGCCCGAAATCCGCCCCGAGATTGCCAAGGCCGCACGGCCGGACTGCATCATCGCCACCGGTCGCTCGGACTACCCCAACCAGGTCAACAACGTTCTGTGCTTCCCTTACATCTTCCGGGGCGCGCTGGACTGCGGCGCGACCAAGATCACCGAAGCCATGAAGCTGGCCTGCGTGCGCCAGATTGCCGATCTGGCCAAAGCCGACATCAGCGAAGAAGTGGCCAGCGCCTACGCAGGCCAGGACCTGAGCTTTGGCAGCGACTACCTGATTCCCAAGCCTTTTGACTCCCGCCTGATTTTGCGCATTGCACCGGCCGTGGCCAAGGCGGCCATGGAGTCGGGTGTGGCCACACGCCCCATCACCGACATGGACGCCTACCGCCAGCAACTGCAAAGCTTTGTGACGCAAACCGGCATCCTGATGCGCCCGGTGTTCAACGCCGCCAAGATCGGCGCCAAAGGCCAGAAACGCGTGGCCTATGCCGACGGCGAAGACGAACGCGCCCTGCGCGCCGCCCAAATGGCGATTGACGAACATGTGGCTCGCCCCATCCTGATCGGTCGCCCGGCCGTGATTGCGGCCCGCATCGAGAAAGCCGGCCTGCGCATGCGCCTGGGTGTGGATGTGGAAAACGTCAACCCCGAAGACGATCCGCGCTACCGCCAGTACTGGGAGCACTACCACCAGCTCATGAAGCGTAACGGTGCCAGCCCCGCCGTGGCCAAAGCGGCAGTGCGTCGCTCCAACACCATCATTGGCTCCCTCATGGTTTCGCTGGGCGATGCCGATGCCATGATCTGTGGCCTGGCCGGCAGCTACATGACCCATCTGGAGCGCATCGAGTCCATCCTGGGTCGCAAGCCCGGTGTGAGCAACTTCGCTGCCCTCAATGCGCTCATGACACCACGTGGCCCGCTGTTCATCACCGACACCTACGTCAACGAAGAGCCCAGCGCCGAGCAACTGGCCGAGATTGCCGCCATGGCCGCCGCCGAAATCCAGCGCTTTGGCATCGTGCCCAAAGTGGCTTTCCTGTCGCATTCGAGCTATGGCTCGTCCAAGCGCGCCAGCGCCCGCAAGATGCGCCTGGCCCGCGACCTGTTCGTGGCCCAGCACCCTGACATTGAATGCGATGGCGAGTTGCACGGCGACGCCGCGCTGGAACCCGAGATCCGCAACGTGTACATGGAAGACAGCACCCTGACCGGTTCAGCCAATTTGCTGGTCTGCCCCAACCTGGACGCGGCCAACATTCTGTACAACGTGCTCAAAACCACCACCAGCGGTGGCGTGACGGTGGGCCCGGTGCTCATGGGCGTGGCGGGTACCGCCCACATCCTGACCCCAGCGGCTACCGTGCGTCGGGTGTTCAACATGACGGCTGTGGCCGCAGCTGGTGCACACACCTGAACACACTCCCCGAAAGGGTGCGAGGCGCACACTTTCGGGGCTTTTGATCTAGGGGATGCACCTGACACGCAGCGTCAGGCACCTGACTCATAATGGCACCGAATTTGCTTGAGCAAATTTACCGTTTACCCGTTTCAGGAGCCCTTATGAACAAGCGTTTTTTCCTCAAGGCCACCGCAGCGCTGGCCACCGTGGCCGCCATGGGCACAGCCCAGGCCGCCACTTCCGTCAAATTCCAGCTGGACTGGCGCTTTGAGGGCCCATCTGCACTGTTCCTTGTGCCCGCAGCCAAGGGCTACTTCAAAGACGCCGGCCTGGACGTGACGGTGGACGCCGGCAACGGCTCCGGCGGCGCCGTGACCCGCGTGGCCTCTGGCACCTATGACCTGGGTTTTGCCGATCTGGCCGCTCTGATGGAGTTCCACGCCAACAACCCCGACGCCCCCAACAAGCCTGTAGCCATCATGATGGTCTACAACAACACCCCCGCCTCGGTCATGGCCCTCAAGAAGAGCGGCATCAAGACCCCCGCCGACCTGACCGGCAAAAAACTGGGCGCCCCGGTGTTTGACGCAGCCCGCCGCGCCTTCCCCATCTTCCAGAAAGCCAACAGCATCGGCAACGTGGCCTGGACCGCCATGGACCCCCCACTGCGCGAAACCATGCTGGTGCGCGGCGATGTGGACGCCATTACTGGCTTCACATTCACCTCGCTGCTCAACATCGAGGCGCGCGGCGTCAAGGCTGAAGATGTGACCGTGCTGCCCTACCCCGATTTCGGCGTCAAACTGTATGGCAACGCCATCATCGCCTCGCCCAAAATCCTCAAGGAAAACCCGGCCGCAGTCAAAGCCTTCCTGAGCGCATTCACCAAAGGCGCCAAAGATGTGATCGCTGACCCCGCCAAAGCCATTGACACCGTCAAGGCCCGCGACGGCATCATCAACACCGCCCTCGAAACCCGCCGCCTGCAACTGGCGATTGACACCGTGATCAACAGCCCCTCGGCCCGCGCCGAAGGCTTTGGCCAGGTCAACCCCGGTCGCCTGTCCCTGATGGCCTCGCAAGTGTCTGACGCGTTCAACACCAAGACCCGCGTCAAGGTGGACGACATCTGGAACGGCTCTTTCCTGCCCTCTGCCAAAGAGCTGGACATCCTGCCCAAGGCCAAGAAGTAACTTCAAAGCCACCTGATGCCGGGCCGGCCGGCGCTGCACAGCGCCCCTGCCCGGTTTTTCTTGATTCGATTCTGTATACACCCCAGAACACAAACCACAGGAAACAGGACCATGTCCGAAGCCTTTGTCGATTTCCAGAACGTCTGGCTCGCCTACAACGAAGAGTTGCTGGCACAGAACCACTTTGCGGTAGAAGACATCAACCTGCAGGTCAAGCAAGGTGAGTTCATTGCCATCGTCGGGCCCTCGGGCTGCGGCAAATCTACCTTCATGAAGCTCACCACCGGCCTGAAGATGCCCAGCAAGGGGCAGATTCTGGTCGATGGCCAACCGGTGACGGGCCCGCTCAAGATCAGCGGCATGGCGTTTCAGGCGCCTTCGCTGCTGCCCTGGCGCACCACGCTGGACAATGTGTTGTTGCCGCTCGAAATTGTGGAACCCTACCGCTCCAGTTTCAAGCAAAAGAAAGACGAGTACGTGGCCCGCGCCCGCAAGCTGCTGCAAACCGTGGGACTGGGCGGCTACGAAGACAAGTTCCCCTGGCAACTGTCGGGCGGCATGCAGCAACGCGCCAGCATTTGCCGTGCCTTGATTCACGAACCCAAAATGCTGTTGCTCGACGAGCCCTTTGGTGCGCTTGACGCTTTCACCCGCGAAGAGCTGTGGTGCACGCTGCGCGACCTCTGGACCGAACAACGCTTCAATGTGATTCTGGTCACGCACGACCTGCGCGAATCGGTGTTCCTGGCCGACACGGTTTATGTCATGAGCAAGAGCCCAGGCCGCTTTGTGGTCAAGCGCGAAATCGACCTGCCGCGCCCGCGCGATCTGGAGGTGACTTACACCCCCGAATTCACCGCAATCGTGCATGAGCTGCGCGGACACATCGGCGCCATGCGCAAAGACGGCGCCGCCATCAACCAGTAAGGGATAGACATGAACAAGAAAACACTGGAACGCTGGTCCCCCTGGGTCCTTCTGGTCATCACTTTGGTGGTGTGGGAAGGTCTGTGCCGCGCCTTCAACGTCTCCGAATTCGTCTTCCCCAGCCCTTCACGCATCTGGCAACAGTTCATGGAGTTCAAGGAAGTGATCGCCGGCCACGCCTGGCGCACCTTCTGGGTCACCATGGCCGGCTTTGGCATTGCGATTGTGGTGGGTGTGCTGCTGGGCTTTGTGATCGGCAGTTCACGCATTGCCTACGCGGCGGTTTACCCGCTCATGACCGCCTTCAACGCTTTGCCCAAAGCGGCCTTTGTGCCGATTTTGGTGGTGTGGTTTGGCATCGGCATTGGCCCGGCCATTTTGACCGCCTTCCTGATCAGCTTCTTTCCGATCATGGTCAACATCGCCACGGGTCTGGCCACGTTGGAGCCCGAGCTTGAAGACGTGCTGCGCGTGCTGGGCGCCAAGCGCTGGGACGTGCTGGTCAAAGTCGGCCTGCCCCGCTCCATGCCTTACTTTTACGGCTCGCTCAAGGTCGCCATCACGCTGGCGTTTGTGGGCACCACCGTGTCGGAGATGACCGCCGCCAACGAAGGCATTGGCTACCTGCTGATCTCGGCTGGCTCAGCCATGCAAATGGGCCTGGCCTTTGCCGGTCTGCTGGTGGTGGGGGCCATGGCCATGGTCATGTACGAGCTGTTCAGCTACATCGAAAAACACACCACCGCCTGGGCACACCGCGGCTCGCAGGGCGAATGAGCTGGCTGGCCCAACTCTCGCTGGACTACACACAGGAAAACGGGCGCAGCGTCGCCCGTTTTTCACACCAGGGTCCGCTGCGCATTTTGCAAAGCCTCTATCCCGAAGGCGATGCCATTTGCCACAACGTGCTGGTGCACCCGCCCAGCGGGCTGGTGGGCGGTGACACGCTGGACATGCAGGTTACCGTGGGCAAGGGTGCGCATGGTCTGGTGACCACGCCCGGCGCCACCCGCTTTTACAGAAGCGAAGCGGGCCTGGCCACGCAGCAGGTGCATGCCCGTCTGCGTGACGGCGCACGCCTGGAATGGCTGCCGCTCGAAGCCCTGGCCTACAGCGGCTGCGACGCGCTCAACCTGGCCCGCTTTGAACTCGCACCCACGGCAGAACTCATGACCTGGGACATCACCGCCCTGGGCCTGCCCAACGCACAGCAACCGTTTGTGGCGGGGCGGTTTCAGCAGCATCTGGAGATTCCCGGCCTCAACGGCCCTATTTGGCTGGAGCGTGGCACGGTGGAGGCGCAGGACGAACGCCTGATGAACGGGCCGCTGGGCCTGGCCGGGCAGCGCTGCATGGCCACGCTGGTGTTTGCCGCAGGCAGCGCCATCGCACCCGACCGCGCCGAAGCCGCACTCGACGCCGCCCGCGCCGCTCTGGAAGCCAGCCCCCTGCGCCTGCAGGCTGGGGCCACGCAGCCGCACCCGCAAGTCATCGTGCTGCGCGTGCTCGCTCCAGTGGTGGAGCCTGCCATGCAACTGCTGCGACCCGTGTGGGCAGCTTGGCGGCAGGTGCTGTGGGGCTTGCCGGGGAATGTGCCGAGGTTGTGGAACCTTTAGGCTGAGATCAATGCCTGCCTCAGGCTGGTACGGGACATTCCATATTCAAGTGCCGATGTTCGAAAAAATCAACAAGCAGTCATTCGAAGAGGAAGCTTTCAAGACAGTTGACCTGCTTTTCCGAATGGTGAACTGCAGATGCACTGAATTGGTCATCGCGGTTGGAACGCAATGATCCCCATGCCCAGCAAGGCCACTGCCGCACCGGTCACATCCCATGCTGAAGGTCGGACACCATCCACCGCCCACAACCACGCGATGGCTGCGCCGATGTACACCCCGCCATAGGCCGCATACACCCGCCCCGAGGCCGCATCGTGCAAGGTCAACAGCCACGCGAACAGCGCCAGACTGGCTCCAGCGGGGAGCAGCAGCCAGATTGAACCGCCCTGGCGAAGCCACAACCAGGGCAGGTAGCAGCCCACGATCTCGGCCAATGCGGTGGCGACGTACAACAAAAAGGTCTTCATGGTGGGGTCAGTGCGCAAGATAGGCATGGCACGCGCAGGCCTCGCCGTGCGCAGCAGCCACGAGTTCCTTGAGGATTCCGCAGTCTGTGCCTTCCTCGTCACAACGGCCACAACTGGCCTGGAGCAGCAACAGCTGCTTCTCCAGCGCGCGCATGCTCTTGAGCCGTGCTCGCACCTTGTCGATTTGCTCCTGCACCAGCCGGTCCACGTCCGGGTGCGGCTCGCTGGGCGCGTCCAGCGCGCCCAGCAATCGCCGGATGTCGGCCAGCGGCATTTCCAGCGCGCGGCAGTGGCGTATGAAGGCCAGTCGTTCCAGGTGGGCGCTCGCGTAGTCGCGGTAGCCGTTTTCCTGCCGTGACGGCTCCGGAAGAAGGCCTTGTTTTTCGTAGTAGCGGATGGTGTCCACGTCCACGCCTGCGGCCTCGGCCAGTTCCTTGATGCGCATGGGGTTTCTCCTGTCGGTGGGACGCTGGGCTTGACTCTGGAGCAGCTCCAGGGTTTTCAATAGTAGCATTCTGAAGGAGTTTCCATGTCTGCCCACTGCTGTGAACACGATTGCCCCGCCCCCGGACAGATCGCCAATTTGCCACGCTACCGTCGGGTGCTGTGGATCGCGCTGATCGTCAATGCCGCCATGTTCCTGGTCGAGCTGAGCGCGGGCTTCTCATCAGGCTCGCTATCCCTGCTGGCCGATGCCATCGACTTCGCCGGTGACGCGCTGAACTACGGCGTGTCGCTGGCGGTGCTGGCTTCGGCGCTCGCCTGGCGTGCCCGGGCGGCCATGTTCAAGGCCTTCAGCATGATGGGTTTTGGTCTCTATGTGCTGGGCAGCGCGCTGTGGTCGGTCTGGAACGGCAGCGTGCCGGACGCGCCGACCATGGGCGTGGTGGCGTTGCTGGCGCTGCTGGCCAACGTGTCGGTGGCCTGGCTGCTGTACGCCTTCCGCGAGGGCGACGCCAACATGCGCAGCGTCTGGCTGTGCTCGCGCAACGACGCCATCGGCAACGTGGCGGTGTTCCTGGCGGCCCTGGGGGTTTTTGGTACCGGAGCCGCCTGGCCCGATCTGCTGGTGGCGGCCCTGATGGCGGGCCTTGCGCTGCACGGCGGCTGGCAGGTACTGAAGCAGGCGCGGGGGGAACTGGGGGGTAAGGCACCCACGGTCACGACCATTGACATCACGACCATGCCCACTGAGCCCATGGCGTCGGTGGCGTTCGACCCGGATATCTTCGAACGGTTGCACCGGGCGTACCTTCGGGTGGATCGCCGCGACCTGGACCAGGCCTGGCATCTGCTCGAAGCCCTGCATGTGCTCGGGCAGACGCGGCTGGTTCCACACGCGCGAACGCATGGGCTGATGCTCAGGCTGGCCTGGCGAACGCGAGACCTGGCCGAGCTGGCCGGGCAGCTGATGCGACTGCTGCTGGTGCCGCTGGGGCACCTGCTGGGCCGGCTGCCGCTAGGCAACACCGGGCGATCGAATGTTGGCGCGTTTCGGCCCATGCCGGTGGCGCCGGAACTGCTGGCGACCATCCGCGCACACCGATGACCGCCGCCACCCTGAACGCCCGTTGGGCTGTCACGGTCAACATCTCTTCATCACAGCCGACGCCCTATAATCTATCCTTGATGCGTGCCTGCTTGTTTGCCCTGCTGCTGATGTTCTGCCTGCCCCTGCAATGGGCCGGCGCAGCTACGGGCGCGCCTTGCGTGCACGAACCCTGCGCGCCCCTGCACGCCAGCGCGGCCGGTGTCTCGTCGCACACCGACGCCGCCGACCACGCCGGTGAGTCCCACGCGCAGCACCCGCACTGCGCAAGCTGCCACGCCGGCGCCGTGGCCCTGCTGGCCAGCGTTCCGTTTTCCACGAGCGACACCTGCACCCATAGACAAGCCGGGTCGAGCGCCTGGACCGAGGGCCTGTTTGTTGAGCGGCCCGAACGGCCGCAGTGGCCCACCCTGGCCTGACCAGGGTTCGACTTCCTTGGCGGCGCCTTTCGCCGCACTTCTCCGATCCCTGTGAAGCGTGCCAGCCCTTGCGGCTGGTGGTGTCCGTTCTTTCAGGGTCTTTTTCATGTCTGCATTTCCCTGGCGGGGTCGTCCCCGTCTGGCCTGGCTGCTTGCCGTGGCTTTTCTTCTGGCGCTGGATCAGCTAAGCAAAACCTGGTTCGCCAGCACCATCGCGCTGGGCACAGTGGTGGAGGTCACGACCGGATTCAACCTGGTCCATGTGCTCAACACCGGCGCCGCGTTCTCCTTGCTGGCCGAAGCGGGTGGCTGGCAGCGGGTGTTCTTGATCGTCATTGGTTTCATGGTGGTGGTGCCCATCACCTTCGTTTGTCTCGCGCGCCAGGCGGAACCGCTGGAGCGGGCCGCGGGCGCACTGCTCATGGCCGGTGGCAGCGGCAACCTGATCGATCGCATCGCCAGCGGCGCAGTGACCGACTTCCTTGACCTGCACTGGCGCGGGTTGCACTGGCCTGCCTTCAACCTGGCCGATGTGTTCATCGTTCTGGCGGCCGGCGCCTGGATTCTGATGTCCCTGCGTCCCGCCGTGGCCACCTCGAAAGGCGCGTCATGAACCGACCCTGGTCCCTGCTGCTCCTGGCCTGGCTGGTAGCTGCCACCGCCACCCTGGGCGCGCTGTTTCTGGGTGAGGTCATGGGCATGACCCCTTGCGTGCTGTGCTGGTACCAGCGCATCTTCATGTTCCCCATCGCCATCATTCTGGGGATAGCCTGCTTCACCGATGACCGACGGGGGGCCGTCTACGGCCTCGCCCTGGCACTGGGCGGGCTGGCCATGGCCGGGTACCACACCCTGCTGGTGGCCGGCCTGATTCCCAAGGCCTGGGTACCGTGCAGCGCCGGTGTGTCCTGCGCGGACCAGAAGCTCGACATCCTCAATGGCCTCCAGATCCCCTGGCTGTCGCTCGCCGCGTTCATGGCGCTGGTCATCCTTCTCGTCGTCTACCTCAGAAAGTCCTCCCAATGAATTCCAAAAAAATCACCGTCGTCGCCCTGGTCGTCATCGTCCTGGTGTTTTTCTTCCTGGGCATGAATGCGTACCAGAAGCGGGTGCAGAACTCGCAGGCCGAGAAGGTCAGCCAGGTGGTCCTGCAGTCTGGCAGCGCGCTAGCCAGCCAGACGGACAACCGGCTGGTCCGCTTCCATTCACCGGTCTTTGGCCCCAGCAATGCGCCGGTCACCATCGTCGAGTTCTTTGACCCGGCGTGCGAGACCTGCCGGGCGTTCTATCCCATCGTCAAGGACATCCTCAAGCAGTACCCGAACGATGTGCGTCTGGTGATCCGCTACGCCCCGTTCCATGCCGGCTCCGATCAGGTGGTCAAGCTGCTCGAAGCCGCCAAACGCCAGAACAAGTACCAGCCCGTGCTGGAAATGATTCTGGCCACCCAGCCGCAGTGGGCCGACCACGGCAAACCTAACATCGAGCTGGCGTTCCGGGCGGCACAGGAAGCCGGTCTGGACATTGCCAAGGCGCAGGCCGACGCCCAGGGCTCGGACATCGCTGCAGTGCTGAGACAAGACATCGAAGACCTGACCGCACTGGAAGTGACCAAGACGCCCACGTTCTTTGTCAATGGTCGCGGTCTGCCGTCTTTCGGTGACCAACAACTGCTGTCACTCGTGGCCGAAGAAGTGGCCAAAGCCAGGAAGTGACATGAACCCGCGTATTTCTTCCATCCCTGGCCACCTGTCCTTGGACCGTCGGCGCTTCATGCAGGCCGCTCTCGCCAGTGCAGCCGGTGTGCCTTTGCTGATGGCTTGCTCACCCGAAGTCACGCCGTTCAAAAGCACCGATGTGACCGGAGCCGCCTTTGCCAAGGATTTCCGACTCAAGGACCACCACGGCAACCTCAGAACGCTGGTTGACTTCAAGGGCAAGATCGTGGTCACCTTCTTCGGCTTCACGCAGTGTCCGGATGTTTGCCCCACCTCCATGACGACCATGGCCGAGGTCAAGCGCCTGCTGGGTGACCAGGGCGAGCAGCTGCAGGTGCTCTTCATAACGGTAGACCCCGAGCGGGACACCCAGGCACTGCTCAAGGAGTACATGGCGAACTTCGACCCGGGCTTCATCGCGCTGCGGCCCGAGCCCGACGAACTCAAAGACGTCGCGGCGGCCTTCAAGATCTACTACAAGAAAGTCCCTGGATCGACGCCAACGTCCTACACGATGGACCACTCGGCAGGGAAGTACATCTTCGACACCGAAGGTCGGGTGCGCTTGTTCTCTGCCTACGGAACCGACGCCGCCACGATCGCGGCGGACATCCAGGTGCTGTTGTCCGCCGCCTGAGGACGTCTTGTCATGAGAAACGTCCCGCTGCACCTGGTGCTCGCACAGATCCACCATCACAGACGGCCCGTGTTAGGCGCTCTGGGCGCCTTGATGCTGGGCACTGGCGTCGTAGCCATCGGCGTCATCAACCCTTTGCCCGACGTTGCCCAATGGCCGGATCGGCAGGTTGTGAATCCGTTGCTGGCAACCGACACGCTAACGGCAAGCTCGTTCAGGTCACCTCGAAATTTCGCTGCAGTACATGCAGAAATTTCAAGTGCAAGTGAGTGACCGATTTTTGCAAGTAAGCAGCCGTCAAAACCAACAAGTCAAAGTACCGCTGCCGCTGCATATCGGTCAGTCGTACGCGAAGTTCCTGGATGATTGAGCCGATCCAGTGGCTCAATCATCTACATCAAATCGCCACCAACTGCTGAATGTTCTTCACCTTCATCTCACTGCCTGGCCCGCTGGCGATCACCTCGCCGCGCTCCATGACCAGGTAGTTATCAGCCAGTTCTTCGGCAAAGTCGTAATACTGCTCGCACAGCAAGATGGCCATGCGCTGGCCTTGCAGGCCCACGTCGGCCAGTTGGCGGATGACGCGGCCAATGTCCTTGATGATGCTGGGCTGGATGCCTTCGGTCGGTTCGTCCAATATCAAAAGGCGCGGCTTGGCGGCCAGTGCGCGGGCAATGGCCAGCTGTTGCTGCTGCCCGCCTGACAGGTCACCACCCCGGCGGTGCAGCATCTGCTTGAGCACCGGAAAGAGCTGGAACAGTTCGGGCGGGATGGGCGTGCCGCCAGGCTGTGTGGCCAGGCCCATGCGCAGGTTATCTTCAACCGTGAGGCGGGCAAAGATTTCGCGGCCCTGGGGCACGTAGCCAATGCCTGCCGCAGCGCGTTCGTAGGGCTTGGCTTTGGTGATGTCCTGACCAGCGAGTGTGACGCTGCCGCTCTTGATGGGCACCAGGCCCATCAGGCTTTTGAGCAGCGTGGTCTTGCCCACGCCGTTGCGGCCGAGCAGCACCGTCACGTGGCCCTGGGCGGCGCTCAGGCTCACGTCGCGCAGGATGTGCGAGCCGCCGTAGTACTGGTGAATATTTTTGACTTCTAGCATATTCATCGCCCCAAATAGACTTCGATCACGCGCTCGTCGGCCTGCACCTGATCGAGCGTGCCTTGGGCCAGCACCGAGCCGTCGCACAAGACGGTGACGATGTCCGAGATGGTGCGGATGAAGCCCATGTCGTGCTCCACCACCATCAGCGAATGCTTGCCCTTGAGGCTGAGGAACAGCTCTGCCGTGCGCTCGGTCTCGTGGTCGGTCATGCCGGCCACGGGCTCGTCCAGCAGCAAGAGCTTGGGGTCTTGCATGAGCAGCATGCCGATCTCCAGCCACTGCTTTTGCCCGTGGCTCAGCACCCCGGCCTGCGTGCCCACCTGGTCGGCCAGATGGATGGTGTGCAGCACCTCGGCCAGGCGGTCGCTCTGGGCCGAGTCGAGCTTGAAGAACATGGAGGCCTTGACGCCCTTGTTGGTCTTCAGCGCGAGTTCCAGGTTTTCAAACACCGTGAGTTGCTCGAACACCGTGGGCTTTTGGAACTTGCGGCCGATGCCCAGCTGGGCGATCTCGGGCTCGTTGTGGCGCAGCAGGTCGATGGTGCTGCCAAAGTACACCGTGCCTGCGTCGGGCCGGGTCTTGCCGGTGATGATGTCCATCATCGTGGTCTTGCCCGCGCCGTTGGGGCCGATGATGCAGCGCAGCTCGCCCGGAGCAATGTCCAGCGACAGCTTATTGATGGCTTTGAAGCCGTCAAAGCTCACGCTCACGTCTTCCAGGTAGAGAATGCGGCCGTGGCTCACGTCCACTTCGGCGCGGTCGTGCAGCACGCGGCCGTAGCCCGCGTCACGCCCACCCGATTCGGTGGCGCTGGCCAGCAGTTCGGCATGGTGCTGGACGCGCTCGGCGCCTTTTTTCATGAGGTCGGGCGTCATGCCGCACCTCCTTTGCGTTTGAATTTGGCAAGCAAGCCCACCACGCCATTGGGCATGTAGAGCGTCACCGCAATGAACAGCGCACCCAAAAAGTACAACCAGAACTCGGGCGCGGTCACCGTGAGCCAGCTCTTGGCCCCGTTGACCAGGAAGGCACCGACGATGGGGCCGATCAAACTGGCCCGGCCTCCGACTGCCGCCCAGACCGCAATCTCGATCGAGTTTGCCGCGCTCATCTCACCGGGGTTGATGATGCCGACCTGCGGCACGTACAGGGCCCCAGCCACGCCGCACATCACGGCAGAGATGACCCAGATGCTCAGCTTGTAAGGCAACGGCGAATAGCCCGAGAACATCACGCGGCTTTCCGCGTCGCGGATGGCTTGCAGCACACGACCGTATTTGCTGGTGACCAGCCAGCGGGCAAACAGGAAGCAAGCCAGCAGGGTCAGACCCGTGAGCACAAACAGCGTCATGCGCATGCCGGGCGTGGCAATGGGCAAACCCAGAATGCGTTTGAAGTCGGTGAAGCCGTTGTTGCCGCCAAAGCCGGTCTCGTTGCGGAAGAACAGCAGCATGGCCGCAAAGGTCATGGCCTGGGTGATGATGGAAAAGTACACCCCCTTGATGCGCGAGCGGAAGGCAAAGAAGCCGAACACGCCTGCAATCACGCCAGGCACCAGCACCACCATCAGCAGCGTGGCCACAAAGCTGTCGGACAGCGCCCAGTGCCAGGGCAGTTCTTTCCAGTCCAGAAACACCATGAAGTCTGGCAAGTCGCTCTGGTACTGGCCGTCACGCCCGATCTGGCGCATCAGGTACATGCCCATCACATAGCCGCCCAGCGCAAAGAACAGGCCGTGGCCGAGCGACAGAATGCCGGTGTAGCCCCAGATCAGGTCCATGGCCAACGCGCAGATGGCGTAGCACATGATCTTGCCGATCAAGGCAATGGCGTAGTCGCTCAGGTGCAAGGCGCTGCCCGCGGGCACCAGCAGATTGAGTACGGGGGCCAGCACGCCCACGGCGAGCAAGCACACCAGAAATGCCGTCCAGGCTTTGCGGGTGAGCAAGGCGGGCGCGGCGGGGAGTTGTAGTTTGTAGCTCATGTTCATGCCTCCGCGCTGCGGCCCTTCATGGCAAAGATGCCTTGAGGACGTTTCTGAATGAACACGATGATGAAGACCAGCACCGCGATCTTGGCCAGCACCGCGCCGGTCCAACCTTCAAGCAATTTGTTGACCAGGCCCAGGCCGAGTGCTGCATACACCGTACCAGCCAGCTGGCCCACGCCACCCAGCACCACCACCATGAAGGCGTCAACGATGTAGCTCTGGCCAAGGTCAGGGCCGACGTTGCCAATCTGGCTGAGCGCACAGCCCGCCAGCCCGGCAATGCCCGAACCCAGCGCAAAGGCGTAGGTGTCGATGCGGGCGGTGTTGATGCCCATGCACGAGGCCATGGGGCGGTTTTGCGTGACGCCACGCACAAACAGGCCCAGGCGCGTTTTGGCAATCAGCAGCGACATGCCCAGCAGCACGGCAGCCGCAAAGCCGATGATGAGCACGCGGTTCCAGGGCAGTTGCAGGTTGGGCAGCACGGCAATGGAGCCGCTCATCCAGCTGGGGTTTTCCACGCCCACGTTTTGCGCGCCAAACAGGCTGCGCACCGCTTGCATCAGCATCAGGCTGATGCCCCAGGTGGCCAACAGGGTCTCCAGCGGTCGGCCGTACAGGTGCTTGAGGATGCTGCGCTCGAGCAATGCGCCCACACCCGCGGACGCGATGAAAGCCACCGGCAGTGCTGCCAGCAGGTAATAGTCAAATGCACCGGGCAGGTAGTTGCGAAACACCACCTGCACCACATAGGTGGCGTAGGCGCCGATCATCATGAGTTCGCCGTGGGCCATGTTGATCACGCCCATCAGGCCGTAGGTGATGGCCAGACCCAGCGCCACCAGCAGCAAGATCGACCCCAGGCTGGCCCCTGTGAAGAGCTGGCCCAGGCGCTCGCCCCAGCGCAAGCCGTCTTGCACCTGGCTCAGGGCCAGTTTGATGGCGGATTGCACAGCCGCATCCTGCTCGTTGCCCAGTTGCTGGTTGAGCAGCTGCAGCACTTCAGGCTGGCGGCTGGCGGCCAGCGTGCGTGCGGCCAGCAGGCGCTCGTCGGCTTTGTCGCTGGCCAGCAGCACAGCAGCGCGCGCCTGCTGCAGCAAGGCCAGCACAGCGCTGTCTTTTTCTGCGGCCAGCGCCTTGTCCAGCACCGGCAGGCGGCTGGCATCAGGTTCTTTGAGTAAGGCCAATGCGGCCTGCTGGCGCAGCGAAGCGTCGCTGCTGAAAAGTTTGAGGGCGGCCAGCGCGGTGTCGATCTCGCCGCGCAGGCGGTTGTTGAGCATGACGTCTTCGGCGTCTGGCGGCACATCCACAGCTTGGCCACTCACCGGGTCCAGGCCCTTGCCGTCTTTGACCACCAGCACCTTGCCTGCCGCCACTTTCACGGCGTCGTCGGACAGGGCTTGCAAAAAGGCAGCGGTTTTCTCGTCGCCCTGCGCCACGGCCTTGGCCAGCACTTCGATGCGGGCATCGCTTTCGCCTACCGCCATGCCCAAGGCTTCATCGGCCGTCAGCGCGTGGGCGTTGCAGCTCAGCAAAGCGCCAAGCACCATCGCCCATCTTGTCATCCATCGTCTCATCGTTTTGATCCGGTTGCGGGTGCTCCGAGCACCCCGTAAAAAAGGGGGAAGACCTGCGCCCTCCCCCTTTGTGGGACGCATGAAGCGATTTACTTCTTCACAGGCTCATCAGGCTTGCCTTCGTTGCCCGCGATGTAGGGGCTCCATGGCTTGGCCTTGACGGGGCCGGGGGTCTTCCAGACCACGTTGAACTGGCCATCGGCCTTGATCTCGCCAATGAACACCGACTTGTGCAGGTGGTGGTTCTTCTCGTCCATCTTGCTGGTGATGCCAGACGGAGCCTTGAAGGTCTGACCGGCCATAGCCTTGATGACGGCGTCGACATCGGTGGTCTTGGCCTTCTCGACCGCTTGCTTCCACATGTTGATGCCGATGTAGGTGGCTTCCATCGGGTCGTTGGTCAGGGGCTTGTCTTTGTGACCGGCGATGTTCTTGGCCTTGGCGTAGGCGGCCCACTTCTTGGTGAACTCGTCGTTGGCCGGGTTCTTGATGCTCATGAAGTAGTTCCAGGCAGCCAGATGGCCCACCAGTGGCTTGGTGTCCACGCCGCGCAGCTCTTCTTCACCCACCGAGAAAGCGACCACAGGCACGTCCTTGGCCTTCAGACCAGCGTTGCCCAGCTCTTTGTAGAAAGGCACGTTGGAGTCACCGTTGATGGTGGAGACCACAGCGGTCTTGCCACCGGCGCTGAACTTCTTGATGTCAGCCACGATGGTCTGGTAGTCAGAATGACCGAACGGGGTGTACTTCTCGTCGATGTCCTTGTCGGCCACGCCTTTGCTCTTGAGGTAAGCACGCAAGATCTTGTTGGTGGTGCGGGGGTACACATAGTCGGTACCCAGCAGCACCCAGCGCTTGGCGGCGCCGCCGTCCTTGCTCATCAGGTAGTCCACAGCGGGAATGGCCTGCTGGTTGGGCGCAGCGCCAGTGTAGAAGACGTTTTTGGACAGCTCTTCACCTTCGTATTGCACGGGGTAGAACAGCAGACCGTTCATTTCTTCGACCACAGGCAACACCGACTTGCGCGACACCGAAGTCCAGCAACCAAAGATCACGGAGACTTTGTCCTGACCCAAAAGCTGTTTGGTTTTTTCGGCGAACAGCGGCCAGTTGGACGCAGGGTCGACCACCACTGGCTCGAGCTTCTTGCCCAGCACGCCACCCTTGGCGTTGATCTCGTCGATGGCCATGAGCACGGTGTCTTTCAACACAGTCTCGGAAATGGCCATGGTGCCCGAGAGGCTGTGCAGCACGCCGACTTTGATGGTGTCGGCAGCTTGCGCTTGCAGGGAAAAGGACAAGCTGCCAGCAGCGATGGCTGCAGCGAGGGACAGGGCTTTGAGGTTGCCACGGCGGTTCATCATGAAAGCACTCCAGTCAGGATCAAGGTTGTTGGAAGAAGCGTTGTGTTCACGCTCAACCCTCTTGAGCAAAGGCCGTGCCAATTTTTAAAACTGCTGCGATCAGGCCTTCCACCCCACTTCAGCTTCCAGAGAAATTGGACCCGCTCTAATAAGAGCGCCTCATCCTGCACCGCACGCCCCATCGCGGCACGGGAATTGCTTGACTCAGTGCATTAACGCCCGAAATTGAACGGAATGCACCAAGATGGAACTCACACCCCGCGAGAAAGACAAGCTGCTGATCTTCACAGCGGCTTTGCTGGCTGAAAGACGCAAAGCCCGTGGCCTGAAACTCAATTACCCCGAAGCCGTGGCCTTGATCAGCGCCGCCGTCATGGAAGGCGCTCGCGATGGCCGCACCGTGGCGCAACTCATGAGCGAAGGCCGCACCGTTTTGACACGCACCGATGTGATGGAAGGCGTAGCCGAAATGATTCCGGACATCCAGGTCGAAGCCACTTTCCCCGACGGCACCAAATTGGTGACTGTGCACCAACCCATTGTTTGATATTCAGGACTCCTCAAATGAAAACCCGACACATCGCACTTGTGATTCTGGCCGCAACGACGCACCTGGGCGCATTCGCTCACGAAGGCCACGGCATTGAAGGCAGTGCACATTGGCACGCCTCGGACACCTTGGGTTTTGTCGGGATGGCTGCAATCGTGGCTGTAGCCTGGTTTCTAGGCAAGGGCAAGTGAAATGAAACTCCCACGCTCTGCACTTTGTGTCATCGCTGCCCCCCGAGGGGGCGAGGCCTCCTTTGAGGCGGCTCGGCAGGAGGCCTTATGACACCCGGCGAACTCTTCATTGATACGGGCGAACACGCCCTCAACACCGGCAGGCGCGCTGTGACGCTGCTGGTCAAGAACACCAGCGACCGGCCCATCCAGGTCGGCTCGCACTACCACTTTGCCGAAACCAATGCGGGGCTGGACTTTGACCGCGCCGCCGCGCGCGGCATGCGCCTGAACATCGCAGCAGGCACGGCCGTGCGCTTCGAGCCCGGACAGCAACGCACGGTGGAGCTGGTGGACTACGCGGGTGAACGCCTGGTGTATGGCTTCCGTGCTTTGGTTCAAGGAAAGCTTTGATATGGCAACGATTGGAAAACGCGCTTACGCCGAGATGTTCGGCCCCACCGTGGGCGACCGTGTGCGGCTGGCCGACACCGAACTCGTGATCGAGGTCGAAAAAGACTTCACCTTGCAGGCCGGAGGCTACGGCGAAGAGGTCAAGTTCGGCGGCGGCAAAACCATCCGAGACGGCATGTCGCAAAGCCAGCGCACCCGTGCGCAAGGTGCGGTGGACTGCGTGCTGACCAACGCCCTCATCGTGGACCACTGGGGCGTGGTGAAGGCCGACATCGGCCTGGTGGGCAGCCGCATCGCCGCCATTGGCAAAGCTGGCAACCCCGACACGCAGCCGGGGGTCGACATCGTGATCGGCCCGGGCACCGAAGTCATCAGCTGCGAGGGCCTGATCGTCACCGCAGGCGGTGTGGACTCGCACATCCACTTCATTGCGCCCCAGCAGATCGACGAAGCCCTGGCCAGCGGCGTGACCACCATGCTCGGCGGCGGCACCGGACCTGCCACGGGCACCTTTGCCACCACCTGCACACCCGGCCCCTGGAACATCGAACGCATGATGCAGGCGGCCGACGCCTTTCCGATGAACCTGGGCTTTCTGGGCAAGGGCAACGCCGCCCTGCCCGACGGCCTGCGCGAGCAGATCAGCGCGGGGGCCATCGGCCTCAAATTGCACGAGGACTGGGGCACCACGCCTGCCGCCATCGACAACTGCCTGAGCGTGGCCGAAGAGACCGACACCCAGGTCGCCATCCACACCGACACACTCAACGAGTCGGGCTTTGTGGAAGACACCGTGGCCGCGTTCAAGGGCCGCACCATCCACACCTTCCACACCGAAGGCGCAGGCGGCGGCCACGCGCCCGACATCCTCAAGGTGGTGGGCGAGGTCAATGTGCTGCCGTCTTCGACCAACCCCACGCGCCCCTACACCGTCAACACGCTCGATGAGCATGTGGACATGCTCATGGTCTGCCATCACCTGGACCCGGCGATTGCCGAAGACCTGGCCTTTGCCGAGAGTCGTATCCGCAAGGAAACGATTGCGGCTGAGGACATCCTGCACGACCTGGGCGCCATCAGCATGATGAGCAGCGACAGCCAGGCCATGGGCCGCGTGGGCGAAGTCATCATCCGCACCTGGCAAACAGCGCACAAGATGAAGGTGCAGCGGGGCAAGCTCGATGGCGATTCGGATCGCCACGACAACGCCCGTGTCAAGCGCTACATCGCCAAGTACACGATCAACCCCGCGATTGCGCACGGCATCAGCCACGAAGTGGGCAGCGTCGAGGTGGGCAAATGGGCCGATCTGGTGATCTGGAAGCCCGCCTTCTTCGGCATTAAACCCGCCATCATCATGAAGGGCGGCTTCATTGCGCTGGCGGCCATGGGCGACCCCAACGCCTCCATCCCCACCCCGCAGCCGGTGCACTACCGCCCCATGTTCGGCAGCTTTGGCGGTGCGCTGGCCAAAGGCTCGCTGACCTTTGTGTCGCAAGCCGGCTTGCAGGACGGTGTGGGCGAGCGTTATGGCCTGGCCAAGACGCTGTCAGCCGTCAAGAACATCCGCAGCGTGGGCAAAAAGGACATGGTCCACAATGCCTACGCGCCGCGCATGGAGGTGGATGCCCAGACCTATGTGGTGCGCGCCGACGGCATGCTGCTGACCTGCGAACCCGCAGCCAGCCTGCCGATGACCCAACGCTACTTTTTGTTCTGATGCTGATCTGCTCCAAACGCATGCCCCAGGCCAAGGGCCTGGCCAAAGTCCTGGTCCAGCGCGCCGCTTCGGTCACGCTGGACTGGGACACGCGCCAAAAAAGCCGCTTTGACGCCACCGACAGCACAGGCCGCCAGCTGGGTGTGTTTTTGCCGCGCGGCACCGTGGTGCGCGGTGGCGATGTGCTGGTGGCCGAAGACGGTTCTCTGGTGCGTGTCGAGGCCGCGCCGCAAACGGTGCTGCGCATCACCGCCTGTGCTGAACACGGCTCGCCCTTTGACCTGATGCGCGCCGCCTACCACCTGGGCAACCGCCATGTCCCCATCGAGCTGCGGCCCGACCACCTCAAGATCGAACCCGACCATGTGCTGGCCGAGATGCTGCGCGCCATGCACATGACAGTGTCCGAGGTGCAGGCCCCGTTCGAGCCCGAAGGCGGCGCCTACGGCGACAACGCCATGATGGGCCACGACCACGGGCATGGGCACAGCCACCACCACGGTCACAGCGGCTGCGGACACGACCACACGCATGGCCACTGACACCCCGGCACTTCTGCAGCTGATCTGGCTGGCGTCCCCCGCCTTGCCGGTGGGAGGGTTTTCGTATTCCGAAGGCTTGGAAACCGCCATCGATCACGGCCTGGTGCACGACGAAGCCAGTTGCACCGCCTGGCTGACCGACCAGCTGCTGCTCACACAGGCGCGTGGCGACATGGCCGCCATCGCCCAGGCCGTACCCGCCTGGCAAGCCATGGACACGGCGCGGCTGCAAGAACTGAACGCCTGGGTGCTGGCCACCCGCGAAAGCAGCGAGATGCGGCTGCAGACGGTGCAGATGGGCAAGTCCCTGCTGGACTGGCTGCGCAACCTGCAGGGCCACAGCCCGGCCAGCCCCGAAGCGCTGCACTGCCTGGCCGACCTGCCCCCCACCTACCCGCTGGCCTACGCCCTGGCCCTGGCCTGCAGCCAGGCCCCGCTGGACCAGGCCCTGCAGGCCTACGCCTTTGGCTGGGCCGAAAACATGACCCAGGCCGCGCTCAAAGCCGTGCCACTGGGCCAGAGCAGCGGCCAGCGCATGCTGGCGGTGCTGGCCCGCACCATTCCAGAGGCGGTGCACACCGCCCTCACCCGCACCGACGAGACGCGTCAGGCCTTCAGCCCCATGCTGGCCATCCTCTCGTCGCGCCACGAAACCCAATATTCACGACTCTTCCGATCATGACTGCACTGCATCACATTCCGAATCGCACCAAGAAACTGCCGCCCCTGCGCGTGGGCATTGGCGGGCCTGTGGGCTCTGGCAAGACCACCCTGCTGGAGATGCTGTGCAAGCACATGCGCGAAAAATGGGACCTGATCGCCATCACCAACGACATCTACACCAAGGAAGACCAGCGCCTGCTGACCATCAGCGGCGCGCTGCCTGCCGAGCGCATCATGGGTGTGGAAACCGGCGGCTGCCCGCACACCGCGATCCGCGAAGATGCGTCGATCAACCTCGAAGCGATCGACCGCATGCTGGAGAAGTTCCCCGATGCCGACATCGTGTTCATCGAAAGCGGCGGCGACAACCTGGCCGCCACCTTCAGCCCCGAGCTGAGCGACCTGACGATCTACGTCATCGACGTGGCCGCGGGCGAAAAAATTCCGCGCAAAGGCGGCCCGGGTATCACCAAGAGCGACCTGTTCGTCATCAACAAGACCGACCTCGCCCCACATGTGGGCGCCAACCTGGACATCATGCGCCAGGACACCGACCGCATGCGCCCCAACCCCGACACCCGCCCCTGGGTCATGACCAACCTCAAGACGCTGGACGGTCTGCAGAACGTGGTCTCCTACATCGAGCGCAAGGGCTTACTGAACGCGACTTGAAGGCGGGACGGATAGAGTCGATCTTGCCGTTACAATGCAAGCCAGCAGACCCGGGAAGAGTGGCAGAGTGGTCGATTGCAACGGTCTTGAAAACCGTCGACTCGCAAGGGTCCGTGAGTTCGAATCTCACCTCTTCCGCCAATACGCCCTATCAGGGCGTATTTTTTTGTCCAAATCATGTGGGACAAGAAACAAGTTTCCCTATATAGTTCGAATCTCAGTGTCTCAAATTCTCTCAAATAATCTTGTTCAGTCGCAAGATGAGATGTGGGACAAGTTGTGGGACAAAAGTGTCCTAGCTTTGAATTGAGGTTCGGAATGCCCAAACAGACCAAGGAAATGACGGCGCTCACCGCCAAGCGTCTTGTTGAGCCAGGCAAATATCCAGTCGGCACGATCCCCGGTTTGTACCTGTGGGTGCGTGAGAGCGGTAGCAAGAACTGGGTGCTACGTATCACGGTGCGCAGCAAACGCAAAGACATTGGGCTTGGCGGTTATCCGGCTGTTGGGCTTGCAGATGCCGTCAGGTTAGCGCGGGCCATGCGCATGGACGCCACCGAAGGTGGTGACCCACTAGCCGAGCGGCGGGCGAGCAAGAAAACCGCGATGACATTTCGACAGGCTGCGGATGAGTACATCAAACTGCACCGCCCCAGTTGGAAGAACGCCAAGCACGCGCAGCAATGGGTCAACACTCTAGAAACCTACGTGCACACCACCCTTGGAAATGTGCCGGTGGAGGCGATTGACACTGAGCATGTGCTTGAAATTCTCACACCGTTTTGGACGACAAAGAACGAAACGATGGTACGGGTCCGCAACCGGATTGAGCTCGTTTTGTCGTGGGCCATGGCCACAGGTCATCGCGAGCGGGGTTTGAACCCAGCAGCTTGGCGGGGACATCTTGATCACGCACTACCAAGACCATCGCGAGTCAACGGGCGCAAGCATCACGCAGCCATGCCGTGGACCGAGTTGCCTGAATTCATGAACAAGCTGAAGCTGGTCGAAGGTTCAAGCGCAAGGTGTTTGGAATTTACGATCCTGACCGCATCCAGATCTGGTGAGGCACGTGGAGCCACGTGGGATGAATTTGATTTGGATCGAAGCGTTTGGAACATCCCTGCGGAGCGGATGAAGGCCGGGCGCCCACATCGTGTGCCGTTGGCTGAGGACGTTGTTGAGTTGTTGAAATCGTTGCCTCGTGTCGAAGGTGAGGCGTTGGTGTTTTGGAGCAAAAAGCGCGATACGCCGCTGTCGGACATGAGTTTGACTATGTTGTTGCGCCGCCATGCGCCCGGGTTCACGGCTCACGGTTTTCGTTCAACGTTTAGAGACTGGGCGGCGGAATCCACGACATATCCGAATGAGGTCTGCGAAATGGCGCTGGCTCATGCCGTTGGAGATGCTGTTGAAAGCGCGTACCGTCGAGGCGACTTGTTTAACAAGCGAGTTGCGCTCATGCAAGATTGGGCTTATTTTGTCTACAGGTTACAGGTAGTTGCCGGTGTTGTTCAACTGCGGAGCGCCGCATGAATGCCAACATTCGTCGCGAATTGTCGCGTTACCTCAGCGGCAAAGGATATTTGAACGCAATTGACGGACTGTTAGATGTCTATGACAAGCTTCACACGCTACCCGAAGCCATACACGATATACCTAGACAGGTTAGGGGTACGCGTGAGGCATACGGCAGGCTGGTGAAAATCCTCGAGCGCGCGGTGGCCGCTGCACAAAGCATAGAACAATCTCTACCCTCGTCGGAAGGGCTTTACATGGATTACGTTATCGAGCGGGAGTTGGTCACTCGATTGACTGCGGTGCTCAATGACGTTAAGAGGGTAACCCCAAAGATTGGTGGTGGACGCCCAAAGAGTATCGGCGAAGAAAAAATAACCCTTGCGGTGTACGGTGTGTTGCATCGTTCAGGGGTACCTGATTCGCGTGTCTTTACGGTAGCAAAAGACTGCCTAATGTTGATGGGTTTTGATATTTCAGACCGGGTCGTAAATCAAGTCAGAAAGCTCACAAAACCCACCTGAAAAACCGCACCTGTTTTGTTATCGGTCATTCGGTGACATCTTGGCATCATCCGCCGCATACCGCATCAAGCGGGATTGTTTGGAGGAAGATGATGTTGGCACATCGATATTACCGAATGAGTGGCTTGGCAACGACCAAGAGCCGGTACGGCGTCGTACCCGCAAGCGCCCCCACAATCTGGCGTTGGGTTCGCAACGATCAGTTCCCGAAACCATTTCGGTTGAATGGCATGACGGTGTGGGACGCCGAAGCAGTTGACGACTTTATTCGCGCGCGCATTGAAGAGGGTGCGGCATGAATTCGAACACTCAACCCCACGACAACGCTTACGAAACCGCGCTTGCGCAGATCAGAGCGGGCATCGAGTACCTCACAACTCGGCTGCAGGAAAAGCGAGCTGCGCTCAAGAAATCCGACGTCGCCATCAATGCCTTGTCGGACCTGATCGTTGCAGCGGCAAATGGCGATGCACAAACCGAGGGCGGCGCCCGATTGACCTTGGCTGACGCGACTAAGGGTGCAAGTGAGTTACGGCAAGTTCACCAGTTGTTGGTTGCCGAGATCGCTGAGTTGGAAGCCGCACTTCAAAAGGCCAAAAGGCATGAGCGGGCAGAACGCGGTCACAGTGAATTGCTCATGAAGATGAAACAACTACCGCTGCCTCTTTGAGCGCTCATCCGGTTTCATTTCACAAACACCCGAAAAGAAAAAGCCCCGCCAAGGCAAGCGGGGCAAAGGAATATTCGTGTTCGATTTTACCGTTGAGGCCGAAACTCGGCCAGAAGAATTTTTCGATGTCATCAGTCCCGTGGACACGGATGGTGCACTGCCTTGCGCTGCGGCGTCTGATGCCAAAGGCATCCCGAACCGGTACATTTGGCCCCGATCTGGCAAATGCGTAAACCAGTACTTGGCAATCACCACTCGGCGAAAACATGGGGCGTATTTCACCCCTGCTGTATTCTGTGCACCGCCAAAGGGCAAGCGCCGCCGCCTGAAATCATTGGCCGTCGCTGTGCGTGCTGTGTGGATAGACATCGAAGGCACCGAGGCCAAAGGCGGTTATGACGGACGAGACGCCGTCCTGTCCGCGTTGGAGCGATTTTCCCAAGCTACTGGCATGCGGCCAACATTCGTGGTGTTGACTGGGTCAGGCGGCGCTCACGCGTACTTTGTGGTTGATCGCAACGTGACGGTCGAAGAATGGCAAGGCTTAGCCAACCGTTTGGTTGCGTTAGCCGAACAACAAGGCCTAAAGATTGATGCACCTGTTACAACCGACATAAGCCGAATCATGCGTGCGCCTGGCTCAGTGCATCAAAAGACGGGCGTGACAGTGATGGCCTACCGAACAGGCCCCGCTTACTCACTTGTTGATTTGCAGGGCGCGCTGGGTACCGAGCATGGCGCGTCGCCGACGGTAACGCCACGACCCTACGACTTGAGCGTCAACGCGGAATTGGGTTTGACTGACGACAAGCCGAGAAGACACAAACCATTCTCAATGCGCGATGCGGCGCAGCATTGTGCAGCCATGCGCATGGCCATTACTGGCCGTGGTGCCAAGACGCCTTATCAACCATGGATTTTGGCGTTGCAGACAGCCGTGTTGTCGGTAGAGGGTGAGCAAATGGGGCACGACATCAGTGATGGCCACCCTGAATATGACGCGGACACGGTTGATCAAAAGATGGTCAGCTTCACGGGCGGACCGCCTGCTTGCAGAACTTGGCACCACGCGTGGGGTTCTGATTCGCCGTGTCCTGTTTGCTTGTACGGAGGGATTGAGCAATGACCAGTCCGTTCAGAATTCACAAAAGCCCGCACAGCTTGGGAGCCATTGAGCCTCAAATAACCGCACCCGAAATCACACCGGTTGTAGCGCCGTCCGAATCAGCCGCGTCGTCTGCAAATGATGTGCCTGGTGTACCCGTCCTTGTGTCAAGTCTTCGGGAGACAACACGCGCTGTACTTGAGGCCAACTTCCCGGACTGGAAGATGCGTGACGGCCAAAAGATTGCTCCACGCAACACTGCAGCCAATTTGGTTGCGTTGATGCGCTTGAGGGGATGGACGGTCCGTTACAACGAAATGACCCACCGCCCGGAGTTGACCCATGACGGCGCACTGGTTCCACATGATGATGACTTGAACACCAGCGTCACGTGGTTGGGGGACGAGGCCGTAAAGCACGGGCTTGAGCGTTCAACGGTCCCAGAATTCGTGGCAGCTGCAGCTAAATTGAACGCCTACCACCCAATGCGGGATTGGGTGCTTTCGGTGCCGTGGGATCGCGTGGATCGTCGGGAAATGTTATTTCAAACGCTCGTGTTAGCCGATCAGTCCAAGGCGCTGCTGGCGCAGCGCTTGCTTAGCAAATGGATGCTCCAAGGGGTTGGTGCGCTCATGGAACCGGACGGCTTGTCCGCTGTTGGCATGCTTGTTCTCCAGGGTCCACAACATGGTGGTAAGACGTTCTGGGTTCGACACCTAGTGCCGCTGCCGGGCGCATTTGCTGAGGCCTTGACGCTAGATCCGACCGACAAAGACTCTGTTCTCCGCGCTATTGGTGTGTTCATTGGGGAACTTGGGGAGCTTGATGGCACCATGCGCAAAGCTGACATAGCGCATCTCAAGGGGTTTATCACGAGTCAGTGTGACGAGATTCGTCCGCCATATGGCCGTCAGTCCGCGTATTACAAGCGACGCACGATTTTCGTGGGCACAGTGAACGGCACAGCCTTTCTGGTCGACGACACTGGCAATCGCCGTTTTTGGGTGATCGAAGTTGTCCGTTGCGAGGTATTGCCCGCTGACGTGATGCAACAAGTCTGGGCGCAGTACATGCACATGTACCAACAGGGGGAACGTTGGCACCTGGAACCGGATTTACTGCAAGCGATCAACGAAGCCAACCGTAATTTCGAGACGGTGGACCCGCTGGGAGAGCAGATTGCCGGTGCGTTCGATTGGGCATCAGTGGATGTAAGCGATGTGACCACCGAGAACCGCATCCAACACTCTGATCTGGTGTGGAAAACAGCGACTCGTGTTTGCCAGCAAGCCGGGCTCGAATTTCCCAACAGGTCCGAGGCCACAAGGGCCTCTGCGATTGTCAAACGCCTTTGGGAACGACAGTGCCGACAAGCTGTGGAGACAGTGCCATCAGCGGAGGAAATCCCCCACGTGACCCTGTTTGAACGGCGCGCCAATGGCGAAAGGTTACTTGCGATTCCCCGCAAACGCGCATCTCAAGCCTAGTCGCAGTGCCAGCACGGTGCCGCTGGAGTGCCGCCTTGGTTTTCTTCGGCACTGGACTGGATTGCTGCGTATCAGAGGCCAAACAGCCTCAAAACCCTCTTGTCAGGGTCACGTGGTTACCAAATCTCAAAAACATCGCTCAAGCCGGTTGCCAGAAAAGTTAGGAAACCCTCGGTCACGTGCCCCTTCGGGCACTCAGCCGATCAACCCAATGAAATGAACATGCCAATGCATCGCCCACATCCCGAATTCCAACGCCAAACACTTGATTTCAAGACCTTGGACCGCCTTCACGCCTTGCGCGATTGGCTTGCACACCCGCAGTTCGTACAAATGATCGACGGCGGCGACAGGCAGCTTAATGGCCTAGAGCGTCTAGAACGGTTGCGAACCGCATTTCACGAAGCTGCGCACCTCGTCGCTTGCGTAGCTTGCCCAAGATCTAGCGTTCATCACGTTCTCATTCGCCACATCCCTAAATGCCCAAGGCGCGTGTCGCGTCGCCGCAGCGCCGCTGGTGGTTTTGCAGGCTGCGAGTTGTATCAAGACGAAGAATATTTTGTGACACTGGCTGGCTATGCTGCCGAGGAGTGGATGAACAACCAACGTCAGTTGTGTCGCGACGGAATAAATCGCAAGGGCGGCAGCGCTGATTATGAAAGTGGTTTTCGACACGGGTATGAGTGGGTGCTCGCCGAGGCCCATGCGTTTGTTGAAACCCACAGCGACTTGATCTTGAGGGTTGGATGTGGCCTCATGTTGATGGCGGATCGCAACGGTCTGGTGCAGGGGAAAAAACTTGATACCTTGGTCGACTGGATAAAGGGTCAAGCCACGCGGTTTTCATCACGCGATGCCAAAACTGCCAAGGCTTTCGGAACATGCGGCGCTTGATGACAAGCACAATGTTCCGCGTGTCTGACGTGCACGGGAAAACGGTGCACGCTCTTCCTCCTCGTACTTGTAAATTCTGGGTTACAAACGGTAGGCGGCGCTAGACTCGATGCCCGGAGAAACGGTATGCAGACAAAAACGATTTACGGCTTTGGACTCAAATCTGATCTGGAGTTGGACTCAGCACATCCCCGCATCACCGTGCGTGCCAGTGGATGGACGACCACGCCAAACGGAGAATTTCACTACACCGGCAAACGTGCAGTCACGGTGCGAAAAGCCATCGAACTTGAGTGTAAGCCCGACAAGCGTGAGCGCCCCTCGGTCGAACATCGGTACGACGCTCGTACCTTGCCTACGAAGTGTGGGGAGTGGGTCCGGCTGTGGTTCAGGTCACCATGCGACGCAGCGCGCTTGCCATTTATCGATCGTCATCCGCCCATGGTTTGGTGGGACTACGATGACTCCGACGACTGGGCGTCCAAGCGGTGGGCGCGGGCGCTTGTGGCATCCCATCGTGCCAAGTGATCGCGGCAAAACGGTGCAACTTTTCCGCCAATCGAACGCCTGGAAACGACCCGTTGCAGTCATCCGATCTGATCAGCCGAGTACCCGGATCGCAGCGGTTGCTGACATCAGATAGGCGATCATTGACGACGGCTACTCGATCGCCATCAGTCATTCAATCAATAGCTGTAAACGCCGCGCCCGCTCTTGCGGCCCAGCCAGCCAGCGGCCACCATTTCGCGCAGCAGCGGGCAGGGGCGGTACTTGCTGTCGTTGAACTCAGCAAAGTACACGTTCATCACCGCCAGGCACACGTCCAGGCCCACCAGGTCGGCCAACGCCAGGGGGCCGATGGGGTGGTTGCAACCCAGCTTCATGCCGTTGTCGATGTCTTCCGGCGTGGCCAGACCTTCGGCCAGCACGAAGAAGGCCTCGTTGATCATGGGCACCAGAATGCGGTTGACCACGAAGCCCGGCGCGTTCTTCACGGTGATCGGTGTCTTGCCCAGTGCCAAGGCCATGTCGCGCACGGCGTCGTGGGTGGCATCGCTGGTCTGCAGGCCACGGATGATTTCCACCAGCGTCATCATCGGCACTGGGTTGAAGAAGTGCATGCCGATGAAGCGGTCGGCGCGCGAAGTGACGGCCGCCAGTTGCGTGATGCTGATGGAGCTGGTGTTGGTAGCCACCAGGGTATCGGCGGGCAGCATGCCGTCGAGCTGGCGCAGGATCTTGATTTTGAGGTCAAGGTTTTCAGTCGCGGCCTCGATCACCAGTTGGGCGGCCTTCAGGTCGTCGTAGCTGGTGGAGCACTGGATGCGCGCCAGCGCGGCGTCCTTGTCGGCGGCGGTGATCTTTTCTTTCTTGATCAGGCGGTCCAGGCTGCCAGCCACGGTGGCCAGGCCTTTCTGCACAGCGGCTTCGCTGATGTCCACCATCACAACGTTCAAGCCGCTGGTGGCGCAGGCCTGTGCAATGCCGTTGCCCATGGTGCCGGCGCCGATGATGCCGACGGTTTTGATCTTCATCATTAGAAACCTTATTTAAACCCGCTCAAAAATCGCCGAGATGCCCTGCCCGCCGCCGATGCACATGGTCACCAGCGCGTAGCGGCCACCCACGCGTTGCAGCTCGTGCAGCGCCTTCACGGTGATGAGCGCACCCGTGGCCCCGATGGGGTGGCCCAGCGAAATGCCCGAGCCATTGGGGTTGACCTTGGCCGGGTCCAGGCCCAATTCTTTCGTGACCGCGCAGGCCTGGGCGGCAAAGGCTTCGTTGGCCTCGATCACGTCCAGGTCGTTCACACTCAGGCCCGTGCGCTTGAGCACGGCCTGCGTGGCCGAGATCGGGCCCACGCCCATGATCTTGGGATCCAGCCCGGTGTGGGCGTAGCCGACCAGTCGGGCCATCGGGGCCAGGCCGCGCGCTTTCGCGGTGCCGGCTTCCATCAGCACCACGGCGGCGGCGGCGTCGTTGATGCCGCTGGCGTTGCCGGCGGTGACTGTGCCGCTCTCTTTCACGAACACCGGCTTCAACTTGGCCAGGTCATCCAGGGTGCAGTTGGGGCGGTAGTGCTCGTCGTTGGTGTAGGCCACTTCACCCTTGCGGCTCTTGAGCATGACCGGCACGATCTGATCTTTAAAGTGGCCGGCTTCGATGGCACGTTGTGCGCGGTTGTGGCTTTCCACGGCCAGGGCATCCTGCATTTCGCGGGTGATGCCGTACTTGGCGGCCACGTTTTCGGCCGTCACGCCCATGTGGATGTTGTGGAACGGGTCGTGCAGGGCGCCGACCACCATGTCCACCATCTTGGTGTCGCCCATGCGGGCACCGAACCGGGTGGACAGGCTGGCGTAGGGGGCGCGGCTCATGTTCTCGGCACCGGCGCCGATGGCGATGTCGGTGTCTCCCAGCAGGATGGCCTGTGAAGCTGAGACGATGGCCTGCAGGCCGGAGCCGCACAGGCGGTTGACGTTGAAAGCTGGGGTGGTTTCGCTGCAACCGCCGTTGATGGCGGCCACGCGGCTGAGGTACATGTCCTTGGGCTCGGTGTTGACGACGTGGCCGAACACGACGTGGCCAACGTCTTGGCCTGCGGTCTGGGCGCGTGCCAGGGCTTCGCGCACCACGGTGGCGCCGAGTTCGGTGGGGGGTACGTCCTTCAGGCTGCCGCCAAAGGTGCCGATGGCGGTGCGCACCGCGCTGACGACGACGACTTCTCTGCTCATGATAGTTTGTCTTTCTCTGCTCTGTAAATCTCGAACCCGGTGCAATGCTTCACGCAACATGCCCATGCGCAACCACCCTCAAGCCGTGGGCAAACGGTAATCCTTGAATTGCTCGCGCAAACGATGCTTGAGCATCTTGCCGGTCGCGCCCAATGGGATGCTCTCGACGAAGACCACGTCGTCCGGCGTCCACCACTTGGCGATCTTGCCGTCAAAGAAGGCCAGAATATCTTCTCGCGTTGCACTCGCCCCCGGTTTAAGCATGACCACCAGCAACGGGCGTTCGTCCCACTTGGGGTGATGGGCTGCGATACAGGCCGCCATCGCCACCGCCGGGTGTGCCATGGCAATGTTCTCAAGGTCAATCGAACCGATCCACTCGCCGCCGGACTTGATGACGTCCTTGCTTCGGTCGGTGATTTGCATGTACCCCTCGGGGTCGATCTTGGCGACGTCGCCCGTGGGGAACCAGCTGTCCTGCAGCGGCCCGGCACCCTCTTCCTTGAAATAACGGGACACCACCCAGTGACCCTTGACGAGCAGATCGCCCGTGGCCACGCCGTCACAGGGTTGCTCGGCGCCAGACTCCGCAATGATCTTCATGTCCACGCCAAACACGGCGCGGCCCTGCTTGGCCTGCACTGCATACCGCTCCTCAGCGGGCAACTTGACATGCCTGGCCTTGAAGGCGCAAACCGTGCCCAAGGGGCTCAACTCCGTCATGCCCCAGGCGTGAATGACGTGCACACCGTACTTCTCTTCAAAGTCACGCAGCATGGCTGGTGGGCATGCCGAACCGCCAATGACCGTGCGGTTCATGGCGCTGAAGCGCGCGTTGATCGACTCCACATACCCGAGCAGGCCTTGCCAGACCGTGGGCACACCAGCGGCCATGGTCACGCCCTCGGATTCCATCAACTCGTGCAACGACTTGCCGTCGAGGCCTGGCCCCGGGAAAACCATTTTGGCACCGGTCATGCAAGCGACGTAAGGCAAACCCCAGGCGTTGACGTGGAACATGGGCACGACAGGAAGAATGACGTCTTTGGCCGAGACATTGAGCGAATCCGGCAGTGCAGCGGCAAAGGTGTGCAGCAGCGTGGAACGGTGGCTGTACAACACCCCTTTGGGATGACCGGTGGTGCCGCTGGTGTAGCAAAGTGTGCAACCTGCCAGTTCATCCAACACTGGCCACTGGAACTGGTCATCCTGGGAGTCGATCAGGTCTTCGTAGCACAGCAAGTTGGGGATGCCGCTGTCATTCGGCATGCGGTCGCGGTCGCACAACAGCACGAAATGCTTGATGGTTTTGACGCGCGAAGCCACGGCTTGCACCAGCGGCAGGAAGGTCAACTCAAAGAACAAGACTTGATCTTCCGCGTGGTCGGCAATGTAGACCACTTGGTCGGCATGCAGTCGCGGGTTGATGGTGTGCAGGATAGAACCAGAACCCGAAACCGCATAGTAGAGCTCCATGTGGCGATAGCCGTTCCAGGCCAAGGTGCCCACCCGGTCCCCCTGGGTCACGCCGAGGGCCGCGACCGCCTTGGCGAGCTGGCGTGAACGCCTTGCCAGATCCTTGTACGTGTACCGGTGGATGTCACCCTCCACACGGCGTGACACGACTTCCTGCTCACTGTGGTGGCGCTCTGCATGCACCAGCAGACTGGAAGTCAGCAGGGGCATCATCATCATCTGACCTTGCATGGTCATCTCCTCATTCGTTTAAGTTGGGCATCCATCGTTCAGAACAATGCCGGGTCCATGGCACCGACAGTTTCGCCACCTTGGCAAACCACGGCACCCAGGGCAGTCACCTGCGGCAGCAGGCTCTCGGCAAAGAAGCGTGCTGTGGTGATCTTCGCGCCATAGAAAGCCGGATCTTCGGTCCGACGTTCCACGGCCACCATCAAGGAGCGGGCAAACTGCCAGCCCACGACGACGTAACTCGCCAATTTGAGGAAATTGACGGCGCTGGTGTAGACCGTGTTCGGGCTGGCCTTGCCGTGTTCAAGCACGAAGTCAATCGCTTTTTCATACTCCAGCCGCGCAGCGCTCAGAGCCCGCTGCATCGCTGCAGAGTCGGCATCCCCATGGGCGATCAGATCCTGTTCGGTTTCAGAGATCATCCGGCACACGGCTTTGGCCACGGCGCCACCATCGCGCAGGGTCTTGCGCCCGACGAAGTCGTTCGCCTGGATGGCGGTAGTCCCTTCGTAGATGGCCAGAATGCGGGCGTCGCGATACAGCTGCGCGGCACCTGTCTCCTCGATGAAACCCATGCCACCGTGCACCTGTACACCCAGGCTGGTGACTTCATTGGCAATCTCGGTTGAAAAACCCTTGATGATCGGCACCAGGTAGTCGTACAAGGCGCGCTGGTGGGCCGCCTCGGTGGCATCCGGGTTGTGGTGTGCGTGATCGTCTGCTGCCGCCCCCACCAAGGCCACGGCGCGACAACCTTCCGTCAAAGCACGCATGGTGAGCAACATGCGCTTGACGTCAGGATGCTGAACGATGGCCACACCCGTTTTGGCCGAACCATCCACCGGCCGACTCTGCACACGGTCCCGGGCGTACCCCACGGCCTGCTGGTAGGCGCGGTCCGAAATCGCGTAACCCTGCAAACCGACGTTGAAACGCGCGGCGTTCATCATGATGAACATGTACTCCAGGCCACGGTTTTCTTCGCCCACCAAGTAACCCACTGCGCCACCGTGGTCGCCATACTGCAACACGGCCGTGGGGCTGGCCTTGATGCCCAGCTTGTGCTCGATGCTGACGCAGTGCACGTCGTTGCGTTCGCCCAGACTGCCATCGGCATTGACCATGAACTTGGGCACCACAAACAGGCTGATCCCCTTGACCCCGTCTGGAGCGCCTGGCACCCGCGCCAACACGAGATGGATGATGTTCTCAGCCATGTCGTGCTCACCGTAGGTGATGAATATCTTGGTGCCAAACACCTTGTAAGTGCCATCACCCTGAGGCTCGGCACGCGAGCGGACTGCGGCAAGATCGCTACCGGCCTGTGGTTCGGTCAGGTTCATGGTGCCGGACCATTGGCCGCTCACCAGCTTTTCAAGGTAGGTGGCTTTCAACTCTTTGCTACCGGCCGTGAGCAGGGCTTCGATGGCCCCATCGGTCAACATGGGGCACAGCGCAAAACTCAGATTGGAGCTGTGCAACATCTCGTTGCAGGCCGTGGCAATGCTCTTTGGGAAACCTTGGCCGCCATAGTCCACCGGATGCGCCAAACCTTGCCAACCACCTTCACAGAACTGCTTATAAGCCTCTTTGAAGCCCGGGGTGGTGGTGACCACGCCATCCTTCCAACTGGAAGGGTTGGTGTCGCCATCGCGGTTCAGCGGAGCAATCACTTGCTCGTTGAACTTGGCGCACTCTTCCAACACGGCCTGGGCGGTGTCCAGACCGTAATCTTCCAAGTCGGACAGCTGGCTCAGTTTCGACAAACCGGCCAGGTGCTCCAACACAAACAACATGTCCTTGACAGGGGCTTGATAACTCATGACTTACTCCTGGAAATTCTGATTTGGCGCGGCGCGCTGCTGTACTCAAATTGCCTTGACCAACTCCGGCACGGCGGTGAACAAATCGGCCTCCAGCCCGTAGTCCGCCACGCTGAAGATCGGGGCCTCGGGGTCCTTGTTGATCGCCACGATCACCTTGCTGTCCTTCATCCCCGCCAAGTGCTGGATCGCCCCGCTGATGCCGCAGGCGATGTACAACTGAGGCGCCACGATCTTGCCGGTCTGCCCCACCTGCAGGTCGTTGGGGGCGTAACCCGCGTCCACCGCCGCGCGGCTGGCGCCGATGGCCGCGCCAAGCTTGTCGGCCAGCGGGGTCATGACTTCGTTGAACTTCTCGCTGCTGCCCAGTGCTCGGCCACCGCTGACGATGACCTTGGCGGCGGTCAGTTCCGGGCGCTCGCTCTTGGCGATCTCGCTCTTGACGAAGCGGCTCTTGCCGCTGTCGGCGGCCGTAGCCAGAGTTTCGATGGCGGCGCTGCCACCTTGGCCTGCGGCGTCAAAGGCGGTGCCGCGCACGGTGATGACTTTGACCGCGTCGCTGCTCTGCACCGTGGCCATGGCGTTGCCGGCGTAGATAGGGCGCTCGAAGGTGTCGGCGCTGACGATCTGGGTGATGTCGCTGATCTGCGCAACGTCGAGCTTGGCGGCCACGCGCGGTGCCACGTTCTTGCCGCTGGCGGTGGCGGGGAACAGGATGTGGCTGTAGTTGGCCGCGATGGCCAGCACCTGGGCGGCGACGTTCTCGGCCAGGCCGTGGGCGAGGCTGTCGCCGTCGGCGTGCAGGACTTTGGCCACGCCTTGGACTTGGGCGGCTGCGGCTGCGGCGGCACCGGCGTTGTGGCCGGCGACGAGGACGTGAACTTCACCGCCGAGTTGGGTGGCAGCGCTGACGGTGTTGAGGGTGGCGCTCTTGAGGGAGCTGTTGTCGTGTTCGGCAATGACGAGAATGCTCATGGTGTCTGTTCTTTCTTTCTAGTTCTTGTGGTTCAGATGACTTTGGCTTCGTTCTTGAGCTTGTCCACCAGCGCAGCAACGTCAGCGACCTTGATGCCGGCTTTGCGCCCGGCGGGCTCGGCCACCTTGAGGGTTTTGAGGCGCGGATTGACGTCCACACCCAGGTCTTCGGGCTTGACGTTGTCCAGCGGCTTCTTCTTGGCCTTCATGATGTTGGGCAGCGTGACGTAACGCGGCTCGTTCAGGCGCAGGTCGGTGGTGACGATGGCGGGCAGGCTGACCGACAGGGTTTCCAGACCGCCGTCGATTTCGCGGGTGACTTCGACACGGTCACCGGCCACTTCAACTTTGGAGGCGAAGGTGGCTTGCGGCAGATCGGTCAGGGCTGCGAGCATCTGGCCGGTCTGGTTGGCATCGTCGTCGATGGCCTGTTTGCCCAGGATGACGAGGCCCGGTTGTTCTTTGGCCACCAGAGCGGCGAGCAGTTTGGCGACGGCCAGGGGCTGCAGTTCTTCGTTGGTTTCCACCAGGATGGCACGGTCGGCACCGATGGCCATGGCGGTGCGCAGGGTTTCCTGGCACTGGGCCACGCCGCAGGAGACGGCGATGACTTCGGTGGCAGCACCCTTCTCTTTGAGGCGCACGGCTTCTTCCACCGCGATCTCGTCAAACGGGTTCATGCTCATCTTGACGTTGGCAATGTCCACACCCGTGCCATCGGCCTTGACCCGCACCTTCACGTTGTAGTCCACCACGCGTTTGACGGGGACGAGAATTTTCATGGTGTACTTCCTTTCAGAGTGAACGGGAGGGACATCACGCCCTCCGAACATCGCACCAATGCGATGACTGCGATTGACTTCAGGCCGAGGCCAAGGGTTGCTGCGCAGCCTTGGCGGCGGCAGCTTCTCGGCGTGCACTTGAAGTGGTCATCACCGTGGCTTCGCCATCGATGACCACCAACTCGCCGACCCGACAAACCGTGTCCAGCACTGCCCGGGCCTTGGCTGTGTCGACCGATTTGACCGTGACCGTGGCATGCACCGTGTCGCCCGGACGCACCGGCGCACGGAAACGCAGCTGCTGCCCGAGGTACACCGTGCCCGGTCCTGGCAAACGGTTGGCCACGGCCGCCGAGATGACGCTGGCCGTGAGGAACCCGTGCGCGATGCGACCGCCAAACACAGTTTCCTTGGCAAAATCTTCGTTGGTGTGCACTGCGTTGTTGTCGCCGGACACACCGGCGAACAGCACGATGTCGGCTTCGGTGATGGTCTTGGCAAAACTCGCGGTCATGCCCTCGTGCAGGTCTTCAATGTCGTGGCCGTACTGCGCGTTCATTTGGGTACTCCTTATCAACGCACCGAGGACCGGCTGAGCAACGCTTTGAGCTCACCCACGATGCCACGGCGGAATGCGAGCACGCAGGTCACAAACAAGGCCCCCATGATCACCATGACCCACGAACCGACCTTGTCGGCCAGCACGTTTTCCAGGCCAATGATGGTGACAGCCCCGGCCACCGGACCCAGGATGGTGCCGAGCCCACCCAAGAGCGTCATCAGCACCACCTGGCCCGACATGTGCCAATGCACGTCAGACAGCGAAGCCAACTGAAACACGATGGCTTTGGTGGAGCCAGCCAACCCTGCCAGGGCCGCCGAAATGATGAATGCCATCAGCTTGAATTTGTCGATGTCGTAGCCCAGCGAAGTCGCACGCGCTTCGTTGTCGCGGATGGCCTTCAGGATCTGGCCGAACGGCGAATGGATGGTGCGGAAGACGAGCGCAAAGCCGGCCATGAACACCGCGAACACGAAGTAGTACATGGCGATGTTGTCGTTCAGATCCAGCAGACCCAACAACTGACCACGCGGTATGCCTTGCAAGCCGTCTTCACCACCGGTGAACTTCAACTGCAATACCAGGAAAAACACCAGTTGCGCCAGACCCAGCGTGATCATGGCGAAGTAAATGCCCGCGCGTCGAATGGCCACCCAGCCAAACACGGCACCGAGTGCACCACCAAACACACCGCCGGCCAAAATGCCAAGCTCCGGCGTCAACCCCAGGTCACGGCAGAGGTAACCGGTGATGTACGCCGATCCACCAAAAAAGGCGGCATGCCCGAACGACAGCAGCCCCGAAAAACCCAGCATCAAGTTGAAGGCGCAAGCGAACAACGCAAAGCACAGCAACTTCATCAGAAAAGTGGGGTACACCAAGTACGGCGCGACCACGCCAAGGGCGATCAGGCCACCGAACATCCACAGGGTCTGCCGGTTGGCAGACGGGTTTGCTTGCGACATGTCAAATCTCCTGTTGCGGCGCTCAGGCCTGTTTGCCAAAAAGCCCGGCCGGCTTGACCAGCAGTACCAACACCATGATGAGGAAGATCACCACGGCAGAGGCTTCGGGGTAGAAAACTTTGGTCAGGCCTTCGATGATGCCCAGCCCCAACCCGGTCACGATAGAGCCCAGGATCGAACCCATGCCCCCGATCACCACCACCGCAAACACCACGATGATGAGGTTGGATCCCATGACAGGATTGACCTGAACGATAGGGGCCGCCAGCACCCCAGCAAAGCCTGCCAGTGCTGCGCCCACCGCGTAGGTTGCTGTGATCATGACCGGCACGTTGATCCCCAGCGCCTGCACCAAGTCCGGACGCTGTGTGGCGGCCCGCAGGGTAGCCCCGAGCGATGTACGTTCGATGGTGTACCAGGCAGCCAAGCACACGGCCAGCGCAGCCACCACCACCCAGGCACGGTAAATCGGCAGGTACATGAAAGGCACGCGAATGCCACCCTGAAGAATTTCAGGCACGGCGTACGATTCACCAGAAACGCCGAACAGGTTCTTGAACACCCCTTCAGCCACCAGCGCCAGACCAAAAGTCAGCAGCAAACCGTACAAGTGATCCAGCTTGTAGAGGTGGCGCAACATGGTTTTTTCAATCACCACCCCCAACACGCCCACCACCACCGGCGCCAGCAGCAGCGCTCCCCAATAGCCCACACCCAAGTATTGCAGCCCGAGCAAAGCCGCAAATGCCCCCAGCATGTATTGAGCCCCGTGGGCAAAGTTGATGATGTTGAGCAGGCCAAAAATGATGGCCAACCCCAGGCTGAGAACGGCGTAGAAAGAACCGTTGATCAGACCCAGCAGCAGCTGGCCCATGAGCGCCTGCACCGGGATGCCAAAAATTTCCATGGTGGTACACCTCGTGGCTAATTGAGAGCCCGCCCACGACACGTGGACGGGCGACGGGACGCTTCAGCGTGTCGTCACTTCTTGATCAGAGGGCAACTCGACTTGGAGAGCGGCTGGAAGGCTTCTGCGGCAGGAATCACGGCCTTAACGGTGTAGTAATCCCAGGGGGACTTGGACTGAGCTGGCTTTTTCACCTGCAGCAAGTACATGTCGTGGACCATGCGACCATCGTCACGGATACTGCCGTTCTTTGCAAAGAAGTCGTTCACCGGGGTCTTCTTCATTTGGGTCATGACCTTGGCTGTGTCGTCGGTGCCGGAGGCCTTCACAGCCTTCAGGTAGTGCATGATGGACGAGTATTGACCGGCCTGCACCATCGTGGGCATGCGCTTGTGCTTTTCAAAGAAACGCTTCGACCAAGCGCGGGTCTCTTCGTTGAAGTCCCAGTAGAAACCTTCGGTCAGGTACATGTTCTGGGTAGCCTTCAGACCCAAGGCGTGCACGTCGGTGATGAACATCAGCAGACCGGCCAGCGATTGGGTTTCGTTGATGCCAAATTCAGCCGCTTGCTTGATAGAGTTGATGGTGTCGCCGCCAGCGTTGGCCAGACCAATGATTTGCGCCCCCGAGGCCTGTGCCTTCAGTAGGAAGGACGAAAAATCGGTTCCCGGGAAGGGGTGACGCACCGAGCCCAGCACTTCACCACCGTTGGCTTTGACCACGGCGGTGGCGTCTTTTTCAAGCGCATGGCCGAATGCGTAGTCGGCCGTCAGGAAGTACCACTTCTTGCCACCGCCTTGGGTCACGGCCTTGGCAGTACCGTTGGCCACGGCGTAGGTGTCGTACGTCCAGTGGACGGTGACGTTGTTGCAACTCTCGTTGGTGACGGCGGTGGATGCAGCACCCGAAATCAAAGCGATCTTGTTCTTGTCGGCAGCGATTTTTTGGACGGCCAGCGCCACGGAAGTCGTCACCAATTCAGAGACCACGTCAACCTTGTCTTTTTCGAACCACTCGCGGGCCTTGTTTGCGGCGATGTCGCCCTTGTTCTGGTGGTCGGCCGAAACCATTTCCACCTTGAACTTGGGCTTTTCCTGAGCCACGAAGTCGTCAATGGCCATCTGAGTGGCAATCACGGTGCCGGGACCGGCCACGTCAGAGTACACGCCGGACAAGTCGGTCAACACGCCGATTTTGACGGTGCCATCCGACACTTGCGCCTGTGCGGCGCCGGCAAGGAAAACGATCAAGGCGGTTGCCTGGGCAATTTGCTTCAGTTTCATCAAGGTCTCCTGGTTGGAAAAGGGCTGGGGAAATGGTTTGGGGCTTACACGCCCAGCAGGTTGTGCAGCTCGTCTGTACGGGCAGCTAGTTCGTCTTTGGGCACGGTCATCACCACATGGCCGTGTTCGAGCACATAGTGGCGATCGGCCAGGGGTGCAGCAAAGCGGAAGTTCTGCTCCACGAGCACGATGGTGTAGCCCCGCGTTTTCAGCAGGCGGATCACTTCGCCCAGCTTCTTGACGATGACCGGGGCCAAGCCCTCGGTGATCTCGTCCAGCAGCAGCACTTTGGCGCCCGTGCGCAGAATGCGAGCCATGGCCAGCATCTGCTGTTCTCCGCCCGACAGACGAGTACCTGGGCTGTTTCGACGCTCGTGCAAGTTGGGGAAAAGTTCGTAGATCTCTTCCAGCGTCATGCCGCCACTGGCCACCACGGGCGGCAGCATCAGGTTTTCTTCGGTGGACAGACCGGCGAAAATGCCTCGCTCCTCCGGGCAGAAACCCAGGCCCAACCGGGCAATCCGGTGCGGCGCCATCTGGGTGATTTCGTTGCCGTTGAACATGATGCTGCCGGTGCGCCGGCCCACCAGACCCAAAATGGCCTTGAGCGTGGTGGAGCGACCCGAGCCGTTTCGGCCCAGCAGCGTCACCAATTCGCCACGGTTCACGTGCAGGTCGATGCCATGCAGGATGTGGGATTCGCCGTAAAACGCGTGCAGATCGGTCACGCGCAGCATTTCGCCGCTGGGGGTAAAGGCGCTGGTCATGCTTCAACTCCGACGTAAGCTTCCAGCACCTGCGGGTTGCTGGACACGGTGGCGTAATCGCCCTCGGCGAGCACAGCGCCGCGCTGCAGCACGGTCAGGCGGTCGCACAGGGTTTCCACCACCGAAAGGTTGTGCTCCACCATCAGGATGGTGCGGTTCTTAGAGACTTTTTTGATCAGCTCCACCACGCGGTCCACATCCTCGTGGCCCATGCCCTGGGTCGGCTCGTCGAGCAACATCAGCTCGGGCTCCAGCGCCAGGGTGGTGGCGATTTCGAGCGCGCGCTTGCGGCCATAGGGCATTTCTACCGTCACGGTGTCGGCAAAGCTGCCTAGGTCCACCGATTCCAGCAGCGCCATGGCCCGGTCGTTCAGCACGTTGAGCTTCTTTTCAGAGGCCCAGAAATGAAAGCTGTCGCTGCGTTGGCGTTGCAGGCCCACGCGCACGTTTTCCAGCGCCGTCAGGTGGGCAAAAGTGGCGGAAATCTGGAACGAGCGGATCATGCCTCTGCGGGCTACCTGGACCTGGTTTTCGGTCGTTATGTCCTGCCCGTTGAACCAGATCTTGCCGCTGCTGGGCGTGTGAAACTTGGTCAGCAGGTTGAACACTGTCGTCTTGCCTGCCCCGTTGGGGCCGATCAATGCATGGATGCTGCCGCGTTTGATTTCCAGATCGACATCAGAGACGGCTTTGAAGCCAAGAAACTCTTTGGTCAGCCCCTGGGTTTTGAGGATGGTGTCTTTGTTCATGGCTGGTCTCACTCGATGGCGCTGGTCGACTTGACCTGCTGGCGAAGTACAAACTTCTGGATTTTTCCGGTCGAGGTTTTGGGCAGTGTTCCAAACACCACCCGTTTGGGCACCTTGAAGCGCGCCAGCAAGTTGCGACAGAAATCAATCACTTCGGCTTCGGTCGCCTCAGCTCCCGGCTTGAGCTCCACGAACGCGCAGGGCACCTCACCCCAGCGGGCATCGGGCAATGCCACCACAGCAGCGGTTAGCACGGCGGGGTGACGGTGCAGCGCATCCTCCACCTCAATGGATGAGATGTTTTCACCGCCGGAAATGATGATGTCCTTGCTGCGGTCTTTGATCTTGACGTAGCCATCGGGGTACATCACAGCCAGATCACCTGTGTGGAACCAGCCTCCCGCGAAGGCTTCATCGGTGGCGGTCGGGTTCTTCAGGTAACCCTTCATCACCACGTTGCCCCGGAAGAAAATTTCGCCCATGGTCTCCCCGTCGGCGGACACGGGCTCCAGCGTTTCGGGGTCGAGCACTGTCACGTCTTCCTGAAGCGGATAGGGCACACCCTGACGGCCATTCAGGGTGGCACGCTCCTCGGCCGATAGTCCAGCCCAGCTTTCCTGTTTTGCACAGACGGCGGCGGGGCCGTACACCTCGGTCAGGCCATAGACGTGAGTCAGCTCGATACCCACGCTTTCACAGCCTTCGATCACCGCAGCCGGTGGTGCAGCTCCGGCAATCAGGCCGGCAATGGTGTGGCCAATGCCGTCGCGCAACTCTGCCGGCGCGTTGATGAGCATGCTGTACACGATGGGTGCCCCACACATGTGTGTGATGCGGTGCTCCCGGATCAGCGGGAAAATCAGCGCCGGATCAACGCGACGCAGGCAAACGCTGACGCCGGCAATAAGTGCCATGGTCCAGGGGAAGCACCAGCCATTGCAGTGGAACATGGGCAGCGTCCACAGGTAGGTGGCGTGGTGGGGCAATTCCCAAGAGATGACATTGCTGGCCGCATTCAGATACGCGCCCCGGTGGTGGGTCACCACACCTTTGGGGTTGCCAGTGGTGCCGCTTGTGTAGTTCAACGCCACGGCATCCCACTCGTCGGCCGGCAATTTCCAGTCAAAGGCCGGGTCGCCCTGGGCCAGGAAGTCCTCGTAGCCGACTTCACCTAGGCGCTTGCCTTCGGGAGCGTCGTCGTCTTCCACTTCGATGACCCGGGGTCGGCGGTCGCCGGACATAGCCAAGGCCTTTTCCACCACGGACGCAAACTCTCGGTCGGTCAGCAGCACCTTGGCTTCGCCATGCTGCAGCATGAAGGCGATGGCCTCGGCGTCCAGTCTGGTGTTCAGTGTGTTGAGCACGGCTCCCGTCATCGGCACGCCGAAGTGAGCCTCAAACATCGCCGGTACGTTGGGCAACATCACTGCCACGGTGTCACCTTCGCCAACCCCCAAACCCACCAAAGCACTTGCCAAGCGACGGCAGCGTTCGTAAGTCTGACCCCAGGACTGCCGACGATCGCCATAAACGATGGCCAGGCGATTGGGATAGACCCGGGCCGTGCGCTGGATGTAGCTCAAAGGCGACAGAGCCACAAAATTGGCGGGATTTTTATCCAGACCGCTGTTGTAGGGGTTGATGCGTTTCACTGACTCGTCTCCAATCGAAACAGGCCTTAAGGTGGGCTTTACATCTATCATCTGCTGCTTCTTTTGCATCAGTTTTATGCAAATGTGACGAATGTTTGCAGGAGCCAACTTTTGTCGCACAGACTTCTAGAATGTCTAGCAGCAGCCCAACTTACATTGCCTGAAACCCAATGGAATTGCCATCCGAAGACCCCGCCGTCCGTGCCGATAACAACCGGCGCCTGCAGGCTTTACAGGTGGCGTTGGACCTGATTGACCAAGGCTTCACGCTGATAGACAGCGACCTGCGGCTGGTGGCATGGAACGCTGAATTTCTTCGCCTGCTCGACTTTCCTGACGACATGGCCTATGTCGGAGCCCCCTTTGACAGTTTTATTCGCTACAACGCTCTTCGCGGCGAGTACGGCCCTGGGGATCCGGAGGAGCAAACCACTCTTCGAGTGGCCTCGGCTAAAGGCATGATCGTGCATGAAATGGAGCGCCTCCGCCCCAACGGGACTTTGTTGAGCGTGCGTGGCGTGCCGGTTCCGCAGCACGGATTCATCACGTTGTATTCCGACATCACAGAGCAGCGCCGAAGCGAGACCCAAATCAAGGAACAAAATGCACTGCTCGAAGCAGCCGTCAGTGCACGCACCCTGGCGCTGCAACGCTCCAACACCCAGTTGCGCATGGCACTGGAGCACAACGAGGCGATTGCACAGTCGCTTTCACGCAGCGAAGCCCGCATCCGCCTCATTACGGACAGAATTCCTGCTCTAGTCGCGTACTTTGGAAATGACCGTCGCTACCACTATGTCAACAGAGGGTACAAGGAGTGGTTCGAGGTCGATCCGAGTCATCCGGAAAGCATCAATGCCCGCAAATTCCTGGGCAGCGAAACCTACGCCCTTATACGTCCATACGTGATGCAGGCGTTGCAATGCCAGTCCGTGACTTTCGAGTACGAGGTAAACACCGCGCACAAAGGTCTGCGCATGGCCCGCACCACCCTGATCCCGGAAAAGACCCCCAACGGGCACTTTGCCGGTTGTTTTGAACTGACCTTCGACATCACCGACGAAAGGCTGGCTCAGTCACGCATGGCCAGGGCCCAAAAAATGGAGGCCTTGGGTCAACTGACTGGCGGTCTGGCGCACGACTTCAATAACATCCTGACAGTCATACAAGGCAACCTTGCGGCCTTGCTGGACAAGCCCGACCTCAGGCCCTATGTGGCCGAGTACCTGCGCCCAGCACTCGAAGCCGCAGGAAGGGGGTCGGACCTGATACGCAGCATGCTGACATTTGCCCGCAAACACCCACTGAGCAGCCAAGTGCAAGACCTAAACGAATGCTTGCGCTCCACTGCCAGTTGGCTACGCAGCATGTTGCCCGAATCCCTTAAGCTGGACACCCAGTTGCCCTTGGACCCGGTGCAAGTGCGGGTAGACCCCCACCAACTGCGTGACGCTTTGCTGAACCTCGCATTGAACGCCCGTGATGCCACCGAAGGCCGTGGTCGAATCAGCATCCGTTGTGTACAAACCGATCTACTAGGTTCTCAGGCCGAAAGCCTACATGTACCGGCCGGACCCTATGCACAAATTTGCATTGAAGACGATGGTTGCGGCATGGATAGCAACACCCTGGGTCGCGTGTTCGAGCCCTTTTTCAGCACCAAGCCACCCGGCCAAGGGTCGGGCCTGGGGATGTCCATGGTGTACGGTTTTGTACAGCAGTCCGGCGGTGCCATCGACTTGCGCAGCACGCCTGGTTCTGGCACAACGGTGTCCATCCTGTTGCCACTGGCCACAACAACGGTGGAGGTTGCACACTCATTGAACCCCACAAGAGAGACCGCAGCCACCACGGACGACACGACGCCACTGAGCCGACTGGCCTTGCTGGTGGAAGACGATGCCGACGTGCGCCTCTGGGTGCGGCGTGAGTTGCTGGCACTAGGCTACTCCGTCATTGAAGCCGAATCCGGTGACGAAGCGCTGCCTCTGCTGGAGCACCTGGAGGATGTGGATCTGCTGCTGTCAGACGTCATGATGCCTGGCGGCACAGACGGGGTGGCCCTGGCCCGCCATGCTAAGCAAACCACGACCATCCCGCACATTGTTCTGATGAGCGGATTTGTACCCAACCGTGAAATGCCCTCCAACATTTCGCTGCTATACAAGCCATTCACACGCGCTGACTTGCGGAAAATCCTAGAGGGCGGCCGATGAACTCGCACAAACCTTCTGAGCATACGAAGACGAACACCCGCCTCTTGATCGTGGAGGACGACGATGGTGTAGCCCAGTTGCTGCAACGCACCTTGACCGGTTTTCAATTCCAGGTGCAACGGTGTGCAGACGGGCAATCTGCATTGCGTCAAATGCACCTCTTCCGCCCAGCTTTGTGCATCGTGGACCTGGGCCTACCAGACATGGAAGGCATCGAACTGGTCAAGCACCTATATGAGGCCTGCGATTGCGGCGTGCTCATCCTGACCGGACGAGACCACCCGGTGGACAAGGTGATGGGGCTTGAGCTGGGTGGCGACGATTATGTGACCAAACCCTTTGACGCCCGCGAATTGGTCGCCCGTGTGCGCAGTATCCTGCGTCGGCGCCAGCAGGCCAGCGAATCAAAACCCTCTCACCAGCGCCGAACAGCCACATTCATGAGCTGGTCTTTTGATTGCGCATCAAACACACTGCGTGAATCCTCTGGTCAGGAGCATTTTCTGGGAACCGCCGAGGCAAAAGTGCTCAAGGCGTTTTTGGAACGCCCCCACTGCATTCTCAACCGAGAGCAACTTCTCGACCAACGCGATCTGTCGCCGATGGACCGCAGCATAGACGTACGGATTTCACGTTTGCGCCGCAAACTGGAAACCGATCCCCAAAACCCCACACTGATCAAAACAGTGTATGGCGCGGGCTACTTGTTCAGCGCCATCGTAACCTGGTCTTGAGATATCAAAATGGAAATTGCCTCCACCCTCCTGGAACAGCTCGGCCCCCGTGAAGCTATGGAATACGACGTGGTCGTCGTGGGGGGCGGCCCGGCCGGTCTGTCCACGGCCATCCGCCTGAAGCAACTGGCCGCCGAAAAAGGCCAGGATGTCTCGGTCGTGGTGCTCGAAAAAGGTGGCGAGCCCGGCGCCCACATCCTCTCGGGCGCCATCATGGACCCGCGCGCCCTGACCGAACTCTTCCCTGACTGGAAAGAGCTGGGCGCCCCGCTCAACCAGCCCGTGACCGACGACGCCTGGAGCTTTTTGAGTGAAACCGGTGCGACGCGTACCCCTGGCATCTTCCTGCCCGAGTGCGCTCAGAACCACGGCAACTACATCATCAGCCTGAGCAACTTCACCCGCTGGCTGGGCCAGCAGGCCGAGAACCTGGGCGTGGAAATCTTCCCTGGCTTCACCGCCGCCGAAGTGCTTTACAACGAAGACGGTTCGGTCAAAGGCGTGGCCACAGGCAACATGGGCATCGGCA